>VFSW01001617.1_pt1 | contig 34346 bp, 37 predicted proteins | sample 5358111 | NCBI WGS metagenome assembly VFSW01 (sample SAMN11554181, study PRJNA540505) | mine drainage metagenome | isolation source: sediment from site ElyBrook_90M | place: USA: Ely Copper Mine, Vershire, VT | collected 2017
TAATAATACTCCTATAGCTCTTGGTAACTCGGTACGACGTTCACAGTCGCGGTGCTCGTAAATTGCGACCCACTTGTGCCGGTACAGCTAAGAGTATAGACCGTTGACTGTACAATTCCTCTCGTTGTCACCTGGGAGTTGGCGGGCTGGCCTGACCAAAGGTCTCCATTCGTACCGGTTACACTGCAAGAATTTGGGTTCACGTTTGTAATATTCCAGTACAGTGTGGCTGTTGATCCAGAACGAACGCGAGCATTTTGAGTGCAGGGCGATGGCACACCAATACTCAAACAGCCGTTGGCGGGAGAAGGAGGGTTCATGCACTGACCGTTCGAACCACAGCCATTAGCACAAACAGTTGTCGTTGTTGAGCACTGACTGTTAGTAAATTGACTTTCAGTATTGTTATCGATACAGGTGTACGTCACGCTACAGGAGGAACTGCCATTAAATTGCAGCCACCCCACCACATCACTTCCCCATGCGAAGCCAGTAAGTGTTCCATTTGAAAGAGTGAGGCCATCTCCATTCCCGGTGCTTCCAAGATATATCCACCCATCCCACCCATCGCCACGGCTTGTCATGCTTGAGCAATCTCCAGGCAATGTGCCAGCGCATGCTCGTGCCCAACCAACTACTTGGCCACTTGGAAGAACCTCTGCATTAATTGCCTGCGTTCCGGCTGCTGAAGGAAATGAACTAAGTCCCCCAAACTCGATCCATCCAATATTGTCACTCCATGCGTAGCCAGTAATTACCTGGTTATTTCCAGAGGGTGCGAGAGTAAGATCATAACTACTACCGTTTAGAGACACCCATCCAATATTGTCACTCCATGCATAACCTGTGATTGAAGATGCCTGAGCGTGTAGTGGCTGATGATGAGGAACGAGCAATAAAAAAAATACGAGTAGAGTGGCAGAGATTACCGCCATGACAGGAGAAGCAATTTTATATATGTGCTCTTTCATTGTGATGGAGTGATAGCTTGAATTAGTACAACACTAAGCCACCAACTAACTCCTGGAGCAGTGTTCTGAGAATCCACCTATATATTATAGAATTATGCCGAAGTGTTTTTTTAAGTTATCAACAGAGAAAACTGAGTTACTTTCGCTCAGCAATTATGCCTGCCGCAACGTTGGAAGGAACCACCTCATAGTGATCGAACTCCATAGTAAATGTCGCTCGTCCCTCCGTCATAGAACGAAGGACAGTAGTATAACCAAACATTTCCGCGAGCGGCACCCTCGCCTTTATAGCTCTCGCGAGTCCACGCTCATCAATACCCTCTATCTGCCCTCGTTTGCCATTGAGGTTACCTGTGACATCGCCCATGAATTTCTCAGGAACCACAACCTCAACTTTCATGACTGGTTCAAGGAGTACTGGCTTCGCTGCCCTCGCTGCCTCTTGGAATCCCATGGACGCGGCAATCTTAAAGGCGATTTCAGAGGAATCGACTTCGTGGTACGAGCCGTCGTAAAGCTCAACAGAAATATCAACAAGCTTAAAGCCGGCAAGAATACCTCGTTCCATCGCTTCCCGCACTCCCTTTTCAACTGCTGGTATGTATTCCTGAGGTACTACTCCTCCCTTAATACTATTGATAAATTCAAAGTGCTCTTCACGAGTGACATTCTTTGGCACCTTGCGAGTCTCAGACACTGGCTGAAGCGGCTTAATGCGCAAGCGCACATCTCCATACTGTCCTCGGCCACCAGTCTGCTTTATGTACTTCCCTTCTGCCTCAGCTTCTTTCTGAATTGTTTCTCGGTACGCAACCTGTGGCCTTCCTACATCAGCATCAACACTAAACTCGCGCTTCAATCGATCAACTAAAATTTCAAGGTGAAGCTCTCCCATACCTGCAATGAGAGTTTCAAGCGTCTCTGGGTCAGTCGTCACCTTAAAAGTGGGATCCTCGTCGGAGAGTTTCTTGAGGGCAAGTCCCATTTTTTCTTGGTCTGCTTTCGTTTTAGGTTCAATACGCATTGAGATAACAGGTTCAGGGAATTTTATCTGTTCAAGAATAATAGGATTCGCTTCATCGCACAGAGTATGCGACGTTTTTGTATTCTTGAGACCTACGGCAGCAGCAATTTCGCCAGCGTAGACAATTTTTACTTCTTCTCTTTGGTCTGCTTGCAGACGAACAATTCGCCCAAGCCTTTCTCGCTCTGCCGTAGTTGAGTTATAGACATAGGAGCCAGCCTCGACAGTACCGGAGTACACACGAAAGAACGTGAGCTGTCCTACAAAAGGGTCTGCTTGGAGCTTAAAGGCAAGGGCACAAAAAGGGTCTTCGTCGGAAGCTGCGCGTTCGACTAGTGAGCCGTCTTTTGGGTTAATACCTTTCACTGGGGGCATATCAACTGGACTTGGAAGATAGTCCGCAACCGCATCGAGGATAAGCTGTACTCCCTTATTCTTGAGAGCCGAGCCGGTATATACGGGAAAGAGTTTGTTTTCAATAACTGCCCTTCGAAGAATTGCTTTGAGCTCTGCTACCGTGGGTTCTTTTCCTTCAAGGTAAGAGGTCATAAGTGCATCATCGTGCTCAACTATTTTTTCAACTAACTCCGCACGATACCGCATGGCATCAGATTTGTAGGAGTCCGGAATATCAGACTCAACAACATTTTCTCCCATAGCACCTTCAAAACGGTATGCCTTCATAGTGAGAAGATCTACAACCCCTTCAAAAGTACCCTCAATGCCAATTGGGATTTGCATGCGTATCGCCTTTGGACTCAACCTATCAAGAATGGATGCAAACGATTTCTCAAACGATGCCCCCATACGATCGAGCTTGTTGATGAAACACACACGAGAGACATTCGCTTCGTCAGCATATCTCCAGTTTGTTTCTGACTGTGGCTCTACACCAGCCACTCCATCAAAGACGACTACCGCTCCGTCAAGCACCCGCATGGAGCGTTTCACCTCAGCGGTAAAATCAATGTGCCCAGGAGTATCAATAATATTAAAGCGAAATTTCTTTGAGAGATCCTTCTTATCTGTCTCTTCTGTTTTAGACCAGAAGCATGTGATGGCTGCTGCAGTAATAGTGATGCCGCGTTCGCGCTCTTGCTCCATCCAGTCTGTAGTCGTTTCACCCTCATGCACTTCGCCAATTTTATGTTGAGAGCCAGTATAGAAAAGCACACGTTCAGACGTTGTCGTCTTGCCCGCATCAATGTGAGCAATGATTCCGAAATTGCGTACTTTCTCTAGTGGGTAATCTCTCATATGTGAAGAAATGAAAAAGAAAAAAACGCCTGAGGCGTATTTGTAAGAATACTCAAAATAACAAAAAAAGCAAAGGCACTCAATACCTCATAGTGAAAGAATGCAGCGAGCAAGTTTAGCAGAATCGTGACGTATTAATTGTTGTTGTAGTCCAGTTTCACTCAAGATGTCCGCATGAACGATTCGTTTTGTTCGCGCCTGTACACGCTTCTCAATTGCGTCATTATATAAGACAGGAGCGGCCTTCTCAGTTTCTTTATAAAACTCAAGAAGCGACTCCGGAATTTCTGCACTATTGATAATGATAGTGTCTAACTGGTCGCGACCCACTCCATAAGAGTAGAGAATCTCGATAAAATCAGCCACGCTAAACGCGTTCGTTTCTGCATATTTAGTCATAATGTTCGCTACATAAATAACTTGCGCACCGGAAGACGCGATTGCCTCTGAGATCCCAGTGACAAGAAAATTAGGAACAAGGGAAGTGTAGAGATCTCCCGGTCCGATAATAATAAGATCCGCTGACTTGAGAGCCTCTGCCGCTTCTCTACAAATAAATGCCTGCGGAGTGAGAGAAACGCGCACTATAGTACGTGCGTCAGAGTACCCTCGTGTATCTATGACCCCCTCTCCTTCAATAGTAGAGCCATCGGAAAGTTCGGCGACAAGTTGGGAGTGATCCACTGAAACTGGTAGCACAAGACCATGAGTACCAAGAAGTTTGCTCACTCTCCGAATACCCTCAATTGGGCCGTACAATTGCTCTGCTGCAAGAAGAAGAACATTCCCTACACTATGCTGGGAAAGACCTGAGCCATTTTTCCCAAAACGATGGTTAAAGATATCTCTGAGAGTATTGTCTTCATCATTAGCAAGAGCAAGAATACAGCGGCGAATGTCGCCCTGCGGTAGAGAACCGAACTCATCACGCAGTTTTCCGGTACTTCCCCCGCTATCAAATACAGTACAGATAGCTGTCGGGGATACGGGATAACGATTAAGTCCTCTATTAATAATAAACCCTCCCGTCCCGCCACCAATAGTGACAATCCGTTTCTCTAGGACCTGTGAGACTTTAGGTTTCATACACTAACAAGCAGGATACTCCCGCCACTCCTGTTGTAACAACTTTGATAACAGCCCTCGGGGAGTGCGAGTTACCACGCAAAGTGCGCGAACGCCTTATTAGACTCTGCCATTTTATGAGTATCTTCTCGTTTCTTTATTGCCGCGCCTTCACTATTTGATGCTGCGAGAATTTCTTCAGCGAGTCTTTTATGCATAGGAGTACCTTTCCGTGCTTGCGCAGCTGAAAGAATCCATCGAAAAGCGAGGGCTTGTTTACGTTCTGGTCGTACCTCGCGTGGCACTTGATAATTTGCGCCACCAACACGACGAGAACGCACCTCCATGGAGGGACCCACATTGCGTATTGCTGTATCAAATATTTCAATTGGATTATCCGTGTGTGCTTTTTCTTTCACAATATCAAGGGCATCGTACACCACACGCCTTGCAATCGACTTCTTTCCACTCTTCATGACAGCATTGATGAATTTCTCGAGACGAAGTGAGTGATACTTCAAGTCAGGCTTAATTTCGTGTGGATGTTTGATTGGCCTGCGCATACATTACTCTTTTGGTTTTTTACCTCCGTAGCGACTGCGCGACACCCGACGCTTATCAAGTCCAGCGGCATCAAGCCTTCCTCTCACCACCTGGTAGCGCACGTTAATATCTTTCACTCGACCCGCGCGTACCATAACAACTGAGTGTTCCTGAAGATTGTGTGTCTCTCCAGGAATATAAGCTGTGATCTCTTGCCCATTAGTGAGTCGTACGCGCGCAATCTTTCGTATAGCTGAGTTAGGCTTCCTAGGAGTTTTGGTAGTTACTTTTGTGCACACACCCCGCTTAAAAGGAGACGGGTAAAATACTGGACGATTAGTGAGCACATTAAACCCACGACTAAGAGCGGGGGCTTTTGATTTTCCCCTATTAGCATTTTTTCGCTCCTTCCTTACAAGTTGAGAGATGCGTGCCATGTGTTAGTTTAAAAAATGCCCGCCGAAGTTGCGTGCTTTGGTACTCTACTACACGCGTATACTGCGCGCAACTACTAAAATGCTACCCCAGTAAGCCCTTGAAACAACCAGGAGATAATGCTGATAAAGACCGGGGAAATAAAATAAAAAATGACAAGAAGGATAAGAATGAGCGGCAAAAGTCCAAGCCGCTCAAAGTTACTGCGAAATAAGTCATAGCCATGGGCAAGTTTGCTTGGCAAAAGACCAGAGAGCACCTTGGAACCATCAAGCGGAGGTATAGGAATAAGATTAAAGAGCCCAAGGAGCATATTAATATAGACAATAGTACCAAACGCGAGAATCATAGGCCCTGTCATAGCAACAGCAGCAAAACGTATTAGGAGACCAAAGAGTAGCGCAATCACCAAATTCGTTCCTGGCCCAGCAAACGCAACGAGTGTCTCATCCCGACGACCAGAGAGATTATAGGGATTGTAGGGTACTGGCTTTGCATAACCAAAGAGTATTGGGGAACCCGTAAGAATTAAAAATAGAGGGAGAAGAATCGATCCCACAAGATCAATATGCGGAAGTGGGTTTAAGGTAAGTCTGCCCGCACGTCGCGCTGTTGGATCACCAAGAAAATCTGCCATATACCCATGAGATACCTCGTGGAGAATCACTGAAAAAATTAGAACGATGATTCCGAATATAGGGTTAATTTGCATATGTAAAAAAACATGATAGCATAGTTTGCTTACTTAAATTTAACTATGTCAAAAATCTGTCCTGTGACCAAAAAAGGGTCCCGTATGGCTGGGGGGTACAGCAATCGTATACGTGCAACCAAATTCAATCCAACCGGATCGGTACGTAAGCACCCCAATCTCCAAAAGAAGCGAATTTTCGTTCCGGAGTTAAACCGTACAGTGATTGTCACACTCTCTACGAAAGGCATGCGCACACTCGCTAAAAACGGTGCCTACAAAACCCTCAAAAAAGCTGGCGTTATTTAGACTCCTGGTGGTGTATAGTAGGAGCAACGTGTAATTTCCCTATGGTATACGAAGAGAGAAAATTTAATTTACCAGCACTCGATGGCATATCTAAAGAAAGTATCGATGCACACCTTGGGCTCTACGCAGGGTATGTAAAAAATTGTAATACGCTCATGTCCCTTGAATCGGAACTGGGTAAGGACACCCAAAAAAATGCTATCGCGCTCGCTGAAATTGTTCGACGTTTTGCATTTGAATATGATGGCATGCGCATGCATGAGTACTATTTTGAACAGTGGGAAAGCGGCGTGAAAACACTCGTAGAAACTGAAGCGCTTGGGAGTGCGCTTGGAGCACAGTTTGGTAATCTCTCTGAGTGGGAGAAGCAATTTCGAGCGGTAGGTATGATGCGCGGCATAGGGTGGGCCGTTCTCTTCTTTGATCCAGCGACAAAGACGTTTCATAACGTGTGGGTTGGAGAACACATGCAAGGGCACCTTGTGTCTCTTCCAGCACTACTTATCCTTGATGTCTGGGAACACGCGTACGTTGCACAATTTGGCACTGGAGGACGCAGTGCGTACATTGATGCATTTTTCAAAAACCTCAACTGGGAAATTATGGAAGGACGATTTGCAAAGTACAGTTAAGAAGCGAGAAACATTTCAACGTAAAAATACCTCTAGAGGGCACTGCGCGGGGGAGCGTGAAACACTACGTTGTCAAAGAGTGCTTTTCGTGAGCGTCTAGCGCCCTATTCACCAAAGCATCCGCGTGAGTGTTTGCTTCTCTTGGTATGTGAGTAAACGTTATATGTGGAATGTGTTTCATACGCAAAGATACCACCTGCGCAAATTTTTCTTTAAGAGTGTAATTTTTTACTTTATATAGTCCAGTGAGCTGGCGAACAATGAGTTCGCTATCCATATGAACGTCAACTTCCATGGATTGAAGTTTTTTGCCAAACAACTCTTCCGCGCAGTGAAGCGCGCGTATGAGCGCTTCGTACTCAGCGACATTATTAGTAGTTTCTCCAATATATGCTGATAGTTTTTTAAGAACTACCCCATGCTCATCAGTAATGACTGCGCCAATACCCGCGGGGCCTGGGTTACCACGTGCTCCCCCGTCAGTATATATACGTATGCGCTCCATAGAGTTGAGTATAGCGCGTCACACAAGATCGATAACTCGAATACGCGATGATCCGCGCCAGTCAGTTTCAATATGTCCGATAATGTCAGCAGTATCGCCAAGATGAGGAGTTTTAGTAAAGGTACGAGAGTGTGAAAAAAAAGAAATTCCTTCAATGCGAGAAGCGCCGGCAGTACATAGCAGCGCAAGGTGTGCTCCTCCCTTGCCAAAAGAACGTACCTGGGAGATGTGAGTCTTGGGAAAACAAAAGAGCGGCTTAGGATTATTTTCTCCAAACGGAGCGAGTCGCTTGATTGCACTGTGAGCGTGAGGAATCTCCTCAAGTGGTAGTTCCCCTTCAATAACAACTGGCTTCTCCGAAGGAGAGCGTCGCATGCTCAGGTATGCTTCTTCTAGTTTTGCACTAAGTTCATGAACACGATCTTGAGAAATGGAAAAGCCTCCTGAGGAAAAGTGCCCTCCAAATCCATTAAAGAGATCCCTCGTGGCAGACATGAGCTCAACGATATTAAGTGAACCGTCCGATCGACATGATCCGCGAATGACATCCCCCCCTTCTCGACCCCAGAGAAATACCGGCTTGCCGTAGGTCTCAACAAGAGAACCGGCCACAAGGCCAAGCACGCCTGGGCGCCAACTTGGATTTCCCAGAACAATAATTGGCTTATCTGTCCCTTCCGAAAATCGTTTGCGAACTTCCTTTGTTATGAGAGTGACAGTACTTTTTCTCTTTTCATTCAGAAATTGGAGTGCGTGGGCAAGAGTTCGTGCTTCCTCAGGATTATGGGTGGCTAAAAGTTGTGCTGCCAGTTCAGGTTCATCCATACGAGAGGCGGCATTGATGCGAGGAGTTATCATAAAAGCGATGTCATCCTCAGTAAGCGTTGAAGGACGGATGCGCAGCATGCTAAGAAGAGCTGCGAGACCCACACGCCGCGTGCGTTTCATGACGAGAATACCGTAGTGTGAGAGCATTCTGTTTTCATCAACAAGTGGCACACGATCTGAGAGTGTGGCAAGTCCTACTAAATCAAGTAGCCACTTCTCCTGACCTTCAGGGAGATTAAAACGATTTGTGACGAGTATTCCCTGAACTAGCTTCCACGCTACCCCAGCTCCACAAAGTCCATCAAATGGATACTTGCTACCAGGTCGTTTTGGATTAATGATCGCGTAGGCTTCTGGCAAAATCTCTGGAGCAAGGTGGTGATCCGTGATGATAACGTCTATGTGGGCACTATTTGCAAAGGTAACTGGCTCGACATCACTAATACCAAGATCAACAGTGATGAGAAGCGAGGCTTTTTTTTGAGCAAGCACTGCGAGTCCCTCCACATTGAGACCATACCCTTCCTTGTGCCTGTGGGGAATGTAGTGAGTTACCGTAAGCCCAATGCTCCGCAGAAATTCAGTGAGCATGACGCCACCAGGAATCCCATCGCAATCGTAGTCACTCCACACGACCACGTGCTCCTCATTTTTAACTGCTTGTCCAATACGCTCAACTGCCTTTTGCATGTCAGGCAAGAGAAACGGGTCATGAGAGTCACGTAAAAAATCAGGAGAGAGGAACCGAGCCTGTTCATCCTCAGTCATCATTCCTCTTGCTTGCAAGAGATCAGTGAGTAGATCGGGATGAAGTCTCTCACGAGTAGAGTAGGTCATAGAGGTCCAGTATACTAAGTAAGTCTATGGAGTGTATTTTCTGCAAGATAGTCTCAGGAGAGATACCCGCCGAGAGAGTGTACGAGGACAACGACGTACTTGCCTTTCTTGATATACATCCATTTAATCCTGGCCATTCATTAATTATTCCTAAAATTCATTTTGAGAACATTTACAATCTTAGTGACGCCACTCTCATTGCTATTACCTCAGCTGCAAAAAAAATTGCTTCGGCTATCAAACAAGCGACTCGTGCCTCCGGCATCAACCTCCTCATGAACAATGAACCTGCGGCAGGACAACTTGTGCTTCATGCACACGTGCATGTGTTTCCCCGTTTTCTCAATGATGGATACCCCTCACGGGGACCTTACATCTATAAAGACCCTCGGGAAAGCACGGCCCTCGCAGAAAAGATTAGGAATGCTGTACACTCCTAAGCGCTTCTATACCAACCAGGGTACCTGTTGTTAAGAATTCAAGCATCGCTCCACCGCCTGTTGAGAGAAAAATTCTCTCTGGATCAAATGAGAGGTGTTGAACAGCAGCGAGAATATCTCCGCCGCCAATAACAGCACCAGCTGACGAGTGAATGAGTGCTTGGGCAAGCGCATCTGTGCCCTCAATAAAACCAGACTCATAAATACCCACAGGACCATTCCAAATGACAAAGGGAGTTCCTACGATATTTTCACTCCACTGCTGTATAGTCTCTGTACCTACATCAACTATCCGCTCGTCTTGTCTTACATCGTTTATGCGCCCCTCCCGTATGCTAGATTCTCCTTCTTTTCCTTCAAGAAGGACATCCGTGGGGACAATAAGATGAGAGTCTTCAGCAAGTGGAGTAGGAACCGGTGCATTAGATACTAAAGAAGCACCAATCGGAGCCCCTCTCGCCTTCAGCACATCGTTCGCAAGCGCGCCGCCAAGTAGTATTTTTTCGTACTGAGTGAGTAATTTAGTGATAAGTGGTTCTTTCGTTTCAAATTTTGCTCCTCCTACAATAGCGAGAGCGTGAGGGGGAGGAGTAAGCGCTTTTGAAAGGTGTGCTATCTCACTTGTCATGAGCAGCCCCGCGTAAGAAGGGAGTAGTGCCGGGAGACTAACGATTGATGCATGCGAACGATGAGAGTCTGCAAACGCATCGTTTACATATATATCCCCCAACTGTGAAAGTTGTCTTGCAAAAGCAACGTCATTTCTTTCTTCTCCACGATTGTGTCGAATATTTTCAAGAACCACACTCTCACCTTCTTTGAGATATTCTAGGTCTGTTCCTCCTTCACCAGGTAGAGCCATGGAAAAACTAAGAGGCACCTCAGGAAGAAGCTCCTTAAGATTCTCTACAACAGGTCGAAGTGAACCACCATCGCGTCCTAAGTGAGCGAGAATAATTGTCTTTGCTCCGTGCTCGTGAAGCCAGGTAATAGTGTGAGCCGCAGCTTTTAGACGGAAGGTGTCGAGGACAGCGCCCTCGGGAGAGATAGGAACATTGAGGCTTGTGCGCAGCAACACTCGCTTACCGCGCACATCAACTGATGAAATAGCCGCTACTTCTTGCATGCCGAGAGAATCTCTGAAAAAGAATTGATAGTCGCACTTGCGTGACCAACAAGAAATCCGCTGACCCCTCCTTCTTCTATGAGCTCTTTGGCGTTACTTGGTTCAATGGAGCCTCCATATAAAATAGGAATGCCTCTGGCTGATTCGCGAGGTAAAATACTAGCAAGGATCTTTCGAATAAAAATTTGTGTTTCCTGTAAATCATTGGGGTGAATCGCTTGCTGGGCAGTTTTTCCTATCGCCCAGAGTGGTTCATAGGCAACCAGAAGCCTGTGTGCGTACGTCACAGGAAATCCCTTGAGCGCTGAGTGCAATTGTTCAGAGAGAACATTAAAGTAGGCCCCTCCCTGATCCCGCTCTGCCTCCCCAATACACAGAAGAACAGCGAGTCCGGATTTAATAGCTTGCATAAGTGACGCATGCACAGATTCATTGTTCTCACCGAGAGCTCTGCGTTCAGAGTGTCCTACAATGACAAAAGAAGCTCCGACATTTTTAAGCATAGCGCTTGAGATTTCACCCGTGTGGGCAGCCTCTGTTTGACCTGAGACAGTCTGGGCACCCAGACGAATAGCAGATCCCTTAAATGAAACTTGAAGAATAGGAAGAAGAACAAAGGGTGGGGCAATCCATACCTCAACGCTGTGAAGTCCTCGCATGCAGCGGCGCAACTTAGCAGCAAACTTCTTCGCTTCAGCGGGTTCCGTAATATACATTTTCCAGTTCCCTACAACGAAACGTTTTTTCATATACCAACTATAGCAGTTTAGAGAGGAGCCGGAACCAAACGCCCTATTTCCTCAAGGGTGGTGTACCCACCCACAACTTTACATATGCCATCCTCAATAAGAGTGAGCATGCCTTCCCCACTCGCTTCCTTGCGTATACGATCGGCAGAATCCTCTTCCTTTATCAAATCTTTTATGGACCCAGAAGCAACGATGACCTCTTGAATACCAATACGCCCGATGTATCCGCCATCACATAGGGAGCAGGTCTGTGCACGGTAAAACGGCACATCCTTCCATTGAGTTCGCCCTTCAAGAACAGAATCCTCTTTGAGAGCAGAAAGTATTCGCCCTGGAGTGGCAATACTATCTATAAAGAGAAACTCCGAGCGGGTTGGAGCATACGATTCTCGTGTGCTACAGAGCTTACGGGCATGAGCGACACCAACCGAAGCTTTTAGTGCCGAGGCAATTGGTGCACTCGGTGCAAGTTTCCTAAGTGTGGCGATACCGGAAGACGCATCTGAAGCAATAATACCCGCAAGAACAAGTACTCCACGATTTGCCGCTGATATGAGAAGCGCAGCGGTAGCCGGATCATTCACGCCCCCTACCATGAGAACGTCTGGATCTTGTCGGAGCGCAGAGCGAACAGCGGAAGAGAGTGAGAGATCATGTGTTGGTTGCATCTGCACTGCATTCTTGAGCCTATACTTCAGAGATTCTTCTACTGCAATAATATTTTTATCTGGTTGAGCAAGGAGATCAAGAAGTGTGTAGAGTGTTGTTGCCTTACCAGATCCCTCAGGACCACACACGAGTAAAAGACCGGGAGCGTGAGTGAGTACTGAGTAGAGACTTTCAAGTGAGCTCCCTCGAAAGCCAAGAGCTTCGAGCGAAAATCCTTCTTGAATATTTCGAGAAGGCGTGAGGTGAATGACTGTCCGCTCACCTCGCTCTGTAGAGACAAAAGATACGGTAACGAGTGCGTCTTTGACCCTAAACCGTCCTGCCTGAGTGACAGATCCTCTTTTAGGTAGTCCCGCAAGCGAGCGCAGATGAGCCATGATGCTCATGGCAATACTCTTCGGCAACTGCATGGCGTCGTAGAGTCGTCCGTCGATTCGATAACGCACAAGAAGAGTACTTTCAAGAGACTCGAGGTGAATTGATGTCGCGCGACTGGTGAGCGCGTGCTCTATTAGAGTATCAATAACACGCAATGCTGACTCGTCTTTTGAGATACTCTCATCACTTTCATTCAAAGGAGAGATGCTGCGGACTTCTTTGGCAATAAAATCTCCAAGTGTCTGTTTTAAACGTTGTTGGTAGTGAAGGAGTCCCTCTTTCATACTTGCCTCATCTGTGAGACGCGGCAGCACTTTCCACTTAGCCTCCAAAAATGAAAGGGCTGCGAGATCAGCAAGGTCTAAAAGAGCAACTTCAACAGTATCCCCTTGCGTGCGAAGCGCCAGCACATGCCTGACTCGAGAGAGTGCCTCTGGAATGAGAGTGAGTGCGGTGTTCTCTATATCTTGTTTTCTAAAAGTGACGAACGGTACACCAGAGAGAACTGCGGTCGCACGACGCAGTTCGTCCGGCATCACTACTCCAAGATCAAGAAGTGCGTTCCTAAATGATTTTTGCTTTTCATTGGCGTGACGCTTCGTGGTAGCCACATCTTGGTGTGACACAATTCCATGAGTAACTAAAAAATCTTCCAATTGTGAATCCATTTCTTGCATTATATCTCCAATCCCAAACATTTTTTCTAATAAGGAGAGCCGTTGACATACACTTCCACATGTGTAAAATACTAGTATCTGGAACCGCCCCGAGAGGGCGGTTGTTCTGTGCCAGAAGCACTATAAGCTAATACTTTAATTATGTTCGATCTTAAAGTCATTAATTCCGTTCTAGGCGAACTTGAAAATGAACGCGGGATACCAAGAGAGAAGGTCATTGAGGCCATAGAAGCAGCGCTCGCGACAGCCTACAAAAAGGAGTACGCAAAAAAGGGTCAGATAATCCGAGCGACTATTGATCTTGCAACGGGTACGACAGAATTTTCACAGGTAAAGGTTGTAGTAGATGAGTCAACCGTTCGATTTGATGAAGATACCGATGAGGAGCCTGCCCAACGAGAGCCTGCGGAGGAAGAGATGCTTCCCAGGTTTAATCCGGAACAACATATCATCCTCTCTGATGCACGCTTCATTAAGCGTGATGCAAAAGTTGGTGACGAGCTCGTCTTCCCCCTTGAGACCAAGGGCGACTATGGTCGCATTGCTGCGCAAACAGCTAAACAAGTTATCATACAAAAAATCCGGGAAGCGGAGAGAATCTCTATCGTTGCTGAGTTTGGTAAACGCCAAGGAGATATTGTGACCGGCTCAGTGCAACGCATGGAACGTGGCAATCTCTACGTTGACTTAGGGCGAGCGACAGGTGTGCTTCCCTACAGTGAACAAATACCCGGTGAGAGGTACCGCCAGGGCGAGCGTATTCGAGCACTCCTCTATCAAGTAGAGGAAAGCTCTCACGGTATGTACTTGCGTCTCTCACGTGCACAGCCACAATTTCTTGCAAAACTGTTTGAAGCGGAAGTCCCAGAAGTCGCACACGGCACTGTTCTCTTTAAATCAATAGCCAGAGAAGCGGGAAATCGCTCAAAAGTAGCCGTTGCTTCAACCGATCCCCATATTGATCCTGTTGGTTCTCTTGTGGGTCAGCGCGGTGTGCGTGTCTCAACAGTGACGACAGAGCTGGGGGGTGAAAAAATAGATATCGTTGAGTGGTCAGAGGATCCAAAAACTTTTATTGAAGAAGCGCTCTCCCCTGCCAGAGTACTTTCAGTAGAAATAAATGACGAGGAACACAAAGCGACCGTGAAAGTTTCGGAGGATCAACAATCTCTTGCTATCGGTCGTGGTGGACAAAATGTGCGTCTTGCAGCAAAGCTCACTGGATGGCGCATTGATATTCAATCGATAGCTGGAGAAAAGATCGCTGAGGCCACTGAGGAAGGAAAAACATTAGAAGAGAAAGCGCCTGAATAATAATTAGCACCCACACATCTATGAACGTATGGCATGAAGTTTCCCGAGGAGAGCGTATCCCAGAGGAAATAAACACAATTATTGAAATTCCAAGGGGCTCTGCTAATAAGTACGAGCTAGATAAGGTGACGGGTCTCATAAGACTTGACCGAGCAAACTATTCTTCCGCCCACTATCCCTTCGACTACGGTTTCATTCCCCAGACACTCTGGGATGATGGAGATCCTCTTGATGTACTCGTACTTTCTACCTTTCCGCTCTACCCTGAGGTACTCGTCGAAGTAAGACCCGTTGGCGGCATCGACATGATTGATTCAGGTAAATCAGACTACAAAGTGATAGCCGTACCAGTTGAAGACAGGCGCTGGGAGCATGTTCACAACATAGAAGACCTTAACCCGCATAACGTAAAGGAGTACCAGCATTTTTTTGAGACATATAAACTACTCAAAGGTAAGCCCTCCCCGGTTGAAATTAGGGGAATTCGAGATAAAAAAGACGCACTTGCTGCCATAGAAAGATCAATCGATCTTTATAAACAGAAATTCCCAGACCGGTCTTGATATACTGCTTTTATGGACATTCCATCACTCGAAAAAAAGAAAAAAGAGGGTGGTGAGTTAGTGATTGGCATTATTATCATTGTGCTTGTTCTTATTGCTGGCGCTATCTACATTGTGCTAGAGCGATCCCCTCTGTATACAACCCCGGTACAAGAGGAGGGAAACTCCTAATAGTGGTTGCGAGAGGTTTTTTCTCCTGCTAGTATCGCCACGTGGATAAGGAAGTATTCCTAGGGGTCGTAAAAACATTTGCAGTGAAAGAACTGCCAGACTCTGAGGTGGAGTTCTCTGGAGAAATTCCTACGTCAGTCGTTGACGCGTACAAAATAAAAGCTCTTGAGCACTTAAAAGAAAACCTGGAGCTTCCGGGATTTCGAAAAGGTCACGTACCCTCTGAGGTAGTGGTAAAAAAGTTAGGAGAGATGAGGATTTTAGAGGAAGCGGTGCAACTTAGTCTGCGAGACTTCTATCCCATACTCATTACCGAGATGCACATTGACGCAGTCGGACAACCTGAGGTGCGCATCACAAAAATTTCCCCGCAAAATCCCGTAGGTCTTACTATTGTCACCGCTGTGTACCCACACGTTGAGCTTCCAAAAAATTGGGAAAGTGTCGGAGAAAATATTTCCCTTATTGAGCCTGATGTAGCAACGGAAAAGGAAGTCGAAGATACACTCCTCTCACTTCAAAAGAACCGAGCGGTTAAAAATGAGGGTGTTCCTGATGAACTGCCAGAGCTCACTGACGAATTTGCTCGATCGCTCGGTGCATTTGAAAGTCTTGAGAATCTAAAAGCACAAATTACAAAAGGCATTAACGAAGAAAAGAGACGTCAAGCGAGAGATGTGCGTCGGGGCAAGATCATAGACGCTCTTATAGAAAAAACCCCTATTAACTTACCCACTCTATTTGTTGAAAGTGAACTCGAGAAAATCATTGCTCAAATGAAGGATGGCGTCTCACGCGTTCATATGACTCTCGAGGAATATCTCTCGCGGATTAATAAAAATGAGGAGGGTATCCGAAAGGAGTTCCGAGAACAGGCCGCAAAGCGAGCGCGGATACAGCTCATACTAAACACTATCGCTGAGGCTAAAAAAATCGAAGTGGAAGAATCTCTCATTAATCAAGAAGTTGAATTTGCACTAAAACAGTTTCCAAACGCCAAACCAGAACTTCTTCGCATTCATATAGAAACTCTCATGCGCAACGACAAAGTCCTACAGTTACTTGAATCTAGTAGTAAAAAAGAGTAAAGTCCTTCTATGCGACCAGATATGTATAACCAGCTCATACCAATGGTGGTTGAAAAAAGCCCCTTTGGAGAGAGAGCATTTGATATTTACTCAAGACTCCTCAAAGAGAGAATTATTTTCATCGGAGGACCACTTGAGGACTATACTGCTAACCTCATCATTGCCCAGCTTCTCTTCCTTGAATCTGAAGATCCAAAGAAAGACATTAGTGTCTATATAAACTCTCCTGGTGGCGCAGTAACTGCTGCCCTTGCAATACTCGATACTATGGACTACATAAAACCTGATATTGCAACCGCATGCGTTGGTATCGCAGCCTCAGGAGCAGCGATTCTCCTTGCAGGAGGGACGAAAGGAAAACGCTTTGCTCTTCCTAACGCCGAAGTGATGATTCATCAGCCGTGGGGCAATGCCCAAGGGCAAGCGACAGACATCGAAATAACTGCCAAACACATAGTTGCAAGTCGCAATAGGCTCAATAAGATTCTCTCCAGAGCAACAGGAAAAACTCTCGCTCAGGTAGAAAAAGATGTTGAGAGAGACTACTTTATGGATGCCGATGAGGCAAAAAAATACGGCATTATAGACGCGATACTCACCCATAAAGGGGCTGCTAAATAAGGGTTTTTATCTCTCAATTTGTTGTAGAGGGGCTTTGCTGTTATTGTAGAGCTGTTCTCTTCCCTGTGTCCTTATAAAAAAATCTATGTTGTTCAACCACTACTATTATGGTGTCTATAAAACTGCTGTTTTTCCTGCTGGCCTGTGCGGGGCTCGCGGGGATAGTTATCGGGTATGTATTCCGATGGTTATACGTTCTCGGGCGTAAAAATTCAATAGAGGTCGAGGTCAATCGGCTACTCCTGGACGCCCGCGAAGAAGCAAAGCGGGTTATTACGAGTGCTGAAGAAGAAGGTAAAAAGAGAGCAATTGTAATTGAGAATGAAAGTAAAGAGAAAGAAGAAAAAGTAGCACGAGCCGAGGATCGTATTTTTAAACGCGAAGAGTCGCTCGACAAAAAACAGGCTGAACTTGGGGCTGAAGTGGAGGGGCTGAAAACTCGCATAGAGGAAATAAAGGAAATAAAGGAGCGTGCAGACAAATTACTCCTTGAGCGCAGTGAAGAGCTCGCTAAAATCTCTGGCCTTAGTAAGGAAGATGCAAAAGCACAGCTCTTTCAGGAGCTTGAGAGGGAGAGCGAGCAGGATTTTATGGTGCGTATTCAAAAACTCGAGCGAGATGGTAACGAAAAAATAGAAAAAAGAGCAAAAGAGATCCTCACGACCTCAATTCATCGCCTCGGTAACTCAGTTGCCTCAGATACTATGGCAACCGCGATCACCATTCCTAACGATGAAATCAAAGGAAAAATCATTGGCAAAGAGGGGCGCAATATTAAGGCCTTTGAGAGAGCGGCAGGAGTAGAGGTTCTCATTGATGACACACCCGGCTCTATTGTGCTCTCTTCATTTGATCCACTTCGCCGCGCTATTGCCCGCGTAGCCCTTGAAAATCTCATTATTGATGGGCGTATTCAGCCGGCAAAAATTGAGGAAGCAGTTGAGAAAGCAAAGAACGATGTCCAAAAAATAGTGAAAGAAAAGGGCGAACAAGCTGCCTTTGAGACGGGAGTGTTCAATCTCGACCCTCGACTGCTTCAAATTCTTGGGCGACTGCACTTCCGAACTAGTTATGGACAAAATGTGCTCCAGCACTCTGTTGAGATGGCTCACATTGCAGGAATGATGGCCGAGGAGCTTGGTGCAAATCCCCAGACCGCTCGCGCAGGAGCGCTCCTTCACGATATTGGTAAAGCGCTCGACCATGAAATACAAGGGACGCACGTAGAAATTGGCAGGCGTGTGCTTCAAAAGTTTGGTGTCAATGAAGAAATCGTCAAAGCAATGCAGGCACACCACGAGGAATACCCCTACGAGAACGTTGAGTCCATTATCGTGCAGGTTGCTGACGCAATCTCTGGTGGCCGCCCGGGCGCACGACGGGATTCCGTTGAAAATTACCTCAAGCGCCTCGCTGACATAGAGGAAATAGCAAACTCCTTCACTGGAATAGAAAAATCCTACGCAATATCTGCAGGTCGTGAGGTACGAGTGTTCGTCAAAGCTGAAGAACTCTCTGATCTTCAAGCACGAGAATTGGCGCGCAGTATTGCTCTTCGCATTGAAAACGAGCTCAAGTACCCAGGAGAAGTGAAGGTGCTCGTAATCCGTGAGACTCGTGCGATTGAATTTGCACGCTAAATTAAGAAATGATTAACACTTTTTGTCAAAAATCCTTATCCCCGTGGCTCTATTGCAAGGTTTTTTAGACCAAGTATACTTTTAGCCGCAGGGTTCTCACCATTAATGGGTTACGTTATTTAGTAGTTTTTAGTATTTATGAACAAGCAAGATCTTGCAGAAAGCGTGCAGCAAGTCCTTGGCTCCACAAAAAGTGATGCTGAGCGAGCTGTTGAGGCTATTATTGACACCATCGTCAAGGCCTTAAAGAAAGGGGATGAGGTTTCGGTCGCCGGTCTTGGTATTTTCAAGACCAAAATGCGCGCAGCGCGAATGGCACGCAATCCGCGTACGGGGGAGAGTGTCCATGTCCCTTCAATGCGAGTGCCGAAATTCCAAGCGGCAAAGGCTCTCAAGGAGGCGGTTAAATAAGTTTCTAGATGTTTACAGTAAAAACTCTTGTCCTATAGAAGGATGAGAGTTTTTGTCTTTTATAAGAAAGTATAAAGGACAGCTGGTTCTTTAAATTAGTTTGATATTTCGACATCCCCTTAAGTGAGTTGGAGAAGCTTGAATTTAATTATTTTAACGATGCTACTAGGAGCTATTTTGGCTCCGTAATAACTCCTGTAGGCCTCATACATCTTTTCTTCATTTTCAAACTTCTCATGTCCTTCAAAATCTGACTCCTTCAAATCACCAAGCTTCTTTTCTCTTATTGAGACAATCAGTGCGTTGCCAAATTGTTTCCCAGTATCTTTATTGATAAGCAATAATTTATCGCCTTCTTTTAAGTCCTTATCATCAAAAAAGCGCCATGTTGAGTCTTTCTCTCCAGAAGTAATTAATGGTACTAGATAGTCTTTAAATTTTAGAGTTTTCATAATTTGAAACTCCTCGGAGTCCAAATCTACCCAAAACTGCCGGGCTTCTAGGACTCGAAGCAAACCCATGCGAGCGGCGGGAGTCGAACCCGCATCTGCTGCTTGGAAGGCAGCCATAATAGCCGCTATACGACGCTCGCGTAGAAACAATCGTAGCAACCAAGAGACGTAACTGCAACAAATACTCTATACTCTATAAATGCCACTCTTGGTGATCTTTTGGAAAGAGCTCGCCGTTGCAGTCTCGGCCCTATTCATAGGACTCTATGGTTTATTCTTCGGAAGTCTTGCAACTCTCTCTTTTCACCCCACTCCCCTCCTCTCATCAACTGCTACAAGTACGTTGCAGTTGATGAATAGGAGTAGCTCAACCACAACAAGTGTTCCTTCTACTAAAATAGCTTCATCCCCTAATAAAAAAACAAAAACGACACTAAAAAGTATCGCCCTCCCCATAGTTCCTATTATCACAAGTGCGCCCATAGAAGATGTGACCACCCTCAACAATGAAGCACGCGCTTCCTTAGTGAATATTTTCTGCACTACGGGTGGAGGTGGCTATTTAAACCCAATAAGCGGAAGCGGGGTCATTATTGATTCCCGAGGAGTCATTCTCACCAATGCCCACGTTGCTCAGTATTTTCTGCTTAGAGACTACCCAACTCCTGGGAACGTAAATTGTGTAATTAGAAATGGAAGTCCCGCTCAAGCAATGTATAACGCAGAGATTCTGTATCTGCCTCCCGCGTGGATAAATGCAAACTCATCACAAATTGTCTCTCAACAGCCGATGGGTACTGGTCAGAATGATTATGCCTTTCTCCTTATTACCACTCCTGTAAGTTCAGATGTTACTCTGCCAAGCACTTTCCCCTACTTACCACTAAGTAGCACCGTGCCGAACCCAGGAACCCAGGTGCTCCTGGCAGCCTATCCTGCCGGATTCATCCAAGGAATCACTGTAGTGATGGACCTCTACGCAACTTCCGCACTGGCTGCTGTGCAGCAGCTATTTTCTTTCACCGGAACTACTGCGGATGTCTTTTCTCTTGGAGGGTCAGTCGTGGCACAAGCAGGATCTTCTGGTGGAGCAGTCCTTCAAGGTTCCAATGGCGATTTAGTAGGAATTATAGTGACCGACACAGCCTCTAGTACCACTGCTGGCAGAGACTTAAATGCGCTCAGCATCAGCTATATAAATAGAGACCTCGAAGCAAGCGGTTTTGGTGGAATAGCAGGGTTACTTTCTGGGGATGTAGGGGCAACAGCTAGCATATTTGATGCTAATGTCGCTCCCGACTTAGAGCAAAAATTAGTGCAAGTGATTCAACACTAATATTTAATCTTACTAAAATACCAATAGAAAAGGGCCGCTTGTATGGCGGCCCTTGTCTTTAGACGTTGGCCTCTGTTTGTTAGTCGGATCGTAGAAATAGGTAGAGGACTCCTCCTATCCCGAAGAACACACACAATATAAGTCTGGGAGGATAGGTAAAGAATGCCCAAACCACCTGATTCATGTGTGCGAACCCCATGATCAAAAGTATTGCGCCGAGGGCCACCACTATGCTACTGAAGAGAACTCTTGCGAGCTTCAGCGTGTGGCGATCGCTCACAAGCGAAGCCACAAGGGCGATGAGTCCGAGCGCAATGAATCCGATCCCGAGATCTTTGATACCGACTGGAGTATGGGCGAGAAAAGCATGGGCCTGCCCAGACCAGAACAGAAGTGTAGCCGCTATGCCCAGAGCGACGAGTCCAACGATAAGTCTAAGAATGCTCACTGTAACCTCCTCGATTACGAATAGAATGCATCTGGAGGAAACATATCAGAAAAAAAATAATTATCAAATATTCCTTTGCCTTACAATAAGGTTCTGTGGCTAGGGGCAACACTATTCTTCCATCGCGCAAAAATACCGCAGGGCAATAAACGACCTCCCCCTCGCTCTTCTATGGTCAAATCACCGTACTCTATACTTCCTCCAATACTTTGAAGAAGCGGCGCTAGATTATATGCAAACACCAGTGGTGAGTATCCGGCAGCATACCCATTGATAAGAAAAAATAGAGGGTCATCTGAGAGCAGTTGCTTGCATAGTGATATAAGCTCAAGTAAATCTTCCTCTATTTTCCAAAGCTCATCCTTCGGACCATGCCCAAAAGCAGGTGGGTCCATAATGATGGCACTATATTTATTCCCTCGCTTCAGTTCACGCCGAACAAATAGCATCGCATCCTCAACTATCCAGCGCACAGAATCCTCCTCGACCCCCGTGAGACGTGCATTTTCTCTCGCCCACTCCACTGCCTTCTTTGATGCATCGACGTGTATCACTTTTGCTCCTGCCTTAGCGCACGCGAGCGTCGCTCCGCCGGTGTAGGCAAATAAATTGAGTATCGATATTGAGTGACCTGCTTCAATGATTGCCTCAGACATCCACTGCCAGTTAGGTAATTGTTCTGGAAAGAGTCCCGTGTGTTTAAACGATGTCGGACGAATGAGAAGCTTCAGTCCACCAAATGGTATGCTCCACTCCTTAGGAAGGGACTGTTTCGTTTTCCACTCTCCCCTATTCCCTACCCGAAAGTATCGTCCATCAGCTCCGAACCACGAGGCAGAGAGAGTTATTTTCTCCCATAGTGCCTGCGGATCGGGCCGCGCAAGAGTGACTGGCCCATACCTCTCAAGTTTTTCTCCATCGCCAGAATCAAGCAGTTCGTAGCCTTGTGCCGAGTGAGTTATAAGTGTTATTCGCTCCATAGATTAGTCGGGCCGCCGAGAATCGAACTCGGTCTACCTGCTCCCAAAGCAGGTGTACTACCGGTATACTACGGCCCGGTTCAGTTACTCTAACATACATAAAGGACACATTCTCCTTATCTATAGTTTCCAACACCATTTAGAAGGAAAACTATTGTTTCTCGTGAAAAACGTTTCTTGAGAAACATATTCAGCTATTAAGGACAAAGTCCTTAATACACATGTCCCCAAAGTTATCCACAAAATCCTCCTGCTGCTATGGATTCTGAAAGACCTCGTACCTGTCTCTTATTTTGACTCTAAGTGCGGATAGGGAGAATCGAACTCCCACCTCGTCCTTGGCAAGGACGCGTCCTACCACTAAACGATATCCGCTTTTTGGCTTACGAACTATAACATACTTGCGCGCCCGGCAGGACTCGAACCCACAACCCCTTGGTCCGAAGCCAAGTGCTCTATCCATTGAGCTACGGGCGCATATTTTTCTGTTAGAATTGTGCCATGCAAAACCTCTCAAGCCAAATCCCAAGCGAAGTTTTGGAGGTTATTAGACGATTAGAAAAATCTGGCTTTGAGGCGTGGATGGTAGGTGGATGCATTCGAGATCTCTTGATAGGCCAAAAACCAAAAGACTGGGACATAACTACGAATGCCTCTCCAGAGAAGATTCAAGAGGTATTCGAAAACACCTTCTATACCAACGAATTTGGGACCGTTGGGGTAGTGAACGAGAATGCTTCTGAAGAAACTCTCAAGGTAATTCAAATAACACCCTATCGCTTAGAAGGGGAGTACAGTGATGCGAGACGCCCAAATAGCGTTATTTTTAGCCAAAAAATAGAAGATGACCTGAAGCGCCGTGACTTCACAGTAAATTCGATAGCCTACGATCCAACTACAGAAAAGCTCCTCGACCTCTATGGAGGAGTTGAAGATATCCATAACCTCCTTATCAAAGCAGTCGGGAATCCTGAGGAGCGATTCTCTGAGGACGCGCTTCGATTACTGAGAGCTGTGCGAATGGTTTCTGAGCTTAATTTTTCTATAGAGGAAAACACAAAAAGCGCGATGGAAAAGTGCTCAGGGCAACTAGAAAAAATATCCAAAGAACGCATTCGCGACGAGCTGGTACGTATCATAAACTCTGAAAACCCAAAAAAGGGATTCGAGCTCGCACACTCTCTAGGACTTCTGAGGTACATTGTCCCTGAACTTGAGCGGGGGATAGGAGTGGAGCAAAACCAGGCCCATAGCTACGATGTCTTTGAGCACAACGTTCGCTCCCTTCAGCATGCAGCAGATAAAAAGTGGCCATTTCCTGTGAGGATTGCAGCCCTATTTCATGACATAGGGAAGCCTCAGACTCGAAAGTGGTCAGATGAGAAGAAGGATTGGACGTTTCATGGCCATGAGGTCATTGGAGCCAAAATGGTCAAAAGGACTCTAGAGGAGCTGAAGTTTTCCCGTGAAACAATAGACACTATAGAGAAGCTTGTTAGGTGGCATATGTTTTTCTCAGATCCCGACAAAGTAACACTCTCAGCAGTACGCCGTATTGTGCGCAACGTAGGACCAAAAAACATAGACAACTTAATGAAACTGCGGATATGTGACCGTATCGGAACGGGGAGACCAAAGGAGCAACCATTCCGGTTTAGAAAGTACCAATCAATGATAGAGGAAGCCCTCCAAGACCCTATCTCAGTCGGGATGCTCAAAATAGATGGCCATAAGATCATGGAGGTTACACGTGAAAAGCCGGGACCAAGACTTGGATGGATACTCCATGGACTTCTGGAAGAGGTACTTGATGATCCAAAAAAGAATACTTCGGAATATCTAGAAAACAAAGCCAGAGAATTGAATAAACTTAAAGATTCAGACCTGAAAGCTCTTGGTGTAGAAGGAAAGGAAAAAAAGAACCTCCTAGAGGTAGAAAAGACCAAAGAAATAAGGAAGAAATATTTTGTCCAATAGAGGTTATCAACAAGGGACGTCCTTTTTGTCCTTTACTATGTCCTTTAAAAGGACTACTCTATTAGGTAGACCGATATCAAATTTAACCGACTTGCCCTGTTCGGTAAACGATATCATATAGTTCTTTCTTTGCGTGGCGCACGCAACGTGTCATCTTTCAGAAAAATCAAAGGAGCAGTACGGGAACCATCACAAGATACAATTTTTTGACATCAAAAGGTACCCGTTCTACACCAAAAACTTTTCTAAAAGATTCCGACACGGGTCCCCGGCTAATTCTCCGAGCTGGGGACTATTTATTTTACAGACGACAGTTCTATGAGAACCGGGCAATGGTCTGATCCTTGAACCGAGGGGAGGATTTCTGCCTTCCTTAGGTGAGGAAGTAACTTGTGGGATATGAAAAAGTAGTCAATACGCCACCCCACGTTACGCGCCCGCGCGTTTGACCAATGGCTCCACCACGTGTAGTGTCCGCTTCCTTTCGTGAAATGGCGAAAAGTATCAATAAATCCGGCTTTGATAAGTGCATCGATTCCTTGACGCTCCTCTTTAGTAAATCCGTGCTTGCCTTCATTTGCTTTCGGTTGTGCGAGGTCCTCAGGAGTGTGCGCAACATTAAAGTCTCCGCACATGATGACCGGTTTTTCTTTCTCAAGTCTCTTGCAGTACGCGAGGAATACTGGGTCCCACTTTTTGTGCCTGAGGTTGAGGCGACTCAAATCCTCTTTGGCGTTTGGTGTGTAGACATTCACTATAAAAAAATTAGAGTACTCAGCAGTGATGACACGGCCTTCAGTATTTGGGTCCCCATATCTATCCGTAGGAAGCTCGTAGGAGTGCACAATGTCTTGAGGTATATCAAGCTCTACTTTCAGTGGTTTCTTTTTAGTAAAAATAGCGGTGCCACTGTAGCCCTTGCGCAGTGCAGAGTTCCAGTACTCTTCGTACTGGGACAAATCAACTTCTGATTGATGCTGTTGTACTTTTGTTTCCTGCAAACACAAAATATCCGGCTTGTATTTCTTCAGAAAAGGAAGGAGATACCCCTTCTTATGGACCGCGCGAAGTCCATTCACATTCCAAGAAATAAGTTTCATGCGCTTCGCCTCTTACCGTGAAATGCCTTGTGCACTTCTCGCAGATGCTTATCGGTAACATGCGTATAGACCTGTGTAGTTGCAATGTTTGAGTGTCCGAGGAGAGCCTGCACAGAGCGCAGGTCCGCACCGCCCTCAAGTAGATCAGTAGCAAATGAGTGCCGAATGATGTGGGGAGTGACCTTGCGAGTAATACCTGCCTGTATCGCGTAGCGCTTAATAGTGCGCTCAACCGAACGGGGAGTGAGCCTAAGATACTTCTGGTTTTTAGCGTCTTTCCCCATTTGCACAAACAGTGCATCGTCAATATCACCTCGCTTATCAAGATATTTCCGAAGTGTACCCTTCGCCTGAAGGGAGAGAAACACCACCCGCACCTTATCGCCCTTGCCACGCACAGAAAACTCATCGCGGGAGAGATCAATATCTCTGTTAAGCGCGCAGAGTTCAGAGACTCGCAGTCCGGTAGAAAAGAAAAGTTCAAGGATTGCTCTATCTCGAAGCGCCATGAGAGTATTCTCTGAAGGGGCTTTCATAAGACGGTCGAGTTCAGTCATAGAAATAAGATCTAGATCGCGAGCAGTGACTTTTGCAAGCTCAATACGCTCAGGATTTAAGGAAGTGACATTTCGCTTGCGAAGAAACTTAAGAAATGAACGCAGAGCAATCAGGTAATAGTTTTGGGTCTTGTGCTTGAGAGTACCAGAGGCTCCTGCCTGGCGATTGAGGTGAAGTCGAAACTCTCGAACCAAGGGCTCCGTAATAGCAGAGGGGGACTGTATTTTCCCATAGCGAAAAAAGCGCTCCAGGTAGCGATCGTAATTTTCAACGGTTTTCACACTTCGTCCTTTTTCAATTTCTAGATATTCCAAAAATTGATTTTTAAGTTCATGCAAGTTGCCACTTCCCATGTGTCGCACAATTTTACCATAGCTCTTGAAAAAAGCCTGCAGGTGTGCTATACATTAACCGTTATGCTTACCAAGAGAAAAAAGGCTGCTACCATAAAAGAGAGCGGGATCCATGAGAAGGACACCGGCTCATCTGAGGTGCAGATAGCGCTTCTCACTAAGCGCATTGATGAGCTTGCAACACATTTAAAAAAACACGCAAAAGATAAGCACTCCCGTCGAGGTCTTTTGCAAATCGTTGCAGATCGTCGCACACATTTGAAATATCTTGAGACTCATAACAAAAGGCGCTACAACGCTATTGTTAAAAAGCTAAATTTAAAAAAGTAGCCCTTTAGAGATAGGTACCGGAACTTTTCCGCTACCACTATCGTATACACTAAGCGGTGGAGGTCACACTGCAACATTTTAAAAAGTTTATATTTTTTTATGGCAATCATTAAGCACAAAAGTCAGCGAGTCGGTATTTTTATTGATACACAAAATCTGTACCACAGCGCAAAAAACCTCTATAAATCAAGAGTTAATTTCGGTCAGGTCGTGAAAGAAGCTCTCTCAGGTCGCACACTCATTCGAGCAGTCGCCTATGTTATTAGAACTGAGTCTGAAGAAGAAAAAGGTTTCTTCGAAGCACTCAATAAGCTTGGTATAGAGACCAAGGTAAAAGATATTCGCATTTTTGCCGGAGGCGTAAAAAAAGCCGACTGGGATATCGGCCTGGCGATTGACACAATCGCCATGGCTCAGAAACTCGATACCATAATTCTTGCAACTGGAGATGGGGACTTCATCCCTCTCGTTGAGTATTTACGTTACACACATGGCTGCCAAGTCGAAGTTATCTCTTTCGGTAAATCAGCATCCAGTCAATTAAAAGAAGCGGCCGATGACTTTATAGATATGTGTGAGAACCCAAAAAACTATCTCATCGGCTATGGTACGAGACACTCAAGGTGGATTCCTGGACTCACGCATGGCGATGAAATGAATGGCAGCAGTCCTGAAGTTCAAGAGGAACCGGGCTCTCCTGAAGATCCTGCGATACGAATGTCGGGGGAAGAAGAGTGATGTCCTTCACGTTGGCACTTTGGTGTACGAGCAGTTTTTTGTTACAGTAACGAGATCCTCGTTACCATATGCAAAGTAAAAAATTCTCCGTAGAGATTGGCGGTAAGATGTTCGTCGCTGAGTTTAGTGATCTCACCGAACAAGCAAATGGCTCTGTCATTCTCTATTATGGTAATACCGCGGTGCTTGCAACCGCAGTTATGAGTTCTCATACACGTGAAGGGATTGACTACTTTCCTCTCACAGTTGACTACGAAGAAAGATTCTATGCTGCGGGAGCTATTTTAGGTTCACGTTTTGTACGCCGTGAGGGTAGGCCCTCCGATCAGGCAATACTTTCAGGACGTGTTGTTGATCGCACTATTCGACCGCTCTTCCCACAGCACGTACGAAATGAGGTGCAGGTCATCATCACCGTTTTGGCGCTTGATGAAGAAGACCCGGATGTTGTTGCAGTCAACGCTGCCTCTTTAGCACTTGGAGTGTCTGATATTCCCTGGAATGGGCCAGTGGCGGCAGTACGCATTGGAAAGGAAAAAGGCTCTGATTTTATAGTTAACCCCACATATACTCAGCGTGCGAATCCCAGTATGGGACTTGATATTCTCGCCTGCGGAAAAGACGGAACAATCAACATGATAGAGGTAGTAGGGAATGAAGTGTCTGAGGAAGATGTCGCCAAGGGATTTTCAAAGGCTCTAGAGGAGCACTCAAAGATACTTGAGTTTCAACGCTCAATCATCAAAGAAATAGGAAAAGAAAAAAGAAACGCTCAAAAACCTGCCACTCCTGAGGCAGTACTTGCACTATTTGAGTCACAAATTAAACCAAAACTTAAAAAAGCTGTCTTCTCTGGACTACCCGGCAAGGACACCATCCACGAACTCCAAAAAGAATGGGTTGAGAGCATTATTAAGGCGGAAGGGATTGTGGAATTCAGTACCTCTCACGCACAAGAGTTCATCAGCACCCACGTTGATGAAGAAATACATCGTGGAGTACTTGAGGAAGGCATTCGAGCGGACGGTCGTTCGTTTACTGAATTGCGACCTCTCTTTGCGCAAGCAGGAAGAGTATCCCCAATCCTACACGGAAGCGGTATTTTCTACCGTGGAGGAACCCATATCTTTACCGCTCTCACTCTCGGAGGACCAGAAGACTCTCAGCTTATCGATGGAATGGACGAGCGTGGGGTGCACAAAAGATTTATGCACCACTATAACTTTCCTCCGTACTCTTCAGGCGAAACTGGCCGTATGGGTGGACTTAATAGGCGAATGATAGGACACGGAGCGCTGGCAGAAAAAGCTCTCTCGATCGTCATACCGCCAAAAGAAATATTTCCCTACACTATCAGGCTTGTCTCTGAGTGCATGGCGAGCAATGGATCAACATCAATGGGCTCCGTGTGTGCCTCAACCCTTGCACTCATGGATGGCGGCGTACCTATCAGAAGAGCAGTCGCTGGTATTGCCATGGGGCTCATGATGTCGGGAGAGAAAGAGGGAAAGTACCGAATTCTCACAGATATCCAAGGACCTGAAGATGAGTTCGGGGATATGGATTTTAAAGTAGCGGGAACCCGCGAGGGGATCACCGCAATTCAACTTGATATTAAACTCGGAGGAATACCCGCACCAATTCTCATTGAGGCACTTGGTCTTGCAAAAAAAGCGCGGCTCGAGATACTCGATGTGATTGAAAAAGAAATTAAAGCTCCAAGAGAAAATATTTCTCCTCGCGCACCTAAAATAGTCATCATAAATGTGCGACCAGACCAGATAGGACTTGTGATTGGTGGTGGAGGAAAAACTATTAATGGAATCAAGGATGCTACAGGGGTAGATGATATTACTATTGAAGACGATGGCAGTATTTTCATAACAGGTAAGGGAGATTCCACTCTTAAGGCTCGTGAGATGATCGAAGCAGTTGTGAAAGAGTACAAAGCAGGAGAAGTGTATGAGGGTGAAGTCACACGACTCATGGACTTTGGAGCATTTGTCCGCATTGGACCTGGAAAAGAGGCTGAGGGGTTAGTCCACATATCTGAAATAGCACCATTTCGTATAAACAAAATATCTGATGTCTTAGCTACGGGTGATCGAGTACGAGTTATGATTAAGGAGATCGATGAAAAAGGTCGCATAAATCTCTCGATAAGATCAGCTGATCCAGATTTTGCTTCCCGTAAAGGTCTCAAACCAACACACTATGGAACCACAGAAGGAGACGATAAAACAAAACACACCCAAAACCACAGACACGTCAGAGAGTAATATCCCCATACAACCGGTTAAAGAAAATCCCAAGAGTGGAGTGATATCCATTGAGAGCATACTCCTCCCTAAGAAAGAGGGCCCCCCCTCAGATAGTTTAGGAAGAGTTAATGCCGCGGCAGTACTTGAAGATCAAAAGACACCGCTTCAAGAAAGTACTGAGCCAGTGAAGCCCGCTCCTCTAGAACCACCCCAAAAGAACGCCTCAGAAGTAAAACAGCTTGAGACATATCAGAGTGATATTCAAGATGTGATCCAGAGAAAAAATATATCAACTGTTACTATAGCTGCAGCCGAAGAAGAAAGGCGCGCCAAAACTGGAGCTCCTCGGAAAGAACCCGTCACTCTGAGCTCTGTTGGTAAAACATTTGGGCTTGTTGTGGGAGGAATTATTCTCATCTGTGCAGGAATTGGTCTTCTTGTCTACTTTCTCACTCCCCACAGTGTTCCCATACCAACGCAGCCATCCTCTCCGGTCATTACTGTTGATGAAACTGAACTAGTTCCAATCTCTCCTACGGCGACTCCCACTCAGGTAGTAAACACACTTACAAGTGCCAGAAGCGGTGTGTCTCTTTCCCTTGGACTTATAGAGAGACTTCTTATAACTGAGGCAACAACCACTCCAAATGCCACACCTAAGGCAATGGACGCCCCTGCGTTTCTCTCACTTGTCGCTCCAGATGTTCCAAACGAACTCCTTTCTACTCTGCAACCACAATTTCTGCTTGGTGTTCATTCCTACAATCAAAACCAACTGTTCCTCATACTCCAAGTAAATTCCTATGAGCAGGCGTTCGCAGGTATGCTTGCCTGGGAGAGCACTATGGGGCAAGACCTTTCTCCTCTCTTTTTTTTGCCGCAACCCGTGTCTCCAAATCCTCAGGCAACGACAAGTCCTACGACCCCAGCTCCACAAGTACTCAATACTCCTTTTGTGGACGGCGTCATCGAAAATCATGACGCTCGGATACTGGAGGATAGTAGCGGCAACATTATTTTATTCTGGACATTCCTTGATTCAAGTACACTCGTTATCGCCAACAACGACGCTACTCTGCGAGAAATAATTTCCCGTCTCTCTGGGTCTCCTATTACTCCAACCCCTTAACTGCTATAGTAAGGTATGGACACAACGCGGATGCAGGAAAAACTTCAGGAAGAATTGAAGACAGTCACGAGAGAGCTCTCAGAATTGGGACAAAAAAATCCCTCAACTGGTGAGTGGGAAACCGATGGAAGAAATATAGACCACAGCGCAACAGAGCCGGATGAAATAGCGGATCGTTTTGAAGACTTTGAAGAACGGCAGGATGAAATACACGGACTCGAAGCGAGACGAAATGATATTCTCGCCGCACTTGAAAAAATTGCAGCCGGTACGTATGGTGTGTGTGATGTGTGCGGTAAACAAATCGAAGACACGCGGCTTGAAGTAAATCCCGCAGCACGCACGTGCACAGTACACTCCTAGTTAGAGCTCCCTGATTGCCCAAGGGAAAGATCACCAAAAGGATTCTGGGCACCACGAACTTCAAAGTGAAGGTGTGGGCCAGTTGCTTCTCCTGTCATGCCAACCGCAGCAATGACCTGATCTTGAGAAACTTCTTCTCCCACAGAGACGAATACCTTACTTGCATGAGCGTAGAGAGTTTGTACACCATTAGGATGCTGAATAACGACATAGTTACCATATCCACCATTCCATCCACCATTGGCACGCGACACAATAACCGTGCCCGCAGCGGCAGCATAAATATCGGTACCTCTTCGAGCTCCTATATCGACTGCATCAAATCCGTGAAGCCCTTGCGTTATTATTCCACCAGCAACTGGCCATATAAAGTAGCCCACAAGATCAGGCCCTCCTATACCACGAAGAGGCGCGGTTGGTTTTCCTGCTGCACTACGTCGCTCTACTACTTGTAGTGGGGCGCTACCTGATTTTTTGGTTGAACTCTGGTTGGCTAAAGATGATCCTCCTCCTAGTTCGGCATCTGGAATTACGATGATTTGTCCCCCAGTAAGTGCTCCATTGTCAGCAAGATCGTTATATTGAGCAATATCGTGCACGTTTGAGTTATAGGTCTTTGCAATTGATTGAAGTGTCTCCCCTGATTGCACAGTGTGACGAATGCCTGTTATAGGAAGAACGACGAGTGTCTCTCCTATAGTAATCACACCGTTTTGGATATCGTTTGCCCACACAATACTGCTCACTGGAACATTAAATAGAGAGGCAATGCTCGAGAGGGTATCGCCCGCCTTTACTGTGTAGACGCTAATCTGAGAAGAAGCTGGTTTCTCTTCAATATCTGCCTGAGTACCTGAAGGGCCTGCTTCTGCGAGTAGCGCGGAACCGTCCGCGATGATGGGACCGCTGGCACTTCCCAAAGGGGAGGGATTTACATTAATTGCTGGAGTGGGAAGTGGTAAGTTTTGAGAATTATAGTCACCTGAGGAAGCATCAGTCTGGGAAGCAGTTACTCCCGCGAGAGACCCTAAGGAAAAAAGACTTGCTCGAACAAGAATAGGAACAAGCAATAAAATACAGCCGCTGCCGATAGAAAGACAGTAAAATAAGGACTTTTTGACCTTCTTCCTGAAAAATTCATGAATGATAGAAGAAGGTGATGTTTTATGAGAGTTTATAAGCTTTTTTCAGCTGGACGATCTGTCATTTGAACAAAAAAAGGCTTAACAAAGCCATTTTCTTTGTACTCTAGAGAGTACCATTCAACTATAACTAACCCCCCTCAGGAGTCAACTTCACCGTTTGGCACCTGGGGATAACAATTTGATAGGCAGAGAGTAGTAAGTAGGGTAGTTTTTATACGTATGCGCTACAGCGAGATCATGAATGAAGCTCAAAAGGAAGCCATTTCTTTAATTGATGGTCCTCTCCTGGTTTTGGCTGGGGCTGGGGCTGGGAAAACCAGAGTCATTGCCCACCGGGTCTTTGAGATAGTCAAAAAGTATGGCCACCCAGAGCAGATTCTTGCAATTACATTCACAAACAAGGCGGCAGGAGAAATGCGAGAACGTATAGAGAGCCTTCTACAAGCACCTAGTAATTCTCGGTTCATGCCTTTTGTCTCTACGTTTCATTCCCTTGGCCTTACCATCATTAAAGAAAATTATTCACTTCTTGGGTACACACGCAAGCCTGGTATCTATGATCGAGCAGACTCCCTGCGCACTCTAAAAGAGAGCTTGCGTAGTCTTAGGATAGAAAGCCTCGAGCCACGCGCTGCTCTTAGCTATATTTCTAAACAAAAAGGGGAGGGTGCCACGGCTGAAGCGTATGGGGAAAGCGCGGGAACACCACAGGAAATAATCACTGCCTCAGTATGGCAAGCGTATGAGGAGGCTCTACACAAAGCCACTGCGCTTGATTTTGATGACCTTCTTTGTGGGGCAGTGCGTGTGCTTGATGAGAACCCTTCAGTCCGTCGCTCCTACCAAGAGAGGTGGAAGTATCTCCATATCGATGAATACCAGGACACAAATGCAATACAAGCAAAAATCACACACCTCCTCATGGGCCCCGAACAAAACATCTGCGCAGTTGGGGATATAGATCAGACTATATATAGTTGGCGAGGAGCAAAGATAGCTAATATTTTATCGTTTGAAAAAAATTTCCCCTCTGCGAAAGTTATTTTACTTGAAGAAAACTACCGTTCTACAAAAATAATTCTTGCTGCTGCAAATGATATTATCGCTAAAAATATTTTTCGGAGAGAAAAAAATCTCTATACAAAAAACTCGGATGGTGAGCAGTTAGTACTATACCAGGCATTCGATGAGGGAGATGAAGCTCGGTTCATTACAAAAACAGTACAAGAACTATTGCGCTCTAGAGCACAACCGCGTGACTGTGCTGTGCTCTATCGAGCAAACTTTCAATCTCGCGCAATCGAAGAAGAGTTTCTTAACTGCGCGATTCCCTACCAAGTGATTGGCACCAGATTTTTTGAGCGTAGAGAGATAAAAGATGTTCTCTCTTATATTCGTGCAGCACTTTATAATAGTCCAGCTGACTTCGCGCGCGTCGCAAATGTACCTGCTCGTGGAATTGGTAAAATCACACTTACAAAAATTCTCTCTGGACGTGAACAAGATTTACAAAAGAAAATTCAAGAAAAAGTTTCTGCATTTCGTACACTGCTTTTACGTATCAAAGAAACTTCCGTGCAGTTACCACCATCTCAGGTGGTTCAATTCGTCGTACAGAAAAGCGGAATGGAAAAACTCTTTCTGAGCGATAAGATTGACGGCATGGAGCGACTTGAAAATGTTCGAGAGCTCATCTCTCTTGCGACTCGCTACGACCATGCAGGGACTGAAGGCTTAGAACTTTTTTTGGAATCCGCCGCTCTTGCGACCGATCAAGATGAGATAAAAGATGACGCCAATGCAGTGCGGCTTATGACTATCCATGCCTCAAAAGGGCTTGAATTTCCTTATGTTTTCATCAGTGGCCTTGAGGAAGGGTTATTCCCGTATGATAAAGAAGGAGAAACAGAGGTAGATAAAGAAGAGGAGAGACGCCTCATGTATGTTGCCCTTACGAGAGCCAAGGAAAGGGTATTCCTGTCCTACGCATCCTATAGAACAATATTTGGATTAAAAAATGCGACTGTGCCTTCTCAATTTATTTTTGATATCTCTGAAGAGCTTATCGAAGTACATTCTCCCTCAAGCGAATTCACTATTTATTTGGACTAGGTATGTATAAAAAAAAATCACTCGGACAATACTTTTTACACTCGACTCATTATCTAAACAGTATTGTGAATGCGGGAGAAGTAAAGAAAAATGATGTCGTACTTGAGATTGGTCCTGGGG
>VFSW01001618.1_pt1 | contig 34342 bp, 37 predicted proteins | sample 5358111 | NCBI WGS metagenome assembly VFSW01 (sample SAMN11554181, study PRJNA540505) | mine drainage metagenome | isolation source: sediment from site ElyBrook_90M | place: USA: Ely Copper Mine, Vershire, VT | collected 2017
GGCACCGCCTCCGCCGCCGCCGCCGCCGCCCACCCCGGCGCCGGTGCAACGATCGTACGACGGTTTCATCCAAGGCGCGTTCTCAGCGTCCAGGAATTACAATGAGTTCTCGGCCGGCGGGTACTGCCCCGAATCGTATTTGATCGGCGCAGCGTACGCACCGAGTGGTTCGCGGTTTGCGTTTAAAGTCGACTTCCGCCAAGACGCGTACGTCACGAGCGACAATCTCATCGACAGGATTGGCAACCACTATACGCAGTTCGCGACCATCGATGGCGGCACCGCATTCACGCCTGTCTTCTTGGCGAGACAAAGCACTTTGGATGCGCGCTTGGAGTATCAGGTCGCGGCTCCGCGGATCTATATCGGAGTGGGGTATCTCCACACCGCCGACAACTATGGATATCCCAGTCTGAACGCTCTCGGCGTCGGAATCGAAAAGCTACCCGATCTGCGGTCGGGCGTCAGCATCTTCGGCTCCGCGTTCTACTATCCGACCGCAAGCGGCAACTACACGATCGCTAACCCGGCGAGCTCGAACTTCGGGAATGTCTACCGGCAGCAATACCAAATCGTGAAGTACGATATCGGTCTCACGCTCGCTTTCCGACATTCCCCAGTGTATATCTACGGTGGTTTCGGTAACGATCAGTACCTCGCGCGGCAGAACGCACCGATCGGTCAGACGCATGCCGGTCCGTACATCGGCCTCGGCGTGAGGTTTTAAACGGTCGAAAGGACCATGACCATGCTCAACGCTCCGTACTTCCTCCACGTCCGGCGGCTCGCCGCGCTTGTGGCCCTCGCGTCTCTCGCAGCGTGCGGATGCGGCAATTGCAACGTACCGGCCTTCACCGGACCGCCGGGATCAGGACCCGTAGGAGCGTCGACGTGTCGGCAAGGTGCCTCGGCGATCGTGCTCGGACCAGCACTCGCGCCCTTCGCGGTGCTCGCTGGTTCAACCGTCACAAATGTCGGGAATACGCTCGTTACGTACGCCCCCGGCGCCGTTACCGGCGGCATCAACGACGACCTCATCGGCGTGTGGCCGGGGAGTGCGGTGACGGGATTCTATCCGCCTGGAACGGACACCGATGGGACGAACGCCATATACGCAGTCGGTTACAATTCGAATACCGCCATACCGCAGGCTGCCCAAGGCGCTTTGACCACCGCCTATAACACCGCCGCGGGAAAGCCAGGGGCGACCACCGTCGCCGGGGACATCGGCGGGCAGACCCTTACGGCCGGCGTTTACAAGTCGACTTCATCGCTTTTGATTCAGAACGGAAATCTCACGCTGAACGGTGGCGGAAATCCGCAGAGTGTCTTCATCTTCCAGATCGGGTCTACACTCACGACGATACTCAACGGCTCAGTCGGCGGCAACGTGATTCTGACCAATGGCGCGAGCCCTTGCAACATCTATTGGCAGGTCGGCAGTTCGGCAACGCTTGGAGGCGCGACGTTCTATGGGAACGTCCTCGCGTATTCGTCTATCACGATAAACGCCACGACATTTACCGGCCGAGCACTCGCAGGCGGCAGTGCGTTGGGAGACGGCACCGTTTCAATCCCCCTCACGGGCGGTTCGCTCATCACGAACCCGGGCGGCCAGTAAGGCAACGAAACCGGCTGCCACTTCACATTCTGCCCGCGCGTCCGCGATGGCATTGCCGCCTCTGAGACGCCCTCACGTGTGGCGAAGGAAGCAGTATCTTCTTGCCCGTAAAAAGTGCTATATGCATGTTCTACGCACGGTACTCGTCGCAGTAACAATCGGCGTCGTCGCCTGCGCGGCGGCCAGTGCCCATCCGCCCATCCTGAAGCTAAAACTCTACGCTCAGAATCGGCCAGGTGAAACCGGCACGGCGACGTTCGAGCAGATTCCTGGTGGCGTGAGGATCGTCATCAAAATGGCCGGCGGTCAGAACGGCATACAGCCCGTCCATATCCATACGGGTACCTGCGCAAAGCTGAACCCGGTACCCAGGTACGCTCTGACCAACATCGTCCACGGGAGCAGCACCACGACGATACCGGGCATCACCCTCGGCAAGCTGCTCAAAGGCAGGTACGTTATCGACGTTCACGAGAGCAGCGCCGACGTAAAAAGGTACGTGGCTTGTGCCGCAATTGCGATGCCGAGGTGAAAGCCGGCGCAACGTGGAGGACGCCAGTATTGAAATAGCCCGCAACGACGTCGCGTTGCGGGCTTCTTTCACGCTTTTTTGCTAGAAGTACCGTGCCTCAGCAGCAGCCGTTGTTACCATTATGCCACGTTTGGTTTTGGCCTTGCCAGCGACCGTTGCCGCGGCCATTGTTGCAGGCGCGGTTCTGGTAGCCGCGGTTTTGGTACGTGCCGTTCTGATAACAGCTGGAGCCGTTAACATTGTACCAGATTCCGTTTTGACCCTGCCAGCGGCGCTGGTTTTCCGGCGTCTGGCTCCAGCGGTGCTGCTGGTAGTACGCTGCTACGTTGGGGTTCACGTAGCGGCGGTACCCGTAACGATCGTTGTAGTACGGGCGATGATTGCTATCGTAGAAGATCGTGCCGACGATCACGGCGGCTGCTGCCGCCCAGGCAGCTGTAGATGCCGAGTTTGCAACGGCAACCTGCGGCATAGCGAAAGCTAAGATAAGCGGCAGCATCATAACAGCGACGCCGCGGCTCAGAAATCGGTTCATTTAAGTGACTCTTTCATCGCATCGAAATGACGCAACGTTAGGATATATACCCATATCGGCCTGAATTGAATCAGCGCGAGAGGGCCGGACGCGTCGAGCTTCCCGGTAGAAAAGACGCGTTGGTCTATGATCATTTTGAGCCGAGGACATACGGTAACGCGCGGGGCGCGGTGACTGTGCGCAACGGGAGCGGCACGATCAGAAGAACCATCGCTTCAGCCATTTCTTTTCGAAGATCACTTTTGCGAGATGCCATTTCAACGAAGGCGCTTTGAGAACGATCTGTGGAGTCGGTTCCGCGAAGAAATTCCCAGTGCCTATCGCCGCCTTCTTATTGCCGATCTCGACGAAGCAGGTTCCGTGCCCGTCGAAGGCGGCGGTCGGCGAGCGCAGGCTCCATGAGTCGGCAATGTTGCGTGCAACGACCTTCCCCTCCGCCTCCGCGAAGACGCCGGCTCGGGGAAGCGGCTTCGCCATCGACAGAGGGATTGAGACGATGTCGCCGATCGCGTAAACACCTCTACATGTCGTTTCAAGTGTCGCGCGGTTTACTGAAATCCAACCTGCCTCGCCGCCTAAGCCGGAGTCGACAACAGCACGCGGCGGCCGATGCGGCGGAACGTATGCCAGCAAGTCGTAAGCGGCCGAGGATCCGTCACCGAAGGCGATCGTTCGCGATACCGCATCGACGGAAACAACTTGGCGGTTTGAAGCATACGCGATGTCTTTGGATCGAAGCATCGCCTTGATAGCTTCGGTGACCGCCGGTCCGGCGACACCCATCGGGCCGGGTTCTGCCGCATACATTTCCATCGTCGTTTTCGTTCGAAGCCCTCGCTTGCGCAACGTATCTTCGATGAGCATGGCGGCCTCGTACGGTGCCGCGGGACACTTGTACAGCGGCGCCGCCGTTAATACCACAACCTTTCCGCCTTCGAACTCCTCGAGCGCGCGACGTAATGACTCGGCGCCCGCAAGAGTGTAAAAGTTGTGCCCAGCCTCCGCAAGCCCGGGGATAGTTTGCGGAGATAGCTCGGCACCGAGAGCGATAACCAGTGCGTCCCCGGCTATGCTGCGACCGTCGACGGTCGCCCCGCGGGTGGTAGGATCGATCGCTTCAACATTGCCCCGGACGAACTCGATGCCATGCCGCAGCAGTTCGCGTACCGGCCTCTGAATGTTGCTTGCCGTCCGATCGCCGACGACAAGCCACAGAAGCGACGGCGCAAAAAGATGAGTGGCACTTCGATCGACCACGGTAATGCGATCCACTTTTGCGCATCGCTTTCGAAGTTCGTTCGCCGTAACCAGACCGCCGACACCGGCCCCCAGGATAACTGCAGTATGCGACATCGTCAGAACACGAGCACCTTCTCTGCGCTCGCCGTCCACTCGGTCAACTCGTCCATGGAGCTTCGATGTGTGCCGTCGATGAGTTCCTCTTCGGATATCCCTCGCGCATCCATACAGGTGCCACAGACTCCAACCACGCCCTTGTTCCGGAGCACGTTGCGTAGCATTACCTCAAGGTTATAGTAACCAGACGGAACCCTTTGCGCCCGCTTCGCGCACGCGGCCGCGTCGCCGATGAGGAACACGAATACCGCCTCACCCTTTTTGGAAAGCGACCCGGCGAGGCGCAAGCCGTTGTAGCTGCGCTCCGTTCCGTATGGAGGGTCGTTGAGAATAAACAGGGTTGCCACGATGTCTACACCTCCGCGGAAGCGCTACGTACGAGCGGAAGGCCCGCTGCTTGCCATTCCAACACTCCGTCTGCTAGTCTGAAGGCCTTGAAGCCGTGCTTGCGCATCATGTCGAGAGCCTCCAAGGAGAGCACACAGTACGGGCCGCGGCAGTACGCGATGATCTGTTTGTTTCGCGGTAACGTTACCAAACGTTGCTCCAGTTCTGCTAGTGGCACGGATCGTGCGTGGGGCAAGTGGGCGCATTCGTACTCGCTTCGCGGGCGGACGTCCAGTACGATGACTTCGCCTTTTCGAGCCTTCCCCAGAAGTGCCTGACGATCAAGTGTCAGCAACGTATCGCGCTCGTTGACGTAGCTCTTAACGGTCCGCTCGATCTCGGCAAAACGGCGTTCGGCCATTGCTCTCGTCGTCAACCAGTAGTCGGCGATCATGCCATCCGCAATCCGATAATACACGTGTTTACCGTCACGCCGTGACTCAACAAGCCGGGCTGAACGAAGCACCTTCAGATGGGCGCTCGCGTTTTTCACCTCGAGATCCGAGTACCTGGCGATTTCCTCGACGCTCTTCTCGCTTTGGCAGAGCAAATCCAGAATCTCCAATCGCTTCGGACTGCCTGTCGCCTTTCCGATACGTGCGAAATACTCGTACAGGGTATCCTTGAAGCGACGGGCGCGGCGGATGTGCTCTTTCATTCTATTATTCATTAGAATGATAGCATCTAGAACGTCTGCCGTCAAGCGGCAGGAATACGCGTTCCGTGTCGCACGTCACTGAGCTGCCGGCCCACCTCGCCGAACCGATGCGACGGAGTCGCCTAGGCCTTACGCTTGTCCGCGAGCGCTTTCGCTACTTTCAGCGCAATCGCACCGCCGGGGACGACCAGATTGATCGTCTCCGCTCCGATGTCAAAGAGCGTCTCGGGCTTCAACAACTTGCCGACTGCGGCGATCGCCGCAGGAGGTTCCGTCTGAAGCTCTCCGGTGATAGCATCGACCGCAACCTCTGCCGATTTGTTCTTCGCCGACCAGAAATACTTGAAGCCGAATGTTGGTCGGAGGTGGAGATCGATGCACTCGACGTTCACATTTTCTTCCGTGATATCGTCGGCGTCGGTCGGGCGAAAATCGTTTCCTAGGAGCGCTTGGATGACCGCCGACGCCCGGACCGTCGGCGCGATAATCTTAGCGCCCTCCGGTGAGAACTCATCCAGGTTCACGGGAGTCGAGCGCGCCCTGAGATACGGCCGCGCGTCTACGGGTTGATTGCTTACCGCGTCGAGCCATAGCTCTCTTTGCTCGTCGCGTTCGCAGTGCTCTACAACGGGCAGGTCGATGGAGCCGGTCGCGGCCGCATAATCCTTCCCATTCACGGTTACCGTGGCGACGTGTGGCGTCTTTATCGGTACTTTATACGACTCGTTGCGATCGTAGAGGAAACGGAGACGAGCCTTTGCGTGCCACAGCGGAAGGTAGCAAAGCCCTTGATCCGTGATCGCGACGTCCTCGTCTTTGGGGTGGGCGAAGAGCCGTGAGAGGGTTCCGAAGGCAGACCCCTTGTGCATACTAGCACGACCGCGCGCTTCTTCCACCGAAATTACCGGCTCGAAACAGAAAGCGCCCTTCTCGGCGATCACGATTTCCATGCGACTATGCTCCAGAACACTGTGCGAATCTTTGGTAGCGCCAACGAGAATCGAAAACGACTGTCTTAATTCGCGCAATCCGAGCTAAACCCTCAGATTCCCGCTATTTCTAGCGTTTGCGGCTATTTGCGGCCATTCTATCCCGTAGTTTCCCGCCGAGGAACGGGCGAGAGCTGACCAATTGCTGACCATTGGTAGGGCAGCGCGCCGTGCTACGTGATGCCGGCTCCGGGTACCCGCATTGGTCCGGGTGCTCGAGGCGACGTCGCAGCCGTTCCGCAGCAGTGGAACGGAATGGAGTCATGGTAACGACGCTTCGAAACCACCAGACCGTCGTACCGGACGCATTCCACGTGCTGCTAGCCGGTGCACAGACGGATCCGCTGACGACATTAGTCCCCGCGGTTGAGCAAAGCTTCCCTGTCACTGAGTTTCCGCGGACTTGGCTTTCGCCCAGCGCGATCGCATTTTAACCGATGCGAACGGTCGAGATCCCGTAAAAGCGTTGGCGCGATGTAACATGCCCCTGCGGATGTTGTGGTAGCGACAACGGGAATCGAGCTTTGACACCGGCGAATCACGCAGGATGCGCGTTCAGGCAGCGGAAGCGTTGCCGTCGCGATCTATCGAGCGCTTCAATAGCGCGGAAGGAGCAATGCTTTGAGCGAGAATGCGAAGGCGGTAGTGCGCTGATTCGTGGAGGAAATTCAGGACAAGCATCGCCTCGAGCTCGTCGACGAGTTGTTTGAGCCCGGTTTCATCGATCATTTTTATTCGGGGATGTTGCGGGCTTTCCCGGATGTGCGCGTCCACATAGACGATTCGCGGAACTCACACCGGCGAGTTTGTCGGGAATGCTCCTTCAGGCAAACACGTGGAACTCGAGGTCATCGACATCTCCCGCGTCAGGAACGGTAAGCTCGCAGAACATTGGGGACACATCGATGTTCTGCCCATCTTGACTCAGATCGGTGCGAAGCCTCCGGGCCCTTGAAGGTTGGCATCTCCCGTTCAGCGCTAAGAATACCCTGATTTAGGGTTTGTCATTCTGAGCGTAGCGACGCTGAGCTTGTCGAGGAGGCGCTGTACGACAGCCGCCTTCTACCCGAACTGCTCCACGGAGGCGAAACGCGCGTGTGGTCTGTATCTGCACCGGCGAAGACTCCTAACGTGAGGGGCGTAGCGCCTCTCAACGTTGACGCCCGGCGCCACAACAGACGCCGAGAGCGCGAAAACGAGGCAACGCGGCCCTTCGACTCCGCTCCACTTCGACAAGCTTAGTGTCGCTACTTCAGAGTCTCTCTGTCGCTACTTCAGAGTCTCCCTAGACTTCCCGCTGGAACCCACCTGACGGTGCCCGGCTTGAACGCCCGCAGCGCTGTCGGTCGCTTAGCTCGCCATGAAAGCGGGAAAGAAAAACCATGAAAGTTTATTCTGCACCAAAAGTCTTCCTGCCGAAGAAATGGGATCTCGCAGGGCTGCACGGCATTTCGGATGCCACACTCGAGATGCACTTCGGCCTGTACGAAGGCTACGTCAAGAACACGAATCTTCTGAACGAGCGTCTGGCTGAGATCCGGGAGCGTGGCAACGCGGCGGGCACCGACCCGACCTATGCCGATCTGGTGCGCGGCCTCGGTTTCGAGTACAACGGCATGCGCCTGCACGAGCTGTACTTCGACAACATGACCAAACGTTCCGAACCCGTCGGTTCGAGCAGGTTAAGCAAAGCCCTGGGTGAAGCGTATGGCGGTTTCGACGAGTGGAAAAACGATTTCTTGGCCGTCGCCGGCATGCGCGGCGTGGGCTGGGCGATCGCGTATTACGACACGACGACTTTGGAAATCACCAATCACTGGATCAACGATCACGAAAACGGCCACATCGCCGGTTCCGTCCCGATCGTGGTCCTCGATGTTTGGGAGCACGCGTTCATCAAGGACTACAAGCCTGCCGACAAGGACCAGTACATCGAGGCATTCTTCGCCAATCTCGATTGGAAAGCGTGCGAAGCGCGCCTGCCGTAGTCGGCCCGCACGAGGTACGCTCGGAAGTCTTGCGGGACGCGTAGGACGTTGATGCGGAAAGTTATCGCGTTCGTCTCGGTTGTTGGGCTCATTGCGGGCGTCGTCTTTCTGGTTGTGCCGATTGCCGCGATCCCCGATGAAACGCTCGTTGGCGTCGGTGCGACGGTGGCCGCGATCCTGGGCATCGTGCGGGAGATCCGCGGAGCGATCAACCGATCACGCAGCGCGCGTCGGTAGCAACCTGATAGCAGCGACCGTACCACGCGATGGCCTTCTTTCATCGTTTCTTATGTTATGCGCGCTCCTTCGGCAAGAAAAAGCCCGTGGTTACGGGCCTTCGGTGGTAGCGCCAACGGGAATCGAAGGCGGCTGCATTGATTCGCGCAGTCTTACTGGTTGAGTCGTCGTCGCGATGAAACGGCGATCCGGTGCCTTAACAGGCTGCGAACGGGTCACATAAAAGGCGGTCGGCACGTCCAGCCCAAAGAACAACCTCAATCATCCGACGTCGCTCGAAGAGGACGGTCATATGGAGAATCCCGGCTCAGGAGATCGTCAAACTACTTGGCAGCGGAAGGAGTGCTAGGACGATGTGGCTGCAGTACGTTTCTTACTTCTTTGGCGGCGCGTTCCTCACAAACGGCATCCCCCATTTTGTAACTCGTCGGGATATGCCCGCTGCATGAGCGCAACGATTTCCAAGGCTTAGGGAGTCGAGGCGGAACCGGCACGTTGGTAGTCTCGCAAGAGCCGCCTCATCGAGCGCGGTAGCCACGGATCGTGCGGATACTTGTGCTGCCAATCGCGAATGGCCTCTTGGAGGTCGTTGAGTCCGTGGACCGTTCCGGGTTGCAGCATCTCCCGGTCGCTGCGCCGGTCGAAAGCATCGAGCCGATTACGAATTTCCAGGATGCTCTCTTTGAACCGCCCGAAGTATTCATCCGCGGGCGCCATACGGTACTGGATGCTAGAATGCCTCGCCGCACAGACCGTGACGGGCACGCCCGTGACCACAAGAAGTGCGGCAATCATCAAAAGCCTTCGCATAGCTGCGTCCCCCCGGGTTCTCGTTGCGTGCAACCGTCTCAGGATGGTCGTGATCTCATCATCGGCCGGATTAACGGAATCCGTCCAGTATCCTGAAAGCTTGCCCCGCTCGCCACCTCAAACGAGCGCACAGTCCCATGGCCCGAGCAGCAAACCATTGCCTGGTAAGCCTTTGCGCCACAAGATGCATGCAAAAATCGATTGAAAGCTGACGCGACCTTTACAAAAGCTTTACAAATAAGGCTGACATTAGCGCAGCGATAATCCGTCGCCGCTCAATGCGGCCGTCGGCTTCGATTTCGGCCTCGAACGGCTTGGCGTGGCGCCACAGCAGCGGAATAATAGAGAGGACCGCAAGAACGCCGAGACGTCGCTTTAACTGGGGCGTCAGGTGTAAGGAAAGGCAATGCCGCTGCTACTCTATTTTGCCGGCGTGCCGGGGAGCGCAATCACTATTGCGATGACGACCGCGCATGCACCGACGACCGGCCCCCACCACTGCATCGGAATCCAAAATAACGAATGCGATTGCCGCAAGACGACTTTAGAGCCGTCCGCCGGATCGATCAACACGCGGCCGGGCGACGAGTTCCATTTGGTGCCGAGCCTCCACACGACGAGAGCCGAGACGACTCCACCGAGTGCGAGCGCGACGGCGGCTGGGAGGTTGGAGCCTGAACCGCCGAGCGCTGGTGGGATCGCGGCGCCGATTGCAACAAACGCCGCGCAGATGGCCGCGGGGATAAGCAGCGCGAGTATCCCCCAACCACGCCAGATCACGAAGAAGAACATCGTGCCTAGGGCTACAATACGCAGGCGACGGCCACCTTCGATTGGTGGTCGCAGCGCAACTGTAGAGGAAAAGGTCATGCGTATTACGCGCGACCGCGTCAACTGCGTTTTTCTTTCACGGCGCGGGGCGGTAGAGTGACTCGCTTTGCGCCTGGACGATCTCTTTTTTCACCACTGCGAAGTAGACGAACCAAACGAACGCTGGTAACAGGAGGAGCGCGAGCCACCCGGTGACCTGCGCGAGCGTGTCGAACACCCCGTGCAGCAGGATCGCCAGCGTCAGTCCCCGGAGCGCGAGCCAGGGCATCTTGCGCGCTTTGGCCTCTCCCACATAATAGCCCATGACCGCGCCGTAGAACGCGTGACCCGGCACGCTAACGAAGGCCCTGAAGAGCGCGACGGCGCCACCGTAGCTGAATACGTAGAAGATATTTTCGACCGCCGCAAAGCCGAGGCCGGCGGCAATTCCGAAGACCACCCCATCCATGGCCTCGTCGAACTGCTTGGAGCGGTACGGCAGAATTCTCACAACGAGAAACTTTGCAAACTCTTCGATCAACGCGACGCCAAACAAGAAGTACAGAAACGTGAGCCCGAGACCGGCGTTCTGCGGCGGATCGGGTTCGACGAACGCTGCGATGATGGCGGAAACCCCTCCGAGAGCGAACGTTCCGAGAAGCAGGCCGATCGGTTCGCTCTTGTACTTGTCGGCGTGGTGAAAGTGCCACAACAAGTAAAAAGACGGCGCAACGGCTAGAACGAATAGCTCGTCAGCACGCTCAATATGCGCAGCCCACAGAATTGCCCCCAGTACGAGGATCGCGATGGCTATTGTCGCCATCCGCCGATGCCGCGCCCGCAGTATATCTGTAGCCGAAGAAGCCATCATTTGCCCCAGCCCTTCGCACGCGTTGCATCGGCAACCCGCAATAGTCCGCCTGATGCCGCCGTCCGACGGATCCGTCAGAACGTGTTAGACGCCCGCTCTTGGCATGCGGCCGCTAACGGGCAAGGGCTGACCAATTTCTGACCAACTCCGACCTCGAGTATTGACAAACCTACACGGTGTAGGTTACCGTTGAGCGGTGCCCGGAATCGAAGTCGAAGGCTTTCGCATCGCCGTCAATACGCGCGATGAGCGCGGGCATAAGCCGCATGTCCATGTCATCAAAGATCGCGAGAAGTGCAAGATCGTACTCGATGCGACACTCGAACCTTACGATATTCGCATGACGAAGCAGCACGTTAGGCGGGCACGGGAACTCGTCGGAGATCACTTTGGTGAACTCGTTCGATTATGGGAGAAGTTCAATGGCTAAGACCCGAGGGCATATTCAGGTGCCTCCGTTAACCGATTCGATGTATTCGCGGGGGCGAAAAACCGTTAGCGATGAATCTTTTGATGTAATTCGAGCCCGCTATAATCGCAGAAGCGACGCACTCGACTTGACGCTGAGAAAGGGTGTCGCGCTCTCCATCCCTCGCAAGCGGATACGAGAGCTTGCCAATGCTAAGCCAGGTGATCTCGCAAAGGTTGAGATTCAGCCCGGCGGCGACGGTATCTCAGTCCGCGCCATCAACGTTGACATCTATGTGCCGGGTTTGCTCGCGGATGAACTAGGCACTGTCTTTGCGAAAGCGATGGGGCATAGAACGCGGGGACATAGCACCGCGAAGAAAGCCGCGGCCTCGCGCGAGAACGGTCGTAAAGGCGGGCGACCTCGAAAAGCCGCTTAACCACGTGCATTTGTTGCCGCCGGCCAAGATAATTGTCGCCTGCTACTTTGGCTTCGCGCGAGAACTGTCGTAACGGCGGCCGGCCTCGAAAAGCCGCGTAGCGGCGCATTTCTGGTGGCGCCAAACGGGAATCAAAAGCGGCTGCGTTGGATTCTCGCAATCACCGGTCAGGCCCCGAGATTCCCGTCGTTTCTAGCGCCTTGGGCCGTTACCGGCGATTCCGTCCCTCGGTTCCCCGCCTAAGAACGCGCAAGAGCTGACCAATTTCTGACCATTCGCTTGCGTCGCCGCATGTCGCTTGTGTTTAGGCCGCAGCTACAGCATGTGCCTTGAGCTTTACGCGGAGCTTCTTTCGCAAGACGCTGAGGATCTCGGAGAGGTTGTCCATGCTCGGGTTCCCTCGACCGGACAGCATGCGGTGAAGGCTCTTTGCCGGCACGCGGGTTAAGCGTGAAAGCGATTCGAATCCAATGGTCGCATTTACGAGATCTCGTAGGAGTAATCTCGCCGTTTCAGGCTCACCGTTCAGAAACAAAGTCGTTGCCTCATCGAGCACTGCTTTAGCGAAGTCCGGATCGCGTTGGATCCGATCCACGACAGTCTGGGTCGACTTACGAATCAGTGCCATTTCTACTTCCCTCTTACCCTCGATGCCGCCGCCTTACGAGCCTTGTACTCCGCCCACAGCCTCTTGGCGCGGCCAATATCAAGTTACTGCCGCTTTTTTGTTCCGCCACCGAGTAAGATCAGCACCCTATCGCCATCCTTGCCCAAGTACACCCGATACCCCGGACCCCAGTCGATGCGATATTCGCCGAAAGAACCAAACCACTTTACCAACGACGTGTTGCCGCTTTCGAGCCTCGCCCTCGCTGTTGCAACTTTCGCCGCCGCTTCTGCTGAAAGGTCCTCGAATCAATCGCGGTACGGACCCGAGCCATCCGCGTGTATATATTCGACGACGGCAAGCGCCATCACAGCATGGTAACATATAGGTTACCGCTATGCAAGCCTCTGGTGGTAGCGCCAACGGGAATCGAACTCACCTCACCACATGGGGTCCCGGCCGCTCCCGCCGACTACCGGAAAGTTCCGTCCCGTAAAGGTTTCGCGTTTTCGAGTCCCGGTTCGTCCCAACGAATCCCGGCGCTTTCCGCGAAATCCGTTAGACGGCCGTTAGACGGATTGGTGGCCGCGTTAGAGCGTTTTCAAGATGGCGACCAGCTTGAGTTTGCGCTTGTGGCTGAGCAGAAGCCGCGTGCGATAGTTTTGCCATTCCTCGTTGCGGTTCGAGGCCTCATAGGCAGCACGAACGCGAGTCAGCCAGCGCCCGGCGTGATGATAGTATTCAGATTTTCCAGGATCCATGATTTGCTCGGCCCGTTCACGGGCCGTGCGAATTGCCCAGTCAGGCTCGACCTGTATTGCCGATCGCACAACGGCGTCGAGCGCTTCGTAGGATATGAGAACGCCCGGCTGTTCCAGTTTCTCAATAGCCTCGGCGACCAGGCCCTCGTTTGCAAGAATACGGATCGCATCTTCCGCGTTCTGCGATGCCTTTAAGGCTGCAAGGATCTCGGCGCGCACACTCTTCCATTGCGTGCCGGCAATACTCTTGAGGGAACGGTACCCATCGCACGTAGGCCAGTCGAGCACCGCCGCCTTTGCCGCACGCAGAGCCAACATTCGCTTTCCGCATTTCAATGCGAGGTCGCGCACCCAACAGGCGAGATCATCGTAGCGTTCACCGCGAAGATCCAGACCCCGCTCACCGATTTTGAGGGCATCCTCGGGTCGTTGTTCTTCGAACAGCCTGCCGAATTGAAGTGCCTCGCTCGGGGTCTTCACACGCTTGAGCGCTTCGCTAGCGGCACGGTCGGTCTCGCCTGCGCACACGAGCATCCTGAGGTAAGATGCTTTTGCACCAATCCTTCGCGCAAAGGCAAGATACTCTTTGACTTCACCGCGCCGCGCCATGACTCGCAGGCGGGCTTGCCGCAATTCCGCAAGGAGATCGCGGTCCGAGGTCAAGAGCGTGGTCGCTTTTTCCACTGATTCAGCGAGAACTCGTTCAGCAACACCGAGTTCCTCACCGACAGCATAATCGTCGAAATCGTCACGCCAGGCGGCGAGCCGCTTTGCAAGTGCGCGCCGCCTCGTAGCGGGACCATCAAACATGATTGCGGCATCGATCCACGCACGTCCGAGCGAACGCGCGAACTCGCCGAACTCGCCATCGGAGTCATCGGTCGTTTCGAACTCGGAAGCCGCGATGGCGGTCGTCTTCTCGAGATCCGCCATAGCTTCCCCAATGCGATCGGCATCGAGCGCGCAAAGCGCCTTATCGAGTAGCCGTGTCAGGTTTCCGTCAAACGGATTCCCACAGGAAAGATCCGGTGTATGTGCCAGGGCGAGGATATCACGTCGCACGAGTTCGCTCTTTGCATCGTCTGGCGTCGTACCTAGCCACCGTTGAGCGAACGCCGCAAACTCCGGGACCTGGCGACAGGAATCAGCCAGGAGTGCCTCACGTTCAAAATCGGCAAGACCCGCGAGTTGCTTTGCGATCGAGATGTTCTTGGACCGTGCAGGTTTATTTTCAGCGCAAGCCGCGAGCAACACGGCAACGATGTGCTTACACCAGCCGTCGCCATCGTAGGTACAATCACAGCGCGCAAGCACGTCGCCGCTCTCGTCGTAACCAGCCTCGATGCCGTAAGGCTCCCAGCCACTACCTTGAACGTCCCCTCTTATCTGTTTCACGCTATTGGCTAGAAGCCTAACTGCTCCATTAACTACGCAATCGCGCCCACGTTCGAAGGAGCGGTTTGTCGCGCGACGCCGTATATAGGTTTCGCGAATCTTCAAGGGCTTCTCAGGCCGCCTTCACCGCACGAGTTGCAAGCCTCACACCGAGTCTCTTGCGAATTGCACCAATGATGATCGCGAGATTATCCATGCTCGGATTTCCCTTCGGTGACAGCATCCGGTGCAAACTCTTTGACGGCTTACCGGTTGCAACGGCCAGCCGCTCAAATCCAACGGTTACATTCACGAGGTCACGCAGCACGAGCCGTGCGGTGTCCGGTTCGCCATTGAGAAAGAGCGTGAGCGCCTCGTCGAGGAGCGCCCTGGCAAAGGCCGGGTCACGCTTCACGCGCTCGACAACCGTTTTGCTGGAATCCCTGGTCAAAGCCATTCTGCTCACATGACGATGTCCTCGCCGTCCTTCGCAAGGTAGACCCGATAGCCGGGCCCCCCATCGATCCGATACTCACCGACGACGCCGACCCACTTGACCGCCGGCGTGTTGCCCATTTCGAGGCGCGCCCGAGCCGTTGCCACCTTCGCCGCTGCCTGAGCGGGAAGATCGTTGAACCAGGCCGCGTAAGGTCTGGATCCGTCCTCGCGGATGTATTCAAGGGCGCTCAACGGCATCCGCCAAATGGTAACACATATGTTACTATATTGTCAAATCACGCACGCCCCAAGGATTGTTCTGCGCCCCGCCTGGAATCGCGCACATCTGTCCTATGCCTAAGATTGCCAAAGACTCGCAGATAGCTTTCCTACGGCAGCAACTTCGCGACATTGATGCGCAGAGAGCGTCAATCGAAGCGAAGCTTGCCACCTTGCTTGAGGAGCCTCAACCGGCTGGACCATCGGCGATGTCCGGATCGAGCCTGTCCCTGGCCGAAAAGGTCACACTCTTCCGCCGATTGTTTGCCGGGCGCCAAGACATCTTTGCGCTCCGCTGGGAAAATTGCAAGGACGGGCGCTCGGGCTACGCGCCAGCGTGCTCCAATGACTGGGTTAGCGGAGTTTGCGGCAAGCCCAAGATCAAATGCGGCGCGTGCCCCAGTCAAGCATTCATCCCTGTAAGCGACGACGTTGTCGCTCGCCATCTGCGCGGCTCGTTGAATTCAAGTGGACGGGGCGCCGATTATGTGATGGGCGTCTATCCGTTGCTGCCCGACGATCAATGCTGGTTCCTTGCGGTTGACTTCGATGGAGAGGATTGGGCAAACGACGCTCGCGCGTATGTCGAGACGTGCTGCGCGCGCAATGTCCCCGCTGCGCTTGAGCGCTCGCGATCAGGCCGGGGCGGCCATGTTTGGATTTTCTTTTCCCAGCCGGTTGGAGCACGCGAGGCGCGACAACTCGGCGCCGCGCTCATGACCGAGACGATGGAGCGGCGCCCCGAGATCGGTTTCAAATCCTACGATCGCTTCTTCCCAAATCAGGATGCGATGCCCGCAGGCGGCTTCGGCAATCTCATCGCTCTGCCACTTGCCCGCCGCTCTCGCGATCGAGGCAATAGCGTATTCGTTGACGATCACCTCGAACCGTACGACGATCAGTGGACCTTTCTCACATCACTGAAACGAATGGCGCGCGAAGATCTTGTAGCACTCGTCATGCAAGCACAGGAGTCCGGGCAACTTCTCGCCGTCCGCATGCCGGTTGACGACGAAGAAACGGAAGACCCATGGCTTCTTCCGCCATCGCGACGCTCCAAGCCACGACCCATCATTGGAAAACTGCCGACATCGATCAACGTAACGCTCGCTGACGGAATCTATGTGGACCGCACGAGCCTTCCGCCGGAAATGGTAGCACGGCTTGTACGGTTGGCAGCCTTCCAGAACCCCGAGTTCTATCGAGTGCAGGCAATGAGACTGTCCACGTTCAACAAGCCGCGCATCATCTCGTGCGCGCAGCTCCATCCGCGCTACGTCGCCTTACCGCGAGGATGCTTTGACGACGTCATTGAGCTTTTGCGCTCGAATCGCATCAGAGCAATCGTCGAAGATCGACGCGAGTTAGGAAAGCGCCTTGATCTGCGCTTTCTCGGAAAGCTCAAACCGGAGCAACAGCGGGCATTCGAGGCCGTGACCGAGAGCGACTTCGGCGTCCTGGCTGCCGGAACAGCGTTTGGTAAAACCGTTGTCGCAGCGGCCGCGATTGCCAACCGCGGGCGTAGCACGCTGATCCTTGTGCATCGTCGCGAACTGCTCACACAATGGGTCGAACGCCTCAAGACGTTCCTCTCGGTTGACGCCGGTGACATTGGAACCATCGGCGGCGGGAAACGCAAGCCGACGGGAAGCGTTGACGTCGCGCTGATCCAGAGTCTCGTGCGGAAAGGAGAGGTTTCGGACGCGATAGCAAGCTATGGGCACCTGATCATTGATGAATGCCATCACATTTCCGCTTCGACCTTCGAGAAGGTGGCGAGTCGTTCGAAGGCTCGCTTCGTGCTCGGACTCTCCGCAACGGTTACGCGCAAAGACGGCCATCACCCCATCATCTTCATGCATTGCGGACCGGTACGATATCGAGTCGATCCGCGCGCACAAGCGGCTCAGCGCGGATTCGATCACTTGGTCGAAGAGCGGCGGACGTCCTTTTGCTTACCCGCCGAACTGCTCGCGCCAGGAACTTCGCTGGCGGCGATCTTCGCCGCGCTTTCTAAGGACGAGCAGCGCAACACTTGCATCATCGACGACGTTCTCGCGGCGTTGGAGGCGAGAAGAAACCCGCTGGTCCTGACGGAGCGGCGCGATCATCTCGAATACCTTGCGGCCCGCTTCAAGGGAGCCGCAAGAAACATCACCGTGTTGCGCGGTGGCATGAGTGCGACCGAACGCAGATCAGCCGAATCGTCATTACGTGCGCCGGAAGGCGACGAACGCCTTATCTTGGCCACCGGCCGTTACCTTGGCGAAGGATTTGACGATTCGCGGCTGGACACGCTCTTCGTCACAATGCCGATCTCCTGGAAGGGAACCCTCGCCCAGTATGTTGGCCGCCTTCATCGCGATTATTCAAGTAAATGCGATGTCGTCGTCTACGACTACGTTGACGCTGAGGTCCCGGTTCTTGCGCGCATGGCCAAGAAGCGGCAATCCGGCTATCGTGCGCTGGGCTATCGCGTGCAGTCAACGGTCAACGTCCAGACTGCGAAACAGATGCGCTCAGTCGACGTCGCTGGCGATGGCCGTCGTCCATCGGAAGTCTTCGAGCAATACTGGCTTTATGCCGAACGTCGGGACGCCGATTCGTACCCCGAACACAGCGAACGGGGCGGCAAGTGGATGCTTTTCATCAAGTCTTCGGAAACCGATGAATGGTGGGCAAAGATCAAGGTGGCTACCGAGAGCGGCCTATTGGGCAGCAGCGCCAAGGTGGCGACAATGAAGCCCAATCCCAATGCCGCCTCGCACCATACCAAGCTCATCTGTGTTTACACGTACGACGTCGGCGATGAGCGTGACTGCCTACGCGTGCGCCAGGCCCTACGCGATCTCGGCGTGACGTGGAAGATCCCGTACAAGACTGACGCGGACACGCATGCCGGCAAGTACTCAAGAAATGGGGTTCGCGTCAGCAAGCGTTACGAATAGGGACGCGCCGACGGCAGCCCTGGTTTGCCAACTGGAAACGAACCTGTGAATCGGGGCCCCGGCCGCTCCGTTAGAAAATGTTAGACGAGCAAGAGAATTGTAGCAGAGAACGCCCACCTTGCTCGCGGCATTGCGTTGCCTGGGTAGCAATAGGCTCTAGATAAACACCCCGGCATCAACGTTGAAGAGATCGCCGAGCCGCTTGGCCTGCGCCTTACTGATCTGCCTCCGCCCGCTGAGGATAGATGACGCCGCTGCACGATCGCCGAGCGCCCTTGCGACTTGCGCCTGGGTGATGCCCTTCAGGTCCATGAGTTCACGAAGCGCTGCTACCGGCGGCAGCTTCGGCCAGCGGTCGGCGCCGGCCCGACGCTCGTAGTCGATGACCAGCGCGCAAAGGACCCGGTAGTACTCCGTCTCTGCCGCGGATCGGTCTTCGCCGCACAGCACGAACTCCTCGATCTCGCGCATTGCGGTGTCGTAAGCTCGCTTCGTGCTAATCGCGTGCGGTCGACGTGCGCTCAACAATCGAGCATATTCCCGTTCTGCTGCCGCGGTCATTTCCATTTTCCCTTGCTGTATGTTGCGTGCGTAAGGACGTCCCTTACCATTACGATCTGCTCCATATAATCAATCAACGCAATCAGGCGATATTTGTTCCCTTTAACGTTGAACACCGTGAATGGCGGCACGTAGTCGGCTGACGGGAAATCGGCTTTAAGCTGGGCGCGATTCTTCCATCGGGCTGAAACCACGGCCGCTCTCCACATGACTAACGCACGTGATGCGTCGGCGTGCCTCCGAGCAGCCTCCTGAAGCACAATCTGGCCGACGATCCGCAACTCAAAACGTAGTATATCAGCTCGCGATCAAAGTTGTCAAATTGCCAACTACGCCAGTCTGGTCAGTTAGCGGGACGCGCTGGAAAACCCGATGCGAAAAACTCATGGAGTCTTCCCGGCGCGCTCCTGAGTCCAGAGAGCTGGCGTGCCTTACCTCCGGCTCCACGATCTTCGAGACACACACGCTAGCCTTCTCGCCAAACACGGTGTTCGGCTGGAGGTGGTTTCAAAGCGACTCGGTCACTCCAGCATCGCAGTCACGGCGGAGCGCTATCTCCACGTCTATCGGGAACGGGATGCCGACGCTGCGGCAGTCTTCGACAGGCTCATTTCATAGGGCGCCGCTGATTCTGTTAGACGAATGTTAGACGTGGCGCCGTGACAAGGTGAAAATGAGGCGGAAACCTGCATAAAATCAAGCTTTGGTCTGGTAGCGCCAACGGGAATCGAATTCGATTCCTGCGATAAACTGGAGACAACCGAAGACGACTCAGAGCAACGTCTATAAGGAAGGCGCGCTTCCCTTGTTGCCTTAGGTTGGATCAGGTTGCCTAGGGTATGTGGGCCAAATGTGGGCCAACCTTGCAGATGGCTTCCGGTAGGGGATGTTCACCGTTTGGCCGTGCCGGGTGTGCGGTTTTTCAGACCACCGCATGGCTCGCAGACACCACACCCGGAGCAGATCGTCGCGACAGCTAGGCAGGCGCCCTCGGTCCCCGCTGGGCGTAACACCGATCAAGGAACAGCTCTCCCGTAGTCTAACCAAGGAGGCGAGGATAGCCTATGAGACGTCGGGGTTTCGCGCTCTCGATAGCGACGCTGTTGATTCTCGCGGCAACGCTTTATCAAGCTGATGCCGCAACGGCACCGGTGCTTACAGTGGCGCAAGTGCTACACGACGGCAATCCCGTCACATCGCGTGAGGCGAGAATCACACTGCGCGATCTGAGCGGCCATGTCGAGGAGAAGGGACTCAAGGCCGGCGACCGGCTGCCGGATGAAGTAACGATCTCCGTCCCCGCTTCAGACGCCGTCGTCGTCTCGTATACGGAAGCGGGCCGGAACAGCACCGCGACGTTCGAGCCGGGCTCGAAAGACACGCTCTGGTACACGGGCACGCAAGAAATGGTGATGGTGCAAGGCGGGGTAGCAAGCTTCACGGATCCACTTAGCTTCTTCCACGTCCAGGCGCCAAGTCTGTCGCTGGCGCACAACCTAACGGTCTTCTCGGTCGACGTCGAACCAACGCGGATCACGGTCACATGCACGGCGGATTCCGTGGATACCGAACTTCTAGCAAGCGCAACGGGGCCTGGATCCGGCCCTCACGGGGGAACACCCGTCGAACACGTGGGGCGCGTCGATACAGTCGCCGCAAACGGAACCTCAAGCATAACGTATAAGGTGACCAACCAAGGCGTATTTGCGGACGTTGCGCTTTCTAGTGACGAAGCCGCCGCTAGCCGAGGCGACGCTACTGCAGAATACGACATTGGAAACAGATTCTACGATGGGCAGGGCGTGACGCGAAACTATGTGACGGCGCTACACTGGTACCGGCTAGCTGCCGCCCGCGGTTTTGCGGCTGCCGAGAACGGCATCGGCTACATGTACTACGAGGGCCAGGGCATATCCCAAAACTATCCGACGGCGCTGAGCTGGTTCCGGCGTGCCGCTAATCAGGGCGACGCTGTCGCCGAATACAACGTCGGCTCCACATATGATAACGGCACGGGCGTGCGGCGAGACTATAAAACCGCGCTGCGCTGGTTCCGGCTTGCAGCCGATCAGGGCCTCGACACTGCGGAGTACGACATCGGGTACTTGTACGAAACCGGCCACGGCGTGCCGCGTGATTACGCCGCCGCCCTACATTGGTACAAACTCGCTGCCGCCCAGGGTGATAGCAGAACCGAGTACATGATAGGCACGATGTACTACTTCGGCGAGGGCGTGGTACAAGACCACGCAGCCGCATTGTATTGGTTCCGGCTTGCGGCGGCTCAGGGGCTTCCCGCGGCCGAGTACACTGTCGGCTACATGTACGAGCACGGGCTCGGGACCCCGCAGAATGACGCGAACGCGCTACGCTGGTATCGCCTCGCTGCCGCACAAGGCTACACTGATGCTCAAGCTGCCCTGGAACGTGTATTGCGTCTGCTTAACCGACCGTCGCGCTGATCGCTCGACCGCGGTTACCCGCCTTCGTTCGACACGTACCATTGGGCGAGGACCGAGAAGCGCCGGATACGAAGGAGGCCGAGGTCGGATTGTGTGCGGAGATGCCACCATGAGCCATCGGCATGTCATCTGTTTGCTCGCTGCGGCACTCCCGTTTGCCACACCTCTGTTCGCCACACACCTCGCCCGCGCTGAACCGACAACGCCCGTCGCGACGGTAGTGCAAATCACAACGACTTTACCATTGGTGGTGCAGATCACGCGCGATGGGCGGAGCGTCACGAGTGCGCGTGACGTTACGCTGCAGTCCCTCGACGACCAAGTGACACGGGGCATACAAGTCGGGCAGCGACTCAACGACGTGCGCGTTGCGGTTCCTTCCGGCGAACTCGTCGTAATTGCCTCGCCGAATCACCACGACACAGTCACGCTCGAACCGGGCGCAACCATCTTTCTTCATTACACGGGCGCATTAGATGCCGTCTCCGTAATCATGGGCAAAGTCGTCGTCGACGACGAGGATAATCCGGGGTTCTTTGGCACAATAAGTGAGCCTGGAGGCGTTGTTCAGAGGCTGCCCTCGGTGACTCCAACGCCTTACATATGAACGACTCTTTTTCTCTCCTGGAGCGCAACGGCGGCTGTGACGCTCTCTGATTATCAAGCCGGCGCAAATACAGGCAACGCCGGAATCGAATACAACCGGGGCACGAGATACGGCCTGCGTAACGTAACGCGAGATGATGCGACCGCGCAGCACTGCTTCCGGCTTGCTGCGAAGCTACTGCATCGCCCGCCGCCAGACTGATGGACCGGCTCACCGCGATCTGGTATCGCTTGACCGCTGCTACTCGGGCGTATTACACACGCGGCATTCCCTCATGGCTACGTCAGGGCACGCTTCTCGTAGTCGTGTGGCTCGTGGGCATGACCGCGGTCACCCTCTGGGCTCCGTGGCAAGGGCTCGACCATAACTATTTTGAGCATCTAGAAGCATCGCAACAAGTCCCGCTCTACCCGAGCGCACGCCTCGTTGACGTACGCATAGATGACTCGGGAACTCCGCAGGCAATCGGTGCCGACCGCTGCACGATTGCAAGCTTCCTCGACCGGCTCGTCGACCTCAAGCAGTCCCCGGCAGCGGTCGTTCTTGACTTCGCATTTCACCCCGTGACCGTGCCGCCATGCACGCCCCGCCGTACGGACAGCAGAACTTTGCCCGCGGCGATTGCACGGGTGGAGGCGGCGGGCGTCAATGTGTACAGCACCGTCGGCGATATACCCATGGACGAAGCGGGCGTGATTACCGGCACTCCCGCTCCTCTTGACGCGTCGATCACGCATGTTATTCCGCCGGGGAACATCGGTCAGACGCAGATGCGATTCCCCGGTCGTCCGATGTACCAACGCTGCTATCCGCCAGCTGGATTTCGCGGAGGCGAGCAGTGGTCGACGGGGCGTGATCTGTGGTCGGTACCGGACCTCGTCGCGATTCCGGACGTCGCTCAATCGAACGTTGCCTCCTGCGATACGTCTGCGGAAATGGTGTTCGTCGGTCAGACCGTTCTTCCGATGGCTTCGCCGACAGAGTATGCGATCTCGAGCGCGCGGCCATTCCCAGCTGGGGCCCAATTCTCCGGCGACTACGTGGTTCTCGGCACATTGCAGTACGACCAGCCCGCGGCCCACCTGCCGGAGTGCAGCGTCGCAAAACCACCGATCTGGTGCAGGGAAAGCGGCCCTGAGATATTGACCTGGGCGATTAGCGACAGATTGTGGGAGCGGCAAAGTTCGGCCGGCGCAGCGCGAACGGTGATCGGCCTCTCGCCGCTCAACGGAATGCTGTTGCTCGCTGTCCCCGCCTTTTCGTCGGTTGTGGCGCTCGCATTCGCGGCGTGGTTTTTCGTCCTCAAGCGCCTCGTACTCCAGCGATTGCGGCCGCTTTTGCCCTGGACGGCGGCTGCCTTGGCACTCTGTGTCGGGCTCGTCGCATTTTTCGAGGTGTTTCAGCGGATCGAAAGCGGGCACGGCATGCAGCCGCAGATCGCGCTAATCTCGGCGGGGATGCTGTTCGCCGCGGCCCTTTGCGGAGTGCGTGGCAAGCAGATCGAGTTCGAACAGCGTTACAAGATCGCCAATACCGCGCCACCCGAGGCGTACGACTACGACGTCTTTATCAGCTACGCGCGCGAGGAGCTATCGTGGGTCCGCGAACACGTCTGCGTCCCACTAGAGAATGCCAGACTCGCAGACGGCACGAAGCTCAAAGTTTTCTTTGATACTTCGACGATTCGCGTGGGCACGGCCTGGCAAGACAATATCTCGCTGGCAATCGACGGCAGCCACTTCATAGTGCCGGTCTACTCCGAGACATACTTTAAGAAGCCCTACTGCTGTTTTGAGATCAAACGGGCACACCTGAAATGGATCAAGGCGGGTGCGGAGTCTCGCTGCGTTTTGCCAATTATGCGCGGAAACATAGCTGGGCTACAAAGTTCCCGAGACTTCCAGACCGTTCAAGATATCCAGGCGATCAGCATCGACGCGGTACCGGATCTTGTCGACAGGATCACTGCAGAGATCGTCGAGCGGCTTTCACGCAAGGCTTCGCCGCCTTGGGGGCCAGAAGCGAGCATAACACCGCCAGAGAACGAGAGTAGGAAAGGCGCGCAACCGACCGTTCACCAACAGAAAATGCCCGACAAGTCGAGGGTTTCGGAATAGCGCCAACGGGAATCGAATCTGAGTTCAGCGATACCAACGAATAGCGTTCTGCCCCGAAATGTGCTGCCCTGTAAAAGGGCTGCGGCGCGTTGGCATCTCACCGCGTATCATCGAATATCGGCCCGTTCCACCGCGTTCGTGCCACAACGGTGCCACGCGAACGAGCCCACACGATGGTAGAGACATCCTCTCAGGAGCGGCCGCGTCGCCAGCTGAAGTTTTGTGGCTCGGCGAGCTCGTGATGTAGGGAAAATCATGACCCTACATGGGGATGCGAACGGTGCACGACTAACGAGCTTCTCCTTTTCCGAAACGCGCCGCGGCTCGTACCACTCCGCGGGACACGATCGCCGGTGCGCCGCGAGACAGCAGAAACCCCGGTTTCATGCTTGCTTGCAACCTCGATGTGATGTAGTCTGGTAGCGGAATGAACTTGCCTTGATGAGCAGGCAACCCCCATCGGGGAAGACCGTGATGATCTTAGCTAAGGAGCGACCCTCATGATGTTGAGCTCGTATTGGCGCTATCGATTTCTTCTCGCCGCCGCAGTCGCACTCTCCCTTTCAATGGTAACCGCGCAGGCCGGATCTGCACCGATATCGCCCATTCTTGGGAGGCCCGTCTATCAGCTCGGCGTCGGGGCCGTTCTCGATGTCCCGTTGTACGGACAGCAGACGAACGTCTGGTGCTGGGACGCCTCGAGTCTCATGGTTATCAAGTACTTTCGGCCATCGAGCAGGCTGCGCGAATGCGACCTCGCGGGCTGGCCTTTGCAAGACTGCTGCATTCATCCAATCCCCGGCTGCGCTCACGGAGGCGGGGAGCAGCTTTACCGAAATGGATTCACATTCGATTCAACCGCAAATGCTGCAATCAGTTGGAATACGCTCGTGGAGCAGATCTCGACGAGACACACACCGGTACTCTATGGAATTGGTTGGAATGGCGGCGGGGGCCACATGCTGGTGGCGGTAGGCTGGTTCTCGCTGATGGGCAGGAATTGGGTACTCGTGAACGATCCCTGGCCGCCCCCATCGAGTCCGTCGATAGGCCCTCCATATACGGGTGGGGGGCATGAATCGCTTACGTACGAGGCATGGGTTGGTGGCCCAGGATATGACCATGTGACGAACGACGACTACTACAACATTACCGATTTGGGGGCAATCCGCATTCCCTATCTGCCCCAAGCCCCATTCGTAGCGACGCTGACAAATCCGATCGGACCCGACCCGATGACCCAAACGCTCGCAGCACCGCAAACAACGCGCGTCGCAATCCAAACGCTCGCGCAAATTCGCACGGCTCCGCCGGCGCTTGCGCTCGAACTCGGCTTTGCGAGGGCCAGCGATACGGCGAACGCGACGCTCGGAACACCGTTACGCGAGTATGCAGTGGGACTTGACGTCCTACAGCGCTACGTATCCGACATGTCAGCTTCGCGCGTTTTGACCGGCGGAACGACGCTGTTCTACCCCATTGTTGCCAATGGTGTTATCCGCTCGTCGGTTCGAGTCTCCGAACTTTCCAATAGGGCTCCGGAGCTGCTCAGTATCGGCGATACCGGGACGGCGCAGCGTCTAGAGCAACTCGAAGAGTCTGCGCCGCTCGCGCGGAGGCGCAGCGACACGAGCATTCCCGCGGTGCGCATCCCAGCGCTAGGCCTCTACTTCGTAGGGCACGTTTCCGGGGGAGTGTTCCAGATTGCCTCGCTCTTCGATGTTCCCGCATATGGGCTCGTGCAAGGCCGATTCGAGACCCTCGATGCCGTTCTGACTCGCCTTGCGCCGGTCGCAAGAAGGATCACTGGAGCGATGTAAGCCGTTGCAGGAGGATGCTATGATCTCTCGCTCACATGCGACGATCGCCGTCGCCGTGGCGATATTCTTCGGAGCGCTGTTTTGGCTGCTGCCGGCGACCGCGAAAACAAATAGGGCCTGCGATCTGATAACGCCCCAGGGCGTAAGCTCCATTGTCGGCGTGCAAATGACGAAAGTCACGACGGCCAGTTCGCCAGATAGTCTTTGTCAGTTCGAGGACTTAACGAACCTGCGGCAGAGTGGTAACGGTCATGAGGCTCGGTGGACGGTGATCGTGGCGCTCTTTACACCGGTGACGATGCGGCAGCCGAGTGTGGGTAGCGTGATCGCACAGGTGGGCTGCGTTCAACCCGCCACACATCGTGTAATTCCACAATGCAACAAGGCTCTTGCCGACCACTCACCGGCGGAGCTTTACGGCGCCCAGCCGCGCGCTCCGTACCCCTTTTGTCAAAAAAATCTGAACACGAGCTGCTTCGTCAGCACGGGGGACGTCGTCTGGGCGAGGCGCGGCAGCGAAGTCGTCGCGATCGCGGCAACCTACGTCACCGGTCAGAGTACCGTGCCCGTGCACTACGGACCGATGCCGACCCTGTACAGTGGCCCCGCGCCGACGAGCCATCTGGAGGTCGGCCAGGAGCTCGGATTGCTCAACTACGTATCGCTTAAGCTTTGAAGCAAAACGGCTTTACCCCCACCGTCCAATAGAAACGCGCGATGGCTTATCGTACGATACACTTCACGGTGTTGGCGCTAACCACCGTGGGACTGGCGCACGCGAAGCTGAAGTCGGCTTCGAACAGAAGTGTGCTTGTTCCGAGGTAATTGATTTTGTAAAAGCACGTAGCCCCCCCACGCTGGATTCGTTGGCGTCAAGGCGATCGAAAACACCCACGACTGCCGGATAGCCCTCCCAGGAAGCATCAGCCGGAAGTTGATTGACGTTTGCGGGCGCTGTCGCTAGGTTCAGGTTAACGCCTACGAACGCAGGACAGGTAACGCTGGTCAAACGCGTCATGTGCGACGGCGCATTCGCTTTTACGACGGACGACGTTGTCGCGAGACTGAACGCAATCGCGACAAGTACGATGCCAACACGGTTCATAAGTGTGCCTCCCCAAGTATTGATGCCGCGTAACAACATAGTGTTTCGAGCCCTCCCCAAGACCAGCCTCTCCCCTGTGGCGTGCGCTGGGGAGTGACGACGAGTAGGCCACTTGGCCAGCGGCGAGTTGGCCCCTGCCCACGCGCGAAGTCACCTTCGAACTCCACTCCGAACCACGTGCCGAATTGCTTGGCATCGCTGATCGCACGCCAGACGCGCTCCTGCGGCGCGCGCAGTAAAATCTTCTTTTCAATACGATCGGTTGGTGAAATCATCACGAGCAACTCCGGCCCTCATGTACGCCGGTAGAACGAACAGTATTTGTAGTACTGTCGTGGAAGCATCGAGCAACATCGCTTCTGCGCGTGATCCCGTGCGCCCGGTCTTCGCGTCCGCGCTAACCAATTTCTGACCAATCGGCGGTTTACAGTGACTCGCGATCGGCACAGCGAAACGGCGCCGCAATAACGATCTAGGCAGGTTCGACGCGGACTACCTGCCAAGCAGCGAGGATGCATGCCGCGCGCATCTTGCTGCTCGGGCAGCCGCGCGTCTACTCCGCTGACGGGACAAAAGAGTTCCACCTTCCCCGCAAGACGCTCAACGTGCTCGCGTACGTCGTCTTACACCGGAAACGTCCCCCGTCTCGCGACGCGCTTGCGTTCGCAGTCTTCCCTGATGATGACGAAGAGGCGGCGCGCGCGAGCTTGCGCCGAAATCTCTCCTATCTCTTATCCTCGCTGCCGCCCGCACCGGAAGACGCACCCTTCCTACGGGTAGATGCCGACCGCATTGCATGGAATCCGAAGGCGCAGGCGCACGTCGACGTCATCGAGTTCGAGCGTGCCATCGACGAAGGGCGTGACGACGACGCGATCGCGGAGTACGGCGGTCAGCTGCTTCCAACTCTTTACGACGAGTGGACGACCGCTGAGCGAGAACGCCTATGCGACGTATTTCACGGTGCCCTCATCCGGACGATCGCTCGCGATCGCTCACGGCGGCACTTCGACACGGCGACCGCATCGGCGCACCGCCTGCTCGAAGACGACCCCTGGCGCGAGGACATCGTGCGTCAATTGATGGCCATTCGATACGAGGCCGGCGATCGTGCCGGTGCGCTCGCCGCGTTCGAGCGCTTCGCGCTGCACCTACGCGAGGAGATGCACGCCGCACCGATGCCCGAAACGATAGCTGTGCGCGATGCGATCTTGCGCAGCGCCCGTCTCGCGACGAGCGAGCCGCCGCGGCCAGGTGGACTCATCGACACGACGACGTTCGGGCTTCCGTTCGTCGGCCGCGACGCAGCGATGGAAGGGGCAATCGCGCGTTGGCACGCGTCCGCCGACGGAAAGGCCAGCGTGCTGTTTGTCGCGGGCGAAGCCGGCATCGGCAAGAGCCGCTTCGCAGCCGAACTCGCGCGCACGATCGATCGTGAAGGAGGGCTCGTCATCCGCGGTGAGACCGCCGCCGGCGGCGAGCATCGCCCGTACGAGGCGTTCGTCGACGCTCTAAAAAGTGCTTCGATGGTTCGCGCCCGCGACGCCGACGTATGGCGTGGTGTGCTCAATGAATTGCTCGACGAACACGCCCAAGTGACGCTCTCCGACGACCGCTCCGCGCGGGTGCGAATTTTCGATTCTGTGCGCAGCGGCATTGCGGACCTCGCTCGCTCTCGACCGGTGTGCGTCATCCTCGAAGACCTCCACTGGGCCGGCCCGGCAACAGTAGATCTGCTCGAGTTCGTCGCGCAGCGCTTGAGCAACGCGCCGGTGCTCATCGTGGCGACGTTTCGCAGCAACGAGCTGTCACGGGCTCATCCGCTGCGCGCGTTGTCGCGCCAACTCGAGGGGCGCGGAAGCGCGCAGATACTCACGTTGCAGCGGCTCGGCGCGGAGGAGGCGATGCGTGCGGTGCGATCGGCGGCACCGTCGAGCGTCGGGGAGGATGCACTCGTGCGAACCGTCGCATGGGCCGAGGGCGTGCCCTTGCTCCTCGCCGAGGCGCTACGCGATCTCTCGGCTGGGCGCGCGCCCGCCATGGGCGATATCGCGAGCCTGGTCGGCGAGCGCTTCGTACGCCTGTCGGAAAAGGCCGAGACCGCGCTCGTCTACGGCGCCGTGCTTGGCGCTCGGTTCGAGCTTGCCACGCTCGCGGCAACAACGGGATGGAGCGACGGCGAACTCGTCGATGCGCTGGGCGAGTCGATCGATCTCGGGCTGATTCGCGCTACGACGCGCTCTCCTGGGCTCGCATTTGCGTTCGTTCATCACCTCGTTCGCACTGCGGCGATCGAGCGCGTGTCGCAGGAGGACCTCGTGCGCGCGCACGCTCTCACGGCGCGAGCGCTCGCCTCGCTGCCGGGAAGCAGCGGGGCACGGGCGGCCGAAATCGCCCGACAACTCGAGGCAGCGGGCGATCGCCGTGGCGCCGCCGTGCAACTCCTTCGCGCGGCTTCGTATGCACTCGATCTTTTTGCAAACGAGGAAGCTCGCGATGCGGTAACGTCTGCGCTTGCGCTCCTCGACGCAACCGATTCGGATCGTGGCTTCCGATACGATCTGATTGCGACGCGAGAGCGCGCCCTTGCTCGGATTGGAGCCCTTGTGGAACGGCGTGCCGACGCGCTCCTGCTCGTCGAGCTGGCTGGCGACGACCTGGAGCGCGAATGCGACGCTTGGGAGCGCGTCTTCTACGCACATCGTGGAGACGCCGGCGTGCGCGACGAAGCGTTGTCGAACCTCGAGCGGTTGAGCGGTGAATCCGTGCGCGCCGCGGCGATCTTCGAGCGCTCGGCTGCGGCACTCGCACTTCTAGAAACGGATTTTCCGCGTGCTCGCGACGCTGCGGCGCGGTCGGCGGAGCATTTCGAGCGTACAGGCGACTCGCGCGCGGCACTGACTGCGCAACTTCAACACATCGCTGCGCTCGGGCGCCTGGCAGAATTCGTAGAAGCACAATCCGCACTCGACCGCCTGCGTCCACTCGTCGAAGCCGAGGGCGATCTCGCATTGCTCGCCGAGTTCTATCGTATCGCTTCATCTGCCGCAGACGAAAGACACCGCGACCTCGCGCTCGAGCATGCGCGAAGTTCCCTCGAACTCGCGCTGCGCATCGGAGATCGCTTTGCGGAGGCGCGCGCACGCCAGAACGTGGCGGTGTATCTCGGCAAGATGCGCGACATCGAAGGCGCATTACGCGAACACGAACGCGCGCTGGAGGCGTATACGGATGTCGGCGACGCCGGCGGCGTTGCAGACTCCACGTTGAACCTCGCGAGCGTTCGAGGGTTCTGCGGCGACTACGCCGGAGCGCAGCGCCTGCTGGCGGGGCTCGACCCGGCGGCACTCCAGCAGCCCTGGCTCCAACTGCGGGTCGCGATCAACGGCGGCGCGCTCGCGCTGAGCGCGCGCCTATTCGACGAAGCGGAAAGGCAACTCACCGTGGCCCGCGAGCTGGCCGCGACGCTTCGGACGGAACTCTACGCGGCGCGCGTCCACCTGCACCTTGGCGAGTTGTCGGCGAGAACCGGGAAGAACGATGAGGCGCGGCGTCATCTCGACGAAGCAGTTGCCGGGCTCGCCGCGCTCGGGCACCCTGCTCTCCAGGCCGAGGCGCGAGCACTGTCGAGCCGATTGCGCGCCGGACAAGGCGACGCGGCCACCGCGCGAGCGGACGCAGCCGACGCGCGAGAGCTGGCGCAACACTCCGTGGTTCAGCATTTCGGAGAAACGGCGTGGCATCTCGCGGCAGCCTACGCGCTGATCGGCGATACCGCGGATGCCGTGCATTTTGCCGAGGCCGCAGCGCGAGCATTTGCAGACGGCGCGCTACGGCTGCCGGCCGATCTCGTGGACGGATACGCGCGTCTTCCATGGCACCGGCACGCGTTCGCGTACCTCGCCGGACGCCAGGTGCCGCTACGGCTCGACGAAGCGGAGTAAAAGACCACCGTGCCTAGCCACAGGCGTCGGTCGCGTTGACGGTAAGGGTTGCCGTCTTGTTGCCGCCGCCCGTGACGGTAAGGGTAGTAGTGACGCTTGCATAGTTGTTAGGGTCGCTGACGGTGAACGTTGTTGCCGAGGTCCCGCTACCCGGGAGGACGACAATTTCAGCCGAGTTGCTAACGACCGTGAACGTGCCGTTGTAGTGCGTTTGCGAGATTGTAAATGTTGAGTAGTTGTAGGGCGGGCACGTGATGGTAATCGTGTCGCCGCTGACGTTCGCGCCGCTAAACGTAATCGCGCCGGGCGTAACCGGAGCGACGGACGCATTCCCACCCGGGCCGCTGCACGACGCGAACGCGAGCGAGAGGCCGACCACGAGAAAACCAACGAAGCGAATCCTTACCATGAGAACCTCCAGCGAACTAGCGATACGTCAACCTAGCACGCAACCGTTCCCACAGCGTTCCGGCTCCAAGAGGATGGCCGGACGGACGCGCGCCATCATTTCTTAGCCGAGGCTACAGGGTGCGGCCGGTTACGGCGCTCAACGCAGCGTCCGAACCGACGCGCACCCAGCGCGCGCAGGGACTCTTTTCGCCCAGCGGCTAGAAGATCGACGGCTCGTCCGGGCAGACCAGCGTGGACGTCGCACCGCTGATCGTGCGAATCGGGGTGCTCGCGCCGCTCGCCGACGCCGCAAAGACGTTGACCGCACCCGTGTGGCAGACGGGTACGTACATGTTGCCGGACGCGTCGACGGCTATCCCTTCGGGGGAGGAGATGCTACCCGAGGTAATCGTGCGCGTGGGCGTGACGTTGCCGTTCGCCGCCGGTGGGAAAACGTTGATGCCAGTCGAGCCCATTTCGTAGATATTGCCCGAGGCATCGAGCGCAACGCCGATCGGGTACGAGATGTTCGTGCCCCCGCCCGCGATCGAGCGGGTCGGTGCAACACCGCCGTTCGCGCCCGCGGCGAAGTAGAGGATGCTGTTCCCGCCGGCGTTGGCGACGTAGAAATCACCCGCTGAATCGACGACGATCTGATAGGGCTGGTTGAGCGTCGTCAAGCCCGCTGTGATGGTTCGTATCGGCGTGGCATTACCGCTCGCGCCGGCCGCGTAGACGGTGATCGAGTTGCTGTTGTAATTGGCGAGGTAGATGTTGCCGGAGCCGTCCACGCCGATGCCCTCCGTGTTGTTGATTCCAGTGGAGGCGCCGGAGATGACGCGCAGGGGCGCAACGTTTCCGGTCGCCCCGGCAGCGAAGACGTCGATCGCATTACTCTGATAATTCGCGACGTACAGGTTGCCGGAGGCATCCTTCGCAACGGCTGTCGAACCTTGAAGCGTCGTGGCCGCTCCGGCGATCCGCGCGAGCGGCGCGACGTTTCCGTTGGCCGTCAGGTTGAAGATGTCGATGGCATAGGCCAAGTGAGAAGAATCCGGCACGTAGAGGCGCGGCCCGGCCAAACCACCGCCGGGCGGATTGTACGCCACGCCGGAACTATGGCAAGCCGCCAAGCCTCCAAGAAGAGCAACAATTGTCACGAGAATGCGAAATCGAAACATCGTTATAGTCCTTTCATGAAATCTAGCAAAATGCCCCACGCAGAACACGACTCGCGCCATCAGCGCAGGGCCTGGAATCGGATGATCGTTGGATCGCTGGTGTCGACGAGGCCACGCCCCGGAACCAACTGTTCCGAGTAGTGCAGCCCCGCGATGTCGATGGCGTAGATGTGGCTACCTGCGTCAAACAGCTTCCACGTTCCGGTCGTTCCGTCGGTGCACTCGATCGCGCCGTTTGCCAGGAACTTGCACGCTCCGTAGTAGCTCGAATACGTGCCGACAACCGGATCGCCGTTCGCGCGCTCGCTGCCATAGCTAACCGTGCCCGCGAGTGTGATCTGGTAGTCGCCTCCCATCCGCACGAGCCCGCCCGACGGCGGCTCGACGCTGATGATGATCTTTTCGGTGTCCTTCAGCGTGCCCGTGAAGGTCGTTTCCGCGTCCACCTGTGCGGAACTGAGGATCCTGCTGACGTGCCACTTCTGAGCGGAATCGTACATCGTGATCGTCAACGAAGTTCGCTGCGCGTTCCCGAGCAAGGTCATCGCCTTGAAGCGAACGTGGACTTCAATCTTTCCTGGGTGGGCGATAAAATACCAGTACTGCGTGCCGACGAAGTTGTCGACGGTCCCGGAGTTGACGCCGGGCTGGAGTGGCGCCGGACTTCCCGGTTTGAGCGATTGCGCCGATGCGATGCTGGTTGCGAGCAGAAGGGCAAGCGGAATCGAGATACGCGCTATCGTCGTCATGGCGAGCCGAGACCCCGTACGCTGGCTGGTCCGCATTTTGCGCTCATTCTCGCGAGCGCTTGCCGCTTTGCGGGCGAGTCGGGACCCATGACCTGCTGCACAGCCCGCGACGGCGAACCAGATGCCGAGGATCACAAAAATCGGTTGCTTCATGCCTGCTCCTATCCAACGGGTAGTCGTCCCATCATAGGGCGGCACCGTTCCGCCGGCATTCCAGGCCGGTCTGTGAGGCGTTGCGGAATAGAACGGGAACGCCGGTGCGCTATGTTCGTGCCATGAGCCGGCGCAAATACGCCTTCTTGGTCAATCTCTGGTTTGAGGCCGAGGACGAGGAGGCGCCGGGAGCTCGCCGCTGGCGCGGCAGCGTTGAACGTCTCTCGACTCGGCAGCGCCTCTACTTCAACGACCTCACCGAGCTAGTTGCTTTTCTCGCAACCTCGACCGGTAGGCGCGACGCGAACTGAGGGTGAGCAGGATGAAATCTGTACCGTGCGCCGCGATATGCCTTGCGCTGGCATGCGTCGCGGCCCGCGGGTACGCAGTTGCTGACGAGTGCGCGCAGACGAACACCGTGCACGTCGTAGTTGCAAAGCAAATCGCACACATCTATAACCAGATCGCGACCGACGGCGAGGATTCCCTCGGTTCGTATTTCGCAAAGGCGACCGCTCGGACCGGTACGTTTGCCTTCTCGGTCCAAACGCACTTCAGCCAATACGATTCACAGCATTCCGGTGCGGGAACGCTCACCGTCGTTCATACGATCGCTGGGCCAACGCTCTCGGTGCCGTGGTTCGTTGCCACCGACCAGAGCTCGGAAGCGCACGTTGCTACATGCACCCATTTGCTCAGCATCTATGCCGGAGTCGGCTATGTGCAGACGCAATCGAATTACGGGTATCCGTACGGCTACGGCCCGCTGCGTGGACTCGGCGTCGGGCTCGAGCGGTTTGCCAACCCGCAACGGCGCATCGATGCGTTCGGGGCGCTCTACTACTACCCGGCGGCCGTCGGCGCGTACGGCTCGGGTCGCGTGACGTATGCCATCGTCTCGTTCGACGGCGGATTTCGTTGGCGACTAGGCAGGTCGGGGGTCGGACTCATCGCGGGGCTCTATGAAGAAATGCGCACGCTCCGCCCAGGCAAGCGCGCAGGTTTCATGATCCGCGACGGCCCGTACGTCGGCTTCGACTTTTAGTCGCGTCCAGCCACTTCTTGGAGCAGGAACGCCACGGGAACGGCGAGGCGGGCGGGGGCTCTTCGCGAATCCCAAGTACGATGGGAAGATGATGGGCTTAGGTGTGAAACATTAGCGTGATCGGTTACGGTGCCGTGGGTCGCGCGACGGCATCCACGC
>VFSW01001619.1_pt1 | contig 34331 bp, 31 predicted proteins | sample 5358111 | NCBI WGS metagenome assembly VFSW01 (sample SAMN11554181, study PRJNA540505) | mine drainage metagenome | isolation source: sediment from site ElyBrook_90M | place: USA: Ely Copper Mine, Vershire, VT | collected 2017
TCCTGCACGGCCTGTTCGGCAAGCTCGCGCGGCGGCGAAGCGGCCACGGCGGCCTCCAGCGTATTGTATGCGCCGCGCGCGTCGCCGTTGGCGAAGATGGCGATCTGTTCCAGCAGCGCGTGCGGCGCGGCGATCTCCAGTTCGCCCAGTCCCCGCTCGCGGTCTGACAGGGCGCGCTCCAGCAGGCCCACGATCTCCTCGGCCGTGAGCGCGCGCAAGGCGTACACGCGCGCGCGCGACAGCAGCGCCGCGATCACCTCAAACGACGGATTCTCGGTGGTGGCGCCGATCAGAATGATGTCGCCGCGCTCCACGTAGGGCAGGAACGCATCCTGCTGCGCCTTGTTGAAACGGTGAATCTCGTCCACGAAGAGAATAGTCCGCCGTCCCATCCGCCGCAGGCGTTCCGCGTCGGCCATCACGGCCTTGATCTCCTTGATGCCGCTCAGCACCGCGCTGAAGGGAATGAACTCGCAGCGCGTCAGCCGCGCAATGACGCGCGCCAGGCTGGTCTTGCCCACGCCCGGCGGTCCCCACAGAATCACCGAGCTCATCTGGTCGCGCTCGATCTGCTGGCGCAGCGGTTTCCCGGTCCCCAGCACGTGCTCCTGTCCGGCAAATTCGTCCAGCGTGACGGGCCGCATGCGGTCGGCCAGCGGCCGCTTCCCACCGGCCGTTTCGGGATCGCCCAGCGGCGCCGCGTCGAACAGGCTCAAGGGCGCAGCGACCTCTGGCGCCGGGCTTCGTAGAGCAGGATGCCGGCCGCCACCGCCGCGTTCAACGACTCCACGACGGAAGTGGGAATCGAGATATCCAGCGCCGCGGCGCGCAAGGGGGGGCTTACGCCGCGGGCTTCGTTGCCGACGATCAGCGCGCAGCGGCGCGAGAAATCCACCTCGCTCAGGGGCTTGGAGGGCTCCCGCGCATTGGCCGGCACGCCCGCGTAGACATCCAGCTTGTTCTGCTGCAGGGCGGCACGCGCCAGCGCGGCGTCCAGGCCGTAGGCGAACGGAATGCGGAACAGCGATCCCGCGGCGGCGCGCAGCGCCTTGGGGTTGAAGGGGCTGACGGAGCCCTTGAGAAACATGACGCCGGTAGCGCCAAACGCCTCGGCGGCGCGCGCGATGGCGCCGGCGTTGCCGGGGTCCTGCAGGCCATCCAGCACCACCACCAGGCTGCGGCCGCGGAACAACTGCGGCAGGTTCCACACGGGCGGCGCCACCAGGGCGATGACGCCCTGGCTGGCTTCGGTGCCGGAAAGGAAAGGAAAAAGCGCGTCGGCCACCACCGCCAGGCGCAGTCCGGCCAGCCGCTTCACATGGCTCTCGACCGCGGATTGCACCGATTCCGAGCACAGCACCACCTTGACCGCGCAGTTGCTGCGCAAGGCCTCTTCGAGCAGGTGGAAGGTCTCCGCGACGAGGTAGCCCTCCTGTGTCAGGCCGCCCCGCGCGATGGCGCGCCGCACGTCCTTGACCAGGGGGTTGGCGGCGCTCGATATCGTCTCGGGCTTGGGCATCTTACAATGTGTCTGGGATCAGAATAGCGCAGATGAAACGCGGTGTATGGATCGCGGGCATGGCGGCCCTGTCGGTGGCCGTGCTGGCCACGGCGTGGATCTCGACGAAGATCGAGCGTCAGGCCACCCGCGACGAAGCGCGGCAGGCCGACATCATCCTGGTGCTGGGAGCGGCGGAGTATCGCGGGCGCCCATCGCCCGTCCTGAAGGCGCGCCTGGATCATGCCCTGGAGTTATACCGCAGGCGCCTGGCCCCGCGCCTCCTCACCACCGGCGGCGCGGGCGGCGATCCGGTATTCACCGAAGGCGGCGTGGGCCGCGACTACCTGGCCGCGCAAGGCGTGCCGCCGGAAAACATCGTAGTGGAGACCGAAGGCAGCAGCACGGTGGCCTCCATCGCCCTGGCGGGCGAAATCATGCGGCGCATGGGCTTGAAGTCGGTGATCGCGGTGAGCGACGGCTACCATATTTACCGCGTGAAGAAGATGCTGGAACGCGACGGGCTGACCGTGTACGGCTCGCCGCGCAGCGAACGCGCCCGCGGCGGCCTGCGCGCGCGCTGGAACTACCTGAAACAGGCCGTGGGGTACATGTTGTGGTCGTGCGGGGTGCCGGTGTAGCCGGCGCGCGGGCGCGGGAGCTCAGCCCGCCTGGCCGCGGCCCTTGCGCGCGCCGCTTGAATAATCCACCACCGGAATCAGGGAATTCTTTTCGTCGCGCGCGGCGGGCCGCCGCCGGGCCACCAGCTCGCGGTTCAGGGTGGTTACAAATTCCTCGATCTGCGCCTGCATCTCCGCCATCTTCTCGCGCATATTCAGGATGATCTCGACGCCGGCCAGGTTGACCCCCAGTTCGCGCGTCAGGTGCAGAATCACTTCCAGCCGCTCCAGGTCGTCGTCGGTATAGAGCCGCGTGTTGCCGTCGCTGCGGGAGGGCTTCAGCAGCCCTTCCCTTTCGTAAAGCCGCAGCGTCTGCGGGTGGATGGCGTATTGCTCGGCCACCGACGAGATCATGTACGAACCTTTTGATTTTCCCGTGCCCATACGCCCTACAAATCGGCCCAGAGATCCGCGCGCGGATCCTCCGGATGCAGCCCGGCGAGCTCGCGCAGGATCTCCCTGGTACGCTCGTCCTGAGCCTTGGGCGTCTCGATGGAGATCTCCACGATCTGGTCCCCGCGCTGGTTGGTGCGCGCGTTGAAGACGCCCTTTTCCCGCAGGCGGAACTTCTGGCCGTTGTGGGTTCCTTGCGGGACTTTCAGCAGGGTGCGGCCATCGATGGTCGGCACTTCGATCTTGGCGCCCAGTCCGGCTTCCCACACGGCCACCGGCACGCGGATGCGAATGTCGTCGCCCTCGCGGAGGAAATAAGGATGCTCCTCCACGCGCGTGGTGATGTACAGATCGCCGGGCGGCGCGCCCATCGACCCGGCATTGCCCTTGCCCGGCACCCGCAGCCGCGATCCGTTGCGCGCTCCCGGCGGGATGCGCACGTCCACCGTCTCGGCGCGCGGCATGCGTCCCTCACCCTGGCAGGCCGGGCAGGCATTGCGCAGCTTGCCGGCGCCGCCGCACTTGGGACAACTCAGGTTGAAACGCATGGCCCCGGCCATCTGCGACACCGAACCCGTGCCGCCGCACTCCCCGCAGGCCACCGTCTGGCCGCCCGCGCTGCCGCCGCCGTTGCAGGCCGGGCAGACGTCGTAGCGGGTGATGTTGAGCTTCACTTGCGCGCCCTTGATGGCTTGCCAGAACTCGATATTCAAGGAGTACTCGAGATCCTGGCCCTTCTCCGGCGCGGGTTGCGCCGCGTCGCCCCGGTTGAACAGGTTCGAGAAGATATCCCGGAAGCCGCCCGCGTGTCCGGTGGACGCGCGGCGCCCGCCCGCTCCCGCGCCGCTCTGGAAATAATCCGAAAAATCGAAGCTGTCGAAATTCATGTTGGGCTGGGGGCCCGGTCCGGCCCCGCCGCCCGGGGGAATGTTATCCGAGTAGAAACCGTACTGATCGTAAGTCTGGCGCTTGCGCGCGTCGCTCAGCACGTCGTAGGCTTCCTGTAACTGCTTGAAACGCTCTTCGGCGGCTTTGTCGCCCGGGTTCACGTCGGGATGAAACTTGCGCGCCAGCCGGCGATAAGACTTCTTGATCTCATCCTGGCTGGCGCCCTTGGCTACGTGCAGCGTTTCGTAATAATCGTGCTTGGACATAAATGCCGATTCGAGGTTCCGGGTGACGCGGGCTGCCCGTCACCCAAGGGGCGCCACGTTACTCCCCGTCGTCATTTCTTATCGTCGACGTCCACGAACTCGGCGTCCACGACATCGTCTTTCTTTTTGCCGTCACCCGCGCCCGGGCCGCCGTCGGCCCCCGGTTGGGGACCGCCGCCCGGAGCGCCGCCCGGACCCGCGGCCGACTTGTACATGGCTTCCGCCAGTTTGTGGCTGGCCGCGGTGAGCTTGTCGATGGCCGCGTTGAGCGCGGCCAGATCGTTGCCCTGCATGGCCTTGCGAGTCTCCTCGATGGCCTCTTCGATGTGCCGCGCTTCTTCGTCGCTGATCTTGGAGCGATGCTCCTTCAACGTCTTTTCCACGTTGTAGATCATGGCGTCGCCGCGGTTGCGCGTCTCGATGGTTTCGCGCTGCTGGCGGTCTTCGGCCGAGTGCGACTCGGCGTCGCGGGCCATCTTCTCCACTTCGTCCTTGGACAGGCCCGAAGAAGAGGTGATGGTGATCTTCTGCTCGTTGCTGGTGGCCTTATCCCGGGCCGCCACGTTCAGAATGCCGTTGGCGTCGATATCGAAGGTCACCTCGACCTGCGGGATGCCCCGCGGCGCGGGCGGGATGTTGCCAAGCTGGAACACGCCCAGCAGGCGGTTATGCTGCGCCATGGCGCGCTCGCCCTGGTAGACCTTGATCTCGACCGACGGCTGATTGTCGGCGGCCGTGGAAAACGTGTCCGTCTTGCGCGTGGGAATGGTGGTGTTGCGCTCGATCAGCTTGGTGAACACCCCGCCCAGGGTTTCGATGCCCAGCGACAGCGGCGTCACGTCCAGCAACAGCACGTCCTTGACCTCGCCGCCCAGCACGCCGCCCTGCACCGCGGCGCCTACCGCGACCACCTCGTCCGGGTTCACGCCCTTGTGCGGCTCCTTGCCGAACAGGTCGCGCACGATCTGCTGAATACGCGGCATGCGCGTCTGGCCGCCCACCAGGACCACTTCGTCGATCTGGCTGGGAGTCACGTTGGCGTCCGTCAAAGCCTGCTTGCATGGCCCCACCGAGCGCTGCACGATGTCTTCCACCATCTGCTCAAACCGCGCCCGCGTCAACTTCATGGTCAGGTGCTTGGGCCCGCTGGCGTCCGCCGTGATGAACGGCAGGTTGATCTCGGACTCGAGCAGCGTGGACAGCTCCATCTTGGCCTTCTCGGCCGCTTCCTTGAGCCGCTGCAGGGCCATCTGGTCCGGGGACAGGTCAATGCCCTGCTCCCGCTTGAACTCCGCGATGATCCAGTCCATGATGCGCTTGTCGATGTTGTCGCCGCCCAGGTGGGTATCGCCATTCGTGGATTTCACTTCCACCACGCCCTCGCCCACTTCCAGGATGGAAATGTCGAACGTGCCGCCGCCGAAATCGTAGACCGCGATGGTTTCGTTCTTCTTCTTGTCCAGGCCGTAGGCCAGCGCCGCCGCGGTGGGCTCGTTGATGATGCGCATCACCTCCAGGCCCGCGATCTTCCCCGCGTCCTTGGTGGCCTGCCGCTGCGCGTCGTTGAAGTAGGCCGGCACCGTGATCACGGCCTGCGTCACCTTGCCGCCCAGGTAAGCCTCGGCGGCCTCCTTCAGCTTGGTCAGGATCATCGCCGAAATCTCCGGCGGCGAATACTTCTTCCCGCTGATGTCCACGCGCGCGTCGTTGGAATCGCCCGCCACCACACGGTAGGGGACCATCTTCATTTCTTCGGTGACTTCGTTGTAGCGCCGTCCCATGAACCGCTTGATGGAGAAAACCGTGTTCTCCGGGTTGGTGATGGATTGCCGCTTGGCCACCTGCCCCACCAGCCGTTCGCCGCTCTTGGTGAATCCCACCACGGACGGCGTGGTGCGGTTGCCTTCCTGGTTGGCGATCACCGTGGGTTGCCCGGCTTCCATGACCGCCACCACGGAATTGGTGGTTCCCAGGTCAATGCCTATAATCTTTCCCATGTTTCCAAAAGCCTCCTGGTGCTGCGTATTAGCACACCCTTATTATCAAACTTTAGTGGGTTGTTGTCAAGATAACTGTAAGGCTAGCATTTTCAAGCGGAACCAAATCCGCCGCCTCGGGGATGGTACGACAAAGATGACAATTCCGCTCCGCATCGTTACCATGAGCTTAGCAAGCATGGTAAAACGACTGCTGGTGGCGCTGGTCGGCATGGCAATGGGCGGACTGCTGGGCCTCGGCGTCGCTTGGATTGGTGTAGGCAACCCTGCCATTCTGGTGGGCGCGGCGTTGGGAGGATTGGTGTTCTCCATCGCCGCGCCACGGTTGGGGCGGTCCGCCTGAGCCTCAGGGTCGTAACGGAGGATCTATGGCATTTTGTCCGAGTTGCGGCGCCCCTGTCGAAGGGCGCTATTGTCCGAAATGCGGGACGGCGGTGGATCCCGCCGCGCCCCCGGTGGCGCCCGTTCAACGGTTATCGGCGGCGGGGTTGCCTGAAAACACAGCCGCCGCGCTGTGTTACGCACTGGGCCTGATCACCGGCATCATTTTCCTGGTGCTGGAGCCCTACAACAAGAACAAACTCATTCGTTTTCACGCCTTTCAGTCGATTTTTCTGAGTGGGGCCGCGATCATCTTCTGGATCGCCCTCGGTCTCGTTCTCGGTATCGTCGTTCCCTTTGGCGCCTGGTTCGGGTTTTGGTGGCTGTACTGGCTGATTAGGCTGGCTTTCTTCATCCTGTGGATTTACATGTTGCTGCAGACCTATCAGGGAAAGAAGGTCATGTTGCCGGTGATTGGCGACCTGGCGGCCAAGCAGGCGTAGCGGGCGGCCCTGTCGAGCGTGCCAGCCATTACCCCACCCGATGTGCGGGCAGCCGCGCTTCGGATACGTCCGCTGGCCAGGCGCACCCCGGTCCTGACCTCGGCTGAATTCGACGCCGCCGCCGGGATGCGGGTCTTTTTCAAGTGCGAGAACCTGCAGAACGGCGGCGCGTTCAAGATCCGGGGCGCGTCCAACCTGATCCTGTCCCTGACGCCGGCGGAACTGGCGCGCGGGGTGGTGGCCTTTTCCTCGGGCAACCACGCCATTGCGGTGGCCCTGGCGGCAAGGCACGCGGGCGCCTCCGCCACCATCGTGATGCCGGCCGACGCGCCGCGGACCAAGCTGGAAACGGCACGCGCGCTGGGGGCCCGCATTGTCACCTACGACCGCCTGCGCGAGAGCCGGGAGGCCATTGCCGCGCGCATTCTGGAGCAGACCGGCGCCACCCTGGCGCCGCCCTTCGACCATCCCATGATCATGGCCGGACAGGGAACCGCGGCGCTGGAACTGCTCGAAGACGTGCCGGACCTGGATGCGCTCATCGCCCCGGTGGGCGGCGGCGGCCTGCTGGCGGGCTGCGCCACCATCGCCCGGGACATGCGCCCCGGCATCCGTCTGTTCGGCGTGGAGCCGGCGGACGGCAACGACACCTTCCTCTCGCTGCAGACCGGGGAGCCGCGCTCCATCCCGCTGCCCCAGACCATCGCGGACGGGTTGCGCGCCCCGCAACCCGGCGAGCTGACCTTCCCCATTCTGCGCACCCTCGTGGAACAGGTGGCGCTGGTGACCGACGAGGAAATCCGCGCGGCCGTGCGTTTCCTGCTTTCGCGCCTGAAAATCCTGGTCGAGCCCAGCGGCGCGGTGGGCGCCGCGGCCCTGCTGGCCGGCAAGCTGCCGCGCGGCCTGAACACCGCCGGAGTGATCCTCTCGGGCGGCAACGTGGACCTCGACCGGCTGCCGGAGCTGGCCGTTTAGCCGCGATTCCGGGACAGGCACTTGCATTTACGCGCTCATTCAGGCAAGCTGGTACGTTTCCTCCAAATCCATGCGGGTCCGCATTCTTTACCACGACCACTGCTTTGACGGCGCTGCTTCCGCCGCATTCTTCACCCGCTTTATGCAGGGTGCTTTTCATCCACAGGCGGAATTTGCCTACACCGGGATGGCCCACAAGGCTTCCCAGATCTTCGAGGAGAGCCTGTTTGACGGCGACGTGAACGCCATCGTCGACTTCAAATATTCCAGCGATCCCCGCCTCACCTGGTGGTTCGATCACCACCAGAGCGCCTTCCTCACCCCCGAGGACGCCGAGAATTACCGCCAGGACCACAGCGGCCGCAAGCTCTACGACCCCTCCTATAAGTCCTGCACGTCGTTCATCTGCGCCATCGCCCGGGAGCGCTTTGGCTTTGTGGCCGCCGACCTGGATCATCTCGTCGAATGGGCCAACATCATCGACGGCGCGCAGTACGCGGACGCCAGGACAGCGGTAGAACTGGGCGCGCCGGCCATGAAGCTGACCCTGGTGGTGGAAGGGGCCAAAGGTTCCGGGATCATTCAGAAGATCATCGGCTGGATGCAGCGCCGCAGCCTGGAAGAGATCGCCGCCGAGCCGGAGGTCCTGGCCTTGTTCGAGCCGCTGTACCGGCGGCATCTGGATTCGGTGGGCCTGATCGGCGGACGCGCCAGGCAGGACAACGGCGTGGTCTTCTTCGACCTTACCGGCTACGATCTGGAAGGCTACAACAAGTTCATCCCGTATTACCTGTTCCCGGACTGCACTTACACGGTATCGGTGAGCCCCTCCAGCTTCCGCACCAAGATTTCCGTGGGCTCGAACCCGTGGACCGCGCAGGCCCCCAAGCATAACCTGGCCAGCATCTGCGAACGCTACGGCGGCGGCGGACACGCGCGCGTGGGCGCCATCAGCTTCGAACCGGGCGCCCTGGAGAAGGCGCGCACGGTAGCCGCGGAGATCGTCGAGGAACTCAAGCAGTAGCGTGCGCCGCTACCAGATGTAGTCCTTGGCCACGGCCCGCTTGTCGTGCCCGTCCAGCACGTGCACCACGCGGATCTTCTTCAGGGCCACCGGCGAAAGCTGGCCTATGGGGATGTAGATGATGGTCCGGCCGGACCGCGCCGCGACGCCGCGGAAAACCGAGCGCGGCGGTCTGGCGGCCACGTACACCACGAAGCGCTCCAGCGAGTAATCCAGGCCCGCCAGCAGCAGCCGCTCGGGCTTGCTTTCCGCCAGATCGTAATCCGAATCCCCCCACACATCGTACAGGCGCCGCGCCGGCAGGCTCATCAGGAAGCCGCCGTACTCGCCGCGCCCGATGCCCGGCCCGGCCAGGTTATCGAACGGCGGCGTGGAGTAAAACGCCAGGTCCGATTCGTTCTGGTGCTCGCCCAGCCACGTGGTCATGTAAGGATAACGGTCCTCCCGGTCCTCGTCGAAGATCACGATCACCGAGCCCACCTCGCCGCTGATCTTTTGGAACTGCCGCACGTAGATCTTGCCCTCGTGCCAGTTGCGGATGGTCTCGCGCAGGTCGATCCCGTCCAGCAGCGAGGTGGTGAAGGGTTCGGTCCGCGCGCGCTCCTCCGACAGGATGCTCTTGCCTTTCTTCTTCAGGAAGCGTCCATAATCTTCGACGACCAGGTCCTCCGGCGGGTAGGAGCAGATGCTGTTGCCGTCCAGTTGCGTGGCCCACTCGCCGGGGAACTTCTCCTTCCGGCGCGGCTTCAACCCCACCGGGCGCAGCCGGCGCTTCCGGCTGGGCAGCCTGCGCCGCAGGCGGATGCGCTTGGTATCCAGCCAGACTTCCTCGCCCGAAATGCGCACGGTCTCCAGATCGCCGGCGGTCTGCTCCTGCGGGTAGCGGCCCGCCGTCTCCCAAACCTCCCAGCCGTAGTTATCGTCCACGATGCTGCGCGCGGCCACGGTCAGGTCGAACACGCCGGGCATCAGCGCGTTGTCGGCCAGCGCCAGGTTGCGCGCGTAACGGGCCAGCAGGCGCCGCTGCCAGTGCGCCACGCGCTCGCCGGTGGAGGCCTCGTAGCTCTTCTCGGCCTCGCGGAAAAGGGCCAGTTGCGCGTGGCGCCGGTCGATCAGGTTGGAATCGTCCGGCGCGCCGCGGAACTGCTCATAGCGGTATTGCAGATACGGGTATTCGATGGTGATCTCGGCCAGGCAATCGGGATGCGCATGGAGCAACCGGACGCCCTCGCGGCGCAGGCGCGACATGGGCTGCGCCTGGGGCTGTTCCATGGAGTCCAGCAGCGGATCCAGCAGGTTGAGCGAGACCACCACCAGCACGCGCGCCAGCGGATCGCAGCCTTGCAGCTTCCAGGCGATGCCGTCGGCATGGCGGGCGATCTCGTCCGAGCGCTCCTGCGGGTAGACGCGGTAGGCCTCGACATATTTCTCGAAGCCGATGTGACGGATGGCATAGGGGTCCGGGTAGGCGTCCTTCAGGTGCGGCCGCTCGCCCGAATCCGGATCGGCGAAGACCACTTCCGCGCCGGTTTCGTTGGCGCTGCGGATGGCTTCCACGAAGGGGTCGGCCGGTTCCACCGGCACGTAGATGGCGCGGTCCTCGCCTTCGTCGTCCGGATATACGATGACGGAAATCTGCGGCAGCCGCGCCACCGCGCGCAGGTACGGCTGTTGCAGGGTGACGGGCAATTCGAGCGCGACCACCTGCGGCCGCTCGCGCAAGATCGCCCGGCGCACTTCGATGGCGAACTCCAGGCGTCCCGGCGCTACCGGCAGATACGTAAAACGGCCGCGCCGCGGACTGCCCGCGTCGGGAGCGTCAGGAAGTTCGATTTCCCCGGGCATAGCGTAGCGCTTCTTCCCCCAGCGTTTCCAGAATGGCCGTTTCCAACGCTTCGTTTTCCTGAGTCTTCCGCGTGGCCAGGCTCTTCAGCTTGATGGCGAACCGCCCGATGTTGATGCCGTCGCGCACGGTGTAGCGCTCGTCGGCCGCGTGGGCCTGTTGCAGGAAGGCGGTCACGTACGTCAGGATGCGATCCTCGGCGAACGGCAGGTTCTCTTTCAGGATGTGATACTCTTCGTCCCGCTCCGGAAAATCGATGAAGATCTGCGGCTGCAGGCGCGAGTGGATGTATTCGGGCAGTTCGAAGGTAGAGGCGTCGTCGTTCATGGTGGTGACCATGCGGAACTGCGCGTGCGCCTTGATCTTGATGCCCGCCACGATGGACTCCACGTAGCGGCGGTTGTCGAGCAGCGGCGCCAGGCTGGCCCAGCTCTTCTCGCTCATGCGATTGCCTTCGTCCAGAATGGCGATGCCGCCGCGGATCATGGCCGTCACCAGCGGCGAAGCCACGTAGCGCAAGCGGCCCTGGCCTTCGATCACGGGCGTCACCAGCAGGTCCTCCGGGCGCGTGTCCATGGTGGCCTGCAGGATGTAGACATCCCGGCCCATGCGCTTGGCCGCCGCGTACGCCAGCGTGGTCTTGCCGACACCGGGCTTGCCCAGCAGGCGCGGATGCATGGGCAGATCCTGCTCGCTCACCACCAGCCAGGCCGCCAGAAGCTGGCGCATCAGCTCCTCCTGGCCGACCCAGCGGGCGGGCAGCTCATCCGGGTGCGCCAGGTGCAGGGTGACGCCTTCGATGTCCACAGTCATATCTCGCTATATTATCGTGCAATGGAGATCCCCACGCATCGCCGGGCCCATGCCGGCAGTTCAGTTGAGCGGCCAACCGGCGCAACCTGCTAGAATAGGGCGATTGTTTTCGAGGAGATTCGATTGGCGGAAGACAAACTCTACAAAGCGGAATATCTGGGCAGCGGCACCTTTAACATCAGCAAGCCGAAGCGGACCAAGGCCAAGCGGCGCCAGACCAACCTGAAGAATCCCCAGCGGGGAGCCCGTAAGTAGCCGGTCCGGTACCCAACGGCCCAGGAATGCGGCCATGGCCGCGGCCTTTTGTGCGAGAATGGAACAACAGCAAAGGCATTCCGAAGGTGTAATCCTTGGAGGCGCACGTGAGCTACGATCCGGAAACCCCATTTGACAGCATCGAGGGTTCGCACGAGTATGTTTCTCTTCTGGCGGAAGCCATCGAAGAGGCCCGCCAGGACGTGGATGCCGACATCGCGGTGGCCATGGCCGAGAGCGCCGAACGCCGCCTGGAGGCATTGCAACTGGTCGGCTATAACCTCGCCAAGTTGACCCTGCACATCACCACCAGCCGCCGGATCCTGAACGATCTGCGGACGCTGCGCCGCCTGTTGCTGGCGGAACGGCAAAGCGAAGCCCCCGTCGCAAAACGCGCGGCCGGCGCGGGCGATTGAGGCGGATGACCCGAAGGTCCTTGTTTGAGAAGTTGCTGGCCGGCGGTACGCTGCTCCGCACGGCCGGCGCGCGCGGCCGCGGCCCGCGCATCGGCGTCACCGATTGGAACCTCCGCCTGACCGGTAAAGTGGAAGCCGTGGCCCTCGCCGCCCGCCTGGGCTTCGACGGCGTGCAGGTTAGCCTGGGCCGCGATCCCGTCTCCGGCAAGCTGCCGCTCGACGATTCGTCCCTACAGGCCGCCTACCTCGCCGCCGCCCAACAGCACGGCATCGCCCTGTCCGGTACCTGCCTGGATATCCTGCACGTGGATCATCTTAAGGACAATCCGCGCACCCGCCAGTGGGTCGCCGACAGCATCCCCATCACCGCACGGCTGAAGGCGGAGGTGGTGCTGCTGCCCTTCTTCGGCAAGGCCTCCCTCACCAGCCATGCCGAAATGGACCACGTGGCGGACATCTTGAAGGAACTCGCGCCCGCAGCCGAAAAAGCCGGCGTCACCCTGGGCCTGGAAGATACCATCTCGGCCGAGGACAACGTGCGCATCATGGACCGCGCCGCTTCCCCCGCCGTCAAGGTCTACTACGACGTCGGTAATTCCACCGGCGGCGGATTTGACGTCGTCCGGGAAATCCGCTGGCTGGGCGCGGCGCGCATCTGCCAGATGCACCTCAAGGACAACCCCCACTATCTCGGCGAAGGTCCCATCGACTTCCCCGCGGTCATGAAGGCCATCGTGGATATCGGCTTCCAGGGTTTTGCCAATCTCGAAACCGATTGCCCGTCCAAATCCGTGGAGGCCGATATGACCCGCAACCTGAAGTTTGTCCGCCGCCTCCTCGCCTAGCCTCGATTTCCACGCCAGGAAATCAGATAACGTTCCGCGGCACTACGGTACTGGCAAGTAGAAACGGAACATGAGACTAGCGAAATGGCTCGCGGGGCTCGGTTTCATGGGCACAAGGCACACACATGGCTGGCTTCTTACCCAAACTTGGAGGGATGCACCGATTAGCGCATTTCGAGTACGGAAGGCGTTTTTCGCTGAGGCCCATAAACCATTTCCATCGTGAAATGTTTCGGATTCTGAACGGCCGTCTGGCGCTTGCCGCAGCCTCTTCCAGCTCTTTGAGTACTGGATACGCTAACGATCATCGGCGTCAAATGCCCACTGGCTGAGGCGTGGCGCGTTACCGATGGCTACGGGCGTTATTGAGATATTGTCCGTGGAAATCGAGGCTAGCCCGGATCAGTTCGTCACGTCGTGGGTGCGGCTCTCTCCGTGCACCGGCAGGTAGATCTTCTCCCATTCCTTGTGCGCCGGATTCGCCGCGTAGTCCTTGAAGGCCGCTTCATCCCGGAACTCCATCACGATCACGTTGTGATAGTCGCCGGGCTGGACCTTGAGCGTCTTCAGCCACACGTTCCGGATGCCCGGAATCTCGCCCGCCATCTTCTTCACTCCCTCTATGGCGGCGCTTCTCTGTTCCGGCGTGGCCGACGCCTTCCATTGCACCGTGATGATGTGCAATACCGATTTCGGTGTGCCGAAAGTGTTTGCTCCGGCCAGCATGCCGGCGCCGAATACCACCAGCGCTCCGGCGGCGACGGCCGCGATTCTGGGGATGCCGAGTTTGGTCATATCCGTCTATCTTACAGCCGGAACGGATTTCAGTGCAGGCCGGCGATCCGCTTGCGGATCTCGGCGGCGTCCTTGGCCTCCGGCTGCAGGTCCAGGTACTTGGCGTAGGCCGCTTTGGCGTCCTTGGCGTTGCGCCGCTTCTCCTCCGCCTCCCCCAGCCGCAGCCAGGCTTCCGAAAGGTTGGGGTTCCATCGGGTGGCCTCGCGATAGCGCATAGCCGCCGCCTTATAGCTGTGCTTCTTCCAGTATTCGTCCCCCACCTGCAACTCCTTCTTGGCTTGCAGCGGATTGAACGAATACACCTTGGGCTTGAGTTCGGCGTCCTCTTCGGGAGGCTCCTGCTCTTCCGGCGGTGGCGCGGGCGGCGCGGCTGGCTTGGATTGTTCCCCCGCTCCGGCCGGCAGCCGCAACAGGCCTGCCAACAGCAGGGCAAAGACCCGGCGTGACATAATTCAAGTATAGCCTTCCCCCTGCGATGGATCTGCGCGACATAGCGGCCCAGTTGCCCCTGGCGCCCGGCGTGTATCTCTACAAGGATGCCGCCGGCGCGGTCATCTACGTCGGCAAGGCCAAGAGCCTCCGCCAGCGCGTCCGCAGCTACTTTTCCGACGACCGCCTGGCCGACGCCAAAACCGGCACGCTCATCTCCGAAGCCACCCAGATCGACTACATCCTGGTGGATAACAACAAAGAAGCCCTGGCGCTCGAAAACAACCTCATCAAGCAGTGGAAGCCGCGCTTCAATATCCTGCTGCGCGACGACAAAACCTACCCCTACATCAAGCTGACCGCCGAAGCCTACCCGCGCGTCTACGTGACCCGCCGCCTGCGCAAGGACGGCGCCTACTACGGCCCCTACTTTCCCGGCAACCTGGCGCACCGCCTGGTGCACTTTATCCACCGTCATTTTCTGGTGCCCTCCTGCAAGGTCGATCTCACCCGCTATCACCCCAAGCCGTGCCTCGAATACCACATCCACCGCTGCCTGGGACCCTGCGTGGAAGGCCTCACCACCGCCGAAGCCTACGCCGGCGCGGTGCGCGACGTGCGCCTTTTCCTCGAGGGCCGCCACGCCGACCTCGCCGCCGACCTCCGCGCGCGCATGGAAACCGCCTCCCAGGCCCTGCGCTTCGAGGAGGCCGGCGCCCTGCGCGATCTGCTCTCCACCGTGCAGGAACTCGACGAGCGCCAGAAAATGGCCGCCGCCAAAGGCGACGACAGCGACATCTTCGCAGCCTACGCCGAGCCGCCCCTGGTGGCCCTCAACGTCTTCCACCTGCGCCACGGCCAGATCGTCGACCGGCGCGAATACTTCTGGGAGGATTGCGGCGAATACGACGAGCCCCAATTCTTCTCCGCGCTCCTCAAGCAGATCTACCTGGACCAGGACTACGTGCCCGCCGTCATCCACGTCCCCGTCGATTTCGAGGACCGCGAGGCCCTCGAAGAACTGCTCTCGGAAAAGCGCAGCCGCAAGGTCGAGATCCATACCCCCCAGCGCGGCCGGAAGAAGGCCCTGCTGGACCTGGTCCAGACCAACGCCCGCCACAGCTTCGATGCGCGCTTCCGCGTGCTCAAGCCCTCCTCGCACGCCATCCGCGAAGCAGTGCGGGACGCCTTGAACCTGCCCGAGCCGCCCAGCCGCATCGAGTGCTTCGATATCTCCCATATCCAGGGCGCCAATAAAGTCGCCAGCATGGTGGTGTGGGAAGACGGGAAGATGAAGAAATCGGCCTACCGCAAATTCATCATCCGCACGGTCGTTGGCAACGACGATTTCGCCAGCATGCGCGAGGTGGTGACGCGCCGCTACACCCGCCTGCGGCAGGAAGGCCAGGCCATGCCCGGCCTGGTGCTGATCGATGGCGGCATCGGCCAGTTGCACGCCGCCGCCGGCGCCCTGGAAGCCATCGGCATCATCAACCAGCCGCTGGCCTCCATCGCCAAGCGCGAAGAGATCATCTACGTCTACGGCCAGGAGGATGAGCCCATCGTGCTCGACCGCTTCTCGCCCATCCTCCACCTGGTGCAATCCATCCGCGACGAGGCCCACCGCTTCGCCGTCACCTTCCACCGCACCCGCCGCAATGCCGAGCGGCTGACCTCCGAGCTGGACCGCATCCCGGGTGTCGGCGAAAAGACCGTGCGCAACCTGCTGAAGCACTTCGGCAGTTCGGACGCCGTGCGCGCCGCGGGCGAGGACCAGCTTGCCGCCGCCGTCGGGCGCGCCGCCGCGCCCCGCGTCAAGCGCTTTTACGAAGAGCAGCCCGCGCTCACTCCGGCTTCTTCGGAATCTTGATATCCAGCAAACCTGCCGCCGCGGCCGGATCCCGGTGGGACAGGCTTAAGTCTGTCGTGGGCGCGGCCTGTCCGCCATACGTGGACCGGGGAGGACGTGGTTCGGATCGTCTCGTATCATGGCCATCGTCCGTTATGAGCGCAAGCCTGGCGACCCGCTTACGCGCCGGCAGAAGGAAAACCTGAAACGGATCGCCGCAATCAAAGATGAAGACATCGACTTCACCGACATTCCCGAATTGACCGGGGAATGGTTCGCGCGCGGTGCGGGGCAAGTTCTACAAGCCCGCCAAGGAGACCGGTGTCCATCCGCCTGGACAAGGACGTGCTGGCTTTCTACAGGAGCCAGGGTGCAAAACACTTCGAGGTGAACTTACGGACACCATCAAGTTATGCCCGATGGACTGTAATCTTCCGAGTAATTTCAACTCTAACATCCTCGTTTTGCGGCATACCGCAACACTAAGCACAGCGTAGTCCGTTCCGCCGAGGAACGCACGATTACCATAATCCGCTGTTTCGCTATCGCGTTTGCCCTGTTTTGGCCTGCCCTGCAGCGTCTGCCGAGTCCGCGCGGCGCAACCCCAATTCCGCATAATCGTGTCCTCTACCAGGGTCCCGCCCTCCTCGGCGTCGCTCAAAATCCCGCGCGGCGAGCGAGGCTGCAGGCGGCGGCGAGGCCGGTTACGGGCAGGTTACGAAAGTGTTTACGTTGCGTCGGATTGTCGGACGTGCCTGAACTAGTACCGGGCCGAAGGATGGCTCCACGAGGGCCCATGCTATCCTGATACCAGACTCGCTCAGGTGATAAGGTCATGGCCAAGGCCGGTCATTTTCCACGGTCGCGATTTTCCTCCAAGCTGCCTCTGCTGGCCGCCGCCGCCTTGTGCATCAATGGCGCCGGGCAATCGCAGACGTTTTCGCTACTTCACAGTTTTCAGTATTACCCGCACGGAGCGTTGCCTTACGCCCCGCTGTATCGCGATGCCACGGGCAATCTCTATGGCGCCACCAACGGCGGCGGCCCGTACGATGCCGGGGTGGTGTTCGAAATCGATAGTGCCGGCAACGAGACTGTGATGCACACGTTCACGGGCGGCTCGGATGGCGGGAATCCCATCGCAGGCCTGACAGCCGATTCGGCGGGCAATCTCTACGGCACCACCTACCAGGGAGGCATTGCCGGGGCCGGCGTCAACAAGCGGGGCGCGGGCGTGGTCTATAAGATAGATACTTCGGACCGGTTCCAGGTTTTGTACAGCTTCACCGGCGGGGCGGACGGCAGCGGCCCGACTGCCGGCGTGCTCGTGGATGCGCGGGGGAACCTGTACGGCACTACGTACTATGGCGGGGTGCAACCCAACTCGCTCGGCGTGGTATACAAATTGAGTCCTTCGGGCCAGGAGACGGTGCTGTATACGTTCCAGGGAGATAACGGCTTCGGAGTGGTGGACGGCGCTCATCCTTACGCCGGCGTCACGGCGGACCGCGCGGGGAACCTCTACGGCACGACACAAAATGGCGGCGCATACGGGAGTGATGGGGTTATATACAAGTTGAGTTCTTCGGGCCAGGAGACCCTGCTTTTCTCTTTTGGCAACAGCGGCGTGGGGATGCCTTCCGGCGGTGGCGTGATCCTCGACTCGGCCGGCAATATTTACAGCGCAGGGGGTTCGATAGTGTTCATGCTGGACCCGGCGGGGAATTTCACAAAGCTGGTTGACCTCTATAACGGCGCCTTTCCCTCCGGGCTGAAGCGGGACGGGGCAGGCAACTTGTATTTCGCCACGCAGAATTACCCCAGTGGAAAGTGGCCCAACGGCGCGGTATTCAAGCTGGACACCGGGGGCAAGATCAGCGTGCTATACAAATTCGAGGGTGCCCTGACCCTGTCAGGGGGAACTGGCCCAATCGTGGGGAGCGGCTCGGGCCTGAACGCGAGCGTGATCCTGGATTCGGCAGGCAACCTGTATGGGACATCGCCATTCGCCGGGACGGAGGGAATTGTTTACGAGATCGAAGCGAGTGGTACTGTAAAGTGGCTGCACGATTTTGTACCGACAGGCGGGGGAACCTGGCCGTGGACTGGTCTGACCCCGGATCCGGCCGGGGGCTTCTATGGCACAACATGGTGGGGGGGCGGATCCGGTGATGACGGGGTGGTGTTCAGGCTGAGCCCGACGGGGCAAGAGACGGTGCTACACACCTTCAGGGGGGGCGCCACGGATGGGGCTCGTCCTGGCGGCGTGATCCTCGACCCAGCCGGCAACATCTATGGGAGCACGGAGTTCGGAGGGGCTTCCAACACAGGAGTGGTCTACAAGTTGACGCCGTCCGGCCGGGAAACGATACTGGCCAACAGGGGATTAGGCGTCACGTTGGCGATTGACCCCGCTGGAAACCTCTACGGAACGGGCAGCGGGTCATATCTAGAGGGATCGATAGACAAGCTGGACACCAACGGGAACTTCACAGTGCTGCACGACTTCACCGGATACTCGGACGGCGGTAGCCCTAATGGCGTCGTTTTGGATGCGGTGGGCAACCTCTACGGCACGACTCATTTGGGAGGCATAGGGTACCCTGGCGTCGGGGTAGTCTTCAAGATCGACACCAGCGGCGCCTTCAGCGTGCTCCACGCCTTTCTCGCTTCCACCGATGGCGGCTACCCCTTTGCTGGCGTGACTCTTGACGGCAAGGGCAACATCTACGGAACCTGTTCGGCCTTCGGCCCGACTGGTGGCGGGACTGTGTACAAGATCGATGCTGCAGGCACCTTCAGCGTTGTCAGCGCGCTCCCACCGGGATATGGTTCTGTGGAGGCTGGTGTTGCGATCGATCAAGCTGGCAATCTGTACGGGGCCACGGGGGCGTACTCGTACGGCCCAGGCGGGCCTCCCGGCTCATACGGGCAGGTCTTCAGAATTGATACGTCGGGAGCTGAGACTGTGCTGTACAGCTTTACAGGCGGCGCCGACGGAAACAACCCCATAAGCACCGTCACTCTGGACGGCGCCGGACATCTGTACGGCCTCGCGAACGGTGGCTCTTTCACACCGGTGGGCGGCGGCACCGCGTTCGAGATTGCGCTCCCCTGATCCGGCGGTCAGTACGGGCTCGTCCCAGCCGGTGAGACTGGGTACTTGAGGACCGCTTGGGACGAATTCGTCTGCCCGCTCTGCGGGTTCGTTATTGTGAGCGTGATGCTGTCGAGGTGTTGCGCGTCTACCCACGCCACCGGGCACGTGCTGACGGGCGTCTGCTGGAAGAATGGCAGCGGGCTCATATCCGTAAGAGGCGACAGCGTCTCCGACTGGTTGGAGTTCATTATGGTCGTCGGCAGGCCCACCTGTAGAGTGATGCTGGTATCGGTCCAGTCCGAGATATAGACTTGGCAATTCCCGAGCCCGCCGGAGCCGTCGGTAGTGCGCCAGATGCCATGTGTTCCCGAGCCGCCGTCATTTGTGATCACCACGTACGGCGGATCCTTGGCCGTCTATATCGGCGAGGATCGCGCACCCGGTGCCGGGCGCCTCGTAACCGAGCGTAAGGCTCGCGTATCGCAGGGGGCCTATCTGAGTTGGCAGCGCGCAGTTGGCCGTGAGGCAAGGCGTCGCGGGCATGGCTGGGAGCTTGAATCGAAACCGCACGACGACGGCGTTTTGGGCGCTGGCGTTTACGAGTTACTGCAGGGTGGTCGCCGGGAGGGACGCCGCGACGTAAGCGTCATCCGGGGCAGACCCCGCCACGTGTTCGGGCGTGCGTGTCCAGGCTACGGGCTTGTGGTAGGCCAAGTCCGCCGCAATGCCGAGCGGCTGACCTCCGAGCTGGACCGCATTCCGGGTGTCGGCGAAAAGACCGTGCGCAACCTGCTGAAACACTTCGGCAGTTCGGACGCCGTGCGCGCCGCGGGCGAGGACCAGCTTGCCGCCGCCGTCGGGCGCGCCGCCGCGCCCCGCGTCAAGCGCTTTTACGAAGAGCAGCCCGCGCTCACTCCGGCTTCTTCGGAATCTTGATATCCAGCAAACCAGCCGCCGCGGCCGGATCCCGCTCGCCTGCAACAAGTGGTCGGGCAGCACGTCCACCGGCGCCGCCGCGTTCTCCAGCTCCCGCCGGTTCCCCGGCCACTTGTGCTCCATCGGGATCTGCATCGCGCCCGGCTGGAACTACAGCACCGGCTTGCCCTGCGCGTCCAGAAACTTCTCGTTCTCCCCAACAGCGGAATATCTTCCTTCCGCTCCCGCAACGGCGGCAGCGCCACGTTGATCACGTTCAGCCGGTAATACACCTCGCCGAAGGTCCCCTTGCTCTGGATCGCGCTGCTGAACGCGCCTTTGACGTGGCCGAACAGCGTGGATTCCCCCAGATCGGCCGGCGGCGGCCCGCTGTTCAGTGGCTCGAACAGGCGGTCGGCGCGCGGCGAGTTGGCGCGGACCGCCTTGGTGATCGGCTCCTTGCCCGTGCCGGTCTCCCCCTTTATCAGGATCGTCGAGGCGTCGGCTCGCGCACAACGACGAGGCGGCGCACCAATGCGCGAGGCCCCTGCTCCGGCCTCTCCGGGAATCTTGATATCCAGCCGCCTAATTCTCTGATTCAACGCAGACAGCGGCATGTGCAAAGCAGCCGCGGCCTCGGTCTGGCTGCCGACAAGCGGCAGGCAAGCGACCGATTGACGGAAGCCGGAGCATTCGCTAGGATCGTTTGCTGCGGCGAGGCGCCATGCTGGCGCCGAGAGAAGCGGAAACTGGGGAGCTGCGGGCGGGAAGCACGGCATAGAGCGGGAGGGAGGGGAGCGCGCAGGCCGCCAGCTCGTGAAGGGCAACAACAACGAAAGGAGTGCGAGGCTGTGAGTTCAACGACAAGTTTGGTTCTGCTGGCGGTCCTGTGCGTGATCCTCGCCCAGGTCCGAATGTTCGGCCAGTCCGATAGGCCGGCGCCCGCAGCGGGTTCCGGGCCACAAATAAACGGCGTCAGCGCAAAGCTGATTCAAGAGGGGCGCACCTTGCAGATCACGGCGCTGAGCAAATCGGTGGAGGCGCTGGAGTTCTATTTGGTGGGCACATCTCCAGTGCACAACATGACCGTGCTACTTGATCGTCCGGTCATAGCGGCGGGTGAGTCGAAATACTGGCCGACACGTGGCAACACCGCTGTGGTGCTCTGGTCGGTCGCTTATTCCGACGGCACATCGGAAGGGGACGGGGACGGCGCGGCCACCAAGCTGATTAAGCTGCGCAATCAGGTGGCCGCTGGCGGCCCGATTCTTACGGACGCAGCGTGCAACTGCGGACTTCCCGGGACGCTCATCCTGCTGATGAAGAGCTACCGGAAGCTGCACCCGGATGCCCCCGCGCCCACCATAGTCACCGCACCCGCCACGGAAGACGACCCAACGCCCGAAGACAGCACGACCTACTAATGGGTCGAGAACAGTTCCTTCATATGCGCCTTTGTCAACGGTCTTAAGCAACTCACCGTATCCGGCTGGGCCGGCAATCCGCGTTACGCGGGCGGCTTGTAGCGCGCTGCGTCATCGATGTGACGGATGTCGCCTCAACGGAACAGGTGGACCCGCTAGCCAACGTTTCGGCCTCTACTGCCCAGGCGGGATCGACTTCGGCGGATGGTCAGTGTTAGGGGACATGCAGGATAGCTGTGGGTACTACCAGCCACCGGTGTTGGCGCCTGGCGGCGGCGCGACCTGCAACTGATCGGGGATGGACGCGGTCCCCTGAAGTCGGATCGAAAGCTTTGTGACGCGCTGCCGCGTGTCGGGGGCTGGGCGCGCAACCCCGGAGCATTCGCCGGGGCGGGCGAGGCCCCTACTCCGGCTTCTTCGGAATCTTGATATCCAGCCGCTTGATCTTCTGGTTCAGCGTCGATAGCGGCACGTGCAAACCAGCCGCCGCCTCCGTCTGGCTGCCGTTGTGCTGTTCCAGCCGCTCCAGAATCACCCGCCGCTCGAAGTCCGCCACGATCTCGAACAACGATGCGTCCGCCGGCAACGCGCCGCCTTCGCCCCGCAGCCGGATCCCGCTGGCCTGCAACAAGTGGTCCGGCAGCACGTCCACCGGCGCCGCCGGGTCGGTGGCCAGCACCACCGCGCGCTCCACCGCGTTCTCCAGTTCCCGCACGTTCCCCGGCCAGTTGTGCTCCATCAGGATCTGCATCGCGTCCGGCTGGAAATACAGCAGGGGCTTGCCCTGCGCGTCCAGAAACTTCTCGTTCTCCCGGCAGTACTTGGTGAAGAAATGACTGACCAGCAGCGGAATATCTTCCTTCCGCTCCCGCAAGGGCGGCAGCACCACGTTGATCACGTTCAGCCGGTAATACAGGTCCTCGCGGAAGGTCCCCTCGTCCACCCGCTTCTTTAAATCGTCGTTGGTGGCCGCCAGGATGCGCACGTCCACGCGCACCGGCTCGGTCGCGCCCAGCGGAATGAATTCCCGCTCCTGGATGACCCGCAGCAGCTTGGCCTGCATGTCCGGCGCGATGGTGCCGATCTCGTCGAAGAAGATGGTGCCGCGGTCGGCCACCTCGAAATAGCCCTTCTTGGTGTGGATGGCGCTGGTGAACGCGCCCTTGACGTGGCCGAACAGCGTGGATTCCAGCAGGTCGGCCGGCAGCGACCCGCTGTTCACCGGCACGAACAGGCGGTCGGCGCGCGGCGAGTTGGCGTGCACCGCCTTGGCGATCAGCTCCTTGCCCGTGCCGGTCTCCCCCGTGATCAGGATCGTCGAGCGGCTGCTCGCCACCTGCCCCACCAGGTCCAGCAGCCGCAGCATGCGGTCGCTCTTGCCGATGATGTTGGGAAAACTGTAGCGCTGCTTCAGCGCCCGCTTCAGGTGCGTATTCTCGAATTCCAGCCGCCGCTTCGAGATCATGCGGTCGATCTCGATCAGCAGTTTCTCGTTGTCCCACGGCTTGGAAAAATAGTCGTTGGCGCCCAGCTTCAGCGCCTCCACGGCGGCCTCCACCGAGCCGTAGGCGGTGATCATGAAGACGGGGGTTTCGCGGTCGCGCTCGCGCAGGTCGCGCAGCACATCCATGCCGGACCGGTCCGGCATCATCAGGTCCAGCAACACCAGGTCGTAGGCGCGCCCGCCGGCTTTACGCAGGCCTTCCGTTCCGTTGGCGGCCAGATCCACGCTGTAGCCTTCCAGGCGCAGCAGGGTGTCCAGCCCCTCGCGGATATCCGATTCGTCGTCCACCACCAGGACGCGGCCCTTGCCTTCCTCGGGGAATATTTGCGGTGAGCTCATCTCAAGCGGCATTCACTGGCTGCCTGGCGCCTTCCGCCGCGGGCCGCGCCGCCGCTCTCGCCCACGGCAGCCGGAGCTGGAAGCGCGTGCCGCCCGGGCGGCTGGATACCTCGATCGATCCCTTGTGCTCCTGGATAATGCCGTAGGTCACCGCCAGGCCCATGCCGGTGCCCTTGCGGCTTCCCTTGGTGGTGAAGAAGGGATCGTAGATGCGCTGCACGTGCTCGGGCGAAATGCCGTGGCCGGTGTCGGAAACCTCCACCCGCGCCCCGGATTCCTCGGCCCAGGCGCGCACCGCCAGCGTGCCGCCGCCCTCCATGGCGTCGCGCGCGTTCAGAAACAGGTTCAGGAACACCTGTTGCAGCTTGCCGGCGTTGCCGTGCACCGGTCCCAGCCCCCCCGCCAGGTCCAGCTTCACCTGCACCCCCGCCTTCTGGATCTGGTGCTCCAGCAGCGACATGGTTTCGCGGATCACCTTGTTCAGGTCCACGTCCCCGAACGCGGTGGTCGAGGTGCGCGAGAAATTCAGCAGCGAATTCACGATCTCGCTGGCGCGGAAAGTCTGCTTGGCGATCTTGTCCAGCAGAATGGATTTTTGATCGTCGTTGGCCACCTGCTTGGCCAGCATCTGCGCGTAGGTCGAGATCACCGCCAGCGGCGTATTCACCTCGTGGGCCACACCCGCCGCCAGCAGCCCGATGCTGGAAAGCTTGTCCGCCTGCACCAGGCGCTGCTCCAGCTCGGCCCGGTCGGTTACGTCGTCGAAAATGATCAGGCGGCCGATCTGCTCGAAATCCTTGGCCACCAGCGGGGCGATGGCCACGTTCACGGTGGCGCCCGCCAGGCTCCGCGAGCCGTTGCCGTTGATGGGCACCGGTTCGTGGCTGGGCAGCGCCGAAAGCGCCGTCGGCGAGATCTCGAACTTGTAAATGTGGTGGATGCCGGTCTGGCCCCGCACGCGCTCGAATTGCTCCGCCAGGCCGGCCGGAAACAACTCCGCCAGCTTCCGCCCGATCGCGGATTGCCGCGGAATCCCGGTCAGCTTCTCGATCTGCGTGTTCCAGCTCTCCACGCGGTCTTCCAGGTCGGCCGCCAGAATCCCCACGTTGATCGATTCCACGATGTTCTCGCTGAATTCCTTCAGCCGCTCGTACTCCTCCATCTTGCGCTGCAGGGAGCGGTACAGCGTGGCGTTCTCAATGGCGATGCCCACGTAGCCGCAAATGGTGGCTAGCAACTCCACGTCCACCGTGGAGAGAAAGTCGCCGTCCTCGGTGCGGCTCACCCCCAGGTACGCGATGGTGCGGCCGCGCACCGTGCAGGGCAGATAGTAGGTCAGGTCCAGGTCCGCGATGGCCGCCCGCACGCTCGGCGCCCAGCTCCGCGATACCGCGTCAAGCTGGTGCCGCGTGCGCTCGAAGAAGATGTAGGGTTGGGTCAGGTCCCGGTTCAGGAAGCTCAGGTCGAGCTGCTCGGGCGTCATCTCCGGCGCGCGCCGCCGCGCTCCCATCGATGTCTTCAAACGGAACCCCGCGCCGCCCCCCGGCCCCTCCTCGGCCAGAAACACCGACATGTGCCGGATCGAGAGCGTTTGCAGCAGGCGCTCGCAAACCGCCGCCAGCATGGCGTCCAGGTCCGTCTCCGAGCTCAGCTCCCGCGCGAATTCCACCAGCGTCCGGCGGTAGTCGTAACGGTCCCGGTAGAAGTGCTTGTCCAGGCGCTCCTGGATCCAGTTGCGAATCGGCTGGAACAGGAAGGCGGCCACCAGCATCACCGCGATCAGGCCGGTGTTGCCCACGTCCTTGAAGTTCTTCTGCACCAGGCTGCCCAGCGAAAACACGATGCTGTAAAACGCCGCCAGCACGCACAAAGTCGCCAGTGTGTAGGCGTATCCCCGCCGGAACAGAATGTCCACGTCCATGAGCCGGTAGCGCGCGATGGCATAGGCCAGCGTCAGCGGGATCAGCGCCAGGGAAAGCACCGAAAGCCGCATGTACCGGTTCGGCAGCATCCCCAGCGAGTAGGGCAGGACATACAGGATGGTGAAGGGCAGCACCCCGCAAAAGGCCCCGTTGCGCAGCCACTTCAACTGCTGCCGCACGATGGGGTCCTCCGCCCTGCGGTATTCCAGGCTCAGCACCACTCCGCCCAGCAGGTACGGGATCACCAGCAGAGGCTGCCACAGGCGGTCCAGCATCCAGCGCAGTTCCACCGGCGAAATGCCCACCCGCAGCGTGCCCGAGGTCACCGCCAGCCAGAAGCCGAAAAGCGCGGCCGTGGGCACATACAGCAGCGCCGCCCGCCCGCGCGCCCGCATCCACCGCCGCGGCTCCGGAAACGTCAGGCAGAAATGCAGAAAAATGGCGGGCGCCAGCAGCCCCGCCGCCACGTTCGAAAAGTACACCACCTTGTCGAAACCGTTCAGCTTGCCGGTGTAATGGAAGCACCCCAGAATGAACGATACCAGGCAAAAAATGTAGAAATGGAGGGCTTTATATGCGCTACCCCGGCGGAAATACACGAACAGGCCGATCAGCAGGTAGGCCGCCCCCACCACGTATTGGTAGTTCACCGCGGGGTCCAGCGGCTCCTCCCGCGTGTAGACCGCCGCCTTGAACTCGACTCCCCGCCGGCTGGCCGTGTAGTCGGCTTTATTCCACACCCCCACCGCGGCCAGAACCTTGGGCACGTCGATGGCTTGGTGGATGGCGGCGCCGTTGATCTTCAGCAGCGTGTCGCCGATTTTCAATCCCGCTTTGGCCGCCGGACCGTCGGCTTCGATGTGCAGCGCCTCCACGCGCGGCCCCCGCTCCACCCACACCGCCCCGTCGTCCGCCAGCCGGAAGCGGTGCTGCTGCTGGAAATTAATGACGGCGGAAACGGCTGCGGCGATCGTCAGGATGGTCAGGATGGCCGTCGACAGTTGAAATTTGAGTTCCTGAAACATTCACGCCGCCGCCCGAGGATACCGGACACACCTCACCACAGGAGTGCCCTTTCTAGCACGTTTCATGCCAGCCGCCATTCCCATCGTAGTTAATTCTTCTTCAACTTACAAGCCTGGCCGAGTCAGGAGATTCTGATTTCGGGAGAAGCCACTATGCGGAAGTGTAGGCACGCCCCAGCGCCCTTGCAAGCCATTCACAACACAGCACAGAAACGCCCTCGTTCCCGGCCCGGTTTGGTACGGTCAGAGCCTGGCTTTGGGGTAGCGCGCGCGCATCCATTCCACGAAGGCCACCGGAGCGCTCATGGTGGAAAGCCGGCTCTGGCGCACCAGCGCCCAATCCGCGAACAGGCCGCTCTCCTTGATCTCTCCGAGCGTGGTGGGCGGTTCCAGCCTGGCCAGAAACTCAAATTCCACCACCGTCAGTTTGGCATTCCCGGGGTCCGGCCGCGGATCGCTCACCACCTTGGCCAGTCCGGTGACGGCGGCGCCGCCCATGCTGTGGTAAACGAACACCCGGTCGCCCGGACGCATTTGCCGGATGGCGGCCAGCGCCTGCGCGTTGCGCACGCCGTCCCAAACCGTCCTGCGCTCCCGCGCCAGGTCCTCGATGGAATAGGTCTCCGGGTCGGTCTTGGCAAGGAAGTAGTGGATAGCCATATTCCCGGCATCTTACCATTGCGCGACGGTCACACGTCTACCTACCCCCCCTAACCCACTCAAAACACAGCCTGTGCGTGCCTCCCGCTCACTTCTGCCGAAGGAACCCAATCGCGGTAGGGTGTGGGGCGGGCTATTCAGCCCGCGAGCCCGCTTTCAGCGGGCTCCGCCGCCTGTAAGGCGGCTGCAAGCCCCAGCGCGTGCCGAGCAACCTGCAGCTCACCGGACCGCCGCTCCCGTCCGCCCCCGCTTGCCCTTTCCCCAGGCTTCCGGTTATCCTGAATTCGTTCTAGAAGCTTGCCAGGCGTTGTATGGGAAGCTGGTGTGAATCCAGCACGGCCCCGCCACTGTAAGCGTGGAGGACCGGTCAAAAGCTTGAGCCACTGTCCCCTGGGATGGGAAGGCTGACCGGCCCGTGGAAGCGCAAGTCAGGAGACCGGCCCGGCAAGACTCCGGATTGCGGCTCTCGAGGGAGGAGCCTACAATGCGATTTCTTGTCCTTTGGCTGGGGCTCCTGCCCGCGGCCGCCGCGGCCTCGCTCGCCGTTCACGGAAACGTGCTGGACCCTTCCGGCGCGGCCATTCCCGGAGCGCGCGTGTCCGCCATCAACAGGCTGGGCGTAGTCGCCCAGACCACCACTGGTGCGGCCGGCGCCTTCACCCTGAAGATCGCCGAAAGCGGCGGCATGCGCCTTGCCGTCACCGCCCCGGGCTTCGAAACCCGCAACATTCCATGGCCGGACGACCCCGCCGCCGCGCTCGCCGTTCAGCTTCGCATCGCGCCGCAGGTGGATAGCGTGCGCGTGGCGGGATCGGCCATCGATGTTCCTTTGAACGAGCAGGGCAGCAGCATCGCCATCGTGCCGCGCCAGGAGATCGCGGAACGCAACGAAGGCCTGGCCGTGGACCTGTTGCGCTTCCTGCCCGGCATCACCATCGCGCAGACCGGCGGCGCCGGCGCCGTCGCCGATATGTTCATCCGCGGCGGCGATTCCAATTTCAACCTGGTGCAGATCGACGGCGTTCCCGTCAACCTGTTCGGCGGCAGCTTCGATTTCGCGCACATCCCCACCGATGAACTGGAGCGCGTGGAGGTGATCGAAGGGGCCCAGTCGGCGGTCTACGGCGCCTACGCCAACAGCGGCGTGGTCAACCTGGTGACCCGCACGGCCGGCGATTCGCCGTCTCTCGACGTGCTGGCCGAGGGCGGCAGCTACCAGGAGCATCGCTTCGCCGTGGGCGCCTCCGCCACCCTGGCCGGCTTTGGCGTGGCCGCCTTCGTCTCGCAACTCGGCGATAACGGCCCCGTGCCCAACAGCGACTACCGCAACGATAACGTCTCCCTGCACGTCACCCGCGCCTTCGGCCGCCAGAACCTGTCCTTCGGCGGCGCCTACAACGCCAACGACGTGGGCGATCCCGGCGCTTACGGCTCCGACCCCGGCCATGACTTTCCCGGCCTCGATCTCATCAGCCGGGATAAGAACGATTCCTCGGATTACTTCGTGCACCATCAGATCGATTTCTCGCCGCGCTTCCGCCAGGACACCTTCGGCAGCTTCTTCCTCGAGAACAGCGGCTATACCAGCCCCTATGGATTCAGTTTCGAGAAGGACCTGCGCGGCCAGTTCGAGACGCGCTCCATCATCAGCGTCGCGCCCTGGTACACAGTCGCCGTTGGCGTAAGTCTGTCGCGCGAAGAAGTGCGGAATACTTACATCAATGATAATAACTTCAACTTATTCCCTATCCAGCGCGACGATGCCGGCATCTATTGGGAGAACCGCTTCCAGGCCGGCAAACGCCTGTTCTTCAACGTGGGCGTGCGCGGCGAAATCATCGGCACGCCGTCCATTCCGGCGAATCTCGGCGTGGGCCGGCCTGCGTTCGCGGCGAACACCATCACCAGCGTGAACCCCAAGCTGGCGGCCACTTATCTGCTAACTGCCGGGACTCGCCTGCACACTTCCTTCGGCGGCGGCATCCGCCCTCCTTCCGGCCTGGAACTGGCCTTCACCAACAATCCCGCGCTCAAGCCCGAACGCACCACCAGCTTCGATGGCGGCGCGGAGCAGCGCCTCCTGAGCGGACGCCTCTCCCTCGACGCCACTTACTTCTATAACCGCTTCTCCGATCTCATCGTTTCCCTCGGCGGCAACCTGGCCGTGTTGAGCGCCTTTCAGACCGCCAACCTGTCCAACGCCCGCGCGCAGGGCGCGGAAGTCTCCGGCCGCCTGCGCCCCTCCCGCTGGATGTCGCTGTACGCCTCTTATACTTACCTGGATTCGGCCGTGCTTTCCCTGAGCGGTTCGCCGGGCCTGGCGCCCATTCCCTTCAAAGTGGGCCAAGAGCTCATCCGGCGGCCCGCCAACTCCGGCTCCTTCGTCTCCACCTTCACCAGGGGGCGTGTCACCGCCAATGTGACCGGCTACCTGCGCGGCTCCGACCTGGACGTCGACCCCACTTACGGCGCCACCGCGGGCCTGTTTCCGAACCCGGGCTTCGTGGATATCGGGGTCAACCTGAATGTGCGCCTGGCGGGCGGCGTGACGGCTTACGGCAATCTACGCAATGCGCTGAATCAATCCTACGAGGAAGTCCTGGGATACCCCGCGCCCAGGCTGAACTTCGTGGCGGGCCTGAAGTGGACTCTGGCGAAGGCGAAGTAGGTGCGGTTATACGTCGGGCGACAGGTCCAGGCGTTCTTCGTGCGCGGCCACGATGTTGGTCAGCCGGTTGATGGCTTCCATCATCTGCGCCATGCGTTGTTCGTTCTCGCGCTGCATGGCCGCCATGAGTTCCACGGTCTGAGTCAGGCCGTCGTGCCTTTCCGCGAGCTTTTCGAAACGTTCTTCGAGTGTCATAGCAGTCCCAAGTCTGTTCACATGATAGCAGGACCGGCGCCGCACGATGTATGCTGCATGCATGGGGAATCAATTCGACCCGCCGCGCCTGGCCATCAACCGCGTGTACACACGCCTGGGCGACGCCGGCGAAACCAGCCTGGCGGGCGGCCAGCGCGTGCGCAAGGATGCCATGCGCATTGAGGCCTACGGCACGGTGGACGAGTTGAACGCCTGCGCCGGACTGGCCCGGGACACCGCCGCCGCAACCCCCGCGGCGGAGGCGCTGGCCGGCATCCTGCTGCGCGTCCAGCACGAACTGTTCAACCTCGGCTCGATCCTGGCCACCCTGCCCGCCGACGTCCATCCGCGGCAGGCCCGCATCACCGAAGCCGAAATCGCGCTGCTGGAGGCCGAAATGGACCGCATGAACCGGGACCTGCCTTCCCTGCGGTCCTTCGTGCTGCCGGGCGGATCCCGCCTGAATGCCGAACTGCACGTGTGCCGCACCGTGTGCCGGCGCGCCGAGCGCGTGGTGGTGGCCCTGGCGCGCGGCGAACAGGTACCGCCCGAAGCCGTGACTTATCTGAACCGCCTGGGCGACGCGTTCTTCGTCTGGAGCCGCTGGGCCAGCCACCACTCCGGAGTTCCCGAGACGCTGTGGGAACCCAATCGCGCCGCCGGCGGCGGTACACTATCTGAATAAGGAGGAAGCATGCAACGAGAGAATGTCCGGCCCCTGGCGCTCAGCCTGACCGTGGTGGGGGCGCTGGTGCGGCTGGCGCCGCATCCGCCGAATTTCGCCCCGGTGGGCGGCATGAGTCTTTACGCCGGCGCGCGCTTGCGCGGCTGGCAGGCCTTCGCTCTGCCCCTGCTTCTGATGGCCGTCACCGACCCGCTGCTGGGCGGCTATTCCGCCGCCACGCCCTTCATCTACCTCAGCTTTATGATCAGCGTGGCTATCGGCCGCCGCCTGCGAGCCACTCAGAATCCGGCGCGCATCGCCGCGGCCTGCGTGGCGTGCAGCGCGCAATTCTTCCTCATCTCCAACTTCGGCGCCTGGCTGGGCAACATGTATCCCCACACCCTGGCCGGGCTGGCGCTGTGCTATACCGCGGCCATCCCGTTCTTCGGACGCACCCTGGCCGGCGATGTTCTCTATACCGGCGTTCTGTTCGGTTTGCACGCCTGGCTGAGCCGCGGCCTGCGCAGCGCCGAGCAGGTCCCAGCGGCCGCTTGAAACGCGCGCTGCTTTCCTGGAGCAGCGGCAAGGACAGCGCCTGGGCGCTGCACCTGTTGCGCGGCCAGGGCGTGGAAGTCGCGGCGCTGCTGACCACTTTCAACCGGACCGCGGACCGCGTGGCCATGCACGCCGTGCGCCGCGAACTGGCCCAGGCGCAAGCCGCGGCGGCCGGCCTTCCCCTGCGCGCCATCGACCTGCCCTGGCCATGCTCCAACCAGCAGTATGAGGCGTTGATGGCGGAGGCCTGCCGCGCGGCCGTGGCGGAGGGCTTCGACGCCATCGTCTTCGGCGATCTGTTCCTGCGCGACGTCCGCGCCTACCGCGAGCGCGCCCTCGCCGGCGCCGGCCTGGAGCCGCTCTTCCCGCTCTGGGAGATGCCCACCCCCGCGCTGGCGCGCGCAATGATTCGCGGCGGCCTGCGCGCGCGCGTCACCTGCGTGGATAAGAAGGCCCTGGACCCGAGCTTCGCCGGACGCGAGTTCGACCAAGCCTTCCTGGCGGACCTGCCCCCCGCCGCCGATCCCTGCGGCGAGAACGGCGAGTTCCACACCTTCGCCTACGCCGGTCCCATGTTCCGCGCCCCCATCCCCGTCGTCGCCGGCCAACTGCGCGATGAAGCCGGATTCGTATTCGCGGACCTGCTGCCGGAAACCCCCGGCCCATGACGCCGCGCATCGTATCCATGATCTCCAGCGCGACCGAAATTGTCGCCGCGCTGGGCGCCTTGCGCTGGCTGGTGGGCCGCTCCCACGAGTGCGATTACCCGGAAGCTGTGCGCGCCCTGCCGGTCTGCACCTCACCGCGCTTCGACGTGCAGGGCGACAGCCGCGAGATCGACCGCCTGGTGCGCGAGACCCGGCGCGAATCCATCTCCGTCTACCAGGTGTTCGACGACGTGCTCGAACGCCTGCAGCCGACCCATATCCTGACTCAAATTCATTGCGACGTGTGCGCGGTGAGCCTGCGCGACGTGGAGCGCTCGGCCGCCCCGCGCCTGGCCAGCCGGCCGGTCGTCGTCTCGTTGAACCCGAACTCGCTGGCGGATGTTTGGGAGGACATCCGGCGGGTGGCCCGCTCGCTCGACATCGCCCCGCGCGGCGAGGAACTGGTGGCGCGCCTGCAGGCGCGCATGCGGGCCGTTTCCGATGCCGTCCGCGCCGCCGCGCCGCGTCCGCGCCTGGCCTGTATCGAATGGATTGAGCCGCCCATGCCCGCCGCCAACTGGATGCCGGAATTGGTCGAAATGGCCGGCGCCGCGAACGTCCCCTGGCGCACCTGGGAGGATCTTGTCCGCGCCCAACCCGGCGCCATCCTGGTGATGCCCTGCGGCTTCGGCCTCGAACGCGCCGCGCGCGAAATGCACTGGCTCACCAACCGCGCCGGCTGGAGCGGTCTGCCGGCCGTGCGCCAGGGACGGGTGTGGGTGGCCGACGGCAATCAGTACTTCAACCGGCCGGGCCCGCGGCTGGTGGACTCGCTCGAAATCCTGGCGCGGCTACTGCACCCGGATCTCTTCCCATCCGACCCTCACTTCCCGTCCACCGAAAACGCCAGCAGCACGTTCCCCGGCATCTCGCCGAACATGCCATAGCCGGAGTTGACGTACAGCATCCCGCCCACCACCACCGCACCCGGTCCGTCCAGCGAGCCGCCCTTGGCTTTCACGCCGTTCACGGTCTGGTACTCCATGGCCGTGTACGCGCGCAGATGGCCGTCCAGCGAGCCCCGGCCCCATGTTTCGCGCCCGATCCCCGTCGTCGCCGGCCAACTGCGCGATGACGCCGGATTCGTGTTCGCGGACCTGCCGCCGGAAACCGGCGAGTAATGACCCCGCGCTCTAAGGCTTGATCTTGAATACCACGCCGGTATTCCTCAGCCCGCCCAGGTAAGTAGTTCCGTAGAGGTTACCGGCCGAGTCGCGGATCACTCCGGCGTAGGCGACGCCCCCATCCGCCCCACCCGTGAAACTGTACAGCGTGGTCTCCTGTCCGGTAGTATCCAATTTGTACACCACGCCCCGTCCCCCCGTTCCGCCATCGTAAGCGGTTCCGTAGAAGTTGCCCGCCGAGTCGCGGATCACGCCTGCTTCAGGGTTGCCCCCGTCGGCTCCGCCCGTGAAGGTGTGCAGCACCGTCTCTTGGCCGGTGGTATCCAGCTTGTACACCACGCCTGCGTTCGCCGTGCCGCCGAGCAGAGTGGTTCCATAGAGGTTGCCCGCCGAGTCACGGATCACGCCTGCTTCAGGGTTACCACCGTCGGCTCCGCCCGCGAAGCGGTACAACACCGTCTCATGGCCGGTGGTGTCCAGTTTATACACTACGCCTCGTCCCGCCGTTCCGCCATAGCCGCCATAGGGAGTAGTTCCGTAGAGGTTGCCCGCCGAGTCACGGATCACGCCTGCTAGAGGGAAGCCCCCGTCGGCTCCGCCCGTGAAGCTGTATAACACCGTCTCATGGCTCGTGGTGTCCAGCTTGTACACTACGCCGCCAAAGAACCCCGCTCCGCCCAAGGAAGTAGTTCCGTAGAGGTTGCCCGCCGAGTCACGGATCACGCCTGCTACAGGGAAGCCCCCGTCGGCCCCACCTGTGAAGCTGTACAACACAGTCTCATGGCCGGCGGCGTCCAGCTTGTACACCACGCCATATCCCCCCGTTCCGCCAGAGTAAGTAGTTCCGTAGAGGTTGCCCGCCGAGTCGCGGATCACGCCTGCAACGGGGTCGCCCCCATCGGCGCCGCCCGTGAAGCTGTACAGCACCGTCTCCTGGCCAGTGGTATCCAGTTTGTACACGACGCCTCCGCCCGCCGCGCCGCCACTGGCACTAGTTCCGTAAAAGCTGCCTGTGGAGTCGCGGATCACTCCTGCGGAGGGGTTGCTTCCGTCCGTCCCGTTCGGAAAGCTGTACAGCACGGTCTCCTGGGCGGCGGTATCTAGCTCGTACACCGTCCCCAGGCCCGCAGTGCCGCCAAAGAGAGTGGCTCCATAGAGATTTCCTGCCGAATCGCGGATCGGCCCCGCGTAGGGGCTGCCCCCGCCGGCGCCGCCAGTGAAACTGTACAGCACCGTCTCCTGGCCGGTAGTGTCCAGCTTGTACAAGACGCCCCAGTTCTCCGTGCCGCCGTAGGGGGTGGCTCCATAGAGGTTCCCTGCCGAATCGCGGATCACCCCCCCCATAGGGTTGGCTCCCATTCGCCCCGCCCCTGAAGCTATACAGCACCGTCTCTTGGCCGGTGCCATCGAGCTTGTACACCACGCCCATGTTCGCCGCGCCGCCATCGTAAGTGGTCCCGTAAAGGTTGCCCGCCGAGTCGCGGATCACTCCTGCCCAGGGGCTGCTTCCATCCGCGCCGCCCGTGAAGTTATACAGCACCGTCTCTTGGCCGCTGCTATCCAGCTTGTACACCACGCCCATGTTCGCCGCGCCGCCACTTTGCGCAGTCCCATAGAGGCTGCCGGCCGAGTCGCGGATCACTCCCGCCCAGGGGGAGCCGCCATCGGCCCCGCCGGTGAAGCTGTACAGCACGGTCTCTTGGCCGGTGGTATCCAGCTTGTACACCACGCCTGCGTTC
>VFSW01001620.1_pt1 | contig 34329 bp, 32 predicted proteins | sample 5358111 | NCBI WGS metagenome assembly VFSW01 (sample SAMN11554181, study PRJNA540505) | mine drainage metagenome | isolation source: sediment from site ElyBrook_90M | place: USA: Ely Copper Mine, Vershire, VT | collected 2017
CAGTTCCAGTGTGGCTGATCATCCTCTCAGACCAGCTAACCATCGTCGCCTTGGTAGGCCGTTACCCTACCAACTAGCTAATGGTACGCGGACTCATCCTTCAGCGAGGGCTTGCAAGCAGAGGCTCTCTTTGACTGCTCGACCAAAGTCTCGCAGTATCATTCGGTATTAGCCCACCTTTCGATGAGTTATTCCCAACTGAAGGGCAGATTATCCACGCGTTACTCACCCGTGCGCCACTTTACTCAGGTCCCGAAGGACCCTTTCTCGTACGACTTGCATGTGTTAGGCACGCCGCCAGCGTTTGTTCTGAGCCAGGATCAAACTCTCAAGTTTTAATCCTGTTCAAGGAGATTGCTCTCCCGTTTGTTACGTGTATAAGGACCCACAAATCTATTATCCCACTATTCAATTTCCAAAGAGCCAGTTAGAAACGAGTCGGTAGAAGTAAACTAAAATTCATTTCCTGTCAAGAACTATTTTGAAAAATCGTTTCTCACGGTACATCCCTCTATGCGGAGGAATAATTATGCTATCTTTTCACCGTAAGGAAGTCAAGAGGAAACTTTACTATTTCGTTTTGCTTCAAACCGCCTTGTCAACGAACGAGTGCAGCTTCTACCCTTTCCTTCTCGAAGAGTCAAGCATAAACTTCATTTTTTTTCGATGTCTGGCTCTCTCTAAATAGCTTACGGAATATCAGCATGATACAATACATGCACCGAAGAGAATCGTTCATTTCACTACGACGATCAGGTGTTTCTTCTTACCTTTTCGCAGACGGATTTCACCCCGGTCATCCACATCCCCCAATCCTATCTTTTCATCAAACGCCCCAAGCTGCCGGTCATTGATGTAGCCGCCTCCCTGGGAGATGAGGCGTTTCGCCTCGCCTCGGGAGGCACAGAGATTGACCTCGTGGAACAGTTCGAAGGCGGGTATCCCCGTCACCATAGCTTCTCTGCTCTTCTCCACGGACGGAATGGCCGAATTGTCCGGGGCGTCATCCGAGCGGGGAATGGCGCTGGAGGGGAAGAGTTCCCGTTCAACGGGCTTTGAACCGAATGCCTGGGCAGAGGCCTTCCATGCGGCCACAGCCGCCTCCTTGCCATGGGTGATCGTCGTCGCTTCGAAGGCCAGAACTGCCTTCGCCATATTGAGACGGCTGTCGCTCAGCGTCTTGACCGCGGTGATCTCCTCCATCGGCAGGAAGGTGAAGAGGGCCAAGAAACGCACCAGATCCGCATCTTCCGTGTTTATCCAGTACTGGTAATATTCATAGGGAGAGGTGAGCTTCGCGTCAAGCCATACCGTCCCCTTCTCCGTCTTTCCCATTTTATGCCCCTGTGCCGTGGTGATCAGGGGGAAGGTCATGCTGAACGTCGTTTTCCCCGCCACCCGCCGGATCAGGTCAATGCCTGCCACCATATTGCCCCACTGGTCATTCCCCCCCATCTGCATGATGCAGCCGTATTGCTCAAAGAGATGGAGAAAATCGTAGGCCTGCAGGAGCATGTAGTTGAACTCGATGAAATTGAGACCCTTTTCCAGGCGGATCCGATAGCTTTCGGCAGCCAGCATCTTGTTGACACTGAAATGCCGCCCGATATCACGGAGAAATTCGATATAATTTAAGCACGTGAGCCAGTCGGCATTGTTGACAAGAATGGCCTTCCCTTCATCGAAGTCGAGATACCGCGAGAGCTGCTTCCGTAAGCAAGAGGCGTTGTGATCGATCTGCTCACGGGTGAGAATTTGCCGCATCTCCGTCTTCCCGGAGGGGTCTCCGATCAGCGCTGTGCCGCCTCCGACGAGGGCAATGGGTCTATGACCGTGACGCTGCATATGGGCCAGTGACATAATCGGTACCAACGAACCGATATGTAAACTCGTCGCCGTCGGGTCAAACCCGATGTAGCAGGTGATATGCTCCCGAGCGAGAAGATCTCTGATAAGCGGCTCGTCGGTGATCTGTTCAATAAATCCCCTCTCCCGAAATATATCGTAGACGCTCTTCACCGTCCGCCTCCATCAATACAGGTCATATCCTTAAAAGCCTTCGAGAGATCTTATAGATCTCATCGCTATATGAAATCGCCGCCCCGGCCTTTCAATGCAACGTTCAATCGTTCGACACCCGTAGCGCTGCCATCAGGGCTGATTTCGATGATCACCCCCTGGAGGTGCACGTCCTCCTTGGCGACATCGAATTTGTTCGGGATCTGCAAGAGAAATCGCTGCAGGATGGCATCTTTCCTGATTCCGATGACGGAGTCAAAGGGACCTGTCATGCCGACATCGGTTACGTAGGCGGTGCCGCCGGGTAGGACTCGATCATCTGCCGTCTGGACATGGGTGTGGGTCCCTAGGACGGCGGTGACCCGGCCGTCGAGGTACCAGCCCATCGCAATCTTTTCCGAAGTCGCCTCGGCGTGCATATCCACGATGATCACGCGGGCCTTGTTCTTCATCCGCTCAATCTCCCGATCGACTGTACGGAAGGGACAATCGAGAGGATGCATGAACACCCGGCCGGCCAGATTGATCACCCCGACAGGGAGACCACAGTCGGTGGGCATCACCACGCTGCCCCGCCCCGGAGCACCCTCCGGATAATTGGCGGGCCGGAGCAGCGTTTCGTACTCATCTACAAATTGCATGACCTCCTTCTTGTCCCAGATATGATTCCCGGAGGTCAGAACATCGATGCGGTCGGCGAAGAGCTCTTCGACGATCTCGCCCGTCACACCGAATCCGGCCGCCGCATTTTCGCAATTGGCAATAACAAAATCGATCCGGTTCTCATCGCAGATCTCAGGAAGAAGCTCCCGAACGGCCCTCCTTCCGGGTTTGCCCACGATATCTCCAATAAAGAGTATCTTCATGGCCACCCTATCGCGCAAAATCGGAGACCCTCGTTTCCCGGATGACGGTCACCTTGATCTGACCGGGATAGGCCAGTTCCGCTTCGATCTTCTTGATGATATCCTTGCAGAGCATCACCGTATCATTATCGGAGATTTTCTCATTCTCGACCATGATCCGAATTTCCCTGCCGGCTTGGATCGCAAAGCATTTGTCGACACCACTGAATGAGTTTGCTATATTTTCAAGTTCTTCCAGACGCTTGACATAACTCTCCAGCATCTCCCGCCGCGCCCCGGGACGTGCGGCCGACAGGGTATCCGCCGCCTGGACCAGCACGCCAAGCAGGGTATTGGTCCTCCCGTCATCATGGTGAGTGGCGATTGCCTGGATAATCCGCGGCGTCTCCCCGAACCGCTTAGCATAATCAGCACCGATTGCCGCATGGGTCCCTTCGACCTTGTGATCGATAGCCTTGCCGATATCATGGAGGAGCCCCGCACGCTTCGCTTCCTTGATATTCAGCTTCAATTCGGCCGCCATCATCCCCGTCAGATGGGCCACTTCGATCGAATGCTGGAGGGCATTCTGCGAATAGCTCGTTCGGAACTTGAGGCTGCCAAGCAGGGTGATCAGTTCGGGATGCAGATCATGAACGCCGACATCGAAGGAGATCCGCTCTCCGGTTTCCTTGATGATGCTCTCTACCTCCAACCGCACTTTTTTGACGATCTCTTCGATCCGACCGGGATGGATCCGGCCATCGGTGATGAGCCTCTCCAGCGATAGCCGGGCTACCTCGCGCCGCACCGGGTCGAAACTGGAGAGGACGACCGCCTCCGGTGTATCATCAACGATCAGATCAATCCCCGTCGCCGCCTCGATGGCCCGGATATTCCTTCCTTCCCGACCGATGATCCGCCCTTTCATCTCGTCATTCGGCAGATTGACCACCGATACCGTGTGCTCGGCGACATAATCACCCGAATATCGCTGGATCGCATAAGCAATGATCTCCTGGGAGGTCTTCTCCGCCGTCCGTCGGGCATCTTCGTCGATCCTCCGGATCATCAGGGCGGCATCCCGTTTTGCTGCTGCTTCCATCGACTGGATGAGAAAGTTCTTTGCCTCATCCGACGTAATACCGGCAATCTGTTCGAGCTTCCGCTGCTGCTCTTCCTGCATCCGGTCGGCCCGTTCATGCTTCTCATTGAGCTGGGACTCTCGTTGCAGGATCACCTTTTCCCGGTTTTCGATGGCGGTCTCTTTCTGAGAAAGCAGATCGGTTCTCCTATCGAGATTCTCCTCCTTCGACCGGAGTCTTCGCTCCAGGGAATCGAGTTCCCCTTTCCTGTCCCGGCTATCCTTTTCGAACTCGGTCTTGACCTTGAGCAGGTTCTCCTTGGCCTGCAAGACCGCCTCTTTCTTGATAGTCTCCGCTTCCTTCTTGGCTTCATCGACGATCCTCGCCGACAGGTTCTCGCAGGATTCAAGCTTTTTCTGGGAAATCCGTTGTTTGAATACATAACCCAACACCGCACCGACGGCCAGCGCCACTACTATGGCCAGTATCAACAAACTATTATATAACAAAGTGTCCACCTCCCTGAACTGTTATCGATAAGAAATTGAATATCTGACGGATTGATCCTGGAAGATCGAGGGGAGGATGCGGTCGGGGCACAGGGGGACTAATAAAAAACCCCCGCCTATGCCGTGTTAACGACCTTTTTGAACCTGTTGAAAAAGTGGGTGCCTAATATTGTCGCTTCAGGCTTTCTGCTACCTGCTTTCGCAGAATATCAACAGACATGCACACCGCAAACAAGGCAAGGCCCCCGGTTCCAAGGTGTTGGCTCAAAAAACGAATGTTAATCACGCACATCGCAGGGGATACTATTTACCTAACGTCATTGATCAAATTAATCAATTGTTCCGATCTGCTCTCCAATTGGCTATCAATGTTTTCTTTTACGCCCCTCATCCGCAAAAACTCATCCGCAATGTTCAAGGCCGCCAGTATGGCAATGTTCAAGGCATTTTTATTGCCGCTCGCCTTTCCCGCCGCGTCCACTTTTTCACTGACATACCTGATAACATCTGCAACATGTTCATCCCCTGAATCGCTCATGACTGAGAACTCCTGTCCCAGTATCTTAACTTCAAAGCGCTTTTTCAATGGACGACCTCTCGGCTTGTTTTAAGGCGCCTTTATCTCCTGAAGCAAATCAAGAAGCGAGTCCACTTTCGTGCGTACGGCATCCCGTTCTTCTTTCAACCCTCCCAGTTTTTTGTTTGCCTCTTCCAGCTCCATCGTTTTATTCTGCAACAGCCCTTCCAACTCGAGACTCCTCTTCTTCAGCAAAACATGGTCCTCGATCAGGCCGTTGATCTTCTTTTCCAACTCGTCAAACTTGAGAAAGTCCACTATTCCACCCGTCTTTCCCGCCAGGTTCATTCATGAATGCCCTCTCCAAAAGGAACCCTGGCACCGTGCAAATTTGGTTCAATTATGACGACTTGACCCATGAAAGTCAAGACCTTATTTGAAGCTCGATCCTCAAGGAACAGACCATTCAGTTTTCGCTCGCTTACACTCGGGCAAGCCGCTGGGAATGGGCTCGCCACTGGATTCACATCGCTTCGACGGTCTCTGTCGAACAGTGGAAATAGCCCCGCAGAGCCTCCCCGGCCGCAGCCCGATCGGTAATTCTCCCCACTGCCCGGCGGAACTGGGCACCCCCACGCAGACCCTTCGTATACCAGAGGAGATGTTTCCGGAAGTCCCGGGTTCCAACCTTCTCTCCATAATAATCGGTGGCCACCGATAGATGACGCCTGATAGTCTCTTCTCTCTCCCCAAGTGACGGTACGGAAGTGGCACCATCGGACCTGCGGGAGAGGATATCTCTGATGATCCAGGGATTCCCCAGGCAGCCCCTTCCCACCATGATACCGTCGCAGCCGGTCTCCCGGAACATCCTGACCGCATCATCCGGACTGCGGATGTCACCCCGCCCGATCACGGGAATCCGCAGTTGCGCCTTGAGCGAAGCGATAAGCCCCCAATCCGCTACCCCCCCAAAACCCTGATCGACCGTGCGCGGGTGGAGAGTGACCGCATCCACACCGCAATCTTCCGCGATGCGGGCTATATCGATGGCGTTCCTTTCTCGACGGCTCCATCCGGCACGGATCTTGACTGTCAGTGGGAGCTTAACCGCCTCTCGCACCGCACCGAGGATGGCGGCCACCCGTTGCGGATCGCGCATCAGTGCCGCCCCCGAACCGGTTTTGACCACCTTTTTCACCGGACAGCCCATGTTGATATCGAGGAGATCGGCTCCCTTTTCGGCCGCTATCCTTGCCGCTTCCGAAAGGGTGGCCGGATCGGAACCGAAGAGCTGCACGCCGAGCGGCCGATCATCGGGTGAAGAATCGAGGTAACGGCAGGTTTTTCCTTTCCCTCTGACGAGACCATTGGCGCTGACCATCTCGGTAAAGGCGAGGCCACATCCGAATTCACGCACGATCGTGCGGAATGGTAGATCGGTTATCCCCGCCATAGGGGCAAGAAAAACATCATTTCTCAGATGCAACCGCCCGATGATCATGAATCAACCAGGGATCTTTTCGGAAAGTGGTTCATCTGAGACCTCGTATCTCAATCCGGTGACTGGCCATCGCAAGTTCCTCGGGTGTGTTGATCCCCATGACCTCCATTGGATCAGCAGCCGGAAACGCTGTAACCCTCCGGCCTTTTTTCCTTGCAAGCTCGACGATATCGGTTAAGTAATACTCCCTCTGAGCATTCCGATTGCCGAGACCGGCAACCGCCGCAAAGAGAAAACCACTCTCTACACAATAGATGCCGGTATTGATCTCGCAGATCAATCTCTCTTCCACCGTAGCATCCCTCTCCTCAACAATCCTCAGGATGCTGCCGTCGTCTGCCGTGACAACCCGGCCGTAACCGGTGGGGTCCGGCGGGATCGTCGTTAGGACCGTCACGGTCGCTCCTTGCGACCGGTAATGATCATAGAGGGCCCGCACCGTCTCCGGCAGGATCAGCGGGACATCACCGCAGAGGATAACGATCGCCCCTTCATAATTCTGGAAAAATTCCCGCGCCTGCAAAACGGCGTGACCTGTGCCGAGTTGCTCGCGCTGTTCAGCGAATAGCAGATCGTCCGCGTGATAGAGCGCGCGGATCTGCTCCTTCTGATGACCGATCACTACCACAATCCTCTGAGATCCTGCCGCACGCGCAGCAGCAAGCGAATGGGCCAGCATGGGAACTCCGCCGACGGAGTGGAGCACCTTTGCCAAATGGGATTTCATCCGCTTTCCCTTGCCGGCCGCCAGGATTATCGTACAGAATCCCTCTTTCTCCCCTGTTCCCGTATCGCGCTTTCCATTCACGCCCTTGTTGCTCCTTTTTTCCAGATCCGCATGTCTCCCTCATATATGTTCTTCTCCGCGGTGAATCAACGGACGAAAGAACAGGATGAATTCATATCAGATCCCACCGGGAAATGACAACCGATTTGTCTTTTCCCTTCCGGCATCGGATTTGTTTGACTCCCCGCCTTTTTTTCGATATGTGATGGCGACACTATCGACAACAGCGAAGGAGACCTCTATGACCCCTGTCCTCCTCATCGGCAACGGCGCCCGTGAGCATGCGATCGCCGAAGCCCTCATGCGGTCGAACCGGGATCCCCGGCTCTATGCCTTCATGAAAACCAATAATCCCGGCATCTCTTCCCTCTCCTCGGAGGTCAGGATCGGCCGGTACGACGATGCGGAAATGATCGTCGCCTTTGCAAGGGAGAAGCAGATTGCGTTTGCCGTCATCGGCCCCGAGGATCCCCTCAGCCACGGCATCGTTGATGCGCTTACTGCGGCGGGAGTACCGGCGGTGGGACCAACGAAGACCTTGGCGCAATTGGAAACATCGAAGTCCTTTACCCGAAATCTCCTCAATAAGTACGGGATCCCGGGAAACCCGCGTTTCCGAAACTTTACCTCACTTGCCGGTATCGCGGAATTTTTTGATGAGTTAGCCGGCATCGTCCTCAAACCGGACGGTCTGACCGGGGGCAAAGGGGTCCTCGTCCAGGGGGACCATTTTCAGACACGGGCAGAGGCCTTCGCCCACTGCCGGGAGATTTTGAAAAGCCACCCCGGGGTGACCGTTGAGGAAAAACTGGAGGGAGAGGAGTTCTCCCTGCAGTGCCTCTGCGACGGCCGTACGGTCGTCGCGACCCCGCCAGTCCAGGACCACAAACGGCGCTTCGTGGATGACCGTGGTCCGAACACGGGCGGGATGGGCTCCTACTCCGGAGCGGACCACCTTCTCCCCTTCCTCGACTCAGCTGATGTGGCCGAGGGGCTGGAGATCACCCGCCGGGTCGCCGAGGCGATCCGCCTGGAGACAGGTATTCCTTACAAGGGGATCATGTACGGCGGATTCATGGTCACCGCCTCGGGGGTAAAACTGATCGAGTACAACGCCCGTTTCGGCGATCCGGAGGCGATGAACATCCTCCCGCTCCTCGAGACCGACCTTATCGACGTTTGCAGGGCCATCATCGACGGAGGGCTCGATCGCCTCGACATCCGCTTCGAGCATAAGGCGACGGTATGCAAGTACTGCGTCCCGATAGGCTACGGCCTCCCGCAGGACCACCCCGATGCCGCTTACGGTGCATCCCGGATAGAGATCGGTGACGCGCGGGGGGCGCGGTTCTACTACTCATCGATCGACCAGCAGCCCGACGGGCTGTATATGACCTCATCACGGGCGATCGGCGTGGTCGGTATCGCCGACGGTCTTGCGGAGGCGGAGCGGATCGCCGAAGAGGCCGTCGCCGCGATCCGAGGACTCGTAGACCACCGGCGGGACATCGGCACCGAACCGCTCATCCGCAAACGGATTCAGCACATGCAGCAGCTCAGGGAAAAACCCATTCCATTAGGGGGATAACATGCAATTGAACGACATCAAGCGGGTAGTGATCAGCGTCACGGACAAAAAAAAGATCGACGAATTCGCCCGGGAACTCATCGCATTCGGAGCGGAGATCCCCTCGACCGGCGGTACGGCAGCCCAACTCAGGAAAAGCGGAGTCCCGGTTACCGAGGTATCGGACTATACGGGATTTCCGGAGATGATGGACGGACGGGTAAAAACCCTGCACCCGAAGATCCATGGCGGGCTTCTGGCGCTCAGGGACAACGACGCGCATATGCAGGCCCTCCGGGAACACGGGATCAGCACGATCGACATGGTCGTCATCAACCTCTACCGGTTCGAGGACACGATCGCCAAGGAGGGGTGTACCCTGGAGCATGCCATCGAAAACATCGATATCGGTGGCCCGACAATGCTCCGCGCGGCCTCCGAGAACTACCGCTTCGTCTCCGTCGTAACCGATCCGGCGGACTATCCGAAGATCATCGCGGAGATGAAGCAGAGGGGGGGAAAGATCTCGGAAGCGACGAACTTTGAGCTGGCGAAAAAGACCTTTCAGCTCACGGCACGCTACGACGGCGCCATCTCCAACTACCTCGGCCTGCTCAGCGCCGGAAGCACCGATAAACGAACCTTCCCCGACACCTTCTCCTGCCAGTTCGCCAAGGCGCAGGACCTCCGCTACGGCGAGAACCCCCATCAGAAGGCGGCCTTCTACCGGGAGAGCGACCCGCAGCTCTCTGCCCTCTCCAACGCACGGCAGCTCCAGGGGAAGGAGCTTTCCTACAACAACATCATGGACGGCGACGCCGCATGGCAGATCGTCTCCGACTTCCCCCAGCCCGGGGTTGTCATCATTAAGCACGCCAATCCCTGCTGTGCGGCCACATCTGGCGGCGACATGGCTGATGCATTCCGGAAGGCGATAGCCAGCGATCCCGTCTCCGCCTTCGGTGGCATCGTCGCCCTGAACCGCCCCGTCGATAAAGGAACGGCTGAGGAACTGGTTAAGACCTTCTTCGGGGTCATCATCGCCCCCGGGTTTTCCGCGGACGCGGCCGAGCTCCTGGGAACGAAGAAGAACATCCGACTCCTCGATATCCCGGAGAGCTGCAGCAAACGGTCAGCCGGTTACGACTTCCGGCGGGTCATGGGTAGCCTCCTCGTCCAGGATCGGGATATGGTGGCTTTCGACACCCGCAAAGCAAAGGTCGTCACCAAGCGGACCCCGACCGAGGCCGAGTACCAGGCCCTCGACTTCGCGTGGCGCGTCGTCAAGCACGTCAAGTCGAACGCCATCGTCTACACGACGAAGGACCAGCTTGTGGGGGTCGGCGCGGGCCAGATGAGCCGTGTAGACTCGGTCAAGATCGCACGGATGAAGGCCCTCCTTCCGACCGCAGGCTGCGTCCTTGGGTCGGATGCCTTCTTCCCCTTCCGAGATGGGATCGACCTCGCCGCGGAGGCGGGTATTACCGCCGTCATCCAACCGGGCGGGTCGATGAAGGACGACGAGGCGATCCGGGCCGCCGACGAACACGGCATGGCCATGATCTTTACGGGGATTCGCCACTTCAAACACTAGACAGAGCAGTAGGGAGTTAAGGGTATGCAGCAGAAGGCAGCAGCAGTGGTCAGCGTCGTCATGGGAAGCGATTCCGATCTCCCCGTCATGGAAGAGGCCGTAAAGGTCCTGACGGAGTTTGCGGTTCCCCATGAACTCTACCTGACGTCCGCCCACCGAACCCCGGAACGCACGACGGCATTCGCCCGTTCGGCGGCCAAACGGGGGGTGCGGATCATCATCGTCGGCGCCGGGGCCGCGGCTCACCTGGCCGGGGTAATCGCGTCGCAGACCCTCCTCCCGGTAATCGGCATCCCCATCGACGCCACATCGCTCAAGGGGATGGACGCGCTCCTCGCAACGGTGCAGATGCCGGGGGGCATCCCCGTGGCGACCATGGCCATCGGCAAGGCGGGAGCGAAGAATGCGGCGCTCTTCGCCATTCGGATCCTTGCCCTGGAGGATACCGGCTTCCAGAAGAAGCTCCAGGTGTATATCCGCAAGATGGCCAGCGAGGTGGAGCGGAAGCATGAAAACCTGAAATGACCATCAGCCTGAAAATCGATCCCGCGAAACCAGATGAGAAAACTCTGGCGGAGGCCGCAAAAATCCTCCGCGCGGGGGGCGTCGTTGCCTTTCCTACGGAAACCTTTTACGGCCTCGGCGCTGATGCGCGCCAGGAAGCGGCAGTGGAAAAGATCTTCCGATTAAAGGGACGCGCCGTTCAAAACCCGATCTCGGTGATCGTTGATAGCGACCGCGAGGTGATACCGCTCGTCGAAAAACTGCCGGCGGTGGCGCAGATCCTTATGCAGAAATTCTGGCCGGGAGCTCTGACCATTGTCTTTGCCGCCTCCGCCGCCGTTTTACCCCGTCTCACCGCCGGAACAGGAAAGATCGGCATCCGCATCTCCAGCCATCCGGTTGCGCGCCTCATCGCAAAGTGGCTTGCCGGTCCGCTGACAGCGACAAGCGCCAATCTCGCGGGTGGACAGGAATGCTCCACCGCCGAGGATGTGCTCCGCGTCTTTGATCATAGTATTGATGCGGTCATTGATGGAGGAACAACGACGGGCGGTTTGGGTTCAACGATCCTGGATGTAACCGTTTCTCCGCCCCTGATCCTCCGTGAAGGGGTTGTTTCCCGCACGAATATCCTTGACGCCCTCTGCATGCCCCTCCGCTGATCTTAGGGGACGGCGTCGGCGCCCGCAGGCATGACCACCGTTTTGATCGCCCCCGCCTGTTCCTGGCTGAAGACGATCATGAAGGGAATCACTCCATTCGGAAGGATCCGCTGATTGGAGACATCAGTCCCCTGGGGCGTGGAAAGCTCGCGCTGGATCTCGGCCTCCGCGAGGGTGTTGAGCTCCGCGTCGGTCAGGAGGTTGCCGCAATAGACAATCTTCTCCCCAAGGACTACGTCATAGGCATCGGAGATCACCAGGCGGACTCGGATATTGGCCAGAGGTGTGGGTGACTGGTTTACGGCAGTTCCCTCTATCACGCGGAGAGTACCGACAAGGAGATTCGTCACGGAACGTTGACGGACATCCTTGATGCGGACCGGTGATCGAGATGTCTCACGGCTTTTCATCTCCGTCCCGAGGAACTGATCGACACCGGGAATCCCCCGGAGCCAGGGAGACGCCCTCTCGATGACCGGGATCCGCACCTCAGGAAAAAGCCAGAACGCGACCCCTCCCGCAACGATGACGATGAACACCGTCAAGGCTGCAATCCTCAGGAGCATCAATCCCCACCTTCTCCCTGCCGGTTCGGACTCTAGAATCTCCTCTTCCTCCTCGTCATTCCCGACGGCGGTCGGACCGCTGAGAGACACTTTATCCATATCCGCCTCGATCCCCTCCAGGCTGGGCTCCTTCCCGATCTCGACAGGGACTTCATCCTCCGCCTCCGTATGGTCGGGAGGCGTGACTGACGCCATTCCCCTTTCCGCCCAAGGCGGACGTTCCCCGGCTACGGGAAAACGGTCTTCCGGCATGCGGTTGGCGTCGCCGATCCTCACGGCATCGCTGATCCTTACCGAGGGGATCTCACCGCCGGAGGCGGAAGAGAGGGGTTCGCCGGAGGGCCGTTCCTCGAAAAAAACATTCTGACAGCGGCTGCAGCGCACCCACACGCCATCCCCCTCGATCAAGGTCTCATCGAACCGGAACCGAGTACCGCATTTCCGACACCGGATTATCATACAACCTCCTTCTTACGCGATGTCTTCAATCACGCAGACATCCGGAAGAAAACGGAATTTTTCGTTATAATCGAGCCCATATCCGACCACGAAGCGGTCGGGGATGAAGAACCCCACATAGTCCGCCGCGAAGGGAACCCGCCTGCGGTCCGTCTTGTCGAGGAAGGCGCAGACCCGAAGCGAAGCCGGCCGCCTTTCCCGGAGGACCTCCACCAGCCGCGAAAGGGTGAGCCCCGTATCGATGATGTCCTCCACGATGAGGACATCCCGTCCTGCAATCGATGTTTCCAGATCCTTCATTATCCGGACCTCTCCCGAACTGACAGACCCGGATCCATAACTTGCCAGCCGGACAAAATCAACACAGCAGGGAACGTCCAGCCTGCGGATCAGGTCGGCCATGAAGATGAACGCCCCATTCAGGATCCCGACGAGCAGGAGTTCCTTCCCTTTGTAATCAATCGAGATTTGCTCGGCAAGCTCCCCGACCCTCCGTTCGATGACCTCTTTCGGAAAGAGGATTTCTCGTTTTGCCTCTGCCATTGGCTTACCCTCGGGAAGAAGATTCTCCCCATGTTGCATTTGTCGGTTACGATGGTTATCGGTCCGGAGGGGCAGCAATACTCACAGACTAAACGACGCCGGACGCCCTGTCAACGAAAATCAGTACGACGGGCACAGGCTGTGGCTGCCGCCACGACATTCTCTCGGATCATCTCTTCCGCATCCTGCAGTTCCCGGCGATTCCGGAACAGCGAGGAGAGGCTGAGGAAGATCCCGTCATAGCGGGAACGCTCGCGGCCGAGGGCGGCATAATCGATCGGGCGGATCATGTGCTGGGACCCAGTAAAGGTGAACCGGCCGAAACGGTTGATCTCCGGCGAACGGAAGGGCCAGTCGAGCTTGAAGGCAAAGAACCGGCGGGCAATCGCGAGGACCGGCCCCCTCCGGAGCATCTCCGGGGCAGGCGTCTCACCGAGGCACTCGGCGATGAGACAGAAATAGTCCTTGACCAGGTCGATGTCGGTGATGCACAGACCGTAGAGATACCAGTCATCCAGAAGCTCGACGAGCGTCGCTTGCTCCACCCGACCGAGAAAATGATAGCTGGGACAAAGGTGTCCATCGCAGAGCTCCCGGCCGTAGAAAGAGACGCCCCGCATATCGACACCGCCGTTTTGGACGGGATGAAGGAGACATCCCACACGCCTCTCCGCGGGATCGAGGAAACCCACATATTCGCAGCAGTAGATCACGTCGAAGCGCCGGGCCTGATCCTCCTCGGCCCGGATCGCCCGGGAGAAGGCCGCCAGGTCTTCAGCCCCCCGCACGTCGCTGCGGAACCGCTCCGAACGCCTCCGCAGACGATCCCGGAGTGTCTCCGGGGAACTGTCGACGTAGTTATAGATACCGCAGCACGCCCCGCAGGACTTGCCGGTGTCCGGCTGGCAGAGGTTTATGCAAGGTTCGTTCGGCATTGCGTCCCACGGATGTTTCTTCCCCAGGCAGAAATGCGCCCAAAAGGGGCGAGCTTCCCCCTTTTGCCGGTACCGCGGGCGATATATAATCGGAACGCCATTGCAGGTCAAGGATAAAGATGATAAAGGGGCATGCAACAATAGAATCGAACCCGGAATATCAGGCGGAATCTTTCCGTCACCGGCAGTCCCGAAAGAGACGGAACAATGACCGACAAGATAAGATTCGATCCCGGGGAGCTGTTCCTCGCCGTCGAAAAGCCGAGCCGTTACACCGGCGGCGAGGTGAACGCCATCCGGAAGGAGGACGGAGACTGCCGCCTCCGCTTCGCCCTTGCCTTCCCCGACGCTTACGAGGTCGGGATGTCCCATCTCGGACTCCAGATCCTCTACTCCGTCCTGAATGGTCTGCCGCAGGTCTGCTGCGAGCGCTGCTACGCCCCCTGGCCTGACATGGAGGCCCTGTTGCGCAAACGTCGTTTCCCTCTCCGCTCCCTGGAATCGCAGCGGCCGCTTGCCGCCTTCGACATCGTCGGCTTTTCCCTCCAGTACGAGCTCTCCTACACGAACGTCCTGATGATGCTCGAACTGGGCGGGATCCCGCTCCGCAGGGAGGAACGGAGCGAGGGACATCCGCTGATCATCGCCGGAGGGCCATCGGCATTCAACCCCGCCCCGATGAGCGCCTTCATCGACGCCTTCGTCATCGGTGAGGGGGAGGAGGCCGTCGCGGAGATCGCTGCCGCAGTGATGGCCGTCCGGGGCAGGGGCGGAACGCGGCGTGAGCAAATCGAAGCCCTGGCCGGGATAGCCGGCGTCTATGTTCCGGCTGTCCATACCGGGAGCGAGCGGATCCGGAAACGGATCATCACCGATCTTGACGGCTGGCGCCTTCCCCTCTGTCCAGTTGTTCCCCTGATGAAAACGGTCCACGACCGGATAACCCTCGAGATCGCCCGTGGCTGCACGCGGGGTTGCCGTTTCTGTCAGGCGGGAATGGTCTGGCGGCCGGTGCGCGAACGGACCCCGGCCGTCCTCGAGGAGATGGCCGAGGCGATGCTCCGCGCGACGGGACACGACGAGATATCGCTTCTCTCCCTGAGCTCCGGCGACTACACGCTGATCGAACCCCTCATCGAGACGCTCATGAATCGCTATTATGCCAGGCGCGTCGCACTGGCGCTCCCGTCGCTCCGCGCCGAGACCCTCACCCCGAAGCTGATCGATGCGATCCGCCGCGTCCGGAAGACGAGCTTCACCCTGGCCCCCGAGGCGGGCACACAACGCCTCCGCGACGTCATCAATAAGGGAAATCGGGAGGAGGAACTCCTCACAACGACGGAACGGGTTTTCGCGGCGGGATGGAAAGCGGTCAAGCTCTACTTCATGCTCGGCCTGCCCGGCGAGCGCGAAGAGGACCTGGAGGGGATCGTCGACCTTTCCTTTAAGGCCCTGCGAACGGCCCGGAACCGGGGGCAGGTCACGGTCAGCCTCTCGACCTTCGTCCCGAAACCCCACACCCCCTTCCAGTGGCAGCGTCAGATCGGCAGAGAAGAGACCGCCGCCCGACAGGAGTTGTTCCGGCACCGCTTGAAGAACCGGAACGTGACCGTCAAATGGCACGATGCCCGGATGAGTCTTCTCGAGGTGATCCTCTCCCGCGGGTGGGAGGAGGCCGGTCGGCTGATCGAAACAGCCTTTCGTCTCGGCTGCCGCTTCGACGGGTGGAGCGACCGCTTCCGGTACGACCTCTGGGAGGAGGCGTTTCGCCGAACGGGGATCGATCCCGTAGCATCGCTCCGAGAGCGTCCCCTGACGGAGCGCTTCCCCTGGGAGCGGATCGAGACCGGCATCAGCCGGGAATTCCTCCTCTCCGAGACGCTCAGGGCGGAGCGGGGCGAGCCGACACCGGACTGTCGCACGGGTGAGTGCAGCCGGTGCGGCGTCTGTGATCACCGGGTTATACGGGTTATCACCGCCCCGGCTGACTCCCCTGTCGGTACGCTCACCTCTGCCCATGCAAGAGGGGGCGACGGACCCGGGATGGAAAAGACCTACCGCCTCCGCTTCACAAAGCGGGGCCCGGCGCGCTTTCTCTCCCATATCGAGCTCTCAACCGCTCTCGGCCGGGCGATCATCTTAAGCGGAGTCTCCTTTGTCTATTCTCAGGGATTCCATCCCCACCCGAAGATCTCCTTTGCCGGCGCCACGGCCGTCGGCATGGAGAGCGAGGGAGAATTCGCGGATATCCGGATTCAGGACCCGGGGGAACAGCCCGACACCCTGATGGCCCGGATAAACGCGGCGCTTCCCGCGGGCGTCTCGATCACGGCGATGCACGAGCTCCCTCCGCATGCCTTCTCGCTGGCGGAGATGATCACGGGGTTCGATTATGATCTGATCCTGCCGGATGATTCCGATCGGGCGGAGTTCGAGCGGATCGAGGATGCGATCAGGATATTCAGGGGGGCGGACAGTTTCGGCGTGATCCGTGAGTCAAAGGGGAAACCGGTCATCAAGGATATCCGCCCGTTCGTCGTAGCGCTTGCCATGGACCACTCCTCCCGACGGATTCAGCTTTCGGCCCATTTCGGTTCGGAAGGAACGATCCGGCCCGCCGAGCTTCTCTCCGGCGCCCTTGGTATCACCCCGGAGGTCCTCCACCGAACCCGGATCGTGAAGACCGGCGTGCGCCTCGCCGATTTCGCCGGAGAGGGCGACCGGAAAATATTTTCCCCAGAAGTGCCATAAATTCTATTGACAGGTCGTCTCGTTTTTTATTATAGTACAAAGTCAAATATTTTTTACGAGGGGAATAACCCATGTATGCAGTAATAAAAACAGGCGGTAAGCAGCACCGAGTCTCCGAAGGGGACGTGGTCGTCGTAGAAAAGATCAACGGCGGCAAGGGCGACGCGGTGGTTTTCGATCAGGTCCTGATGGTCGGGAATGAGGATGATATCCGGATCGGAAGACCGGTTGTCGACGGCGCGAAGGTGACGGGCGAGATCCTCTCCCAGACGAAAGCCGCCAAACTCATCGTATTCAAGATGAAGAAGCGCAAGGGGTACCACAAGAAGAACGGGCACCGCCAGCAGTTGACCAGCATGAAGATCAAGGAAATATCCATTTAAGCGGAGGGCAGCATGGCACACAAGAAGGGACAGGGAAGCTCCCGGAATGGAAGAGCTAGCACCTCCCAGCGGCGGGGCGTGAAGGTCTATGGCGGCGAGAAGATCACCGCCGGGGCCATCATCGTTCGTCAGGTCGGAACCGTATTTCATCCCGGCAACAACGTCGGATTGGGGAAGGACTACACCATTTTTTCGAAGATCGACGGTACCGTGAAGTTCGAGAGGCTCGACAAGAAGCGGAAGAAGATCAGCGTTTACGCCGCGGCATAGGACTCTTTTTGCATCAGACAGGAGGAGAACGGGAAGATGGCTGAAAACGGACGCGAAACCGGGGTTGTCAAGTGGTTTAACGACAAGAAAGGTTACGGTTTCATCTCCCGCGAATCCGGGGATGACGTGTTTGTCCATCACAGCTCCATCATCGCGGAGGGTTTTCGCAGCTTGGCCGAGGGAGATCGCGTCGAATTTGCGATCATCCAGGACCAGAAAGGCCAGGCCGCCGTGGATGTGCGCAAGATGTAGCGTGCCGGAACCGGCCGTGGCGGAACCCCTTTTCTCTATCGGCACCTGTTCATACAACTGCACCCGGTGATTGGCGAGCGGAGATCCCTCCATCGCGAGAGGCTGCCCGCTTTATCGATCCATCCGGAGAATGGCGCATATTCTCACCACCTCCGCGGCGGTCCGCGTCCGGAGCATTCCGTCCGCTCATTCCTGGAAAAAGGTTCACGTTAACCGAATGAAATTCATCGACGAGGCGAAGATCTACGTCAAGGCAGGCGACGGGGGGCGCGGCTGCGTCAGTTTCCGGCGGGAGAAGTTCGTCCCCCGCGGGGGGCCGGACGGCGGTGATGGCGGCCACGGGGGAAACGTTGTCATCCGAGCCTCCCTGAGCCGGAGGACCCTCCTCGACTTCAAGTACCGCCAGCACCATGTGGCGAAACACGGCGGTCACGGGGAAGGGAGCAAACGGACCGGCCGGGACTCTGCGGATGTGGAGATTGTCGTCCCGGTGGGTACGATCGTACGTGACGCAGCGAACGGTGAAATCCTGGCCGATCTGACCATAGACGCGGCCGCCTTCGTCGTCGCCAAGGGAGGCATGGGCGGCCGCGGAAACGCGCGATTCGCCACCGCCACCCGCCAGGCTCCCCGCTTTGCCCAACCGGGAATCCCCGGTGAGGAGCGGTGGATCACACTGGAGCTCAAACTCCTGGCGGATGTGGGTGTCATCGGGCTTCCGAACGTGGGAAAATCAACCTTCGTCTCCCGGGTATCCGCCGCCCGGCCCAAGATCGCCGATTATCCATTCACGACGCTCGTCCCCCACCTGGGCGTCGTTCGGTACGGTGATCATGAATCGTTCGTGATCGCCGACATCCCGGGATTGATCGAGGGGGCGCACGAAGGACTGGGGATGGGGATGCAGTTTCTCCGCCACGTCGAGAGGACCGCTGCCCTGCTCCATATCTTGGATATATCGCAGGAATCCTATCGATCCGCTTGGCAGGACTACGAACTGATCAACCGGGAGCTGGAGCTTTTCAGCCCCGCGATGCGGAAAAAACAGCAGGTCGTGGCGATCGGCAAGCTCGACCTCCCCGTAACCCGGGAGCGGATGAAAAAGGATGTTGACACCTTTGCACTAAACGGTATAAAATTACTGACTTTTTCGGCAGCAACGGGGGAAGGGGTCCCGGAAGTGCTCCGGGAACTCATCGCCCTGATTCCACCTACCCTGCCCCCTGCGGCCGCAGGGGGCAGGGCGAATCCACCCGAGGAGATCGCATCATGATACGAAAAGAAGCGCTCGCCAATGTGCGGAAGATCCTCGTCAAGGTAGGCAGCGCGGTCCTGACGGGAGAAGACGGCCTCGACCTTCAGATCATCGAGCAGCTTGTCGATGATATCTCGGCACTCAGGGAGCGCGGCTACCAGGTTGTCCTGGTAAGTTCCGGCGCCATCGCCTCGGGAAAACACCGGATGGGGATCCCCGGAAAGCTCAAGAGCATCCCGCAGAAACAGGCGGCCGCAGCAGTAGGACAGGGCCGACTGATGCGGGTGTACTCCAATGCCTTCGGAAAACACGGCCTCTTCGTCGGGCAGGTCCTCCTGACGATGAGCGATATCACCGACCGGAAACGTTTTCTGAACATACGCAATACCCTCTTCACGCTGCTCGAATGGGGCGTCATCACGATCATCAACGAGAATGACACAGTGGCCGTCGATGAAATCAAATTCGGCGACAATGACCATCTCGCCGCAATGGTTGCCAACATCGTCGAAGCGCATCTCGTCGTCAACCTGACGAGCACGGATGGTCTCTACGACCGGAACCCGGCAACCTCCAAGAAGGCCAAGCTCATCCCCCTGGTCACGGAGTTCACTCCGGAGATCGACGCCGCTGCCGCCGAAGAGGGCACACCGGTCGGGTCGGGCGGCATGAAGAGCAAGGTCCTCGCCGCGAAGAAGGTCACGGCCTTCGGCATCCCCTACATCATCGCCCCCGGACGGCGCCAAGGCGTCCTTCAGGAGATCCTGGACGGAAAGGAGACGGGCACCCTCTTCCTGCCGATGGCGGATCACCTGAAAAGCCGGAAATACTGGATCGCCTTCACCCTGAGGGCGAGGGGACGCCTGGTCATCGACGCGGGGGCGAAGGAGGCGCTTGTGGAGGAGAGAAAGAGCCTGCTTCCCTCCGGCGTGACGCAGGTCGAGGGCGATTTCCTCCTCGGGGATCCGGTGACGTGCGTTGACGCAGCGGGTAATACGATCGCCAAGGGGCTTGTCAACTACAGCGCCGATGAGATACGGAAGATCATGGGGCTCAAGACAGCGAAGATCGAGCAGGTCCTCGGATACAAGGACTACGATGAGATCATCCACCGGGATAACTTGGCCGTCATGATTCAGCCGGGCGTAAAGTCGAAAATCTGAAACCCGACAATGTCCGATAGATTTACCCCATCGTTTGACGCTCTCCGTAGCAAGTTGGTACCTCTGCCGCAGGCCGCGGAGGTTTACTCGCAAATGATATGCTCGGGAAGAACGCGGCCTCTCCCGTCGAAGCCAACCCCTTCCATCACCAGCAGCGCCCTCTTCATCGGGAGGCCGCCGCCGAATCCCTGGAGATCCCCGGTGCTCCCGACCACCCGGTGGCAGGGGATGATGAGGGGAAAGGGATTCCGCGCCATGACGTTTCCCACCGCCCTGCCGCCGCCGGGGACGCCCAGCCGCACAGCCAACCCCCCGTAGGTCATGACCCTGCCCCGGGGGATCGCATGGTCTGCCGTCAGAACACGCCGGGTAAAACCGCCGATATGCGCAAAATCCAGATCATCGAGGGAAAAATCGACCTTCGCTCCCGCGAGAAAGGCCCGCAGCTGCGTGCAGACTGCATCTCCGCCCTCCTTGCCCGGAATGGCACCGGGGAAGGCCTTCCCGATCAATTCACGCATGGAGACATCCTTCCGCGGGAGAAAGATCCTCTGGAGCGCCCTCCCCTCCCTGCGACGGACGAGACCGACCTCACCGAGGATCGAGGGGACGAGGTGGTAGATGAACATGTGGGTTTCTGTCATTGCGATGCCTCCCGTTTGCTTTGCCCGTCAGGGCCGTTCGTCCGTGAGACCGGTAACGGGCGGAGATCCTCCGTCGAGAAATGCGCGGATCCGAGCGGCGATCCCTCCACCGATTCCCGCGACCTGCTGCAACTCGTCAACGGTCGCTGCCCTGATCCGTTCCACATCCCCGAAGAAAAGGAGCAGCGCCTTCCTCCGCGCCTCGCCGATGCCCGGGATCCGGTCCAATAGCGATCTCAGGTACTCCCTTTCCTTCACCTGCCGATGGTAGGCAACGGCAAAGCGGTGCGCCTCATCCCGGACACGCTGGAGGAGAAAGAGCGACGCCGGCCATCGGGGGAGGTAAACTGGATCCTTGCGCCCCGGAACATAGACGCGGTCGGCACTTTTTCCAGGCGTCTCCGGCCGGCCGATACGGTGGGCCGGTGCCCCGCTTTTTGTCCCGGTGCCGTTGTCCCCCGACAGTCGATAGACCGTTACGCCTTCGCCGGAGTCGGGTCGCTTCCCCCCGAAAGACGGGTGAAGGGCCGAGGAAGGACCGAAGATCCCGGTCCGCGGATCGTCCCGCTCTTTCGCCAGGCCGATCACGTCGATTCCTTCGTTCCCGCAGTCCTTCAGGACGGTAAGGGCGACGCCGAGTTGTCCCTTCCCCCCGTCCACCATGATCAGATCGGGGAGATTCTCCCCTTTTTCGTAGCGTCGTTTCAGAACCTCGTACATCATGGCGTAGTCGTCCGCCCCGGGAACCGTCCGGATCCGGAATCGGCGGTAACCCGCTTTGCAGGGAAGCCCATCAGTAAAGGTAACCATCGAACCGACCGCATGCTTTCCCCCGATGTTGGAGATATCGAAGCATTCGATCCGCCGTGGGACCTTGCGAAGCTGGAGTTTTTCGGCGATCTGCGACAGCGCCAGCTCCGGGCGGTCGACGACGAGATGGGCGCTCTGAAAGGCGTTTGCGGCGTTCCGGACGGCGATCCCGAGGAGCGCGCGGGCTTCCCCCCGCTTCGGCGTAATGACGGCCACTGCCCTGCCCCGCCTTTCGGAAAGCCACTCCGCCATCACGCCGCCATCCTCCAGTTCCTCGGGGACGACGATATCATCGGGGATATCCGCCATGCCGTCGTAATACCGTTTCAGCAGAGAGGAGAGAATTTCACCGCTCTCGCCACGGAGGCGGATCAAGGGGAAGGTCCTCTGGCCGATCATCCGGCTGCTCCGGATGAAGAGAGCGGAAACCTGTGTCAAATCGTCCTCCCGATGGAGGCCGAAAATATCCCGGCTCCGACCCGCCAGGGACACGATTCGCTGTTTTTCCAGGGTCTGTTCGATAGCCGCGATCCGGTCGCGGACGGAGGCCGCCTCCTCAAAACGGAGCGCCTCCGCCGCGGCATTCATCCGTGCGTGGAGTTCGTCGATCAACGCCCGTTCCCGTCCTTCGAGAAAGGCGATACTGTCCTTCACGAGACCCCGATAGGCTTCGTTTTCAATCCGGCCGACGCAGGGGGCCGAGCAGCGGCCGATCTCGTATTCGAGACAGGGACGGCGGCGGACCTTCAGTTCCCGATCCCGGCAGCTCCTCAACAGGAAGATCGTCTGGAGAAAACGGAGGGTCTCCCGGGCGGCCGCGCTCGAGGGATAGGGGCCGAAATAACGGGCGCCATCGGGCTTCCGACGGCGCACCAGTTGGAATCGTGCAAAAGGTTCGGCGGGATCGATGCGGATGCTGAAGTAGGCCTTGTCGTCCCGGAAATCGACGTTGTAGCGGGGGTGATGCTCCTTGATCAGGTTGTTCTCAAGGATTAGCGCCTCCTTCTCCGTCCCCGTGATGATAAACTCCATGTCACGGATCTTGGGCAGGAGGAACGGGATCATCGCCCGGTTATCGGTCCGGGCGAAATAGGCCCGGATACGCGCCTTCAGATCCCTCGCTTTCCCGACGTAGAGGATCTCCCCTTTCCCGGACTTCATGAGGTAGACGCCCGGGCTCCGGGGGGCGTTGGCAATCTTTACGTCCAGCTCGGTGCTCATCGGCTCCGGGTCGTTCTGTTGATACGTGTGCATCGCTGCGAAAAAGCGACCCGACTCGCTCTCTCCTCTGTTTACTTCTTATCCGCGACGGCCAGCTTCTTCTGGAGCGCGTCGCCGAGCGAACCGAAGGAGCCGGGCGCCTTGCCGACGTACTTCTGGAAATCCTCTAGTTCCTCCCCCTTCTCCTCCTCGTCGTCCCCGGTGAGCGCAAGCGAAATGCGTTTGGCATCCCGGTCGATCTTTTCGATCGTCACTCCGACGCTCTGCCCTTCCGTCAGCACCTCGGAGGGGTGGGTAATCCGTTTCCCCCGGCCCAGCTTGGAGATATGGATCAGGCCGTCCACCCCAGGGATCAGGGTGACAAATGCACCGAATTTCGTGAGGCGGACCACCGTGCCGGTGAAGGACGAACCTTCGGGAAATTCGGTTGCGATGCGCTCCCAGGGATCGGGGAGCTTCGAGCGGAGGCTCAGGGATATGCGGTCCTTCTCCCAGTCCAGCTTCAGGATGACCGCCTCCACCTCCTGGCCGACGCTGAGCTTCTCGGAGATATCGGCCACGTGTTCCCAGACGATCTCGGAGATGGGGATGAGCCCCTGGATGCCTCCGAGATCGACAAAGGCCCCGAATTTCTGGAGGGATACAACCGTTCCTTTGACCATCATGCCCTCTTTGAGCGACGCTTTCAGAGCCTCCCGCAGCTTCACCTGCTCCTCCTCAAGAATCGCCCGATGGGAGAGGACGATGTTCCTCCCCCGCTCGCCGTATTCTATGACCCGGAAGGTGAGACGCTTGCCAACCCAATCGGCGGGCGTCGCCACGCGGAATAGTCCCATCTGGGAGAAGGGGCAGAACCCCCTGATGTCGCCGGCGACCTTGATCTCGAACCCTCCCTTGATCTCTCGCTCGACCACCCCTTCCACGGGTATCCCGCTACGCGAGGCATCCTCGAGAAAGGCCCGCCCCGCCTCGCCGGCTCCGACCTTCGTCGTGAAGAGCTTTTCGTTGCGCTGGGAGGAGAGGAAATAGGAGCGGATGGTCTGACCCTCCTTGATCGTCAGATTACCCTCCGCATCCAGGAACTCCCGCCGATCCAGATACCCTTCGTGTTTCCCCCCCACGTCGATGAAGACCCACTCCGGTGTGATCTTCACGACGACCGCCTCCACGCGCTGGCCCGGCTTGAGCCAGCCGCGATCCGGCTCACTCTCGTTGAGCAGTTCGGCGAAACTCTTTTCGCCGCCCTCCTCTACCAATTTCTGATTCGTCTCCTCCATGGTTCTCCTTCTACATAAAATAAAATATCAGATATCTTGCCTCGGTCCGGGCATCCTGTCAAGGGCAAATCAGCCGCGATTCCGACATGCCCCATGAACCGGATCAGGGGAAGGCTCAGGCTTCTGTCCCGGCGGGCACGCTGATCTGATGATCTCCCGGTCGGTCACGATGCGATCCATCCTTACATCATGGGGATCTGCCGGGATCTCCGCCACAATCTGACATGTGAAGGCGGCCCCGATTCGTATCGCCTGCGGTGCCCCGGGAAGGTAACGGTCATAGTACCCGCCGCCATAACCGAGCCGATGCCCCTGCAGGTCGAAGGCCACGGCAGGGACTACGACCGCATCGAGCTCTTCCGGTGGAATCGGCCGGATGAGATCCTCCTTCGGCTCCCGGATTCCATAATGGCCGCGCTCCAGTTCATCGAAACCTTCGATCCGACAGGCGAGCAGCTCCCGGCTCTTCGGGCGGCAGAGCGGGACAGCGATTCGCTTCCCCGCTCCCCATCCCCAGAGGATCAGATCGTCGGTCCGGACCTCGCTCCCGAAGCCAAGGTACACCATCAACGTGGACGCCCGGCGGATCTGGTCCAATTCGGTCAGCCGCTTCACGATCGTGAGGCTTCCCGAGGTGATCGCCTCCCGCGTCATGGCGTTTCTCATCTGCAGGATCCGCTTCCGGATCTCCCCTTTATCGGTCATTTCCCCTCGCTTTGTCGATGGCAGTCGGCCCGCTCACCCCACGCCGCCCATCTCGACCATCAGCTTCGTCAAGTCGCGGATCCGGTCGCGGAGGGCGGCGGCCTTCTCGAATTCCAGCTCCTTCGCGGCCGCTTTCATCTCCTCCTTCAGCCTCCGGATCATGACGGGGAGCTCCTTTTCCGAGGAGTAAGCCGCCTCCTGTTCCGAGACCGTCTGCACGGTCAGGTAATCGGCCTCGTAAACGGAACCGAGCAGTTGGTGGATCTCCGTGCGGATGCTCTCCGGCGTAATCCCGTTCTCTTCGTTGTAACGCGCCTGAATCTCCCGCCTGCGCCGGGTCACGTCGAGACAGGCGCGGATCGAAGCAGTGATCGTATCGGCGTACATGATCACCTGCCCTCCCACGTTCCGGGCCGCACGGCCGCTCGTCTGGATGAGCGAGCGTTCCGAGCGGAGGAACCCCTCCTTGTCGGCATCCAGGATCGCGACCAGGGAGACCTCGGGAATGTCGAGCCCCTCGCGCAGGAGGTTGACGCCGATGAGGACATCGAACTCCCCCATCCGAAGATCGCGGATGATCTCCACCCGCTCCAGAGTATGGATGTCCGAGTGGAGGTACTTCACCCGGACCCCCAGCCCCTCGTAGTACGAGGTCAGGTTCTCCGCCATCCGCTTCGTCAGGGTCGTCACGAGGACCCGCTCGCCTTTCTCCGCCCGTTTACGGATCTCACCGAGGAGGTCATCCACCTGGTGGGTAACCGGCTTGACGATGATCGCCGGGTCCATCAGGCCCGTCGGGCGGATGATCTGCTCGACGACCCGTCCCCGCGCCTGGGCCATCTCATAGGCTGCCGGCGTCGCCGAGACGTAGATCCGCTGGTTTGCCAACGCATCGAATTCCTCGAAGCGTAACGGACGGTTGTCGAGCGCCGAGGGGAGCCGGAAGCCGTAGTTGACGAGGGTCTCCTTCCGGGAACGGTCGCCCCGGTACATCCCGATCAACTGGGGGATCGTCGCATGGCTTTCATCGATGAAGACGACGGCGTCCTTGGGAAAATACTCCATCAACGTCGGCGGCGGCTCGCCGGGTTTGCGGCCGGTAAGGTGGCGGGAGTAATTCTCGATCCCCGAGCAGTACCCCATCTCCTCCATCATCTCGATGTCGAAGTTGGTCCGCTGTTCGAGGCGCTGCGCCTCAAGGAGCTTGTTTTCCGCATGCAGTTCCCGGAGCCTTTCCCCGAGTTCCGTACGGATGTCGGCAATCGCCCGCTTCAGATTGTCCTTGGTCGTGACATAGTGGCTGCCCGGGTAGATCGCCGTACGCCGGAGCCGTTCGATTTTCCGCCCCCGGAGGGGATCAACAACCGAGATGGCCTCCACCGTATCGCCGAAGAACTCCACGCGGAGCGCGCGTTCCTCCTCATAGGGGGGAAAGATCTCCACGACGTCTCCCCGGACGCGGAAGGTTCCCCGATGGAAATCGATGTCATTCCGTTCGTACTGGATCTCAACCAGACGCGCCAGCATCGCATCGCGCGGGAGTTCCTCCCCCTCCTCGATCGTCAGCAGCATCCCGTGGTACGCCTCCGGGGAGCCGATGCCATAGATGCACGAAACGCTCGCCACGATGATGACGTCCCGCCGCTCCAGGAGGGAGTGGGTGGCCGCATGGCGCAGTTTGTCGATCGCCTCGTTGATCGCGTAGTCCTTTTCGATATAGGTGTCCGTGCTGGGGATGTAGGCCTCGGGCTGGTAGTAGTCGTAGTAGCTGACGAAATACTCGACGGCGTTTTCCGGGAAGAGCATCTTGAACTCCCCGTAGAGTTGGGCAGCAAGGGTCTTGTTGTGGGCGATGACCAGCGCGGGCCGGTCCACGGCGGCGATCACGTTCGCCATCGTGAAGGTCTTCCCGGACCCGGTCACACCGAGAAGAACCTGGTGATCGTCCGCCTTCTCCAACCCCGCGACGAGTCGCTCGATAGCCTGCGGTTGATCCCCCCGCGGTTGAAACTCACTGACCAGATGAAATCCCCCCATGCATCCTCTCCCCGGTCGGCATCCTGACACAATTCCCCGGGGATGACAAGGGAGAGTCGGGGTTCGAAATGCACAATACACGGAATGGAAAAACCATTGACACGCAGGGGCGTTCTTAGTATCCTTCCGACCCACGGAAATGGTCTGATCTGCAGCAACGGAGAAGGAACCCTTGCCGGAGACAACACCGACCAACTGCGCCTCGGCGCAGATCGAGCGGTGGCCGCTGATCATCTATCAGAAGGTGAAGGAGAATCTTTATGAAATATCGCAAGAACGAAGCCAAGGAGTACGCCAGGGAGATCTTGAAGGGCGTGTGGACGGCGCTGCCCTACAATTTCACCGAAGACGACCGGCTTGACGAGCCGGGGATAGCCTTCAACCTGGAACACTGCATCTCCCGACTGCAGATCGAGGGACATTACTGCTCGGGCAACGTCGCCGAATTCTGGGCCATGACCAACGAGGAGCGGATGCGCGCCCACGAGATCAATGTCGAAACGGCGAAGGGACGGATACCGCTGATCGCCGGTTGTCATCATCAGAATCCCTACGAAGCTGTGGCGCTGGCCAGACACGCGCAGGAAGTCGGTTTCGATTTCGTGATTATCCTGACGCCTTACATTGCCGTGCGCTGCGACGATGCCCTGTACGACTACTACCGGTTTATCGCGGATCGTGTGGAGATCGGCATCGTCCTGTTCAACATCCCCCAGACCTATTACCCGATATCGGAGCATCTTACCAAACGGCTCGCCGAAATCCCGAACATCTGCGGTTTCAAGCAGGCCGGGCCGGCGCCGGCGGCGACCATCTCCCTGCGTGAGGCAGTGGGCGACAAACTGGTCGTCAGCGTTGCCGACGAGACGCCTTGGCTCTACAACCTGAGCGTCATGGGCGACCGCTGGCTGCTCAATTACTGCCCGCATCTCTATCAGGTCCCCGGCTATCTGCCGGTACGCGATTATACACGGGCAGCGCTGGGCGGCGACATGAATCGCGCCACGGAGATCGCCCGCACCGTTAACCCGCTGCGGGCGATGCACGCGAAATGGATTACCGGTTACGGCAGGCCGACCGGACATGTACCCTCGGCCGAGATGAAATACTGGATGGAGCTGATCGGCATGGTCGGGGGGCCCGTGCGGGTGCCGTGCCGTGAGATGACCGAGCAAGCAAAGAAGCAGTTGCGCGCCGATCTCGAAGCTACGGGGCTGCCGGCCAAGGCAGCGGCCGGTGGAGGGAAGCGATCCGGTTGACAGGTCGACTCAAGTCGATTCACGGGGAGCGGTTGATCCGACGCCGTATTGAGGCATGCAAGCGGGACTTCGCTGCGCCGGGGATTAGTACTTCGCGATAACCGTCTTGCTTTTCCCGCTGATGAGCGTCTCTAATTGTCCCACATTCATTTTTAGCTGCATTGCCTGGGCGCTCAGTTCCTCCGAGGCGGATGCCGCCTCTTCCGCACTGGCGGCATTCTGTTGGGTCGACTTATCCATCTCCTGAATGGCCGTGTTGATCTGTTTTACCCCCTGGGACTGTTCGCTCGACGCCGCCGCGATTTCGCCGACAAGTTCTACCACCTTCTTGCTACCGGAGCCGACCGCCTGAAAATCCTCACCGGTTTTGCGCACCAGTTCATGGCCGTCTTTCACCTTGGAAACGGTTCCTTCAATCATGGTCGCCGTGTTCCCTGCAGCTTCCGCTGCGCGAATGGCCAGGTTGCGCACCTCATCGGCGACAACGGCGAACCCCGCCCCCGCATCACCGGCGCGGGCCGCCTCCACCGCCGCATTGAGGGCCAGCAGATTGGTCTGAAAGGCAATCTCATCGATGGTCTTAACGATCTTAGCGGTTTCTTCACTGGCGTTTGAGATCTCCTGCATGGAGGTCATCACCCCGCCCATGGAGACGCCTGCCTTGTTTATCGATGTCCAGGTTTCATCAGAGAGCAGCTTTGCTTGCCGCGCATTGTCGGAATTCTGCATTGTCATTGCGGCAATCTCCTCAACGGATGCCGAAGTCTCCTCTACCCCCGCAGCCTGCTCGGATGCCGCCTCCGCCAGGGATTGGCTGGCCGATGCGATTTGCATCGAGGCCGAAGCAACCTGTTCGGCGCTTTCCGACAGCGATTCAATGACGCTCTTGACGGGGCGGATCACCAACAGCCATATCAGGAAGGCAAGCACCGCCATGACAATGAAAAACCCCCCTATCCCGATCATGATATTTTTGTTCCGGAGATTGGCAAGATTACTTATCATATTGTCGATGTTCTGCCTCACCATCACTCCTCCCAAGACAGGCCGACTTGCGCCATGGCAATGGTGGCAGCGGTTATCGTTCACCAGGGGACGCAATATGGTGTGGAAATGCTTCCCGGCAATAGCCTCTTCATGCCCCCGTCCGGACGACTTCCCGTCCCGCAAAAGCTGGTCGAGTTCTGCGGCCAGCCCCCCGGACTTGATCTCCTTGGTCAAATCTGTACCCACCTTTTCCTTTTCCGAAGAATAGGCGCAGAGCTTATCGAAGCCGAAAACATATACCTCCGCAAATTTCAGGCTCTTCTTGAACTCCTCCATCTGCTTCCGGATCGTCTTACCGTCCCCTACGGACATCGGGTAGACCATGCTGTTGTAAATCGAGTCGGCCAAACCCTGGGCTGAATGGTGCACCTCGGCTGTTATGTAAAGCCGTTGATCCCGCCCGTTGATAGTGATGATGGATACAAGCACGACGAAAAACATGACGGCAAGGGCACCGACGATCTTTACCTGCAGACTTACCTCGTTGAATTTCATCAATGGGCGCCTCCGAAAAGAACGGGTTTATAATTGAACGCCGCCACCCGGTCCTCGACATGGCACGCCTCGCAATCTTTGGTATCGAGATGTCTCTTGATATCCTTCGGGTTGCCCGACGACGCATGGCTGCTTCCCGGTCCGTGGCACGCCTCGCAGCCCAAGTTCTTCAAACCGGGCGTCTCGGCTTCCGATCTGAACCCTCCCGGTTTCCCGTAGCCGGTCGTATGGCATTCGTAGCACTTTTTCATCTCCTCACCGGTCAGTCCCTTTTTTCTGATCTCAAGCGATTTAAAGGATGTCCTCATTTTTGAATGGGTGGTGAAGCTCGTATATTCTTTCTCGTGGCATCCCTTGCATGCCTCCGCTCCCACGTAACCATTGGATTCTCCTTGGGCGAGAACCGTGGCGGCGGGCAACACAAGAGTCAAAACGAAAAAGGCGGAAAGATAAATCGTCCTGTATGACGGGTAAAAGAATGCCAAAATTAGTTTCATATTCCCCCCTCAGAGTGTCGTGCCCAACCTGCCCTACGTGACGCGCGAAACAGATTCAAAAAATATTTGCCTTAGCGCGTCGTTCATTCCCCTTTTTTGCCGTAAGGACAGAGGAGTAGTCGGTAATTGCCGTTATGATCAATTTCGGCTTGTGCTGGATGAAACTTTAGGCCAAACAGGGTAATATTTTGAAAAAAAAATAACAAACAGGTCTATACGGGCAATTCTGCTCCTTATCGACCTCTGGCTCCCATATCGGGACTTTCTTGATGTTCTTACGACGCTATGTTCTATTGTAAAAATTTGTTTTTATTAGCTAATTGCATTATCAGGGGCGCATGACTAAGAAGCTGTCTTTTATAAAAAAGAATGATTTCGTGAACGTTTAATACCGAAATTCAGTGGTAGTATTTTGCTACCATTAGGCCGTTACTCAACTCTCATTGATTTTTTTGGATGGGACCATTATTTTACTGCAAAAGAAGGCGATATAATGATTCAAGTTGAGCATAAGTGATTATTGATGGACAAAACAAGAGAACAAGATACAGCGACAAGATTCGGCAGGAATGAAACCACGGTGAATTTTTGTTCGACAACAAAAGAAAGGAGGTGTTGAATTCTCATTAATAAGCGATTTTGGAATTGGAATAGTAAATTAAACCAAAACATAAATAAAACCGAAACGGAGGAGAAAAGAAAATGAAGAAATTTTGGGTACCGATGATTATCGGCATAGTATTCATGATGGCGCCTGTCATGGCAACCGCCGCGAGCCTCACCGGCTCCATCCAGGGATTCAACTGTGTGACCCAGGGGAAGATTTGCCCCATCGGCATGGAAGATCCCGTCATTGCAGCGGAAAACGTGTTCGTGCTCCTCGTTGACGCCGCGAAGGGGGAGTACTATTTCGTTCCGAACATTGACCGGGCAATCATGGCACGGCACATCAACGAGCAGGTAAAAATCGATGGTACGGTGAACGCAAAGATGAAATCCATCAAGGCAGACAACCTCTATGTCAAGGACGCCAAGGCCCCAGGTGGTTGGAAGAAGGTTTGGGCCCGTGACCTTCAGGACAAGATCTACCAGGACATTTGGGGCGCTACGTTGGGGACCTAATTTTCTCCCGCACGCAGGGCCGTAAAAAACCCCCGGTTTGTACCGGGGGTTTTTTACTGCACGCATAGCCGCCCCTCAAGAGACGACGGATTTTTACAGACCTTGTTTTAATTTTGCCATGAATTCGGTTTTGTTTTCCGGCAGGGCCGTCCCCCGGTAGACAATCTCGCCTCTCGCGTCTATACCGACGATATGCGGCAGTCCTTTAATGCCGTATTTCCCGGCCGTTACAGTTCCCTCTGTATCAAGGAGCACCCCATAATTGACTTTATTCGATTGCTTGAATCGCTCGACGATGTCCGTCGGTTGCTTATAGTTGACGGCTAAGACCTCGATCGGTTCCCTGCGCGCAGCCTCGGCAAACTGTTTGATCTCCGGTACTTCTTTCACGCAAGTCACACACCAAGTCGCGAAGAACACCAGCACTACCCCTTTCTTCCCCTTGTAACTGCTTAACATAACCTGCGACCCGTCCAGCGCGGTGAGGGTGAAATCCGGCGCGATATTGCCCGAAGGAACTGCTATTGTCGGGGGTACTACCGTCAAAGCAGCCGGTATTGGCGCAGACGCGGGGGGTGTTGACAAACCTGCCAGAAGTCGAGTAATGTTCGGGAAATCGGTATCTTGACCAACCAATACAAACAATAAACTTGACGCGATTATGATCAATAGAGCAAATCCTTTTTTCACCGTCTCCATCCATGCACCTGCTTTTGGCAGCCGGGAAAGAACGCCGGTAAATATTCCCGCGATCAGGATCAGCGCTCCCTGGCCAAAGCCAAAGAGAAAGAGCAGAAAACCACCCTTCACCACCTGTAACGCGTACGCTACGCCCTGCACATCCTTCAGCGTCAGCGCAATTGACCCCAGCGCGACAGCCAGGATAGGGCCGGTGCAAGGCCCGACGATCAACCCGCTCACGCCCCCGATCATGAAGGCCCCCAGGAGCCCTTTCCGGTTTGCCGACTTCGTCTGGAGCCGGGAGAAAAACTGCGGATTGGGAAGACGAAACACATCCAGAAGGAAAAGCCCCATCATGAGGTAAAAAAGAGCGATCGCATACAGCACGAACCCCTTTCCCATGATTGAGCCGAAGGTACCCCCCGCCGCCGCGACGATGGCGCCCAGCACGGCGTAAACCACTGCCAGGCCGGTCACCAGTGACAGGCTTAAGAGAAAGACCTGCAAGCGGTTAGTACCCGCCTGGTTGCCGATATATCCGACCGTCAGCGGAAGCACCGGGTACATGCACGGCGTGAAGGAAGCGATGAAGCCGCCGCCAAACATCAGAACATAGAGCATGAGCGAATCCTGCCGAAACGCTTCCTCCAACAGAAGCTGGATATGTTGAATCATTTCACCCCCCAAACGCCCCTGAAACACATGACGCCGCCGGACACCCCGGCCCCTGTGACCATTACCTCCATTACGTTCTTCATGACGTTACGGTGACGGCGGCGAGGCGAACTTCAGCCATCTCAAGGAGAAACAGTTAGGTGACCTTGTTATACGTGCCTATTGCCTGTTTGTCTCTTCAAGGGCCTTTGCGAGCGCGTCGAGGAACGGCCGTTGATTAATGTCGTGGACATCTATGTAGGTAATGATGCCTTTCTTGTTGATGACGAAGAGGGCTCTCTCGGCCATACCGTCCGAGCGGAGCACCCCGTATCGGGAGGCCACCGCGCCGTGGGGATAAAAATCGGAGAGGACGGGAAACCAGAGCTTCTCACCGGGATTGCACATCTGTTTCGTCCACGCGTAGAGTGTGGGAATATTGTCGACCGTTATGCCGATCAGGGTTGCGTTGTTCTCATCGAAGAGCTTTTTGGAGATGTTGTAACCCGGCCATTGGTCGGAGCAAACCGGGGTCCAGGCAGCGGGAACAAAGGAGATGACGACGTTCTTTCTGCCCTTGTACTGGCTGAGGGATATCGTACCGCCGGCAACCGCTGGAAGGGTAAAATCGGGCGCAACATCGCCGACTTTTAACTTTGGCACGCTATCCCTGGGTTTGAGTTTTCCCACCGGATAGATATTGTCGGTGAACCCGGTCGATTGGCCATAGGCCAAGGCGATTCCCGCCATGACCATGAAAACGCTGAGGCACAGCACTGTCCTCACCTTTTTTTTCTGTTCTTTCATCCGGTCCCTCCTCTTCATAATCCTGACAAGCGAATGATCTCCGTCAAAAACTTTTGATTATCCGGAAAACCACCCTCGCCAAAATAGAACTGTTTTTGATCGCCCTTTCCATCCACCTTCACCCCGATAAATGTGGGCGTCCCTTTTACGCTAAGTTTTTCCGTTATTCCCATGTCTTCATCGGGAAAAAGAGGGAAAGGCACATGATACCTCTCCCGGTACGCATCGACCTCATAGGCGCTATTTTTCGCGCCGATCCCGATCATCTTTATCTTCCCTTTCAGATCGGCACGTTTTTCTATCATCCGGTAGAGATCATTTACCTGAGCCGCCATTCGCTGGCAGTGGGGACAATAAAAGCTGAACACCTCGATGATTACAACCTGTGCCTTGATTTGCCCTACAGTGAAATTTCCGCTCCCGGTAAGGCCCAGATACCGCTTTTCCCCCTCGTTTGCCGGTATTGGAAGCTCGAACATCGGAAGATTCGGGCCTTCCGCTTTCACTGCGGCTGCGGCATCGGGCACTATCGGGCATTCGTCTTTGAGAGAAGCGCAGGCGAATAATGACGAGGCAACGACGATGAAAAGAAACGAAATCAGCTGCTTGTTCCTTTTTTTCATGATGGGTTCTCCCTCCCATTTTTTTTGGCGGCTCACCGTTCCAATGCGACAACTGCAAATAATAGCGCTATTTTTTTAGATATCCACGCCGCCGGTAAATGTCAATACGAATCTTTCTCTACCTATGACCCTGTGGTTGTGCCATCGTATACCGTAAATCACCGAGAAACCGGTCCACTTCCGCGCCCTCCGGGATTCCTGTTCGCGCCCCGAACCGGGAGCAACACAACGCCGCCGCAGCATTCGAATAGATCAGAATCTCTTCCCATTTTTTACAAAT
>VFSW01001621.1_pt1 | contig 34319 bp, 30 predicted proteins | sample 5358111 | NCBI WGS metagenome assembly VFSW01 (sample SAMN11554181, study PRJNA540505) | mine drainage metagenome | isolation source: sediment from site ElyBrook_90M | place: USA: Ely Copper Mine, Vershire, VT | collected 2017
ACAGAGTATTGAAGAATGCCAGACCGGCAGCCCCTGTGGCTTCCAGTGCGGAACCCGCATTGAAACCGAACCAGCCCATCCACAGCATGCCGGTACCGATTGCAGTCATCATCAGACTGTGAGGAGCCATCGCGATTTTGCCGTAACCTTTGCGTGGCCCCAGCATCAGTGCAGCAACCAGCGCAGCGATACCGGAGTTGATATGCACCACAGTACCACCGGCAAAATCAATCGCGCCTTTCTGGAACAGGAACCCTGCATGACCGTTCGCCAGGTCTGCGGCACCCTTGGCCGTCGTGTAAGCATCGGGGCCGTCCCAGTACCAGACCATATGTGCGATCGGCAGGTAAGCAAAGGTGAACCACAGAACGCTGAAGATGATCATCGCGGAGAACTTGAAGCGCTCGGCAAAGCCACCGGAAATCAGCGCGACCGTGATTGCAGCGAAGGTCAGCTGAAACATGGCGTACACGAAGTCCGGTATGTACTGTCCCTTGCTGAACGTTGCCGCCACGGCAGTCGTCGGATCGTCGCCTGACATGAACAATTTATCGAGCGAACCGATGTATGGCGCCAGCGCGTTGCCGTCATGACCGGCGGTGAAAGCCGCGCTGTAACCATAGATCACCCAGAGAACCGCGATGACGCAGAATATCGCAAAGCTCTGCATGACGGTCGACAACGCATTCTTCCTGCGCACCATACCTGCATAGAACAAAGCCAAGCCGGGAACGGTCATGAACAGCACGAATGCCGTCGATGTCATCATCCATGCGACGTCGCCCTTGTTGCAGTCAAAACCCTTGTCGCCGCATTTCGGGGCTGGTGCAGCTGCAGCATCAGCTGCGGGAGCAGCTACCGCTGCAGCTGGTGCTGCGGATGCCGGCGCAGGGACAGATTCTGTTACTGCCGGCGCTGACGCAGCATCGTCAGCGAAGGTGGGTGCTGACAGGCCGCACAGCATGGCCAACAGCATGAATGAAGCAATAAGTTTTTGCATGACTATCTCCTTAAAGGGCTTCCGGACCGGTTTCACCGGTGCGGATGCGAACTACTTGTTCTAGGTTTTGCACGAAGATTTTGCCGTCGCCGATCTTGCCGGTCTGCGCGGCTTTCTCAATTACTTCGAGCACGCGGTCCAGTTGCTCTGCCGCAATCGCCGTTTCCAGCTTGATCTTGGGCAGAAAATCCACCACGTATTCAGCACCGCGATACAACTCAGTGTGTCCCTTTTGCCGGCCAAAACCCTTGACTTCGGTAACCGTGACGCCTTGCACACCGATGGCGGACAATGCCTCACGCACTTCGTCAAGCTTGAACGGCTTGATAATTGCTGTGACCATTTTCATCATTATTCTCCTGGAGTTGAACAGGGCTACACACCCCGTTTAATTAACTTAGAACGTGCGGTTTAAAGCCAGTACGCCAGTGCCCTTGCCCAGCTCTATTCCGTTGATGGTATAAGCCGCAGTAGCATTGGTCTTGCTATAAGTCAGGCTCAAGCTAAACCCGGTACCCAGATCTTTGGCAACACTCAGCCTGTAATCATCATAGCTAAGTGCAGTCACACCTGATCATGCATTAGGCCCCTTGTAATCCTGCTTGCCGTAGTGCGCGCCCAACGTATAGGTGGTATCAGGAATAGGGTAGTTGGCACTCAGGTCAAAATAGTCGGTTCCCCTGGCACCAGCTGTTCCAAACGTGTCACCCAAGCTGTAGGAATATTTAAACGATAGCCACTTGTAACCAATCAGACCGTAGACTTCGTTGGTATCGGCTTTTGCAAATCCTGGTGTAATTGTATAAGTGCCGGGATAGTTGTAACGCAGAAACCCTACGTCATAGTTGAAGTCGGTGGCAAAGCTGTTCCTGAAACCGAAATAGGTGTCCAGTTCCAGACTTGCATTCTTAGCCAGACCTTCATCGCTGATCCAGCTGATGTTCGAACCCCATGCGCCTGCATAAAAACCGCTTTCATGCGTATAATCAAAGCCGCCTTGTATGGCTGGCTTGCCACCTGTCTGGGAAATACCACGGTACAGATAATTAGTTGTCAGGCTCACATTTGCGGTCACAGCAGGTGTTGGCGCAGCCGCTGGCGCTGCGGCAGGCGCAGCGGTTGGAGCATCATCCGCCATAGCAACACAAGGTGCTGCCAGTACTGCCAGGATCAGGGTATTCAATAGTTTGCTGTGCGACATGATGTTTCCTTTCTTGAAATTAATAAAATGAGTTTCCTGCATGAAACTTATAAGCATGATGCGTGCCAATATTTATTATTTGTTATAAAACAAAATGTTACAATAATTTATCAACGATACCTGTGTGTGACGCGCACCACCTTCACGCACTACGAGGATATCATGCACCAAAATTGTGCGCCGTCGCGCTAGCCTAATTTTGCTACACTGGCATCAATCAGGAGTCAGAAATCAGGATTGAGGATTGAGGATTGAGGATTGAAAAATCATTTTAAGGAGATATGCCATGCTGAACGCCAAAATTTTTGAGGATATGTCCGACAAGTTGCACGAAGCGGTCAAAAACAGCCCCGCCAGGGACATCGAAAAAAACATGCGAGCTTTGCTGGCGCAAGGCTTTACCAAACTTGATCTGGTAACACGCGAAGAATTCGATATTCAGACGCAGGTGCTTGTTCGCGCCCGCGAGCAACTGAATGCGCTCGAAGCGCGTGTTGTTGAACTGGAAGTACTGCGACACACCAAGTAACATGAGCCTCGCGGTGCTCTACAGCCGCGCTCTTTCCGGCATGGAAGCGGAACTGGTCACCGTCGAGGTGCACCTGGCAGGCGGCCTGCCCAGCTTCACCATCGTAGGTCTGCCTGAAACCGAGGTCAAGGAAAGCCGGGAACGCGTGCGTGCCGCGCTGCAAAATTGCCAGTTTGATTTCCCTACACGCCGCATCACCGTCAATCTTGCACCAGCCGATTTGCCCAAGGAAAGCGGACGTTATGACTTGCCTATTGCATTAGGCATACTGGCTGCAACCGGACAAATTCCCGCCGGCAAACTCGCAGACTATGAATATGCCGGAGAACTGGCCTTAACCGGAGAACTGCGCCCGATACGCGGCGCGCTGGCAATGACCTACCGCGCGGTTGGTTCAGGACGTGCCTTCATTTTGCCGGAAGCCAACGCGGCTGAGGCGGCACTCGTGGAAAACGCTGCTGTTTATCCTGCCAGAACACTGCTGCAGGTCGCAAGCCATCTTGCAGGGCGCGAAACGATCTTACCTTTTGACAGCCAGCCGCAAACTATCTCCCCGCATTACCCGGACATGAGCGAAGTGCGTGGACAGGAGCAGGTCAAGCGTGCACTGGAAATTGCAGCCGCCGGAGGCCATAGTGTACTGATGATAGGCCCGCCCGGCACGGGAAAATCCATGCTGGCGGCGCGCTTCCCCGGTGTTTTGCCGCAGATGACTGAAAAGGAGGCGCTGGAGAGCGCGGCATTGCAGTCTCTGGATGGCAGTTTTGATGTATCCAAGTGGAAGACTCGTCCATATCGCGCGCCTCACCATACGGCATCAGGCGTAGCGCTAGTCGGCGGCGGCAGCAATCCGCGCCCGGGTGAAATTTCCATGGCATTGCACGGCGTGTTATTTCTGGACGAACTGCCGGAATTTGATCGCAGCGTGCTGGAAGTTTTGCGCGAACCGATGGAATCAGGGCACATCACCATTTCACGCGCAGCTCGCCGTGCCGATTTTCCCGCACAATTTCAACTCATTGCCGCAATGAATCCCTGTCCCTGCGGCTATCTTGGTCATTACAACGGAAAATGCCGTTGCACACCGGATCAGATTGCACATTATCGCAGCAAAATTTCCGGCCCGTTGCTTGATCGCATCGACATACAGATCGAAGTGCCGGCCGTACCGCAAGACGACCTGCTGGGAAAGACGACTGGTGAAACCAGTGCCGCCATACAAACCCGGGTTGAAGCTGCACGCCAGAGGCAACTGGCACGCCAGCAAAAATGTAATGCGCAACTTTCAGTCACTGAAACCAGCACCTTCTGTGCCCCGGACGCACAAGGAGAAGCATTGTTGAGACTGGCCATCACGCGGCTGGATCTTTCCGCACGCGCCTATCATCGCGTATTGAGGTTGGCGCGCAGCATCGCCGATCTGGAAGACTGCGCAACGGTCGCCAGCCGGCATATCGCCGAAGCCGTGCAGTATCGACGCATGGACAAAAATTAGTTAAACGAGAAATTCGCGGCCCATCGCCCGTGTCAGTTCGCTCGCAGCTTACGGCTGCATGGTAAAATGTCCGACTGCTTTTAATAACAATTATCCATGAACCGACACACGATCGAACAGCATATCCAGCAGCGCATCCTGATACTGGACGGTGCGATGGGTACCATGATACAGCGCTACAAGCTGACCGAGGCACATTATCGCGGCACCGAGCTGTACGGTGAATATGCTGGTACGCGCCGCAACTTCGCTGATCACCCCGTTGACGTCAAAGGCAACAACGACCTGCTGGTGCTGACCCAACCTCACATCATCAGCGGCATCCATCGCGAATACCTGGAGGCCGGTGCCGACATACTCGAAACCTGCACCTTCAATTCCAACTCGATATCCATGTATGACTATCGAATGGAACATCTGGTATACGAACTAAACGTTGCAGGAGCCAAGCTTGCCCGCAACTTGTGCGATCAATTTTCCACACTTGAAAAACCGCGCTTTGTTGCAGGCGTGTTGGGGCCTACCGGGCGCACCGCTTCGATCTCGCCGGACGTAAACGATCCGGGCGCGCGCAATGTCACATTCGACGAACTGGTGGAAAGCTATACCGAATCGGTACGCGGCCTGCTGGACGGGGGCGCGGATATTTTGATGGTCGAAACCATCTTCGATACGCTCAATGCCAAGGCCGCGCTGTTCGCGATCGACCAGTATTTCGAGCAGCAAAAGCTGCGCGTGCCTATCATGATTTCCGGCACCATCACCGATGCATCCGGGCGCACTCTTTCGGGCCAGACGACCGAGGCATTCTGGAATTCGGTCTCGCATGCACGCCCGCTGTCCGTCGGACTTAACTGTGCGTTGGGTGCAGACCTGATGCGTCCTTATGTGGAAGAATTGTCGCACGTGGCATCCTGTTATGTCAGCGCTCACCCCAACGCGGGCTTGCCCAATCCGTTGTCAGACACAGGCTACGACGAATTGCCGGAGACTACCGCGCGCCTTTTGAAGGAATTTGCCACCAGCGGTTTTCTCAATATCGCCGGCGGTTGCTGCGGCACATCCCCTGCACATATCAAGGCCATCGCTAACGCCTTGAAAGATGTGGCACCGCGCAAACTCCCCGAGCTTGAACACCGCTGCCGTCTGTCGGGCCTGGAACCCTTCAACATCGGCGACGACACGTTGTTCGTCAACGTCGGCGAGCGCGCCAACGTCACGGGTTCCGTCAAATTCAAACGCCTGATACTGGAAGGCCAATACGATGAGGCGCTGGAAGTTGCCAAGCAGCAGGTGGAAACCGGCGCTCAGGTAATCGACGTGAACATGGACGAGGCCATGCTGGACGGCAAAGCCGCAATGATCAAGTTCCTCAACCTGATCGCCTCGGAACCGGATATTTCCAGAGTGCCGCTGATGATAGATTCATCCAAGTGGGACATCATCGAAGCAGGTTTGAAATGCGTGCAGGGCAAGTCCATCGTCAATTCGATCTCGCTCAAAGAGGGCGAAGAAAATTTCATCAAATATGCCACGCTGGTGCGCCGCTATGGTGCGGCAGCCGTAGTGATGGCGTTCGATGAGCAGGGTCAGGCAGACACCTACAAGCGCAAGACGGAAATTTGCAAACGCAGCTATGACATTCTGGTGAACAAAGTCGGCTTCCCGCCTGAAGATATCATCTTCGATCCGAACATCTTCGCGATTGCCACCGGCATCGAGGAGCACAACAACTATGCGGTAGACTTCATCGAGGCCTGCGCATGGATACGCAAAAATCTGCCTTACGCCAAAATCTCCGGCGGCGTGTCCAACGTGTCATTCTCTTTCCGCGGCAATGAACCGGTGAGGGAAGCCATTCACACCGTGTTCCTGTATCACGCGATCCAGGCCGGCATGAACATGGGCATCGTCAACGCAGGCCAGCTGGGCGTATACGAGGAGATTCCAAAAGAGCTGCGCGATGCGGTGGAAGACGTAGTCTTGAACCGCCATCCTGATGCAGGCGAGAAACTCGTCAAGATCGCCGAGACCGTGAAGGGCGGTGGCAAAGAGCAAGTCGAAGATCTGGAATGGCGCAATGGCTCAGTGCAGGAGCGTTTGACTCATGCGCTGGTGCGCGGCATCACCACCTTCATCGTCGAAGACACCGAAGAGGCGCGCCTGGAAGCTGCATTTCCGGTCGAGGTCATTGAAGGTCCGCTGATGACCGGCATGAATGTGGTTGGCGACCTGTTTGGGGCCGGCAAAATGTTTTTGCCGCAGGTAGTGAAATCAGCGCGCGTGATGAAACAGGCCGTGGCTCACCTGATACCCTACATCGAGGCTGAAAAACTGCGCTCGGGCGACACCAGCACAAAAGGCAAGATCGTGATGGCAACCGTCAAGGGCGACGTGCATGACATCGGAAAAAACATCGTCACCGTGGTGTTGCAGTGCAACAACTTCGAGGTGGTGAACATGGGCGTGATGGTGCCCTGCCAACAGATTTTGGATACCGCGCGCGAACACAATGCCGACATCATCGGTCTGTCGGGATTGATCACGCCATCGCTGGAAGAAATGGCGCATGTTGCAAAAGAAATGGAACGCCAGGGATTCAAGATACCACTCCTGATCGGCGGGGCGACCACCTCGCGCGTACACACGGCAGTAAAAATCGAACAGAACTATCCCTCTGGCGCCACGGTGTATGTCGTCGACGCGTCCCGCGCGGTGGGCGTATGCAGCAACCTGCTTTCAGACACACAACGGGATGAATACATCGCATCGATTAAAACCGACTATGCGGCCGCGCGCGAACAGCATGAAGCCCGCCAATCCCGCGCCGTGTATGTTTCGCTCACTGATGCGCGTAAACACGGCCTGAAAACCGACTGGGGAGGCTATACGCCTCCCAAACCTTCTTTCATCGGAGTGAAGGAATTACGCGACTATTCTCTGGCCGAGATTGCCGAATTCATCGACTGGACACCGTTCTTCCAGTCATGGGAACTGGCCGGACGTTACCCGAAAATTTTGCAGGACGAAGTGGTGGGCGTAGAGGCGACCAAGCTGTTCAAGGATGCGAAAGCGATGCTGAAACAAATCATCGATGAAAAGTGGCTCACTGCCAATGCGGTATTCGGCCTGTTCCCGGCAAATACTGTGGGCGGCGATAATATTGAAATCTACACCGACGAGACACGTTCAAAAGTCGCCATGACCTGGCACAACTTGCGCCAGCAAACCAGGAAGCCGTCAGATATTCCGAACTATTGCCTGGCTGACTTTATTGCTCCAAAAGATTCAGGTGTTGCGGATTACATCGGCGGGTTTGCCGTCACAGCCGGCATCGGCATCGACGCGCGTGTTGCAGAGTTCGAAAAAAATAACGACGACTACAACGCGATCATGTTGAAAGCGCTGGCTGACCGTCTGGCGGAAGCATTTGCCGAATTGCTGCACCGGCGTGTGCGCCGCGAATTCTGGGGCTATGCCGCGGATGAGACACTTGACAACGACGCGCTGATCAATGAAAAGTATCGTGGCATCCGCCCGGCGCCAGGTTATCCTGCCTGCCCTGAGCATACCGAAAAAGGTCCTTTGTTCGAACTGCTGGATGCACCGAACAGGGCGGGCATTACGATCACCGAGAGCTTTGCGATGCTGCCCACCGCAGCGGTCAGCGGTTTTTATTTCTCGCACCCGAAATCGCAATATTTCGCCACAGGCAAGATAGATAAAGATCAGGTGGCAAGCTATGCCAAGCGCAAGGGCTGGGACATTGAAACCGCAGAACGCTGGTTGGCACCTGTTTTAAGTTACTGACAATTAATGGAGATTACATGAATACCCTCATCAAAACTGACACCAAGCTGGGCGAAGGCGCGGAAGCACAAGCCGGCCAAATCGTCATCGTGCATTACACCGGCTGGCTATACGACGAAAGCGCGCCTGACAACAAGGGCACGAAATTCGACAGCTCACTTGACCGCAATGAACCGTTCGATTTTCCGCTGGGCGGGGGACGCGTCATCAGAGGTTGGGACGAGGGCGTAGCCGGCATGAAGGAAGGCGGAAGCCGCACGCTGGTGATCCCGCCGGAAATGGGTTATGGCCCGCGTGGTGCAGGCGGTGCGATTCCGCCAAATGCCACACTGGTATTCGACGTAAAGCTGCTCAAGGTGATCAAGACCGACATCGCGGACACCATGGTCGGCGAAGGCGACGAGGCCATGGTTGGAAAAATGGTCAGTGTACACTACACTGGGTGGCTGTTCGACAAGAACGCACCGGACAACAAGGGCGTAAAATTTGACAGTTCACGCGATCGCGATGAACCGTTCGAATTCCTACTGGGCCAGGGCCAGGTGATACAGGGCTGGGATGTCGGCGTGGCAGGCATGAAGGTGGGCGGTCAACGCACACTGACTATTCCGTCTGAAATGGGTTATGGTGCTCGTGGTGCAGGCGGCGTAATACCTCCGAATGCAGTGCTAATATTTGATGTTGAGTTACTGGACCTTAACTGAGTTTGCACTTCCTTCATCCCGCATCATTGATTTTCTGACCAACTTATTTCGTAAAGGCTTACAATGAAACTGCTTTCCAAGCTGTCACTCTTCCTGCTGTTGTCTGGCGCCTTCATTTCCACTGCATGCTCCGAACACATGGCATCAACTACGCCAGCAGCGCCAAACAGCACCGTGAGTACACTTATCAAGACCGACGTTAAACTGGGCACAGGCGCAGAAGCTGTCGCAGGACACAACGTATCTGTGCATTACACGGGCTGGCTGTACGACGAAAAAGCCCCGGAACATAAAGGCAAAAAATTCGACAGCTCGCGTGACCGCGGCCAACCTTTTGAATTTCCACTTGGCGCGGGCAATGTCATCAAGGGCTGGGACGTCGGCGTAGCAGGCATGAAGGTAGGCGGTCAACGCACGCTGATCATTCCATCGGAGATGGGCTACGGTTCCCGCGGTGCAGGCGGTGTCATTCCACCCAATGCGACGCTTATATTCGACGTGGAGCTGTTGGGTGTAAACTGATCACATTGGTGCGCACTTGGCGCACCAGCACGCAAAACTCTGTTGCAGCAGGAGGGTGGCATGTTCCAGATTCGGATTCACGGTCGTGGCGGTCAGGGCGTTGTAACGGCCGCGGAGATGTTGTCTGTCGCGGCATTCGAGGAAGGCCGCCATGCGCAGGCCTTCCCGAGTTTTGGCTCCGAACGCACCGGCGCACCAGTGGTGGCGTTCTGCCGCATATCCGACCGAGAAATACGTTCACGCGAGCCAGTCATGGAAGCGGATGCGATCATCATTCAGGATCCCACGCTGCTGCACCAGATCGACGTATTTGCAGGATTGAAACCGGACGGATACGTTCTACTCAACTCGCATCGCACCATTGAAGAACTCGGTTTGAACGAACTCGTCAAAACGCACAAGGCTGAGCGGTTCTGCACGCTGCCTGCTACCGAACTGGGAATAAAACATATCGGCCGTCCCATTCCCAATGTCCCGTTGCTGGCCGGATTCGCAGCGCTTTCTGGCATCATAAAACTCGATTCTGTCGTCAAGGCAATCAACGAAAAATTTAAAGGCCAAGTCGCTAGCGGCAACATCGCTGCGGCAACCGAGGCTTATCATCTGGTAGGGGAGACGATACATGCTTAAGCAGATAGAAGGCTCGAAAGCAGTTTCCGAGGCCATCTCCCTGTGCCGCCCCGAGGTGATCTGCGCCTACCCCATTTCGCCGCAGACGCACATCGTGGAAGCGTTGGGAGAAATGGTCAAATCAGGCAGGCTCGCCCCTTGCGAATATATCAACGTGGAGAGCGAGTTTGCCGCGATGTCGGTGTCCATCGGCGCATCCGCCGCCGGTACGCGCGCCTATACTGCGACTGCCTCGCAAGGACTGCTGTTTATGGTCGAAGCCGTGTACAACGCGTCCGGCCTGGGATTGCCCATCGTGATGACCGTGGCAAATCGAGCCATCGGTGCTCCGATCAATATCTGGAACGACCATTCGGATTCACTTTCGCAGCGGGATTCCGGCTGGATGCAGCTGTTCGCCGAAAACAACCAGGAAGCAGTCGATCTGCACATACAGGCATTTCGCCTGGCCGAAGAACTTTCCATGCCCATCATGGTGTGCATGGACGGCTTCATTTTGACGCATGCGTTCGAACGCGTGGATATTCCTGCACAGGAACAGGTCGATGCCTATCTGCCGCCCTTCGATCCACGCCAGGTGCTCGACCCTTCAGAACCCATCTCCATCGGCGCGATGGTGGGGCCCGAGGCTTTCATGGAAGTGAAGTATCTTGCGCATGCCAAACAGATGCACGCTATCGAGCGGATTCCGCAACTGGCTGCCGAATTCAAAAATGTTTTTGGTCGCGAAAGCGGCGGACTTGTCCGCACCTATCGCACTGAAAATGCCCAGACCATCATCATCGCGATGGGTTCGGTGCTCGGCACCATAAAGGATACGGTGGACGAGATGATTGATGAGGGCCACAAGATCGGCGTACTCGGAATCATCAGCTACCGACCGTTCCCGCTTGAACAGGTGCGCAGTGCACTCCTCCATTGCAAACGCTTCGTTGTGCTGGAAAAGAGCCTCGCGGTCGGCATGGGCGGAATATTAGCCACCGACGTGCGCATGGCCGTGACGGGAACTGGCCTAAAAGGTTATACCGCGATCGCAGGCTTGGGCGGCCGGCCCATCTTCAAGTCATCGTTGCACAAACTGTTTCGTGAAGCGGGAACTGATGCGCTGCCGCCCGTCACCTTCCTCGACCTTGACTGGGATGCGGTCAACAAACAGCAAGAACGCGAGCGGCAGACCCGCAGATCAGGCCCCGTCGCCGAAAACATGTTGCACGACAAGGGTATCGTGTCTGCTAAATTCGGTTAAGGGAGCCATCATGGGATTTCAACCCGTAAAGTTTTATCAGACCGGCACTTACACCGTCGGCAACCGCCTGCTTGCTCCTGATGAGAGCAGCGTGCAGGCAGATGAAGCACGCAGCAACTCGATCAACTCGGGGCACAGGGCATGCCAGGGATGCGGCGAGGCTTTAGGCGCGCGCTACGCGATTGACGCGGCAATGGCGGAAAGCCATGGACAACTGATCGCAGCAAACGCTACCGGTTGTCTGGAGGTTTTTTCCACGCCGTATCCTGAATCATCCTGGCAGATACCGTGGATACACTCGGTGTTTGGCAATGTGGCAGCAGTCGCCACCGGCATCGCAGCCGCGATGAAGGTGAAGGGAAAAACCGATGTGCGCGTGGTAGCACAAGGGGGAGATGGCGGCACCACCGACATCGGTTTCGGTTGCCTGTCTGGCATGTTCGAGCGCAACGACGATGTGCTGTATATCTGTTATGACAACGAAGCGTATATGAACACAGGCGTGCAGCGTTCCAGCGCCACGCCGCCGGCGGCGCGCACCGCGACCACCATGGCAGTCGGTCTCGAACCCGGCAATGTATTCGGTCAGGGCAAAAACTTGCCGGAAATCGCCATGGCACACGGCATCCCCTATGTCGCCACCGCAACGGTTGCCGACCTGCACGATCTTGAGCACAAGGTGAAGAAAGCCATGGGCATGCACGGTGCGCGCTACATCCATATTCTTGTACCCTGCCCGTTAGGCTGGGGAACCGCATCACATGACACCATACGCATCGCGCGACTGGCCAAGGAATCCGGCATGTTTCCGGTATTCGAGGCAGAAGACGGCATCGTTACCAGTGTGCTGAAGATACGCCGCAAGGTGCAGGTCGAAGAATATCTTATACCGCAAAAACGCTTTGCGCATCTGTTTGTAAAAGGCGCACATCCTGACATTGTGGCCCGAATCCAGGACATCGCCGACCGGAATATCCGCAAGTACGGATTGCTTGACGAGGAGACGCTGGATGCATCTCATAACTGTAGCGAGCAGTCCATAGTGCAAGGAGCAGCACAGTGAAAAACGAGACATACTGCATTGGAAGGCTGGGATTGAACGAGCCGCGACGCAGAATTCTGGCAGAGCAGTAGACTTATAGAGGTGTCTCATGACCAAACCCTTTGCCATTACCTTAAAGCCCGGCACATCGCTTGCCAATCTGACCGGCACTTGGCGCACCGAACGCCCTGTTTATCTTGACCGCCTGCCGCCGTGTAACAACGCCTGCCCGGCAGGCGAGAACATTCAGGGCTGGCTGTATCACGCCGAATCGGGCGATTACGAACAGGCCTGGCGCGTGCTGGTACAGGACAATCCGTTTCCTGCCGTGATGGGGCGCGTGTGTTATCACCCCTGCGAAAGTGCATGCAACCGAGGCCAATTGGACAGTTCAGTCGGCATCAATTCTGTTGAAAGATTTTTGGGCGATGAAGCGATCAAACGCGGCTGGAAATTTTCTGTGCCGGCTCATTCATCCGGCAAGAGTGTTCTGATCGTAGGTGCCGGGCCATCTGGTTTATCTGCCGCCTACCATCTGGCGTGCATGGGTCACAGCGTCGAAATACAGGAAGCGGGACCCATAGCGGGCGGCATGATGCGTTTCGGTATCCCTAAGTATCGCCTGCCACGCGATGTGCTGGATGCAGAAGTAAAACGCGTCCTCGATCTTGGTGTTCAGCTTAAACTCAACAGCAAAGTTACGAATATCGAGCAATGCATGAAAGGCTTTGATGCGACTTTTCTCGCAGTTGGCGCGCATATCGCCAAACGCGCCTTTATCCCGGCGGGGGACGCAGCGCATATTGTTGACGCAGTATCCGTGCTGCGCTCCATGGAAGGTGAAGATAAACCGATGCTTGGACGCCGCGTGGTGGTTTATGGCGGCGGCAACACCGCTATCGATGTGGCACGCACCGCCAAACGCTTGGGCGCGACTGACGCGATCATCGTCTATCGCCGCACTCGCGAGAAGATGCCCGCACATGATCTTGAGGTAGAAGAGGCCTTACAGGAAGGCGTGATGATCAAGTGGCTGTCTACCATCAAGCATGCGGAGGGGGGCAGCCTTACTGTTGAAAAAATGGTGCTGGATGACAAGGGTATGCCCCAGCCGACAGGCGAGTTCGAAACCATGGAAGCTGACTCGCTGGTGTTGGCTTTGGGACAGGACGTTGATCTGTCCTTGTTAGATGGCGTGCCAAATCTTGAAATCAAAAACGGCACGGTAATCGTATCGGGTAACATGATGACAGGATTTTCCGGCCTCTTCGCGGGCGGCGACATGGTACCATCAGAGCGCACAGCCACCGTGGCAGTGGGTCACGGCAAAAAGGCGGCGCGCCACATCGATGCTTTCCTGCGCGATGCGACTTATGAACCCGCACCCAAACATGAGCTGGCGGATTTGTCCAGACTCAACACATGGTATTACTCCGACGCCGACAAGACGGTGAGGCCCATGCTGGACATCATCCGCCGCCAGAGCAGTTTCGACGAAGTGCAAGGTGGCCTCAACGAGATCAACGCGTTATTTGAGGCGCGTCGCTGCCTGTCTTGCGGAAACTGTTTTGAATGCGATAATTGCTACGGTGTATGCCCGGACAATGCAGTGATCAAGCTGGGGCTTGGCAAACGCTTTGAATTTAACTACGACTACTGCAAGGGCTGCGGACTATGTGTGGCAGAATGCCCGTGCGGCGCAATCAAAATGGTGCCTGAGGAAACCTGATGGGAATGATTTCACAACCGCTGTTAGTCACAGCACTGATGCTCGCCGTCTCCAACCTGTTCATGACCTTTGCATGGTATGGCCACCTGAAAAACATGGCAGCGTCCCCGTGGTATATCGCAGCCCTCGCAAGCTGGGGCATAGCACTGTTTGAGTATCTGATCCAGGTCCCGGCGAACCGTATCGGCTATACTCATCTCAATCTCGGGCAATTGAAGATCCTGCAGGAAGTCATCACACTGTCGGTATTTGTACCGTTTGCGGTACTGTACATGAACCAGCCTTTAAAGTGGGACTACCTGTATGCTGGTCTTTGCATGATGGGCGCAGTCTATTTTATTTTCAGAACTTAAACTTTTCCCTCTCCTGCCCTGTCGGGTACCCTCTCCCACTTGCGGGAGCGGGAAGAGGGTGTAGCAGAAATGGAACAAGTAATGCACATACACATCCTCGGCATTTGCGGCACCTTCATGGGCGGCATCGCCGCCATCGCCAAACAATCGGGCTACCGCGTCACAGGTTGCGATGCCAACGTTTACCCACCGATGAGCACGCAACTGGAAGCACAGGGCATTGAACTCATTAACGGTTTCGGCATAGAACAGCTTGAACTCAATGCTGACGTTTACGTCATCGGAAACGTGGTCACGCGCGGCAATGCGCTGATGGAAGAGATACTCAATCGCAATCTGCCCTATATCTCGGGTCCGCAATGGCTGTCCGATACGCTGTTGCGCGATCGCTGGGTGCTGGGCGTGGCGGGCACACACGGCAAAACCACGACAGCTTCGATGCTTGCCTGGATACTGGAATACGCAGGACTGCATCCGGGGTTTCTGATCGGCGGCGTGCCGCAGAATTTCGACATTTCAGCGCGCATCACCGAATCGCCTTTTTTTGTCATTGAAGCCGACGAATATGACACTGCTTTTTTCGACAAGCGTTCCAAGTTCGTGCATTACCATCCGCGCACCGCGATACTCAACAATCTCGAATTTGACCACGCCGATATTTTCCCGGATCTTGCCGCCATTGAAACCCAGTTTCACCATCTGGTGCGCACCGTGCCGGGGAACGGCCTGATCGTCAGCAATGGACGTGAGGAATCGTTGGGTCGCGTCATCAAGCGCGGTTGCTGGACGCCGCTGGAACTGTTCGGCACACAAGCCGGCTGGAACATAGACGACGAAAATCGCGTCACCCTGAACGGCGAATTGCAGGGAACACTGCACTGGGACTTGCTGGGTGAACACAATCGCATGAATGCACTGGCAGCTCTTGCTGCCGCGCGCCATGCCGGTGTATCTGTCACGCTGGGTCTTGACGCTTTGTTACAATTCAAAAATGTGAAACGCCGCATGGAAGTGCGCGGCATCGTAAACAATATTACCGTATATGACGATTTCGCCCATCATCCCACGGCCATCAAGACTACCGTCGATGGCCTGCGCCACAAGATGGGTTCTGCCCGCATTCTGGCAATACTGGAGCCGCGTTCCAACACCATGAAGCTGGGCGTGATGAAGAACGCGCTGCCCGAAAGCCTGAAAGATGCCGATCTGGTGTTCTGCTATTCGGGAAATCTGGACTGGGATGCAAAGAGCGCACTCGCGCCACTCGGTGCAAAGGCCATTGTGGAAGAGAATCTTGATATACTGATCAGCGCCATTTCAGCCAGAGCCCAACCCGGCGATCACATCCTGGTGATGAGCAACGGCGGATTCGGCGGAATCCATGACAAGCTGCTCAAAAAACTGCAGCCTTGATTTCTAGGCTTCCTGATGCTCAAGATCCAGTTCCTGTATCTTACGTGTCAGGGTATTGCGCCCGATACCGAGCAACGTGGCAGCTTCAATACGCCGCCCGTTGGTGTGATGCAACGCCTGCAGGATCAACGTACGTTCAAACTGCGCGACCAGGCCATTCATGATGCCCTCATCACCGCGCTGCAAAGCAGCTTCAACCTGACAGGCCAGAGCCGTACTCCAATCTCCAGGTAGTGCCTCTGTCTTTTCATTGCTGCGCCACTCAGGCGGCAGATCGGCAATCTCAACCACTTGCGATGGCGTCATCACGGTCAGCCAGTGACACAGATTTTCCAGTTGACGCACATTGCCGGGAAAGTCCTGGGCGCTTAAATGTTGCAAGGTCGCTTCGCTAAACTGCTTCTGATCGACGGCCAATTCACGCGCGCTCTTTTGCAAAAAATATTTTGCCAGCAACGGTATATCTTCTTTTCTTTCACGCAAAGGCGGCAAGCGCAGCCTGATCACGTTCAACCTGTGAAACAAGTCTTCACGGAATAGGCCTTGTTTGACGCGTTCCTCCAGATTCTGATGGGTGGCGGTGATGATGCGCACGTTGGCCTTGATAGGCTGATGCCCGCCGACACGATAAAAGTTGCCATCAGACAACACACGCAGCAAACGGGTTTGCAACTCGGAAGGCATATCCCCGATTTCATCGAGAAACAGCGTGCCGCCTTCGGCCTGTTCAAAACGCCCGTGCCTTGTAGTGGCTGCGCCCGTAAACGCTCCTCGCTCATGTCCGAACAGTTCGGACTCAAGCAAGTCCTTGGGAATCGCTGCCGTGTTGATTGCGATGAACGGTTTATCCGAACGAGGGCTATGACGGTGCAAAGCGCGCGCAACCAGCTCTTTGCCGGAACCTGATTCACCATTGATCAGCACCGTCGCATGGGATTGAGAAAGTCTGCCTATCGCACGGAAGACGTCCTGCATGGCAGGTGCATGACCTAAAATATCTGCCGCCACTTCGACCTGACCCACTTCGGCTGATTTGCTGCGACTTTGTTCAAGCGCGCGACGTATCAAGTCTACTGCGTGATTGATGTCAAACGGCTTGGGCAAATATTCAAATGCACCACCCTGAAATGCCGAAACGGCACTTTCCAAATCGGAATACGCCGTCATGATAATGACAGGAATGAGCGGATGACGCTGATGCAGCAATTGCAAAAACTCAAGTCCTGAGCGACCCGGCATACGGATGTCGCTTAAGACCACTTGCGGCAGATCATGGCTCAAGGCACGCAGTGCATCATCGGCCGAGGAAAAACTTTCGAATTCAATGTCAGCACGCGCCAAAGATTTTTCCAATACCCAGCGTATCGAGCGGTCATCGTCAATTATCCAGACTGGTTTCATATTATTCTCGATTTCATATGGTTATTCATAAAGCGCGTATAGCTGGCTGCAGCTACTCGCCACCAGTTTGTAACGGCAACATCACAGTAAAACAGGTACGCTGAGGCTCGCTCTCAAACTCGATGGTGCCGTGGTGCTGACTGACAAAGTCCTGGGCCAGCGTCAGCCCTAGCCCATGACCATCAGCGCGTCCGGACACCAGAGGATAAAATACCTTGTCGCGCAATTCCGGTGCAATACCCGGGCCGTTATCGATAATCTGCACCATCACGGCCAATCGATGGCGTTGCTTGAACAGTGTCACCTGGCGCGCAATCCTGGTGCGCAAAACAATTTTTCCATGGCCGTGCATCGCCTGCGCCGCATTACGCACTATGTTGAGAACCACCTGAATCAACTGTTCCTTATCACCGATCAGCGCAGGCAAACTAAGGTCATAATCGCGTTTAATTGTCAGGCCTTCAGGCATCTCGGCCAGCACGACCGAACGCACACGTTCCAGCACTTCGTGAATGTTGAGCGCACTGTGCCGCGCAGCACTTTGTGGCGTGAGCAGCTTTTCCATCAGGGTGCGCAACCGGTCCGCTTCCTGCACAATGACCTGTGTGTATTCACGCAAGCCTGGTTTATCCAGCTCCTGTTCAAGCAATTGCGCGGCCCCGCGTATGCCTCCCAGCGGATTCTTGATTTCATGCGCAAGATTACGCAGCAACAGACGATTGGCCTGCGTCTGATCAAGCATTTGCTCTTCCCGTGCCAGTTTGAGTGGTCTGTCCATGGGATGAAATTCCAGCACCAGACAAGGATTGTCAAATCGCACAGGTGTCACTGTGCAACGCACATGCAGTTTGTTGTGTGCATGCGTCAACAGCATCAAATCGTGTTCGATATAACTTGCATTGTTATGTAATGCCAGTTGCATCGCATTGGTCAGCTGCCCTGTATCAGTGAATACCATTTGCAATGAGTTATTAATCAGATTTTTGCCGCTTACCTCAAACAGGTTTTCTGCAGCTGGATTCAGATAAATAACGTTCGAGTTTGCATCCGCCAGAATGACAGCAGTGGCGAGGTAATCAAGCGTAAGATGTGTAAAGTCAGACATACAAATATGTAAGCAAAGATCATGCCCAACTGAAACATGTTATTTCAGCTTGGATATTTCGGCTTTAAGCGCATCAACATTTCCCTGATGCAAATCTACCTGCCTGGTCAGTGTTTTGATCTTTTCTTGATCTTTCGGATGATCAGCGTCACTTGTTTTCAGGCTTTGTTTAGATATACTGAGCAAACCTTCTTCAGCTTTCAATTCATCTTCAAGAATTTTTCGGCGCGCTCCATCTCGTTCCTTTTGAGTTTCACCATTTACTTTGGGAAAGTCCCGTCCCGCATCGCCGGAATGTTCGTGCGCAGTCTCGGCGGCAGGCATCACAACGACACGTTTGCCGCCCTTAATTGGTGCGTTTGAATATGTGACATGCCCATCAGCATCAACGGCTTTATATATTTCAGCCTGCGCACATAAGGGAATCAGACATAACAGCAAGTATCCAAGCTTCATAACAGTTCTCCTGCAAAAAGGCCAAATGAGTATAGGGCATGCCTTCATTTGTGACAAACAATTCGCGACAATTCAAAACTTCAGCACAAAAAAAACGGGGCACAAGGCCCCGTTTTTCAATTCAGCAAATAAATTAAATGCTGTAGTACATATCAAACTCGACCGGATGAGTCGTCATACGCAGACGTGTGACTTCATCCATCTTCAATGCAATGTAGGCATCGATGAAATCGTTTGAAAATACGCCACCACGGGTCAGGAATTCGCGATCCTTATCCAGATTGGCCAAAGCTTCATCGAGCGAACTGCAAACGGTCGGGATCTTCGCATCTTCTTCCGGCGGCAAGTCATACAGATTCTTGTCAGCAGGATCGCCTGGGTGAATCTTGTTCTGAATACCGTCCAGACCCGCCATCATCAGCGCCGCAAAGCACAAATAAGGGTTAGCTGTAGGGTCCGGGAAACGCGTTTCAATGCGACGTGCCTTCTCGTTTGGTACATGTGGAATACGGATCGAAGCCGAACGATTTTTGGCGGAATATGCCAACTTGGTTGGCGCTTCGTAGTGAGGCACTAGGCGCTTGTAGGAATTCGTACCCGGATTAGTGATCGCGTTCAATGCCTTAGCATGTTTGATGATACCGCCTATGTAGTAAAGCGCAGTTTCTGACAGGCCCGCATAACCATTACCGGCAAACAGGTTCTTGCCACCCTTCCAGATGGATTGATGCACGTGCATGCCTGAACCGTTGTCGCCAACGATAGGCTTGGGCATAAAAGTTGCCGTCTTGCCGTATTGGTGCGCAACATTGTGCACCACATATTTCAATACCTGTGTCTGGTCAGCACGACGTACCAGCGTATTGAACTTGGTGCCTATTTCACATTGACCGGCAGTTGCCACTTCGTGGTGATGCACTTCAACTTCGATGCCGATATCTTCCAGCGCCAGACACATTGCTGCACGAATATCATTCAGACTGTCGACCGGTGGAACAGGAAAGTAACCGCCCTTGACTGTAGGACGGTGTCCTGTGTTGCCACCATCAAACTTTTCTGCGGATGACCAGGCGGCTTCTTCGGAATTGATTTTGACGAAACAACCGGACATGTCTACCTGCCAGTTGACCGAATCAAAAATGAAAAATTCAGGCTCAGGACCAAAGTAGGCCGTGTCACCGATGCCAGTAGATTGCAAATAGGCTTCAGCACGCTTCGCAATGGAGCGAGGATCCCGGTCATAGCCCTTGCCGTCGGTAGGTTCGATCACGTCGCAGGTAATGACCAGCGTATTTTCGTCCATAAACGGATCGATATAGGCGGTAACTGGATCCGGCATCAACAGCATATCGGACGCCTGTATACCTTTCCAGCCAGCGATGGAGGAACCATCAAAAGCATGACCTTCTTCAAACTTGTCCATCCCCACGTATTTGGCAGGGACACCGACATGCTGTTCCTTGCCGCGGGTATCAGTAAAACGAAAATCCACGAACTTAACATCGTGGTCCTTAATCATTTGCAACACATCTTTTGCCGACAACGACATAGCTCTCTCCCAAAAGTATCAATCAAACAATGAACCCGAAATATCCTATGCAGAAAGCGTGCCAATCCAATCTGCATGTCAGACCGTCATTGTGCCATAAGCCTGCGAACTAACACAAAAATAAATCGCACCAAATACGTGCACTAGGCGCCCCAAGTTAGTGCATTAAAGTCAACGGACTTGTGCATGATTGACGTGAACATGAATGGCGCGAAACAGCGGATCGCCGCGCACCAGTTCATTACAGCGTGCTTGCAGGGCACTGACACCTTCCGGTGGCAACTCATCAGCAGGCAGATACAGTTCTGCATCCACACGGCCTTCCAGATAATGAAATACCACGCGATTACCCCGCAGACTGGCACTTCCCAGTCGTTCGGCAAGCAGCGCAAGCAAGCGGGGACGGCCCGGCAACTTAACATTGTGTCCGGCATGTATGTCGTCTTCCGGATCTATATGCACCATCACATCCAGCACATGGTGATTATTGAGCACTGCATGACGCGCTGACTCGGCTATATAATGTCCTTCTGAAACGCTGATCTTGGGATCAACCAGGATATGCGCATCAACCAGCGCATTGTCTGCCATCTTGCGGGTACGCAAGTCATGTAAGCCAAGCACACCGTGTGTTTTCAAAAGAGTTTGCTTTATCGCCTCCACCTCTTTGGCATCCAACCCGGTATCGATGAGTTCAGACAACGCTTCCAGTGCAAGCTTGCCCCCCATGTACGCAATCATCACCCCGACCACCGCCGCTGCCACAAGATCCAGAAAGGTATAACCCAGCAAATTCCCGACTATGCCTGCCACCACCACCAAAGACGATGCGGCATCAGAACGCGCGTGCCATGCATTGGCCACCAGCATTTGCGAACGCACCCGAAGCGCCACCGCCATCATGTAGCGAAACATGCCTTCCTTGGCTGCCAGCGCAAGAATTGCGATGACAAGGCCTGCCGGGCTGATCACCCGCAAGGCACCCGGTTGTTGCAAACGCATCGCAGCCGCGATCAACAGCGCGACGCCCAAGCCCGCCAAAAAAACACCCAGTATCAGCGTCGCAGCGGTTTCTATTCTTGCATGGCCGTAAGGATGATTATCATCCGCATCACGATTGCCGTGCCGATTGGCGTACAACACCAGCACATCGGAAAGCAGATCCGACAATGAGTGCAGTCCATCGGCCATCAAAGCCTGTGAATGCGCGAACAGCCCGCCCACGATCTGAAACAGGGTCAACAGCAGATTGATAGCTATGCTCACCCACGTGCATTTTTGTGCGGCGGCAAAGCGTTCCGGGTGTAGCGGCTCAAATTTTTCGTCTTGTTGCATGTGATTTTTCATTTCGGTTAAGCTAGTATGCGGCTATGATGTGCAGCATAGCGCATGATTCGTTAAAGAACCAATATTACAGAAAGAATCGCCATGGGGAAAATTACCGCCATTTTGCAAGCGGCTCAACAACGCGCCAAGGAACTGAATCTGTCCTATGAGGGCGCGCTGTTGCCAGTCGAGACTTACAAAATTTTGCAATCTGCACCTGGCGCAAAGCTTGTGGATGTTCGCAGCCGCGCCGAACTGGATTGGGTCGGGCGCATCCCTGGCGCCGTCGAAATTGAGTGGATGACTTATCCCGGCATGAAGCTCAATCCGGGCTTTATTGCCGCACTCGAGCAGCAGGTGGACAAGGAAGCTTTAGTGCTGTTTATTTGCCGCAGTGGCGCACGCTCTCATGCTGCCGCCATAGCATCAACTCTGGCCGGGTACCGCGACAGTTACAACGTACTTCAAGGCTTCGAAGGCGACAAGGATGCAGGCGGACATCGCAATAGTTTTGAAGGGTGGCGTATCGCTGGCCTGCCCTGGGTGCAAAGCTGATATTGCAATCCTTTAGGAATCTACATAGCACGCCTTCCCGGATATCCTCTCGATTTTCTCAGGCCGGGCGAGCCAAAAGAACAACTCAATCATGAGTGAACAAAAACAATTTTTCCCCAGACAGGTCGTTGAAACCGGATGGAACCGGTGGGATTGGGCGCTGTTGCCCATGGTGCTGGCCGTACTGGTTTTGTTAGCTTACGGTGGTGAAGAAATGGCGCGCCCTTACCAGCTGGGTCAAACGCTTTCTCTTTCGCTTGATCCGGAAAATTTGCCTTATTACCTGCTTCGTACGACCTTGCGCATGTTCATTGCGCTCGGCGCCTCCATCATATTCAGTTGTGTCTTTGCCGTACTGGCAACAAAATACCGTGCGGCTGAAAAATTTTTGCTCCCGATGCTGGACATCCTTCAGTCGATTCCCATACTCGGATTTCTATCCATCACCGTCACCGCTTTCATAGCCCTGTTTCCCGGCAGTCTGCTGGGTGTCGAATGCGCGGCGATATTTGCCATATTTACTTCACAAGCATGGAACATGGCGTTCAGCGCGTATCAGGGATTTCGTACCGTTCCGACCGAGCTCAAAGAAGCTGCAAGCGTGTTCAAACTTTCCGCCTGGCAGCGCTTCTGGCGGCTTGAGCTGCCCTTCGCTACGCCAGGTTTGCTATGGAACATGATGATGTCCATGTCGGGTGGCTGGTTCTTCGTGGTCGCTTCAGAGGCCATCTCCGTATCCAACCAGAACATCAAGCTGCCGGGCATCGGCTCCTACATCGCCCTGGCTATTGAGCAACGCAATCTTCACGCGATTGCATGGGCTATCTTTGCGATGCTGGTCGGCGTGATTCTTTACGACCAGTTTTTTTTCAGGCCCCTGCTTGCCTGGGCGGACAAGTTCCGCTTCGAAGAGTCCGGCAGCGAAACGGCTCAGGAGTCGTGGCTGCTGAACTGGCTGCGGAAAACCGAGCGCACTCAGGGTATTGCGCTCGCTGTCGGTGGAATGCTGGAACGCTCATTCGTCATGTTTCGACCCAGTTTCGATGGCACATCGATTCGGGCGCGGCCCCAGGCAAGTTCTGCAACACCTGAACGCATCTGGGACGCCATCCTCGCCGCTGTTGTTTTTTATGCTTTGTGGACGCTGGTTCATTTCATACACGCCGAGGTGAGCTGGAGCGAAGTCGGCCGTGCCTTCATGATGGGGTTCTACACCATGACCCGTGTGGTCGTACTGATTTTTCTGGCGGCTCTGGTCTGGATTCCGGTTGGCGTCTGGATAGGCATGAACCCGAGAATAGCCGGACGTGCTCAGGCGATCATACAGTTTTTAGCCGCATTTCCGGCCAACTTGATGTTCCCTGTGGTGGTTTTCCTACTTGTGCGATACAGGCTAAATCCTGACATCTGGCTCTCCCCCCTGATGATACTCGGCACCCAATGGTATATCCTGTTCAATGTCATCGCGGGCGCGTCCACCATCCCGACAGAGTTGCGTTATGCCGCGCAAAATCTTAATCTTACCGGCCGGCTGAAATGGCGGCGCTACCTACTTCCAGCGATTTTCCCAAGTTTTGTCACAGGCGCCATCACGGCATCAGGCGGTTCATGGAATGCCAGCATTGTTGCCGAGTATGTTACCTGGGGCGATACTACTTTAAAGGCCCATGGCATCGGCAGTTACATCGCCGAGATGACCGCAAGCGGCGATTTCCCCCGGATCGCCCTGGGAATAGGCGTCATGTGCATATTTGTCATGGGGTTTAACCACTTCGTCTGGCGCAGACTCTATCGTATGGCTGAAAATCGTCTGCATTTTTAAGGATCCGCAATGACCACACCTATCGTCGAGCTTAAATCTGTCGGAAAGTCTTTCCGTTCAGCGGATGGATCAGCCAGATCTGTTCTTGAAAATGTCGATTTCACCCTCAACGAGGGAGAAATTGTAGCTTTGCTCGGCAAGTCGGGATCAGGCAAGTCCACCATGCTTCGCATCATGGCAGGCCTGATCACAGCGGACAGTGGTCAAATGCTTTATCGGGGACTGCCGCTTTACGGACCCGCAAATGGCATCAGCATGGTTTTTCAGTCTTTTGCACTGTTTCCTTGGCTCACCGTTCAAAAGAATGTGGAATTGGGACTGGAGGCAAAGGGCATGTCTCCAGATGAAAGAATACAGCGCGCCAAATCTGCCATTGAACTGATCGGCCTGTCAGGCTTTGAAGGCGCACTTCCCCGTGAATTGTCCGGCGGCATGCGCCAACGGGTAGGCATCGCTCGCGCTCTGGTGATGGAACCCGAAGTACTGTTGATGGACGAGGCTTTCTCCGCGCTTGATGTGTTAACCGGGGAGCGCTTGCGCGAAGACATCCTGGAACTATGGGAAGACGGGCGCCTTACTACCAAAGCCATCCTTGTTGTTTCTCACAACATTGAGGAAGCGGTCATGATGGCCGACCGGGTGCTGGTTTTCGCCAGCGATCCGGGACGGGTACGGGATGAATTGCACGTAAAACTTCCCAGGCCCAGGGAAGTTGAGGGCTCCGAAGTCCGCAGCCTGATCGACAAGGTATATGGACTGATGACAGCGGGTGCCTTACGCACTGGACGCACGGCCGACAAGGGCGTCAAAATGGGCATAGGTGACCGATTGCCGGAAGTAGGCATCTCCCGCATGGAGGGTATCCTGGAAATTCTCGCTGAAGAACCGTTTCTGGGTCGTGCGGATTTACCAAAACTTGCCGAAGAAACAGAGCTTAGCGATCATGAGCTTCTTGATGTGGCCAGCGCCCTGACGCTGCTGGGTTTTGCACTGCTCGAATATGGGGACATCATGCTCACGCCGTTAGGCTCACAATATGCACAGGCTGACAATCCCGAACGAAAAATTATCTTTGGGCGGCAACTGTTGGAAAATGTACCCCTGATAGCTTACATCCGCCACGGACTGGTTCAAGACCCTTCCGGCGATTTGCATGAAGACTTGTTTCTCAAGCTGTTGCGATTCACATTGAATGAAACGGATACTTTATCCGCGCTGCGCGTTGCCATCGAATGGGGGCGCTATGGTGATCTTTTCGAGTACGATTTCAATACGGGTATTTTGAACATGCCAAAAGACGAGGAAATAGCGACCGAGTAAGGTCATACACCAAGGCCGTGCTAATACCTGTCTATGTGGCGCGTATACGCCTGCACCCCCGCATATGCCAACAATACCACAGCTAAACTGGACATGAATCCGGCCGCCACATCCGCCGGAAAATGTGCCCCGAGGCTGATCCTGGAAACCCCAACCCACAGCACGAAGAACATCCCCGCCACACGTGCGTATCGATTTAAAACTGGCCACAAACTGGCTACACACAACATTGCAAATGAAGAGTGCCCACTTGGCAAACTGTGATGGTATTCAGCCTTGCCGATAATCTGCACTGTACCCGTAGGCAACGCCAATGGAGGACGCGGAAAATCGAGCAACGGCTTGAGTGTGCCGATCAACCAACCATCTAATAAATATGCGATACAAAATACCGCCATGACTGACATCCAGCGTTTGGCCTGGCCATGGGCCGGATTTTTTGCAACTGCAGACAATGCAGTCAATGTGAACAGTCCGATGTAGAGCGGGAAAAGCGCATGCTCACCAAGCTCAGTGCCCAGCAACATGAACTTGTCCAGATACTCATAACGAATGTTATTGATGGCGTGAAACAGCCAGATGTTTGCCCCACCCCAGTCATATAGTATTTCCTTCATGTGTTTGCCCTAAGCAAAAAAGGCGGACACCCACATGACAACCCCACCGGCAGCCGCTGCACCTGCCATAAGGAACAGCCATTTTTTCCGGGTCAGCACCGTAATGGAGGCCAGTGAAATGGCGATTTGCACTAGCGTCATCGCCTGCGCCAGTTTGTGATGCGGGTGCAGCATGTGTTCGCTTTCGCTGTTGGCTTTCTCGGATTCAGCCTCAAGCGCTTCAGCCTTGAGCTTGATATCCTTCTTGTCTGCCTCGTATTTTTTAATCTTGTCACTGTAATACCCACGCTTCTGGTCGGAAGACAAGTCAGCCGCAAGCTCCATCAAATGTCCTTTGTTGCTCTTGGACTCATAAAAATTCCACTGATCGGAAGCCTGCGCTTTTTTCAGGACAGCCTCGTTTTTCAGCAACATTGCCTCGTTCTGGGTAGCACCCCCCTGATAACTGATGATCGCGCCTATCGACGCCAGAATGGCGGTAAAAATTGCGACCTGTCCGCCCAGGCTGTCTCCACCCTGAGCATGATGCTCAACTGCATGATCGTGGGCGCCGTGAACATGGAATCCGTCTTCTGACATTTACTACTCCTTAATGATGGTTCTGATGGGACTTTAGGTCCACCGTAAAACTGTGACTTCTAACTTTGCAAGACACTTGCAGTTTAATCTGACGTCGTGATTTGAGGCAATTATTTCTGGCATCACGCCTCAACGGCAAACTTAAGCACTCTGATAATCAATAATCAAGGGCGCATGGTCGGAAAAGCGTTGTTCCTTGTAAATGTTGGCCGTTTGTGCACATTGTGCCAAACCCGGTGTAGCGATCTGGTAATCGATGCGCCAACCTACATTTTTCGCCCATGCCTGGCCGCGATTCGACCACCAGGTATAAGCTTCCAGTTCAGGATGCACGACACGAAACACATCGACAAAACCAACCTTATCAAACAACTCCGTCAGCCAGGCTCGCTCTTCGGGCAGGAATCCGGAGTTTTTCTTGTTGCTGCGCCAATTTTTAAGATCAATCTCTTTATGCGCAATGTTCCAATCACCACAGATCACTACTTCACGGCCGCTAGCCCGCAATTCTTTCAGGTGCGGTAAAAAAGCTTCCATAAATTTGAACTTGACCTGTTGGCGCTCATCGCCACTGGAGCCCGATGGCAAATACAACGAGACCACGCTGAAATCAGCAAAGTCCGCGCATAAATAACGCCCCTCAACATCAAACTCATCAACACCCAGACCAACTACAACCTGCTGCGGTTTTTCACGGCAATAAATACCGACCCCGCTATAACCCTTTTTCTCAGCATAATGAAAGTAACCGTGGTAACCCTCCGGATTTAGCATCTGCTTTGTCATATCGGCAGCCTTAGCCTTAAGTTCCTGCAAACAAACAATATCAGCATCCTGATGTGCCAGCCATTCATAAAATCCCTTGCTGGCGGCAGACCGAATACCATTCAAATTGACTGAGATCACGCGCATGAAAATTTCCAATGATTAAGAGCGCGAGATTATAATGTTTCTCAACGTTATATCCCATATTCGGTTATGTTCAATTTCAGACAAGATTTCATCCGCTTTGCCGTAGGCAAAAAAGTCCTCTGCTTCGGCGAATTTCAAACTAAGGCTGGGCGCTTATCTCCCTACTTTTTCAATGCAGGCTTGTTCAACGACGGCGAATCATTAAGAAACTTATCTCAGTTTTACGCACAAGCCATCCAGGCATCCGAAATTGAATTTGATATGCTGTTCGGGCCCGCCTATAAAGGAATCCCACTGGCGGCAGGAACTGCCATTGCGTTGGCAGAACAAGGCCGCAACGTACACTATTGCTATAATCGCAAAGAAGCCAAGGATCACGGCGAAGGTGGCACCACGGTGGGCGCAAAGCTCAAAGGACGCGTTCTGATCATAGATGATGTCATTTCAGCTGGCACCTCGGTGCGCGAATCCATCGAACTGATACGCGCTGAAGGCGCGGAGCCCTGCGCGGTCGTGATCGCACTGGATCGAATGGAGCGTGGGCTTGGCGACTTGTCTGCTGTACAGGAAGTCCAAAAGAACTATGGCATTCCAGTCATTGCGATTGCCACACTCAGTGATTTGCTTGATTACTTGCAGGGCGAACCTGAAATGATGGAAAAGCTGAATGCGGTGCAAGCATATCGCGACCTTTTTGGAGTGGGAAATGAACAAGCTTAAATTGCTGATCGCGATGGTTGCAGGCATGACCTTCAGCATGTCAGTTTCGGCGGCAATGTACAAATGGGTGGATGACCAGGGCACAACGCACTATGGTGAAACCATACCACCCGAATATGCCAACAAGAGCCGACAGATATTAAACAAATCCGGGGCTGTCATCAGGACTCAGGAGGTTCTAACCCCGGATCAACAACGCGCCAAAGAAGCTGAGTCGGCCAAGATGAACGCGGATGAAGCAGTGGCAAGAGATCAAAAGCGTTATGATAAATCACTGACCGACAGCTACAGCAGTGTAAATGAGATTGAATTAGCCCGTAGCCGCAGCCTGCAGCAGGTAGATGCACGCATAAACAGCATCAGCTCACAACTCAAGATGGCCAACAACAGTCTGATAGATTTGCAAAATGAGATAGCCGACCGGCGTAAAGCTGGCAAAAAAGTCCCGGCATTCATGCTAAATGAAATCAAGAGTGCACAGAGCCGTGTGCAAGATTTGCAACAGGATCTGGATAAAAGTAGGGCTGATAAATTGTCTGTCGACGCGCGTTTTAATGCAGAAAAAGCGCGTTACAAGGAGCTGACAGGCAAATAATTCAACAACTTAAAGTGGTTCAAACTGCCCGGTTTTCGCGTTGTGGCCGAACAGTTGACCCTGTTTGATATCAAAATACCAGCCATGTATCCTGAGCGTGTTTGACGCGATGCGCTGGGTTATCCAGGGATAGGTGAGTAAGTTTCCCAGCGATACCAGAATAGCGCGTTGCTCACAAGCTCGCCTGCGCACTTCAATGCTGGCATCAGCATAGTCCCGCTCCACGCTCACTCGTGCGGAATCAACCAGCTTCATCCAGTCGTCTATGAATGAATCAGGGTTGGAATCCCTTGCCGTTTGCAGTAAGGTCTGTATGCCGCCACAGTGCTCATGCCCCAGTATCACGACATGTTCAACCCCCAGATTGCAAACGCCGTATTCTATCGCAGCAGTCGTTCCGTGGTGGCCAATGCGCGCTTCGTTCGGCGGAACGATGTTCGCGACATTGCGAACCACAAACAGCTCTCCCGGCGCGCAATTGAAAATAATTGCAGGATCAACCCTTGAATCACAACAACCCACGATCAGAAATTTCGGCTTCTGGCCTTCGGCAAACAGCCGTGTAAATTCGATATCATTGCTGGGAAAGTGGCTGTCGCGAAAGCGCAAAAACCCTTCGATCAGCGCTTGCGGCCAACCTACATGTGCTGACACCTGGCCTGACTGGACTGATCCGCCCGCAGCGCTGTCCGCTTGCACGGGCTCGACAGCTTTGGAAAATCCCTTCATCAAGTTGTCAGGCGCAGCAGCGCCTCATGATATTTATCGGCGGTTTTTTGCAGCACGTCCTCCGGTATGCGCGGCGCCGGTGCATGTTTGTCCCAACCTGACGCCTCCAGCCAGTCACGCACGAATTGTTTGTCAAAACTGGGCGGATTGCTCCCCACACGATACGATTCGGCAGGCCAGAAACGTGAGGAATCCGGCGTCAGCGCTTCATCAATCAAATACAGTCGGCCTTCTTCATCCACTCCGAATTCAAATTTGGTATCGGCGATGATAATGCCCTTGGTTGCCGCATAATTTGCAGCCTCAACGTATAAAGCGATCGCCGCATCGCGAACTTCCAGCGCGCGCGATACTCCCAGAAGTTTTTCGGCTTCCTTATAGGATATATTTTCGTCGTGATCGCCCACAGCTGCCTTAGTGGAAGGCGTGAACAGCGGTTCCGGCAATTTTTCAGCTTCGCGCAAACCAGCTTGCAAAGTGATGCCGCAAACTGTTCCTGTCTTTTGATAATCCTTCCAACCGGATCCAACCAGATAGCCGCGCACGATGGCTTCAATCGGCAGAGGTTTGAGCTTTTTGGTTACAAAGGCGCGGCCGCGAACCTGATCCTGCTCTGTCACGTTACTCACGACGGTTTCAGGTGCAATGCCGGAAAGGTGATTAGGGATGATATGACATAACTTTTCAAACCAGAAATTCGACAGGGTCGTCAGCACTTCACCCTTGCCCGGAATCGGATCAGGCAAAATCACATCGAACGCTGACAAGCGATCCGTCTGTACGATCAGCAAATGTTCAGCATCCACCTCATAAAGATCACGCACTTTCCCCCGATGCAAAAGTGGCAAACTGGTCAGATTAGATTCGTGCAGTACAGACATGGCGCTTCCTTGGTCAACTGTAAATTAACGCTACATTTCACCTTGCATATTACGGCAAAGTTGATAGAAACGTGTCGGCTATCACTATTGCCTTTTTTGCGGCACTCACTCAAACGCGGCGCAAGCGCTGTATCCTTTAAAGCCAGCATGGGAATAGCAAACCGACATTTGCGCGATAGATAATGGCGAGTCCATCCGCCCCCTGCACGGGGGCTTTACGGGATCAAGCGCCCTTGTGATAACCTACCAAGCGATCGACTTCATTCTTGGAACCCAGTATCACCGGCACGCGTTGATGCAGACCGGTAGGTGTCAGCTCCATGATGCGTTCACGCCCGGTTGAGCTCACCCCGCCAGCTTGTTCGACGATAAACGACATCGGATTCGCTTCATACATCAGGCGCAACTTGCCAGCCTTGCCTGGCTCTTTATTGTCGAACGGATACATGAAGATGCCACCACGTGTCAGAATGCGGTGTACTTCGGCAACCATAGAGGCAACCCAGCGCATGTTGAAATTTTTCTCGCGACCGCCATCCGTACCCATGATGCATTCTTCCACATAACGCTGCACCGGCTCTTCCCAGAAACGACGATTGGACATATTGATAGCAAACTCCTGAGTGTCGACTGGGATCTGCATGTCGGGATGAGTCAGGAAGAAATCTCCCACATCGCGATCCAGCGTAAAGCCGTTTACGCCATTGCCGGTCGTGATGACCATCATGGTGTTCGGACCATACAGTGCATAACCTGCGCAAACCTGTTTGGTACCCGGTTGCATGAAATCAGCCGCAGTCGGGTTGGTCACGCCTTCCGGACAACGCAGAATGGAAAAAATCGTGCCGACGGAAATATTCACGTCGATGTTTGAAGAACCATCCAATGGATCAAAGGTGATCAGGTATTTACCCTTCGGGTACTGTGCAGGAATAGGATAGATGTCGTCCATTTCTTCCGAAGCCATGGCAGCCAGATGACCGCCCCATTCATTGGCCTTGATGAAAACTTCATTGGTGATGATATCCAGTTTCTTTTGTGTCTCGCCCTGCACGTTCTCACTGCCCGCACTGCCCAGCACGCCGATCAGCGCACCCTTGTTCACATCATGAGCAATCTGTTTGCAGGCGGAAACAATATCGCTCAGCAAACCGGTAAATTCACCGCTGGCATTAGGTATGTGACGTTGCTCTTCAATGATGTATTGAATCAAACTTTTGCTCATTTTTCTTCCTCAGTTGTTAATTTGTATCAATTTTTAATCTCGAATTTGCGATTCTACCGCTTTTTTGCCTTGTTCTGGGAGTCTGTTTGTGTATCCACACTCACTTGGTCAGCGAAATGAACAGCTGCAGCAACTTTTGGCTCCAACTTTAACGTAAATACCCTCGGACTTCGCCGAAAGCTATTTTGTTAAAGAAATAAAAAGCGCGGAGAGCTTTTGGTTTCGATTTCAATATGAAATCTTCACCGAAAACCACCCACAACCCTTACTTTGTTAACGATATAAAAAGCGCGGGGAGCTTTTCCGGGAGCTGTGCCACCTTGTCGATAATGGTGTACTGACGGCCGAAAATATCCTTCACATATTCATCTGCCTTGGGGTCAAGATTGATACAATAGGCATAAATTCCCTGGCTGTCCAGTTCCTTAACGGCCTGTCTGGCATCTTCAATCAGTATGCGTCCATCCTTGCTGTCAATGTCCGCAGGTTCCCCGTCGGTCAGAATCAACATCAGCTTCTTGTCGGCCTGCTGTTTGTCCAGATAATGCGCCGCATGACGCATCGCAGCTCCCATGCGGGTCGAATAGCTCGCTTCCATGGCCGCAAGTCGGCCCTTCACCTCGTCGTCCCACTTTTCGCTATAACCCTTGATGTGCATATAACGCACATCGTGACGCGTATTGGAATGAAAGCCCGCGATGGCAAATGGATCACCCAGCTGCTGCACGGCCCACGCCAGCAATGACACCGCCTCCTGGCTTAACTCCAGTATTGTCTGCTCGCTGCCGACCGCCTTTTCATTGAGCGATTCGGACAAGTCCAGCAGCACCATCACCGCAATGCTGCGTCCGTCATTTTGGTGGCTCATGTTGATGCGCGGATCAGGCGCCGAGCCGCCCTTGTAGTCGATCAGCGAACGCAACGCCACATCCAGATCCAGCTCGCTGCCTTCTTCCTGATAACGGATGCGCACCTTGTCTTGCGGTTTTAACAAGTCGAGCATCTTTTTCAGGCGTTTGGCCAGCACCGCATGTTTGGCAAGCAGCCTGTCGATATCGGCGGCATTGCCGCTCGGATGCAAGCCTTCATACACGCTGACCCAATCGGGACGATAGCTTTGGCTGTTGTAGTCCCATTCATGGTAGTGACGCGGCGGCAGCCCCTTGATTTCCTCGTCAGCAGCACTTTTACGATGCTCTTCGAACGCTTCTTCATCGTCGCTCTGCTCATAGAATTTCCACAGGTGGCGATTATCGTCACGGTAATCAATCTCCGTATCCTTGAAATGCGTCTTTGCCAACTGATCGCTCTGTACACGCGTCTTCGCGACAAATGAAACCGCCAAATCAGCCATTTCCTGTGTGGTCGATTCACCCTGCTGCATTAAGTCGTGAAAACGTTGAACGAATTCTACGATGTGTACATTTTTATATGAATGCTGCGGATCAAGCAATGCACGCGACAGCATGGTCAAGCGATGTCTGACACCTGACTCTTTTTCAGGATCACAGGCATTTTCATCTGGCGCAGGATGCAGCGCCATAAATATCCTGCGCAGACCCGGATACTCGCGCATGACCAGATATTCCACGCGGCTGTCTTCCAGAAACTCCACCGCCATGCGTTGGAACGGACTGAAGTTGTCAGCAAAGATAGCCGTGCTCCAGCGCCTGTGGCCTACAATATGAGCCAATGCGGCGCGATATCGATCGATGCCAGCGATTCCGTTTACATCGTTATAAACATCCGGCACACGTATGCCTAGCTTGTCATAGTAGGGGATAGGCTTGCGCAACTCATCGTACATGCTCGAATAGGGAATCAGTTGGTCTTCAACCTGCCACAGTCCGCGCAAATACATGTCAAGCTTGCGTTCATTGTCCATCAGCAAGGTACCCAGCCGCTCGCGCTGCAATACGGCGAGGCTGTCTGCCGATTGCAAACTGAAATAATCAATCTGCCGTTCCGGATGGTCGTTGTAGAAGCGTACCCCGTAACCTACCCAATTTTTCAAACCCTTCAGGGATAACTGTCCAAGCAGCACCTCTATCTGTTTGAAGAGTGCCGGCAAGCCTGGGCTTGCAAAAGTTTGATGTATTCCATGGATGGAGCCTGTGGTGCTTTCCATGAAATTAACAACCAGATTCAGATACTCCTGCATTTGATGCTTTGTAGGCAGTCTGCGAACCACACTGGGCAAGGATTGCAAAAACGGGACGATCGCCTTGCCATTTGGCGACTTGTACATTCTGCGTATGCATTCGGCGATGTCGGGAAGTGCATCTTCACCCAAGATCCTGGCAACGAGTGGCCATTCTTCCAGAAAAATCAGGATAGGTTCCGCACCCCGCCCCATCTTGCCAAGGAAGCTTGCATACTCAATGTAAGCGGCAATCCCGTCTTTGGACAGGTTTGTCAGCGCCACACGCATGCAGTCTGGAAACACCTCTGCCACGCGCGGAAATCCGCAGGCCAGTTGCTCCCAATAGATTTTTAGTTCCTCAGGTATGGTTCCCATGATCACTCAGTCACGATTCGCACGCAGGGCGTGCTCCTACGCAAACACCGCATCGATCGCATGATCGAGTGTGTCGCGTATGTCTTTGTCATCTGTAATCGGGCGCACCAGCGCCATGCGGCAGGCATCTCTTGGCTCAACGCCGTTCTTCATCAAAGTGGCTGCATATACCAGCAAACGTGTCGAGATGCCTTCATCCAGACCATGCCCTTTAAGGTTGCGTGCAGCGATGCCGATCTTCACCAGCTTGGCGGCAATTTCCTGACTCATACCGGTTTCCTTAGCCAGAATTTCAATTTCAAGATTGGCTGGTGGATAGTCAAAATCGAACGCAG
>VFSW01001622.1_pt1 | contig 34310 bp, 59 predicted proteins | sample 5358111 | NCBI WGS metagenome assembly VFSW01 (sample SAMN11554181, study PRJNA540505) | mine drainage metagenome | isolation source: sediment from site ElyBrook_90M | place: USA: Ely Copper Mine, Vershire, VT | collected 2017
AAAACGTACGCATCTCCATAAACCCGCGCGTTACCGAACACTTTGGCGTTGCCAAAAACTTCTGCACTGCCAGCAACCCTGGCATCACCATAAACTTCTGCGCTACCAGAAACCTTGGCATCACCGCAAACTCTAGCTTCTCCAAAAACTTTAGCTTTGCCTGCTACCCAACAATCACCCTCTTGACTTAAATTTGTTTCGGATTCCACGAAGCCACCCAATTCTCCCGCTTTAACGTTACCGAAGTCTTTCATGGCTTGTATTCGATGGAGCGTATGTCCATTAATTTTAATTGATTCTTCTTTAAGTTTGTATTTCATTTATATCCCCTTTCTTTGGTCTGCCACGTTTTGCTTTAATTTTAATATCGGGGAATTCTGCTGCTGTGATATGAATATGAGGTCTTAATGCCTCTGGTTTGCCTTCAAACTCACCGCACCAGTAATTAAAGTGGGTTGTTATTGAAGTTGGATAACGCCTACATTCGCCAATTGGTAAATTTTCCATCCAATATTGGCAACTTTTACACGTTCCAGTAGAATAATAATCAGCCACACCTTTCCCCTTGTGGTTAGAGGCCCATACTTTAAAAAAGTAGGGCCTCGCTATTTTTACATCTCGTCTTGTTCGTGTGGCATACGCTCATGCTCGTAAACCACTTTTTCACCCACATGACCTTTCATTTCACCTAAACGGCCATCATGTTTACCCATATGAGATTCTTCACGCTCACCAATGCCATCCATCTTACCCATTCCAACGCCACCAGCAATCGCTACACGCTTTTCACCAGTACGGTCAGATGATGTTGCCTTTTCAGGTGCTTTCGCTCCTGTACGGCTTGGTACGCCTTTTTCAGAATCCATTTTAGGCACTTTTACTTTCTTTTCGCCTGTGCTATCACTTGCTTTAGCACCTTTTGGCAATTCTTCTTTGTTATAATAACCCATTTTTTCCATTCCTTTTGCAAAAGTTTAGATTAATCGTAAATAAAGTTTAACCAATTTTGTCAATTAAAACAATACACATACCCCCTTTTACAACTTCCTTTCGAGTTACTGATATTTTATCAATTTGACTATCATCTGGGATTAATTTAGCGTGCATTAAAGAATCGAGAAGTCCTTTTATAGTATTATCTATGTCGCGTCTTCTTAAATCGGGCGGATATACGTCAATTATTATCTTTAGTCGATCATTTGGAACATATGGCTGTAAATTCATACTTTTAACTATCTGTATAACGTCAGCCCTAAACTTTGTAGCTTTAACCCCCAAAAATGATCTATGGCCTTGTCTGCCCCAATAATGATTTACTGATGGTGGATATGGAATATTAATGCTTACCATTTAGCCTCCCAATGACTTCAGCCAATAAGTCTAATTCATCCATTTTTAGTATTTTCATATAAGTACGATCACCATGAACGCCTTGTGGTCCAGTATGATGTTCTTGACATAAAGGGATTACAAGCCAATTAGGAGCCCTTTGACTCATTCCTTGACCTTCCCTTATATGATGTAATTGAGGGCGTTCAGAGCTTCTTAAATCAAGCAGATGGCATACTATACAACCTAATTCTGCAACCCTACCCATATATCCTGATTCTAATTTTGTAGGTTTCATTTCACCATCCTATCTATTTGTCTGCAGGATGCTTCCATAGTACGCCAAGCATCAAACTTCATGCGTGCTAGTTCAAGCTGCCATTTATATTTTTCAGCTAAAGTCTTAGCTTCACCCAAAGCGTAACAATGTTTTATGTATTCAGAATGAGCTTTGGCTTCACGTTCTTGAGCTGCAATAGATGTTTCACCACTTTTCTTCATTAGTTGAGCCATTAAACTGTTAGTGTATTTATCTAAAGCAACAAAATCACCCTGTGCTTGAGCGTTTTTAGGAATCATATCCCACATATATTCAATGATTTTTTCTGGGTTGTAGTCGCTCATGCGTTAGCCCTCAATTTATATGCAATCCGTTGCCTGTATTCTTGCATCGATTCACCGGGAAAAGGGTTAACTTTAATTTCACGACCTTTTGCCATTGTCATATCGTCAGTAGAAAACCACGTTATTTCAGGCTTTTTAACCTTTTTAGGTTGTAAATCTAATTCATCATCAAATTTAGATTGATTTAACCACGTTGCAGGGTGAGGGATAAATTCTTTGTCAACTTCTTTTAATTGCCAATACCTTAAATGAACTGATAAAGCATTAATAGCTTTTTGTTGATCGGTTTCAGATAATTTACAAAATGCTGTAATTGCTGGTTTTTTTGATACTTTTTTAGGATATAAATCCCAAAACTTTTCAAAATTTAATAAAGAAGCAATTTTGTTGTTTGGTTTTTTAGGTAATGATGACCAATGTGTAATTATTCCGTCATTAATAATTGTTTGTCTATCATGAATTACCCAACCATAACTGCATTTTCTAACAATTAAATAATGATGATCTTTTGTGTAACCTAATACTAATTTACTATACCCAGTTGTTTTGTCTTCTTCTGGCGTTCTTTTTTCTGATTCTATCCACATAATTCTTCCCCTTAATTATGTTTAAAGTACGTGTTCTTCAAATATCTTAGGTTCTTCTAATTCAGTTCCCCTTAAATTATGTAAACAAGCCAATGTAACGTTATCAGTTAATGCTACAAAAGCGTGTTTAGATTTAGCAGGAATAATTATTATTGCTGGAGCTTCAAACTTGCCCAATTGCTCGTCATCTTTAAATGCAACGATTGTCCCAGAGCAAATTAAAGTAATATGGTCATGTTCGTGAGCGTGTTGTGGTGCAACAGTACCTGCTTTAGGTAATGAGTAATAACGTATCCAAATATCATCAACTTCTTGAAATTGAATGAACGGCACTTCAAACCGTTCATTTTCATTAATCAACTCACTTAATTTCTTATCCATGATTTTCCCCTTAGTTATCAGAAAAGATATTACCGTCTAAAACTTCTTTATTAAAACACTTTAAAATCCTATCAAATACTTCGTGCATTTCATTAATAGAATCAGCAACTATTTCAGCTTCACAATATAAAATAGGTTTGCGAGCTTTGTCATAATAAATCTCACATAAAACTATTTCTTGCTCATCATTATCATCAACAAATGTAACAAATTGGTATGTCCAGCCTTCAATTTTAACGTCAGGAAATCGTTGTTTAATATCTGCCATCTTATCCATTAAATTCCCTATATATTAATATTATGATTAATGCCTGTTGGTGAACAAACCTAGCCCTTTCCTGACTAAACTAGGTTTCCTTATTAATGCCTGTCGGAGCCACATTAACCCGTCAGCCTTTCCCAGATTCGTGACGCTAACTTCGCCATCACTTACGCTATCTCAATCTGTTTCCCTTTGTAGCGATATCCCTAGATTCCAAACGTCGGTTCCCGCCTAATCTAGCGGTCAGAAAAGAAAAACCCTAATATACTTTGTGTTAGAGCGGTTCTTGGCGGAACAGACTGGGCGTTGAGAAACAAGAGTTTTTTCCTTTCGGATTGACGCTTTCATCTACACGCCCTAACACGAAATACACTAGGGTTTAGACTTGTCTCTCTAGCCAGACTGCCACATCTGACACCCCTATTGTAATCTATCATTGGCTATTGTCAATAAGGCTATTGTCAATAAGTTCAGGCCAAATATTTCTAAAATCATCTGGAAATAGTGTTTTTCTTGTCACTAATCCTTTAGATTCTTTCTCTATTCTTGCAGCTAAAACAACTAAATGTCCAAATGGTATGCCATTAAAACGCCATTGACTTACAGCTCCAGGCGATACTTTGCAATACTTAGCCACTTTGTGCGTGCCACCCAATACTTCAATAATTGCTTTTGTGTTGTAATTTTCCATGATTCTATTTTAGATTATTAAATAATTGTTGACAAGTATATTTAGATAACTTAACATGATCTTACGGTCATGTGATCGGTGAACTTTAAGGAAAAATCATGGGATACTTTTCAGAACTCCACGCAGAGCAACAAATCCACCAACAAGAGCAAGAAGAAGCTATGGCAGAACTGTCATATATGGCTGACCATCTTTACCACAAACTTTCTAAATATTGCAATGAAGAAGAGTTAAGTTTTTTAAAATACTTTTTACCACATGGAGAATAATATGATTATTGTTAAAGCAGATATTGAAAATCAAAAAGACTACAAGATTACACCAGTTGGCAACCACTTAGCTTGTTGTTACAGAATCGTAGATTTAGGTACTCAAAAATCAACCTGGAATGGTGTTGCAAAAATGCAACGCAAAATTATGTTCAACTGGGAAATTCACTCTGAAGATGCTGAAGGTAATGTTACCTGTACGGAAAACGGTGAGCCGTTATCTATAAGTAAGCGTTACACAATGACCCTATTAGAACAAGCCAGCTTACGTAAGGATTTAGAATCTTGGCGTGGACAACCTTTCTCTGAACAAGAATTAAAGGGATTTAACGTTGAGAACGTCTTAGGCAAGTTTTGTATGATTAATGTAGTGCATAACAAAGCAGACAACGGAAAGACTTATGCAAACGTTTCTGGCATATCTAGCGTGCCTTCCTTAATTAAAAAAACTGGCCTGCCAGAGCAACACAACAAAAATGTTATATTTTCTTTAGATAACTTTAATCAAGAAGTATTTAATGGTCTGGCTGAATGGATACAAGAGATTATTAAATCCAGCCCTGAATATCTATTAATTAATGGAGAATCAAACGCATATAAAAATGTGAATGATGTGTTGAAAGAGATGGAAAGTAGTATCCCATTTTGATCTAAATAAGGGGAAATAAACGGAAAAAATACTTTCTATAAAGAAGATGGGAATTATTAAAGGAGAAAATCATGGAAAAAGAAATTACATGGGAAGAATTATCTAAAATTTATCGTAAGGAAACCGGTAAATCAGCATTTACTATGCCTTTTCAAGTTAGTTTTAATTGGGCATTATCAAGAAAAGATTTGTTTAAAGAATCAAATAATGATGGTTTGATTTACATTAAAGATAATCATGGGTAAACCACATAAACATTCAGCCTTTATCAAAGCATGGGCTGACGGCGCTGAAATTCAATTCAAATCTTTTGAAGATAAATGGATAAGCGTTAAAGATAGGTTACCAGAGTTCACCAAAGATAACGGAGATTAACTATGCCAGACATTACAATGTGTGAAGGAGAAGGATGTAAAATTAAACAATCTTGTTTTAGGTTTACTGCTAAACGTGAGCATTATCAGTCTTATTTTGTAGACTCTCCATTAGAACCTGATGGCTCTTGTAAGCACTTTATGTTTGATAACTATTCTCCAAAACTATATGGCAAAAAGAAATATGTTTTAGAGGGAAGTTGGTTATGAAATCAGATAAAGACACACAATATTTTATTGCTATCAACGACGCTATTGAGGTAATTAAAATACAAAGAAACTACATTAAAGAACTAGAAAAGGACATAGAAGTACTGAACGACAGAATTAATGAGCTACTAACAAAAAAACCATGTGTTACAAAAAACAAGTTTGAGTGGCATGATAGACACACAGTATTTAAAGGAGACTAATTATGAAAATATTTATTGTTGTTCAATACGAACTATACGGGGATGAGTGGACTATTGGAGTTTTTAACTCAAAAGAAAAAGCAGAAAGGTATGTAAAAAAGGAAATAAAGCAGCACTCCCAAGAGAATTATTACATTCAGGAGTGGAATGTATCCTAATTTATAAAAGGAATTGATTATGGACGCATATACATTAGCAGAGGACATAGAGAACGGTTTATTTAACGATTCAAATTACAACAAGAAAAAAGCAGCTGATTTCATTAGGCAACAAGATGATCAAATAAAAGAACTAGAAAAAGATTTACATATGCTTCAAAGACATTATGGCCAATTAGATCATGATTTAAAAGAAAAATAAACCTTTAAGTTATTTTAATTAGTTAAAAAACAAACCTTTAAGTTATGGTAATCAAATTTATTAACAAGGGGATAAATTATGAAAGGATTAGTTGATGAGCTTAGAAAATAAGCAAGACGACTGGAAAAAACTTCAGGAAAGTCGCTTAAAAGTATGCTTGGAAATGAAAAAAGCGATCAGGTGCAAAACAGTAGAAGAAAAAAAACGTCTAGTGGAAGAATGGAAAGCAAAGTACCCTCCATTAGTCTTCAAAGAATTATTAGCTTTAGCAAAGAGCCCCAGTAAGTACGTAGTTGCTAAATGGGATAAAACATTTAATTTGTCAGAAACTAACAATCTTTTTTAAAAATTAAGGGGATATTATGATAGTTAAAGATCAAGCAAGTAGTAGCAGACATTGGTATGACTTACAAGGCAATCCGGCCTACACAATTAAAGGTAAAGATGGGAAAGATCGAGCAACAACGCTTAGAGATGCTAGAAAACATAATCTAGTTCCGTCTGTAACCACAATCTTAAATCTAGTAGCAAAGCCTGGGCTTGATACGTGGAAACAACAACAAGTCTTATTATCAGCTTTAACTTTACATAGAAAGCCAGACGAACTTGAACAAGCATGGTTAGAACGTGTAATGATGGATTCTAAAGAAACCGGTAAGGCAGCAGCAGAGCGTGGAACTTTAATTCATGCTCAAATAGAATCTTATTTCAAAAAACCTTATCTTAACCCAGAACAATATGTTGTAAATACGCAACAAGCAGTCAATGATATGTTTCCCAATGAAAACTGGATACATGAGAAGTCATTCGCTCATATTGACGGGTTTGGAGGAAAAGTTGATTTGCACTCCTCCAACGTTGTATTGGACTTTAAAACAACAGAAAAAGATGTGGATAGCATAACCCCTTACTTTGAACAGATAATGCAACTGGCAGCCTATAAAGAGGGTTTAATGCTGAATGAAAAGGCAACCGTAGGTAACGTTTACGTAAATCACTTTAATAACAAAGTAAAAATCATAATTCATGATGATGAGGAAGTTAAACAAGCGTTAGAATGTTTCCACTGTTTGTTGTTGTTTTATAGATTAAAAAATAAACTTATTGACAAATAAAGTTTAGTTATCTAAACTGTAATCACGGTCAAGTTGATCGGTGAACTTAATGGGAATAAAAATGAAATTAGACGTAGATCAAATTGGTTTTATTTGGTGTTGTGTATTAACCGCAGTTGCATATTTTATGGGAGTTTTATAATGAAATTCTGCATAAATTGTAAACACTGTGAAAAAAATGAATTTGGTTATTATTGCCAAGCTCCACATTACGATCATAGAATTAATTTGGTAACTGGTGAAAAAATGAATTATATAACTTGCCAATTAATGCGTGAACTTGAAATGATTGGGTGCGGAAAAGACCCTAAATGGTTTGAAGAGGTAGGAAATGAATCTACAACAACACGCTAAGGTAGAGAAACGTGAGCTTAAAAGCAGAAGCAGCTAGACAAAGAGCACGAATAGAAGGGATGGAAAGGGCTACAAAAGCTCTTTCTACCCCAGAGGGTGCTATTGACTGCGTATTATCCATGAACCAACCAGAACAAGCGTTGGCTTTTTTAATATGCACAATCTTTAACGGTGATTCAGGACTTCGTTTAGCTTTATCTATAACGGAATTTTGGGTAGAAGCTAAAGGCGAAGAAGCTATGCAAGCAGTTGATCTGACGGAGTTTTATGATGATGTATCAGGTCTTTGATGAAATAGGGTTATTGGCAAATTTTGAAACCTATGAAGAAGCATTAGAATTTTGTGGTGGTATGGAGTTTGAAATTATAGAAGTTGATATTGACTGGGAAGCATTATTTTAAAGGGGAAATAATATGTCGCAGCAACAAATGATTTTACAAGCATTAAAAAGACGTTGGTTATCACCATTAGATGCTCTTAAAGAGTGTGGAACAATGAAATTATCTACCAGAGTTGGTGAATTACGAGCTAAAGGTTACGTAATTAACGACAAATGGAGCAAAGACAAACGATTTAAACTATATAAATTAGTTAAATCGCCTGCCTAATTATTTATGTCTTAACGCAGGGATTGGATGAGCTTCGCCCATTGGCATACGTTCGTGGGCTTCCAATTCCTTATGTAACTCCATTACTTTTTTCTTTTCTTTTTGAAAGTCTTTTTCAACCACATAATTTTTAGGTTCTATGTGTTTAACTTTTTCTTTTTTGATATCAAATTTCATACAGCCTCCGCAGTATCAGCATCAAAAAGGTGTCCTCTAAACTGAAAAGAGTTCTCGCTGTGTTTCATTACTAGCTCTGGCATAAGCAATTTGCCGTCTCTAAAATGTATTATACCAAACCCTGATCTATGGTTTCCGTGTCGTCCTTGTTGATAATCCAAGTTATGAAAAGAAAGCGCATCAGCAAGGGTTCCCGTATCTAACGCCCACTTGGTTTCCCCTTTAGCATCTGTCCACGGTCTAACCTGTAAAGAGTGGGTATGCCCAGATATATAATGACATTGAGCTTTTAATATATTGTTATGCGTGGCATGTAAACCAGTATGATAAAAATGCGTGACGCATACATCATTATTTATCCATGTTGTCCAAGCTGGGGACCATTCAGGGAAGAAATCTTTTAATGAAAAGCCAAAAACCCCTTCAAATTCTGACGCTTGCGCTGCTAACTTCGTCTCAAATCTAGCATCATGATTACCAAGATTCCAGATAAAATTATGACAACCTGCTTTTTTTCCTGCTTTGTATATTTCTTGTAATCGTTCTAAGTTAGCATCTAGTTCTTCTTTTACTGTTGGTTTTTTATCCCAACCTATTCTTGGATAACGACTAATCTTTCCGCCATCAAAAGAATCTCCGTTATTAATGATAGCAATAGGTTTAAGGTGAGGAATCAAAGCAAGTAAAGCTCGATGCATGGTACTAACAAAATTAGGGTAATAATGCGCATCGGAAAAAATAATAACGCATCCTTCTTCGATGGTTAATTCAATTCGGCCTTCTGCTTTAATGACTCTTTGGGTTCCTAGATTATTCCAGGTAGTTAAATTTAATCGGTTTTTATTTAGTAATACATATCTGACGGACATATCTAGTTCTTTAGCGACTAACTTTGGAGAGCCAAGTCTTTCCCAAATCTCAATAAACTTTGCATCACTGACCTTTTTTTTCATGTTATCCTTTTGATTTCCTCAATACATTCGTTGATGATTTCTTCAGCGGATTTTCCAGCAATGCCAATATGAGCCATCACTATCTTAATGATAACCTTACTAACAGGGTCATCATGTTCGGTAGCATACCTCTTTAATCGTTCTAAGTCAGCTTTTTGATTATTAAACCTTTTTTTCTCTCGATTCAAATACCACAAAGCCTTTTCAATATCTTGATTGTGATTTCCTTTATGGTTTTTACGCCATAAATATTTAATAGCATTACCAAGATTAAACGGGAGGTTTTCAGTGATCTCAATAGCTTCAAGCCCTGAAGGGTGGCTAGTGTAATGAGTAGGATTGTGAACTTCGCTCATAAGAATAGAATGTAGTAAAGTATGGCAAATAGTATAAATATGATAAAAATAACGCCTATGGCGTCACGATCTCTGTATTCCATATAACCTCCTATTTTAGGTGGTATTTATCCCTACAAGGAGCACAAGCTCCAACAATAAGGCGACCAGACCATTCACCACATAAGTCGCACTCGCCAGCTACACCTTTCTCTATATCTTTGGAATTTTGCTTGATAGCGTTGTCATTAATGATTTGAATATAATCGTTTGCTCGATCAACTTCGTCAGCCATCTAATTCCCCTCCCTGGTCTTGATAGGCTAAAAACCAATAACTGTTTCTTGGTTTTATTAAAATATATGGTATAATTTTATTAATTAATTTAAATAAGTATATAATTTTATGGAAAAAAATCAACATATTGGCAATTTTATTTTTATTGAATATACAACTCCAAAATATGGCAACAAATATGGAATATTTATGTGTAAATTTTGCCAAGAAAAAAAAGAAAGAGTTGTTTATCAAGTAAAAAGTGGTTATGTAAAAAATTGTCATTGTCAGCAAAATAAATTAAATTTAACTCATGGTCATTCAACAAATAAAAAAAGTTCTAAAACTTATGAAACTTGGCGTTCTATAAAGAAAAGATGTATTAATAAAAATCATCCGCATTTTAAAGATTATGGAGGAAGAGGAATTACAATATGTGATGAATGGCTTAACTCTTTTTCTAATTTTTTGAAAGATATGGGAGAAAAACCTGAAGGATATTCTATTGATAGAATAGATAACAATAAAGGTTATTATAAAGAAAATTGCAAATGGTCTAATATAAAAGAGCAAAATAATAATAAAAGAAACAATACTATTTTGGAATTTAATGGAGTTAAAAAAACCATTAGTCAATGGTCTGATTTTACTGGAATTAAAGATTGCACTATTAGTGAAAGAATAAAAAGAGGATGGAGTATTGAGAAAACACTCACATCCCCAATTAGATTTCATAAAAAATTTCACTCTAGTGTTCCACCTTTTTCAACAAATGCTTTTAATAAAAACTCCATTGAATTTTGATGTTGTCTGTAATTATTTCCAACAAAAGATGCCCATATATTAGAACATTTACTAATAGCGTCTTTTATGTTGCCTGCATTTATATCTTCAAGTGCTCGACGTTCTTTTATTTGTTGTAAAGCTATTTTATCTTGTGATTCAGGTGAAAAATCAAGTAAATTCAATTCTTTTTTATATGCTTCGTAGTATCTATACAATAGTTGATAGCGTCCGGCTGCTGTCGATTCAAGTCCATGACCCAAGTTAACCAATATATCGGGGTGAGTGCTATAACTATCAAAGATACCGCTTCCAACCAAACAGTTATACCCGTCATCTCCAATATCAATGGTTCCTTCACTAACTGCGATGGTATCGAGAAATGCTGATTCATTTTGAGTTATTCCTTTTAAGCGTGCCATTATCTATTCCCCTCTACACCTTGATGTTTTTCAACAGTACGCATAGCACCCATTCCTAGCATACCAAGCAAAACTTGCATGGTTAAATTTGTATCAATAACTGGAAATGCACTGGCATAACCAAAACCTACTTTAGCAACAAACCGTATAATAGGTTCAATTACTGATACATAAGCTAAACCAAGTCCACATACCCACCCAACAAACGGTCTCCATCCTGCCACAAACCAATTTGTACTCTTGGCTTCTTCTTCGTTGACCGATATTTGGGCTAAATCTAACTTAATTTTGTTATCCATGCAAAACTCTTGGAATTCAATATCAAGTTTTTTCATAGATTGTATCTGATCTGCAGGCGTTTTGTCTAATTGGTCTTTAATAGATTCTACAGTCTTGTCAGAAGCACCTAATTTGCCGGCTAGCCATTCTACCCCACCGCCAACAATGCCTCCAGCCGGGCCGGCTAAAAACGAACCAATTGCAGGTAACTCACTTATCCAGGACATATTCCCCCCTTATTTAATAATGTAACGTTGTAATGCTAAATAAACTAATCCGGCAAATGCTAAAGCAAACAATCCATGCAACGACCATTTCCCGAATTCTAAATATTTTTCATCTAGCCATTCTTTTAATGCTAGTTTTACAGCGTCTTTCATTTCATCTTTATCGATTTCCGGCATGATTACTTTCCTATATCTTTTAATTTAATACCAGCACCTGGCTCTACTGACGACCTTACCCATTTGTTTGTTGCTCTTTCTGATATTTTTTTTCCAATATACGACCCAACGGGTATGCCATGCGCCAAATAATTAACAGCCCCTTCAGCACCCTTTTTAGCACTTGAAGCCAACGAACCAACCAATGTGTTGCTAGTATTGACAAATGACCCCTTTGGAAAAAATTGCGTTATTCTTGCTGTATTACCTAACGCTTGTAATTGTTTAATTTCTTCTGGTTTAAATATAATATCTAACTTTGGTTTTAGAGTTTGTAATGATTTGTTATATCCAGCTTGACCAAAGTTACCTTTATTATCAACAATGTTAGCTCTTTCTTTTAAATGATCTATTATTCCTGCTTTAATAGCTTGTTGTGCTTCAGGATAGTCTTTTAAATTATTCATAATTGTTTGTACTTGATCTCTACTTCCGCCAATTATGTATTTATTTATTAAAGTATCAGGAGTAATTGTTCCTTTATCAAAAGCAGAATAAATAGGGTCGTTGCCAATAACTTGAAATCTTTCTCTAGCAGATGTTCTTGCTGTGTCTGCTAACGGTTTTAAATTTGCTGCTTCACCTACTAATGGAAGTTGCTCCATTTGTTCCCTAGCTAAACTTAAAGCCATAGCTGCATTACCGTCACCAGCACGTTCTGCTTTTCTAATCTCTGAAGCTATATTTGTTCTCATGGCTTCAAAGTTCTCAAATGTCATTGGTTGCCCATTAGCAAATTTATTTAATTGGGATTGAATAGAAGATGGCAAAAATTCAGATTTAAGATTTTTAGATAATGATTGTTCAATGTTTTGTGCTAATTGTTGACCATCAACAGGAAATTGACCTCCATTAGCATCTGTTAAAGCCTTGTAATTAGAGCTTACAGTTTCAACTTTGTTTTTATCAATATCTTTATAAGCATTAATAACCATATCGGCAATTTCTGGTTTTGTATTAACGTAAACGTCTGGAGCAACATTTTCCCTAATTAAATTAGTGTTATTAATTAGCTTTTCATTTTGTTCATTAAACTGATTTGCCAATTCAGGAAATTTACCCCTGTTATTTTGTTCTAAAGATAATTGTGATAAATCTTGAGAAGCCTGTCCTTTAGTTAAATTAATTGGGTCAGGTAGTGATGTAGCTTCAGCTTGACGCTCAACAGCACTTAAATTAACTGGTTCGCCAGATTGAATTGCTTCATTAACTTTAGATGCTAGTTCAGGTGAACCTTGACTTGCAGTTTTTATTGCTATTTCAGGGTCTGTTGCTGCTGCTGAACCAACAGAACCATAAGCAGTAGATTCAGCATTTGGCAATCTATTTTGAAATTGATTTTGTAATTGTTCTGCTGCTCCACTTACTTTTTGACCAATATATACTTTAGGAACAGTATTTAAAGCTGCGGCAACATCTGCTATCGGTGCAATTGCTTGAATACCAGAGTTATTAATAACATCACTTGCGGTTTGTAATGCTTGTTGTCCGCCAGGTGACGTCGGTTGTGGGGTTAAATAATTAATAGCTTTTTGAGCCTCTGTTTCAGCTATATTACCACCCTCTGGCGTTCCAAATTTACCAGATACTATTTCTTTTCCAATACCATATAAAGTACCAACAGGAGCGGCAACAGAGCCAACAGCCATAGACGTAGCGGCAGCGGCTGGACCAATTACATATTTATCTAAAGCAGTAGGTTCTGGTTGAGGGGCGTTTTGAACTTGAACAGGATTACCTTGAGCATCTGTTGCCGGTATTAAATCAGCTTTATCTGGTGTTTGACCTGGTAAAACTTTTCCACCTGAATTCAAAAATTGATAAACAGGGTCTTGTGAGGATAATGGGTGATCTTGAGATGAATCTGAAACCCCTCCAGCCATTTTAACGATTGGGTCATTATTAGCTAAAGTAGATTGAATGTTTTTAGCGTATGTGTTTAATACGTTATCAGCATATTTATGGGTTTTTTCACCCCAATTAGATTGATCTGTTCCGCCGTGATACATCATCAAAGCAGTATTTAAATCACCTTGAGAAGCATCTAAATTTTGTTTTAACAGTTTAGCTGCCCCCCAAATAGCTTGTTTAGGGTCATTAGGGTCAATTTTTAATGATTGGGCTGTTTCTGGGGTAAATTGCATTAAACCATAAGCAACAGGATTACCCTTATCATCTTTACTTACAGCATTTGGATTAAATCCACTTTCATTTTCTGCAACAGATTTTAAAAGTTCAGGATTTAATTTATATGCGTCAGCAGCTTGTTGGAATAAGTCATCATACATTATTGTGGTAACCTTCCTGTTTGAGATAATGTAAGTAAATTAAGACGTTTTTTAGCCAACTCTTTCATGCCTTGTGGCCCTAATTCATTTTTAATCTTATTAATTTCTTCTGTATCACCATCTTGTATAGCGTTTTGCAATCTAAATATATTAATATCAAGATTTTTAGACCATGCTGATTTAAATGCTGGAGCGTTTGTATAATTTGGATTTCTAAACCCAACTGCGTTGTCCATTCCTTGTCTATACATAGTTAGAGCAGAGTTAGCGGCGTCATTAAATTTAGTAACGTCTTGTAAAGCACTTGGGTTAAATGATGTTGAACCATTGGCTGCAACTGAAGCCGCTAGTCTTGCATCTGAAGCTGGACCACCCATTTGTTGCATAGCATTAATGGCATTTTTTTCAAGATATTTACCTAACTCTTGATAACTATTAACATTATTAAAATCAATACCAGTAACAGAAGATAATCCACCTAACACGTTTTTCCATGTTTGGCTTCCAGGTCCTGTTGCAGTATTTTGACTTAAACGCAGAATATTCTGATTAATATTATGTTGAATAGGTGCTTGATCTGCTGCTGAACGAATACCTGAAACTTCTTTTTGAGTTTGAGCGATATCCTCTTGTTGTCCAGGTGAAAAATAAGGCATCCCCCCACCACCAGGAGCAGTTGTACCAGGTAATAATGTACTTCCGATAACTTGCCCAGCATCATTTCTAATAACTTTATAAAAGTTTTTATCTGGTCCTTGTTCAACAGTTTCTCTTTGTGCTGGTGTAATAGTGGATTGAATAACAGGAGCGGTTGGATTTACTGTACCTTGTTGATATGGACTTGTTTGAACAGGAATTTGAGCAGAACCTGAAGGAACATAAGTTGGAGCTTGATTTAATTGTCCACCTTGAGTTCCAATATCCAATACTTGTCTAACACCATTTTTTAATATTTGAATAGCTTGTGGTGCTTTTGATGGGTCGCTTTTAACAAGATCAGAAAGTTGTCTAATTTGCCCTACATATTTAGGGTCAATATTCATACTTTCAAGGTTGTCGGCAGTTGAGCTTAATTTATCAACAATATCATTAACATTAGGTTTAACAGGATTAAATGAAGGGTCGGCTAATAAACCGCCAGCCATTCCTGCTGTAATTGATTTTTGGTGCAAATCGTAATTAATGTTTGCCGTATTAGCAGCAGTTTGTTGTTGGTTTGTAATTGCTTGTTGTTCTTGAACCTGTAAAGGATTAATTTGTTGTGCTTGTTGATACGCTTGAGCTCCACGAGCAATATTAATAACGTCACCAAGTGACATTTGGTTTTGTTGTTTTATAAGCGTTGCAATAGGTGTAAAGTCAGCCATTTTATTATCTTATTAAGCCCCAGGTAAATTAGGAATATTAGAAGTAGGATTTCCAGCGTAAGCCTGATTTAATTGGTTAGTTATATTTTGTTGATTATTTCCACTTAACAAACTAGCCAACAATGCTGAATTACCTGTATTTGTTAATCCACCACTTAATGCGTTAGCAGAACCAACAATACCAGATGCGTTAGCAGCACCAATGTTAGAAAGTGTTGTTCCAACTTGTTGTCCTGTTTGTACGCCAACTCCAGCCAATGCTCCAGCACCAGATAAACCAGTATTAGCTATGTTAGAAAGCCTGTTAAATATATTGTTTTGGTTGGTTTGTGATTGATTAAACCCTAATTGTTGCTGTTGCATATAGTTATTCAATGCATTTTGATATGCGTTTTGAGCATAATTTTCAGCAAACATAGTGTTTGATCTAGCTACATTAGAACCCCCACCACCAACATTGACGTTTTGTGCGTTTGCTCCCAACCCCTGATTTAACATGAACTGATAATTAGGAGCCATGTTGTTCATTATGTCCTTATTAGTAGCAGGAGCATAAGTAGAAATTTGTGATGTTAAATAAGGTAATTGGCTGCTTAATTGATTAACCCCAGTTTGCCCTAAATTCAAATAAGGCTGCATATTGGCAGTATTTTGATTATATATTGCCATTTGCTGATTAAGAGCATTTTGACCAGCTGCTGCTTGAGTATTAGCTGCACTTTGGGCCGCATTAGAACCAATTATACTTCCTACTAACCCCAAACCACCGCTGATAGCTGCTCCAGCTCCAGAAGACAAGCCACTAATAGCGCCAATAGCTGCCCCTATAATATTAGGTTGCATGAAATTTAAAATTGATTTAACAATCTTCAATGGAGTTAGCATTTTAATTCCTTATAAATCTTTGTTTATCATACTATATTTGTAATAATCCCGTTAGTCACAGTTACGTGTTTTCCGTCAGCAGATACAAAATTTCCTGTTGCTCCGCTAGCTACTTTTACGCTATTAAAGCTAGGATTCTGTAACCATAATAACCATGCGATCTGTGGCCTGTTTGTCGTATCCAAAAATTGCCCTTGCGGGAAATTAATGTTAAAACTTGTATTATTTTGGGATGGAGAACTCAATTATCAGCTCCTTCAGCTTTCAAGTTAGCAGATACTATCACCGCATTAACTGGGTCGCTTACCTGAACCTCAAATACCCTATCCCTAGCCCAACCTAATCTACGCCAGATAGAACGATTATTGTATTTACCTATCTGCCCTATGGTTGTCCAATGCTCGTTTGACCAAGTAGAACCGCCATCATCTGACCAACGTAGCATAGCTTGAGGAATAGAGCCTGGTGCTAACTGTAATGGTGTTCCAGCCACCGCTTTACCAGATACAGCAAATCCAGCAACAGATGTTAAGTTTTGGTTTACAGGAATAGTATTTAAACCAACACCTGGCTGAAATTGTATTTGGAATTCTTGAAAATATTGACGTTGTAAGTCTGAAATAAGGTGCGTAGCACGTCTTAATCTACGGATTGTTGCCCCATTTTCAGTATAATTTGAGCGATCTAATGCGTAAATTTGCCCGTTTTCGTAATCCCCAACCAAATATTCGTTATTAAAAAACGCCCCACAATTTGATCTATGTCTGCTAAATTGGTTAGCGGCATTTAATGAAGACCATTTATGCCACATTTTTGTTGACAAATCATACACCCATGTTAAATTAGCGGTAGGAAATGTTACCACATACATTTCATGGCCTTCTATTTGGTAAGTGAACGCAAAAGCGTCATTAATCACCTGACTAACTAAGGACTGCTCAACTGGGTGCGTTGATACTCTAATAAACTGATAACCCTGAATAGCACCAATAATCCCATGCCCTCTTGTATCTTGGCTTACAAACATAAACTGTTCTGAAAACCTAGCAATAGAATAAGGTGCTGCACAACCATGTTGCATTGATGTGCCAGGAATACGGCTAAACGGAAAGCTAATTACTCCGGTAAGCGTTGAACCTACGTCAATCCATACTTCCGTAGTATTTTCACCCAATAAATAGATGTTTCTACGATCTACAATAAGACTTACTAAATTATCAGGTGAGCCGTTTTTAGTACCATAATAAGCGTTTGTGGAGTAAGGTGAACCCAAATCAGTAGCTGCAAAGTTTTGAGTACCAGGTTCGTTGTAAATGATGTAATTATCTACTGAATCACATATTTGAGCACCAGACCAAGGTCCATCTGTAAATGATAATTTGCTAAATACTCCAGTAGCTTGTACCCATATATACCGATTATTACCGTCTACAATGTACGCAACTAATCCTTGCGTAGTAGATATCATGTCTGTAATAGAAACAGGCGTATAGGGGTTTGTAGAGGGGTCTAACTTACCTACTTCAGTAACATTATTGTTAGTGTCAATAATATAAACGTCAGTAGCAGTAACAGCCATTAAGTATTTACCACCAGATAAAGCCCTCATTCCCCTAACAGGACTAGGCGTTAATTGATAGCGATAACTTAATCCTGGTGTTGGATATAAAGCAACAATCCCTCTAGTATCAGGTTGTTTAGTTATATCAACTTCAGTAAAAAAGTTAATACATTCTTCGCCATTCTGATAGATTGAAGGGGTTGTATAAGATGGGCCTACAAATCCAAAATCAGGCATTTAATATCCTTATGTTATTAGTTAACATAAATCATTTTTATAAAGTATAAGTGTAAGCAAGATTGCCAGTCCCTGTAAATTCATAAGTATTATTAGGGGGTACAACAAACATACATGGTGTATAAGATAAAACACCTGCTGGGTCAGCATTAGTTTGAACTTGTGCTATTTGAACACCAGCTACTAGCACATTTATATATGACCTTAAAGCGGTTACTGTAAATATTACAAATAGTGGGCGAGAAGTATTGTTTGTATAAGTTGTATTGAGGGCAAAAGACGTAGAAGTCCAACCATTAGTATATCCGGGGATTTGCCCTAAATTTGCAGCATTTGTTGCAAATTGCCCATTAGGTACTGTAAGCGATGAAGAAAAACTACCTGTTGTAGCGGAAACAGTACCTCCTGAAACGTTAGTGGCAGTTACGGCATTACCTGTAATACTGATTCCATAAGTACCGCCATCATTTGCAATTACATTTATTCCATTCTTTGTTAGCGTTCCAGCTACGTTCATGCCAGAACTTGTAATTGTGGCGACTGTTGTACCATTAGATTGCAAATCAAGCGTACCTCCACCAGCAACAGTTCCTACCGTCATTGTGGTAGCAGATGACTTTACAACTGGTACAGTTATGGTTCCAGATACAGTTAAATCAGAAGCAGGTAAAGTACCTAAATAAGTTAGGTTGTTAACGTCATTTAACCATGACGCATATATTACTGTTGCTCCATCTATGAATGTTGTGCTAGCCATATTAATCCCTATAATTAGTGGCAATTATAAAACTTACAAATACTACAACGAAAATCAGGAAATCAAATAATTCTGGCATAATTGCGTAACTCCTTGATTTATCTAAAGAACCCTCCCGAAAGTATGAAACCCGCATCTTTGCTCCGACTGGTAGTAATTACTTCATCATATCTACTTACTTGTGGTGGTTTCATGTTAGTACGTTTAACTGTTGCTTTAGCTTGTGATGCAAACTGTCCTATCATGGTAATTTGAACAGCGTTTGTTTTACCGTACATAGGCATTAATCTTTCAGCTAAACACCATCTTAAAGCGTTTATATATCCCTGTGGTAAGGCGATATTGTCATACAATGTTGTATATCTGCTAAACAAAGTATCAGCAAACAAGTGCATTTCACCTTGTGCAGGGCTTGGCCATAAGAATATGTTTCCTAGAGTTTCGCTAGGTTGGTAATACAAGGCTTTAGGCCACGGTCCGTTTAATGATTTTAAACCAATTAATTCGTATTGTTCGTAGTTGAGAATAGAGATTGGATAATCCAAGCCACCACCGTAAATAGGAGCACCATTAGAATTAGTGCTGACCCTAACAAAGGCTGAATTAATAGTAAGAGGACGCTGATAATAGCCATTAATAGTTGTTGAAGCCACCGTTTGATTAATATTAACAACGTAAGTACCAGCTTCATTAAAGTTTCCTCCAGCTCCAGTTCCAAACGCTACGATTGTAGTACCAGGTGCTATATTTGTTCCTGAAATCGTTTGTCCTATTGTGATTGCACCTTGACTGATGGCCGTTACAGTTAAGGTTGTTCCAGAAATTGACCCTGTAAATATTGAGCCAACTGTACCACCAGGTCCGATAGTGTATTGCGTTATGTTTGGACTAACAGGAAATACAATCTCGGATTTGTAAAAAGTCATCATTTGCTCGTTAGACCATTGATCTATCATGTCGTTGAGCATATCAAAAGCATCTTTAGCTGAATCTGAATCTGGTATTTCACCGGCAGCTAATGCTCCAATATCTTTTAATGATCTGGTAATAATGTCATAAGGTGTAGTCATTTAATAACCTATTGCCATAATATAAGCTGGAGTTGTAGCAGATGTGCTATATACCAATACTTGTGTGGTTGACGCACTTCCTATTGATATAACCTGACTTGTAGAACCTGAATTAGCTGTTGCTGTAATCGATCTAACAGCATTAGGGAACGAAATAGGGAAAGTAAATGTTGTGCCACCAGTTGTCGCTGATACAGTACCCCATTGAATAATCGTTCCACCTGGTAAATATTGATAGCCATTTGAACCAGTATTGTTAGTAAAAGTATGAGAAACCCATGTCGTTCCATTGTCATACAATACGTTACCGCTTAAACCGGCCGGTACAGTCTGAACTGGGTTTACACCATTCCCTAATAAAACTGCATTTTGTGGTAAAGAGGTTAAAGAAGTCCCTCCCTCTGCCACCGTAATCGGGAAAGCTACGCTATTAGCACCAGGAATATTATCCCAAGTTCCAATTAAAGCCCCTATGGAAGATTGTAGTACGAATTTATAGGTTATACCTGATATTAGCCAAATCTCATTAGGAACACGCCCAGAAGCGTCTAAAACGATTGGATTAGGGTTAGCAATAGTGCCTAATGAATCAGCATAAGTTGTCTTGTTGACTGAAGTACCGGCTTGATAGGTATAAAGCAATCCACCAGCTAGTGGAACGCCATTATTGTCAAAAAACTGACCGCCTGCACCGTAAAATAATGATAAATTTACTGTTGTCATTTAGACTCCTATTGTAAAAGTAGGCTTAGACCAAGGAAATTTGTTAGGTTTAGCTACTTTTAATGCCTCTAATTGCTGTTTTGCTCTAATTTCTATTGCACATTCCCCATTTTCTTGGGTATCTTCTTTTATATATTGAATCACAAACGATTCTTCTAGTTGTTCTGGGTAATTACGTTCTTTAATATCTACCCAACCCTCTGTATCAACTAATAAATCATTTTCGGTTACAGTTAAATGATACCTTGCCTTGATAATTCGGTCATTATCCATAATCAAATCAAGTATTTTCCACTTAAAATTCACGCTGTACCCTCATTAAAACCACCGGCTTGATCTGTATTAGGACTTAATACCCCAGCAGCAGCACTAGCGTCTGTTAAGAATCTAAAGGCTATGGCGAACCTACCATTACGCTTCCAACCCAACTGAAATTGAAAGTATGATGGACTTGCTGTTGCACTCCAACGAATCATAAAGTTTACATAGAATGGCAACATAAACCGCACTTCAAAGATGCCATTCCAAAACATCTGACCGATATATGCTGGGTCGTTTGGACCTCTACCAATCTTACCTAATACCCATTTACCTGCTCTTTTAAAACCTAATGCTATACAAATAACAGGAATAACAAACTCTTGAGGTAGCAAGAATGGAGGGGTGTTTAACATGGTGTTTAACCATGCTGGTAATCTAGGGTCGGTTTCTTTGTTCCAGATCATTTTAACCCCTGTAAAAATGTTTGTATTTGAGTTGCTGTCATAGGAGTACCAGTAGCGTCTTGTAGGGTTGCTCCGTTGGCAAGGTCTTTTTTCATTTGGATGTAATCACAATTTCCAATATCTAAAGATATTCCAGCCATATCAAATAATCTTAAAATTGCAATTATTGTATTTGTAGATGGAAATACAATTTGTTTATACACAGTCATTTAAAATATCTCCGCAGAAAAATTTATATAACTTCCTTGTACCATTACTGGAAAAGCTGTATTAAGATTCGTATAGCCAATAATTTGTATAGCGGCACCAAATTTGTTACTGTGAGAAGAATTATAAACACCGCTACCACTTGCTACCGATTGATACCAAGCACTTTCAGTATAAGGGTTAGGACTTACTGTAATGGTTGGAGATACTCTCATTACAACAGGAAAAGAGGTGTTTACAACAGCTACTGTTGATGAAAGTGCATACCCAACACAGTCTCCCTGTCCATTTGTAAAGTATCTTCTACATAAAATTTCTTCATGCCCATAAAATCTGTATTCAAAGCTAGTAGCACTAGACCCTACTTCAAGCTGGACACCAGTAATGTAGAAGGTTGCTCCGTTTGTGCCGACTACGGATGTTGCTCCGGTGGTTGAAAAATAAGAAGTTCCTGACCATGCGCCAGCAGTTCCGCTAACAGTTGAGCCAGCGCCTAAAGAAAAGTTTACATATATTCCACCACTATTTGTGGTTTGCCATGTTCCAGTTGTATCGCCAGCAATGGTTACGCTAATCTGTGTCCATGTATTGGCAACGGGAATTGAAAAGCTAAAAGGATAGTTTCTTGTGGCACCTGAATTTTGTAAAGCCCCACCAAAAGTGCCAGTAAGACTTGAATATACCCATGCAGATAAAGTAACTGTTTTAGCGTTAGCAGTCCCCCATTGAAAGTCTGCCATGTTATAGCCTTCAATAGCTTGATATAAATAAAATCGGTCAGTTGCACTAACAGAATAAGCAGAAGATGAAGAAAAACCTAAATAATTAGTAAATCCTACTGGTGGAGTTACTGAACCTAAATTTTGACCCCAAGTAAATTTACCAGTTTGACTGCCTTGATAATACCATCTATCTACTGTATATACACCAGTTCCAGTTCCACTAGCACCATTATTCCTCTGATCTATAACCATCGCACCATTAATTATTCTGTTCTTCATCAAAGTAGCATTACCAGCACCCAATGATGGTCCAGCACTAGTTTGTATTACATCTACATTAATTTGTCCTGACATAATTATTTACCTGTCGCTATTAATTGAGCTTGTGTAGGTTCAGCTAAAGTGGGGTGATTCCATGCTTTTATGTAGTCGCCTTTGCCATTGCCGTCGTTTTGGAGCAATATTGTTCCATGTGGTGGCATAAAGTCAGCCTGAGTAAGCGTGGGGTAGATTGCTAGAATTTGGTCATATAACATTATGCACTCCTTACCATTGTTGCTTGGAAATAAGTTAATTGACTGCTTCCAGCAACTGTTGTTGTTATTGATGAGTACCCAAAAAGTTCTAAGTAATCAGTTGAACCATTCATATATACTAAATAAACCCCATTAACCATTTTTACATTACTTGAAATAATTTCACCTAAATATGCTAACTGACTTCCATTTTTATATAAAACCAACGACCCAGCAGCACTAGTGCTTGTGTTAGGATAAAAAGCTGCATTTATTTGATAATATCCGGCTATTAAAGGAGTAAAACGATAATTAGTAGTCGCGTCAAAATAATTATTAGTATCAAAATTTTTAGTGTTTATTTGTAATTTTGTAAATGTACCGCTTGAAAGAGATTGATTGCTACCTAAATAAGCACTAAACGCTGGCATATTACTAGACACCATAATACTTCCACCTGTGGTATCTGGTAGCGTAACAGTATTAGTATTGTTAGTGCTTGGTCCTGTTATGGTTGTAGAGCCTGTACCGCTTACTCCACCTTGTATAATAATATTTGCCATTTGTTATTCCTATAAAATTACCCAACGCTGACTTGTAGCAACCGTAACAATCTTACCTGTAGCAATAGAAATTGGACCAACGCTTACAGCATTAACCCCCGCTGGGATAGTATAACTAGTGTTTACAGTATTTGAGTTAAGAATTAAACCGTTAGATGCCTCTACCTGACTTGCGGTTAAAGTACCTAAGCTAGGATTAAATGTATAGTTTGGACTACTTGTATATACAGTAGTAGCCGTTCCAGAGGTAGAGTTTACAAATACAGGATATTCTGTTGCGTTTGTAGTTGTATCGTTAGTGATAACAGAACCACCAACAGGCAACCATGATGGTGTAGAGCCTGAATAACCTTCGAATTGGAAAGTAGAGGTGTTGTATCTTAATTCCCCTTGTAATGCGCTTGCAGGTCTTTGGGCGGTTGTTCCAGCAGGCACTTTAATAGCGTCTGTGGTTTCCATATCTAAACTAACAGATGGGGTTGTAGTACCAATCCCCAATCTGAAATTAGTATTATCCCAATAAAGGTTGTTAGAACCGCTTAATAATCCACCTGTGCCAGCAAAGGTTACTTGACCCATTGATAAACCGGTATCAGTTAGCGTGCTAAATACGCCAGTAGAAGGCGTTGTAGAGCCGATAGGCGTGTTATTAATTGAATCTAGGGTAATTGATACACCAGTAATTGAACCGCCTGTAATGGCAGCATTAGCGGTTTGTAATGTGCCAAAATTACCAATCGTTGAATATAAAGTTCCGGTACTAGGAGTAAATTGTAATTTAGTAGAACTTGTATATTCTTGAGTCGTTGTACCGGTAGTATTAGTTACGAATGATGGGTAATGAGTTATAGATGAGGTTGTATCATCAGTTATATTAACACCATAAATATTAGCAGTAATCCATTGTACGCCAGTTCCTGTGCTTTGTAGTAACTGACCTATTGTACCAATAGAGCCACCGGCGGTTAGCGTTCCATTAATCGTTAAGCTATTAACTGTTGTAGCGGTGGCTGATAAAGTTTGTAGTTGTGTATTACCAGATGCCAATAATGATGTAAAAGCACCTGTTGAAGTTGTTGTTAGACCGATTGGGGAACTATCAATAGTTGAATTTACAATCGTGTCAGATGAAATTGGTGGGCTAAAATATTCACCACCAGGACCCACTAAGCTAACAATGTTCCCATTAGGGTCAAATATAGCTTGAACTGGAACTAAATTAGTTGTTAGCTGTGAATTAGGATTGCTCATTTAGCACTCACGAAAAAAGCGGGGGAATTACTCCCCCTTAATTACGATTGATCGGCAACAGGGGTTACATAAACAATAGATGCAGTTGCACTATTGCTGATTGCGGTCATATAAAACCCTGTTGCAGGGTAATTGCCAACAGGAACCGCTAAAGTTACCGGATAACTCATGTTAGCTGGCAATATATAGTCGCCAACAGTACCATCTACCGGAAAAGTAGCGTTAGGAGCAGGGCTTGTAGCTGAAAATGCAATAGCAACAGGACTTGCACCAGTGTTTTGAAAAGCAGCAAAATTAACTTGATCGTTAATGCTGTTAGCAACTAAGGTAGAAGCATGAACTGTATTTGTTACAGATAATGCTACCGTCTTACCTGCTGGGCGAATTACAGTTGTATTAGCCATAATTTACACCAAACTTGAAATTGCTGGGCCATCAATCTGATCTACTGATACATAATAAGTACCAGCAGCAGGACTTACAGGGCTACCAGACGTATTGAAAAATTCAACAGATACTGTGTTTGGAGCACTTACATAAGCAGCCGTTGTTACGATTCCAGCAGTTTGAGCACCATAATAGGCAACACGAACTGAATCACCAACATTAATACCATTTACAGTTAATGTTTGGGTGCTTGCGGAACCAGCAGTAACTGAAGTTGGTGCAAAATAAACGCTCAAAACAGAACGGTGTAATACATTACCACGTGATACTGTTTCTTTAGACATAATTTAATCCTTTCAGAAAAAGGGGGGGCAAACTCCCCCATTTGTTACGCTTTAATCAAACCTAACGTTTTGAGAGCAGCTACGATATCACCGATTGTATAAGCGGTTGTACCGATAGAACCATCAAAAGTTGTGTTTGTGTACGCTGCTGTTGTTGAACCAGCTGCAACAGTGTGCGTATTACCTAAAGCGGTAGGTTGTGCTGCTGGAGTAGCACCAAAGAAACTAACTGGGCCACCATTAGGAGCAATAACTGTTCCGTCTGTGCTATCCGCATTAACTAAATAATGTGGTGTGTTTACTTGGTTTGGACTAGCCATTTTTTAATCTCCTATTAAGCAGCAACACGACAAGCCAATTCTGGATAGAGAGGAGCCCAGCCATAGAGCACATCTAAACGAGTTGGAATACTGTCGTTGTTAATGGTGTATTGACGAACCACACGCATTGATAGACCGATTTCTTTATCAGATGCACGGCCAGCAAAGTGAACGCCCTCTGGTAACTCAAGATCAGCTACTGCCAAGGTAAATGCGTTTCTGTGCATAACAATGTTTTGTGGGCTTAATACGCCAGTGTTGTTAAAAGGTATTACAGAAGCAGTCGTGCTGGTTGTAGCAACATAACTGTTTTGGAACTGTCCGCCAGTAATAATTGCTGGGCTTACAGTTACTGCAACGCTACCAGTACCAACGCTTACTGTGCTGGTAACAACGAAGTTACGGAGTTTACCAGAACCATAGGGTTGACGGTTTTGTGGGTTGGTTGCATATACACCAGCGATCTGGATTACGTCACCTTGGTTCAAAGTAGCAGAACCAGAAACGGTAGCGATAGTAATCGTGCTGTATTGAGCCCAACCAGTCGTTAAGGAACCAGAGAAAGTCGTTGTGTTGGTTTCTAAAGAAACACCAGCATAAGAACCAAATTGTTGTGCAACAACGTTCTGATCCATTTTCCAATTCATACCACCAGAATCACGACCCATTAAACCTTTGCGATACTGTTCGCCAATTTGCTCTTGAGGTACGAATAGACCTTTCAAGCTGTCAACGATAGCAACAGAGGTAAATGGTTCGATAATTGCTGATCTGCGGCCGTCACGTGGAGCACCTTCAGAATCAAGGTAAGCACCAGCGGTCAAATATGTAGCAAGACCAGTGGGAGGTGTACCAGCTTGACCAACAATGTTAGCAGTGCTGTTTTTAGCTATTAAAAGACCATCACGGTCAATCTTGTTGGCGATAGCAGCAACCGCAGGTTTTAACACACGGTCAGAGAACATATCTAAAGATAATGCCAAATCTTGCGTGGTGAATTGCGTGTCAACGTGAAACTGTGTGGATAAAGTTACAGGAACTGAAGTTTCGTTGAAATCTTCAATGTTCAATGCAGGGCCAGTTGTACCGATAAAACGACCTGGTCTGCGAACGTTTACTGTATTACCAATTTTTGCCCCTACAACTGCAAACTGATCGTCATAATTACGATCAACTTCTGACGTGAATGTCAGTTCATTCTCTAAGACCATGAGGGCTTCATTAGTGATCTTAGAGATCGTTAATAGCTGGTTAGCCATGATTATTTATCTCCAAAAATAAAGTTTAGCGAATCTTTCCAGCCTTTCGCATTTCTTTCCACTGTTTATAGTCCATCTTATCAGTGTCAGATACGTCAGGCACTGCTCCTACACCTTTGAGCGGGTTGATAGGTGGTGGAGCTTTCGATATATTTGCAACAGTTTTCGTAGCAGGTTCTTCCTTGCGTTCAAACCTAGCTTCTAACTTACCTATCTCTCTTAAAGCACCTGTAACAGACATGGCATTAATTTTAGTGGCAATTTCAGGGTTTTCTGCTAAGTGATAAAGGATTTTTGGGCCTACATCACTTTCCAAAATTGCGTCTCTAACTTGATCGCTAACAGTTACGTCAGACGAAGCTACCATTTCATCGAAGTCTTGCAACTCTTGTTTAGCTTCTTCTAATTTCTTTGTCCAGCTATCTAATACCTTTTGACGAGCCTCTTGAGCTTGTCTTTCTTGTTCTTGCCTATCACGTTCCTTTAATGCTTTTTCAGCTGAATATTCCGCTAATGCTTTGGCATATTCGTATGCGTCTTTAAACATTTCAGGTTTGGGTTCAGCATCAACATCTACAACTGGGGCAGGGTTGATTTTCTGTTCCACTTCTTTAAGTCTGCGTTCTAAATCCTCTCTTGCTTGACGCTCTCGTTCAGCTTCCTGACGAGCCAAATCACGCTGTTTAGATAATTCACTAAAACGCTTTTCGAGCTTAGGGTTGGGTTTTTTATCCTGTTGCTCTTTTACCGGTTCTGCTTGTTGTTCACTCTCAGCTACTGGTTCTTCAGTCGGCTCTGAAACTGGTTCTTCAAACTTTTCAGCCTCAACTTTGGGTGTATCTTGAGCTAAACCTAACTTTTGGGCATAAAACTCGGCACTATTTTCACTCGTTACTACACTTGCTTCTGACATTGGATAAACTCCAAGAATTTTCCCAATGTACCCCATTGGTAGGGTTTAATAAAATATTACTAAAATCAATTAATTAAAGCAATTATTGTTGAACAGAATTAATTGCTTGCTGACCATAAGCATATTGTTCTTGATTGCGTGATTGGATTTCTTTCTCTAATCGAGCCGTATCAAGATGATGCAATAATAAATCAACAATTCCATCTATTTCAGATTTATTTTGTGCAGTTATTGCTTTTGTATTCGTATCGTGAACACGAGCCTCTGTTGTTTTCTCAACTTCATGGGCTTTTGTGGTCAATCTCATCAATTCACGCTTGGTTTCGTTATCTTGCTTAACTTGCTCAATGTCCTGACGTTGTTTGATGACCAGTTGCATCTGTTGTAATTGTTGCTGTAAAGCCTGTAATTGTTGCTGTGATTGAGATAACTGCATCTGAACTTGCGGTGGAATATCAGACTTACTGTTAATTTGAGCAAGCGGATTGCCAGCTGCTAACCTATCAGCAATTTGATCTGCACCTGGGAAGTCCATATTGCGGAATAGTAAGTCACCAGCAACTTGGAAGAATTCAGGATTAGAGCTAAACAATGGCAACATAGCATCAACGGCTTCAGCACGCTTGGAATTGTATCCAGGACCGATTTCCATTACTACATCATATTCACCAACAGTAATGTCATTTAATACCCTTTCAACGCCTTGTTCGTCTGTTACACGCTGATTGATGGTAACTAGATCATGTTTGCCATCATCACCAATCATTCTCATTACACGCTCTGTATCGTAATAATGAGGTATCCATTTCATAATAATCTTGCCTACATGACGAATTGAACGTGTCAAATTGTCATAGTAGTTAAAGTTAACCATATCAGCTTGCTGAATCTGGCCGTTTAATGCTTTCCCAGAAATTGGTCCTGTTGGCAGTTGTGATGGGTCATAAATCCCAACAACGCTCATAAGGTCTTGCTGAATGGTTTGAGCAGCAGCTAAAGCACCAGAAGGTGGTGGTTCGGGTTGTAAACGGATAGGAACCGGTGCTGGCTTGCCCTCAATATCTGTTTGTTTATAGCGTAAAACTGGAGTGGCTTGAACGTTAGCCATAGCCCATTCTTTTTCATTGCCTTCATCTTGTCCTTCAGCCAATAGCCATTTAGCTTTTGGTGCAAGAGCAATAGATTCAGTAATCGAGGTTTGCCAAAAGTTATACATACGCTGACTGTCTTTAGCAATACGTACCAAACCATACTTTTTACGCTTGTTTTCAACAGTTAATTGCTGACCATATACAGGAACAACAGGAATATGTGAGCCAGGAATGACTCTTTCTTCCAATATTTCATTGGCTGTCAATTTAATCCACTTAACAACTTTTTTATAGCTTTTACGTTCTTTGACAATTTCCACGTCAGCAATAGGCTTGTAATCTTCTTTAGAAACGATTGTATTATTTGATAATTGGTACAGAACAACAGGTTCACGTTCTATATAGTAATATTCAGCGACACGTATATCCTCTTTTGTTACCCACAGTGCGTCAGAATCACCTGTTCCACGCTGAGTAAAGCTATTAGTATCGTCAGAATTGGGATACATTTTGTAGAAAACGTGCTTAGGAATGACCTCTGTAATCATGCACTGTTCTGCGTCAGAGCCATCTGGTAATACAGAATTAGGGTCAAAATAGACTGTAAAAGGGTTTAAAACAGGTTTAATGTAGATTTCTTGGTCAAAGCTCTCATCACTTACATAATCAGCTATTAAGCGAATATAACCCCAACCCATGCGAACTGCGTAATCAAAAGCAGTATCATAAGCTGCGTCTGCGTTGCTATTGACTTCAATATGTCGAGTAATCCCAGTAAGGATTTCTGCTAGCTTTTCGTCTGATTCTGTATTCATGCCATGCACTTTCATGCGTGGGCGTTGTTGGCGTTGCTGATTGCATAATTGACGGATATAAGCGTCTAGCTTATTGATCGTAAGACAAGGTCTAGCTTCAAGTGTGCGGGAGTTTTGTATCTCAACAGGCCATTGGTCGCCAGCTGCAAACTTTAGGTCTTCTAGGGCTTCAGAACGATTAGTTGAATCAGCGTCTTGGCATAGGCGTAAATATTCCTTAGCTTTATTAATTCTTTCGTCAAATTCTATGTCGCTATCAGCCATAAAAGTCCTTTAAATCCTTGTATTTACCCCATCCATGATATAGGAATCTGAATATTTTGTCTTTGCTTTTGTGGTTTTCTGGGTTCGTCCACCGCATAAGCTACATAACGGAAAGCGTCAGCCCCGTGCGAGTATTGATCGTGGAGAGGATTTTTACTAAATAATCCTGTATCTGGGTCAACCTCATAGCAGTAATGACGTAAACATTGTATACCTTCGTAACAATTCTCGTTATCAAAGTAACAATTTCTGAATAATGTACGTGCTGCGTTAATACTGTCAGCAACAGGAATCTTAGGAATAATTCTAGTCTTATATCCCACATTCCTGACAATATCATCAATTGAACGGCCACTAGCTGCAAGCGTTTGGTTCTCTGCATCATGAGGAAGCCATAAAGTATCGTATACATAACCAAACATCTGCATTTTGCCTAGAATATGCGTCATTGTTTCTTGGCTCGTTTGCATATAACGGATTAACCTGATTTCCATAGCTACAAACTGAATAAACCATATTGCTGTGTTGTCTGACCATCCTAAGTCAAATACAGCATGAACTGGCTTTGTTGCATCATAAGGAACACGAGTTAAACGCCCTTCTAGCTCTGCAAACTGCATTTCCTTAGCAAATACAGCACCATCAACCGTCTGTCTGCACAATCCTTCCCAGACGTTGTTATAAGCCTCTTGATCTCTGGCTTTAAGAGCGTCTTTTTCTAATTTAAGCGTTTCAGGGAACCAGGGATTGTCAGACCAGTTAATCTTTTGAACTACACAATTAGGAGGTGGATTTAATACAAACCTTTGGTATGTTTCGTCAGTTTCTAATTCAGGGTTAAAAGTAATCCAAATCTCTGACTTTTCTTTGCGGATAGTAGGAATAAGGATATTCCATGAGTTACGGCTAACTGACTGAGATTCCTCAACCCAGCAAATATCTACCCCCTCGTAGGATTTAATGTTTGCGGTGTTGTTCTTTAAGCCGACAAACGCAAATTCAGTTCCATTACTTCCCCTAATAGCGTTCTGGGTTATCTCGTAAAACCCTGTTAACTGTAAAGCAGCTATCTGATCTGATAATAGTTTATGTACGGAATCCTTAATTGAAGTCTGAAATTCCCTAGCACATAAAACACGAATAGGTGATTTTGCACCCTTAATCAATAACGCTCTAGCAACTCCCCAGCTTTTAGCTCCACCCCTACCACCATATAAAACTCTATATCGCGCGTATTCTGGGTCAAATAAGCATTTTAGCTTTTCAGGGAATTCTGCTTTGGATATTACGCCATCAACTTCCGTCATTTTTTACAAAACTTACTTGTATGCCAGTAATCGGTGAGCCATCAGGATTAGCCAATTTGGTAGTATTTGTTTCACCCCAACCCATTTGTGCTTTAGTCCACCATATAGCAGCAGTTACATCACCTTTCATGGCTTTGTTATATAAAGATTTAGCAATAGATGCACTTGCTTTAGCCTTACCTATATCTAATTCCCTGCGATAATACTTTCTTAACGTTACGTCAGATATTCCAATCAATGCTCCAATCTGATCGTGAGGCAAACCTAATCCAGCAGCAGTTTCAACCTGCAATCTGTTTTCATCTGTTGGAATATGTTCGTTATTTAAGTTAGCCATTTTTATTAAGTCAAAACCTTTAGAAAATTAAACAACGTTTTCATTGTTATTCAACAACTTAGCTTTTTTTCCTGTAAAGTCTTCCCAACGCTTTACTATTACATCACAATATTTGGGGTCTAGTTCCATTAAGTATGCTTTTCTACCTAATTTCTCGCAAGCTATAAGAGTTGAACCTGAACCGCCAAATAAATCTAAAATTAAACCTTTATATTTACTGCTATTTTCCAGTGCTATTTCAATCAGTTCAATAGGTTTCATTGTAGGGTGTAGTTTTGATGAAGTTGGTTTATTAACTTCCCACACGCTGAATTTATTACGCTCGCCATACCATGCGTGTGATGCACCTTCTTTCCATCCATACAAAATAGGTTCATGCTTATAATGATAATCAGCACGACCTAAAACATGATTGTTTTTAATCCATATTAATTCATGGCGCATTGGCATTCCAGCGTTATCCATCATCATCATCATCATCATCTGCTCACCACCTTGGGGAGCGCATACATAAAATGGACATCCATTTTTCATAGCAACAAAAAGAGAAGTAAATATTTGATAAAAAAATTCTTTTAAATCTTCACCTTTTAAATGATCGTTTATTATTTCAGTTTGAATATGATTTCCTTTTGATAACACATTTAATGATTTATTTTTATCAGCATAACTAACTCCATAAGGCGGGTCTGTAAATACCATGTCAGCCTTTTGACCATCCATTAGCTTTTCAACCGAATCAATACTGGTACTGTCCCCACACATTAACCTATGGTTTCCTAACTCATATATATCGCGTAGCTTAGTTTTAGGTTCGTCGGGGACTTCAGGTACTGCATCCTCGTCAGTTAATCCCTCTACAACTTCAGGTTCCAATAATGAATTTAGGAAGTTTTCATCAAAACCTAGCAAATCAAGGTCAAAATTAACGTTTTTTAATTCCTCAATCTCTAATTTTAATAAATCTGTATTCCATCCCGAATTTAATGCCAGTTGATTATCAGCAATTACGTAAGCCTTTTTCTGGGCTGGAGTCATAGTATTTAGTTCTATGACCGGAATTAGCGACAGCCCTAACTTTCTGGCTGCTAATAATCTGCCATGACCGGCAATTATTCCATTTTCACCATCTACTAAAATAGGGTTAGTCCAGCCAAACTCTTTAATACTTGCTGCTATTTGAGCAACTTGTTCGTCAGAGTGAGTTCTTGAGTTATTAATGTATGGGATTAATTCCTCAATTTTTTTCTGGACTATTTGCATAATTAAACTGCCTTAGCTTCGTCTGCAACAGGAACTGGGGTGTTTTCTGCCATAAAGTCTTGGTATTGTTGTTTACCAATAGCCATTAGTTTATCGAATAGTTCACCAGATTGTTTTCTCGGTAATTCGTTTAAGCCGGCAAATACTATATCCATCTCTTGTGCGGTTAGTTCTAGTTTAACATTAAATACTTTCATTTATTTCCCCTTTTTCTGTTTAGCTGCTTCTTTCTTTACTGCGTAAGCAATAGCTAAGGATTGTTTAATTGGTTTGCCGGCCTTTACTTCGGTCTTTACATTCTCTTTAAAAGCCTCGTTACTGGTTGATTTCTTTAACATGATTTATCCTTGATACATAATTGGTTCAATAGTGTAATTAACAAGTTTGTTAATAAAATCACTGGTTGTTTTTAACTCTGCTACAAAATCTTGAGCGTCATTATAGTTTTTAAACGCTTTTAATACAGCTCTAACCCCGAAAATGTTTGTCATTACGACTAAAAATATCATTAATATTCCTGATTTTACGTAATTTTAATCCTGAATAAACGCAACATCTTTCCAACTCATAATTAAATACTTTTCATTGTCTTCCCAGTATTCAGGATATTTTAAGTATTCGTCATTACCCATTGTGCCAAATCTAATGAATTGAGATAGATCAATTCCATTCTTAGCTGCTTCTGGGCCAACTGCAACAACTGTTCCCATGTTTGTAAATTCATCCATAACAACTTCAATTATATTACTTTTTACTCGTTCAACAGGTTTGACGGCTATGCGATCACGTAATGGTCTAAATTTCATTTATATCCCCTTTATCAAAATTGGTCAAAGCCATCTAGACTTTGGTCGCCAGCAATGTTTGCGTACCCGAAAACTTCTACAGTTCAAAGGATTTGGGCATTGCCCGAAACCTGCGCATTGCCATAAATGCACGCATCTCCATAAACCTGCGCTCTGCCATGAATCTGCGCATCTCCATAAACCTGTGCATTGCCAAAGACCTGCGCGTCATTGAAAACAACAGCGTAGCCAGAAACCTTTGCTTCACATGAAACACACGCTCTACCCAAAATTCTAGCAAACCCAAATACGCTAGCCTCACCTCTAACGCAGGCTTGGCCGTAAACCTGCGCTTCATCGTAAACCTTCGCATGATCGTAAACCTGCGCTTCACCGAAAACGTACGCATCTCCATAAACCCGCGCGTTACCGAACACTTTGGCGTTGCCATAAACGCACGCATGGTCGTAAACCTGCGCATTGCCGAAAACTTCGGCGTTATCAGAAATCCGCGCATCACCGAAAATCTGTGGAGCACCGTAAACTTCGGCGTTACCAAAAACTTCGGCGTTACCAAAAACTTCGGCATTGTCATAAATTCGCGCATCACAAAACACCCGCGCGTTACCGAACACTTTGGCGTTGCCAAAAACTTCTGCACTGCCAGCAA
>VFSW01001623.1_pt1 | contig 34307 bp, 39 predicted proteins | sample 5358111 | NCBI WGS metagenome assembly VFSW01 (sample SAMN11554181, study PRJNA540505) | mine drainage metagenome | isolation source: sediment from site ElyBrook_90M | place: USA: Ely Copper Mine, Vershire, VT | collected 2017
CCGTTTGTCTCGTTCTTCGTTTTTTCGGCAAGGTCGAAAATTTCCTTCATGTCGGAACTCCACTGCGATCGATCGAGCTCTCCCCCATTGATCTTCGGTATTTCGCTCGAATCCTTGTAGGTGCTGAACGTATCGTCGATGTACTTAAAATAAGAAAAAACATCGTCGCTATCATGGGTGCTCGCGCCTTCGTCGGCAATTTCCACGGTCACGGGCATACCCATCAGTATTTTCGTTTTCTTCATATACGCGATTGAATTCGTTTTCGTTTCAGAACTCGACCGGTCGTCACAGATCATTCGGCTTGTTGCTGACCGATTCAGCCTCACGCACAATTTTTGCCATGATTTTCACGGACTGCACCGGATACTCGCCGGAAGCCGTCTCGTCGGAGAGCATAACCGCATCCGTCCCGTCCCAAATCGCATTCGCGATGTCGGAAACCTCGGCCCGCGTCGGATGCGCATGGGTCACCATCGATGTCAGCATTTGGGTCGCCGTGATGGAAAACTTTTCGTACCACGCGGCGTGACGGATCAAATTTTTTTGAATGAACGGCAGTTTTTCTTCCGGCACTTCGATGCCCAAATCGCCGCGGGCGATCATAATCCCGTCGGAAACTTGAATGATTGCATCGATGTTTTTCAGGGCCAATGCCGTTTCGATTTTTGCAACGATTTTCGCCCTTCCGCGTATGATCCGCTTCGCTCGAATGATGTCGTCCGCGGTTTGCACGAACGAGACTGCAACATAGTCGACTCCCTCCCGAAGACCGAATTTCAAATCCGCAACATCCTTCTTGGTAAGGCCGGCTGCGGAAAGCTTCGTATCCGGGACATTGACGGCTTTCCGGGAATAAAGCATTCCTCCCCGAACGACCTTCGCAAAGATTTTTTGATCCTTGATCTTGAAAGTTTTCAACTCCATGTCGCCATTCGAAAGAAAAATCGAATCCCCCTTCTTGATCTCAAGATGGAGCTGCGGGTTGTCGACAAAAATGGCGTCTCGGTCGGCAACATTCGTTGAAAAAACAATCGTATTTTCCTCTTCCAGTTTTATGCCTTCAGGGGACAATTTACCGACCCTAATGCGGGGCCCTTGAAGATCCTGCAGCACTCGAATCTCTTTTCCACATTTTTTAGCCGCCCAAAGCAGCGTTTGCTTGACCTCTTTTAACTCCTCATGCGTGCAATGAGAGAAATTCAGCCGAGCGATATTCATCCCTGCTTCGGCCAGTTTTACGACGGTTTCACGGCTCTCCGAAACTGGCCCCAAAGTTGCTATAATCTTCGTTCTCATGACTCTCATGATATACTGGAAGTTATGGAAAGTGAATTACGGTTCTGTCCCCATTGCGGAGCAGGCGTGGCCCCCGATGCGATTTTTTGCTCACACTGCGGCAAGCCGCTCGAAGAACCGAGACTCTCGACATCGATCGGGAAACAAATTCTTATTTATTCAGTAAGTCTCCTTTTGCCTCCATTCGGCCTTGCGTGGACATTTAAATATCTTCGGCAACAAAACAAAACAGCGAGAACCGTCGGCCTTGTCTCGCTTATTCTTACCATCATCGGCATCATCGGAACCATTTGGATCATGATGGGTTTCGTGAACAACTTGAATTCTTCCCTCAACTCGGCCCTCGGCGGTTCGACGAACGACTCGCAATTGAATCAACTGCTTCAAACCTACTAGCCCATCTCAACCTCCTTGAAGTGCTTCGAGAGTTTCGCGTTGGATTGCGCAGTATAGCTCGATGTGCCGATAGAGTCGTAGATGACCTCGGGGACTTCCGTTAAATGTTCGAATTTCACCTTTGCGATTGCTTGCTTGTTCCGGATGATCATGTCCTCAAATGGCCTTACTTCGAGCGTTGCGGGGCGACCCTTCGCTTCGCCGTTTTTGCCGTATCCCCACCCCGGATCGAAAAAGCCGGCATAGTGCGATCGGAATTCGCCGCTTCGTTCATCCATCGGCGCAACCTCAAGCGCCATCGACGGCGGTACCCGCACGGCTTCTTTTGTTGAAAGGATGTAAAATCCGCCCTTCTTCAAGGAAATGCCTTCCTCTTCTTTTTTTACCTCGCGAAAGAAATCATCGGGATCGTAAAATTTTCGCTTCGAAAAATCCATCACCTTATTCGATCCCAAACACTCGAAGCCCACGATGTCTTGGTCGAGGTCCAGTCTTAAAATGATCGATCCGTCGCCGTCTTTTATTTTTATGTCTTCGTAGCGTATCGGCTCGCCGTGGCCGTCAAAAACGAGCGATTCCTTGTTCATGACTTCTTTCAATTCCTGCTCGGAGAGCCGCGTATCCCGATTGAAAAAGCGACCCTGGGTCAGCCGTTCGCCGGAAGAAACCTTCACGGGGTACGAGCGCGGATTAATCGCGAGCCAAAGCGCCCCGCGGTAACCCCGCGGAATCGTATCGTAACGGGAAACGCCGTCCGCGAGAACGCGGACGTGGACATCGTTCCGCCCCGTCGAGCTTTTCGGATTGCAGTAGCCGTAAATGTCCGACGGGAGAGCAACAACTTCATTGAGGCGCGCAAGATACGTGACATCGCGCTCCAGCGGATTTTCGAAAGTGTGCTCCGAGTGTTCGGCCCTCTCCAAAAGCTCCGCCACTTTCTCTCCCGGACGCGGCAGAAAAATCCCCTCCACGCGGTAAATTTCTTCGGAGAGGGAAAAATCAAGCGAGGCTGGATTCACGTTTTCCTCCTTGGCATTTTGAAAAACGCCGCTCGCGATAAAGGCCTTGATGCTTTGATAAGGCAGCGCGCCGAAACGTTGGAGATTATCCATTGGTAAACGGCTCGATGAGCTTGTGCTTTTTGATTTCGGTGATTTTGTTTTTGTCGTCGACAAATACGACGACTGGTTCGATGTGCTCCATTTCCTCCGGTTCCACCCACGCTTCCGCGAGGATGATCACCTTATCGCCCGGCTGAAAGATCCTCGCCGGCGGGCCGTTGAGGCAAATGTCGCCCTTCCCCCGATCGCCCGGTATCGCATAGGTCCTCCACAAAGCCCCGTTCGAACAATTGGTTATTTGGAGGATTTGGTACGGCTTAATGCGCGCTGCATCCATGAGATCTTGATCGATGGTAATCGAGCCGACATAGTTCAAGTCCGCCTCGGTAACCGTCGCTCGGTGTATTTTTGACGTGCAAATGATTATTTTCATCGTGGTTTCAGTATACCCCCGGCGCTATTCGAGTTCAATCTTGAAATCCGACGGCGTTCCTCCGCAATACTTTTGAAAACTTCCCCATGACGCTTCCTCTACAACAGCTTGGCTCTTTTTGCCGTTTTTCAAAATCATGGTTCCAAACGAACTGCAAAAGGACATGGGGTCGACTTTCACGTCTTTCTTTTTGGCGCTCGCAAAGGCTTCGTTGACCTCCGTTTTAAAATCGTCGTCCAGGGTTTTTACGATTTGGGTTTTTTTCGTCGAGGAAGCAGCTGAAGAAACCTCTTCGATTTCCTCCAAGCGCCGCTCGGCAAACTGCTGATGGAGATACGGCTTGCTTTGGGGAGAAGCAAAAGTGAGGGTGATGTCTTCGCCGAGCCGTTTCAAAGGATACAGGGGGTGGGTCGGCGGAACATTTTGGCCGTCGGCATAAGCAACCAACCCCCCGCTCAATCCCAAAATGATCGCGAAGGTTACGGAATACTTGAGTACCCAGCCGAATCTCTTCTTTGCCGGAACGGCAATACCTTTGACACCCGCGATGCGCGAAAGGAAGTCGGCTTTGGCAGCTTCCATAAATGCTGCATCCGGCGAAAATCTCCTTCGGAGGAGCTTTTTCGCTTTTTGCATATGAAATTGGTGCTGCACGAATTTAATCATGATAAAGATTTTTGATTTTTTTGATCAGCCGGTGGGCGGCAACGCGGAGCGAGACTTCCGTTTTTCCCAAGGCGGCCGCCATCTCGCGGTACGACAATCCTTCAATATACCTCATGAGGAAAATGTCTTGGTCTTCCTCCGAGAATTCTTTGATTTTATTCAGGATCTCCGAGACAAACTCCTTGGTATCCAAAGACTCATCGATCGCAAACTCATCCTCTTCGATATCCTCAATTCCGGAAAGCGATACATTCTTCCGCTCCCGGAAATAATCGTTCAAGGTATTTCGCGCGATTTGCCAAAACCAAGGCGTAAAATTCCCGACCGAAGGATTGAAGGTCTCAATCCTCCCGACTAATTTGACGAAAACTTCTTGAACCAGATCCTCGGCAACGCCTTTTATGCCGGTTCGCTGCAGGAAAAAACCGAAGAAAAGCGGGGCGAATTTTTCGAAGATGACCGCACCCGCCCGTTCATCACCGTCTTTGAGCCGGGATGCCAATGCGTTGAAATCTTCTTCAGAAGTTCTTCTCATATACTATACGGGGATTCTTGTCAATTGTTACCCTTCTCTACCCCAAGATACGGGATAGACGCTATACGTTCAAATAGCGTCTCGTTGCGACGATGCTCGAAACAACCCCCAATCCAATCCCAAAAAGCGCTTGATATAAAAGTAAAACAAGAAAATTACCAGTAAAGTAGGAGCTTAAATTCACCTCCGGAATGAAGCTGTTCACGTGGGGAGATATGAACGTAATGACGGTAATCATAATGAGAAAACTCACGATTGCCGCAATAAGTCCGTACATAGCCCCTTCGATGAGGTAGGGACCGCTGATGAATTTATTGGACGCCCCCACGAGGCGCATAATGCCGATTTGATCTTTGTTCGAAAAGATCGCAAGCCGGATCGTGTTGAACGTAACGGCAGCGGCGAGGAAGGCCAAAAAGACGGTCAAAACAAACCCGCCGGTCGTAAAATTATCGACCAACGATACCAAACGATTGATGACTACTTGGTTTTGGGCGTAATTGATCTTATAGATGATATTCTGAAAATCCGGTTTCTCGAGATACGCGGCGATCGTGTCGTAATGATGGATGTCTTTCGCCTTGATGTCGAGCGAGGGAAGAAGCGGATTAGAACCGAGCGTATCGAGCGTTTTCGTAATCGCTTGATCGCCCGCGTGGAGCGCTTTGAAATTGGCAAGCGCTTGCTCCTGCGAAACGTACGTCACGTACTGCACTTCATTCAACCCCTCAAGCGACTGCTTTAAGTTTAAAATGGTATCTTCGGGCACGTTGCTCTGAAAATAAACCGTGATGTCAACTTTGTCTTGAATGGTTTGCATGGCGCCTTGAGAGATGATGTTGAAAAGTATCAACCCCTCGAAGACGATGAGCGCGAGGATCATAATGGCGATCGTCGAAAAAGAAAGCCATCCGTCCCTCAAAAAACTTTGGATGCCGTATTTGAAAATTCTGAATAAATTAATCATGTGTCTTAGTCTATTATAAATCTTCCGTGGGCCTCGTCTTTTATGACCTCCCCTTTTTCGAGCGTGATCACCCGTTCTCCGAGCGCATTCACGATTTCCTTGTCGTGCGTTGCAAGAATCACCACGCTTCCCAATTCATTGATCTTTTTCAAAAGCTTGATAACCTCCCACGTATTGAAAGGGTCCAGGTTGCCGGTTGGCTCGTCCGCCACGAGAACGTCCGGTTGATTGATCATTGCCCGGGCGATTGCAACCCGCTGCTTTTCCCCGCCCGAAAGTTCCGCCGGAAAGTTTTGCGCCTTGTCTTTCAAACCGACCATATCCAAAACCTGCGGGACCAGCTCGTTGATGTCGCGCTGTGGTCTTCCTTCTACCTCCAAAGCAAAAGCAACGTTCTCGAAAGCGGTCTTCTTGGGCAAGAGGCGGAAATCTTGGAAGATAACGCCGATATGCCTTCGAAACTCCGGCAATTCCGACGACTTCAGTTTGTTCACTTCGTACGAGCCGAAGAAAATTTGCCCTTTCGTCGGCTTTTCTTCGCCGGTGAGAAGTTTAATGATGGTCGATTTCCCCGCGCCCGACCGGCCGACGAGCGACACGAATTCGTTCGGCTGTATTTTGAAGTTCACCTTGTCGAGTGCGACTGTTCCGTGGTTGTACGTCTTCGTTACATTTTGAAACGTGATCATTGGTCAGTCCCCATTATAAACCATTCTTCAATAAATCTAAATTCCCCTCCAATACCTCTTCCACTTTCGTGATCTTAAGTCCCGTTCGATGATCTTTTACTTGCTTGTAGGGATGGAGGACATATGAACGGATTTCGTGCCCCCATTCCGGTTCCACCCTGACGCGTAAATTGGCAACTTCCTTTTCGTGCTTCTCTTCCATGATTTTCACAAGTTTCGATTTCAAAAGCATCATTGCCTTTTCGCGGTTTTGGCTCTGCGACCGTTCGCTTTGAGAAGAAACCGCAATGCCAGTCGGCAGATGCACGATGCGAACAGCCGTTTCCACCTTGTTGACGTTTTGGCCGCCGGGACCGGACGATCGGGCAAATTCAATCTTCAGATCCTTCTCGGGGATCATAAGGTCGTCTGCACCGATTTTCCGGAACGCAGGAACGACTTCGACGAGTGCGAAGGATGTATGACGCAATTTCTTGGCGTCGAAAGGCGAAATGCGAACCAGCCGATGCACGCCCGATTCGTCTTTTAAAAGACCATAAACGTCGTTCCCCTTGACCTCGAGGGTATTGTCGTTCACGAATGAATATTTCAAACCTTTCCGATCGGAATACTTCTTGTACATAAGGAGGAGCATGCGCGCCCAGTCTTTGGCATCTTCTCCTCCCGCGCCGGCAAAAACAGAAATGTAAACCGTATTGGTATCGAAGTGTGAATCCATGGAGCCAATGGTCGGATTTGAACCGACGACCCACGCTTTACGAAAGCGTTGCTCTACCAGCTGAGCTACATTGGCAAATGGCAAGTCGTAAGCGGGATTCTGTAAGGAGCCCCTGCACGAATCCAGCAAGATGTTGGAAGCTCAAAATTAAGATGAGCTCGAGACGCGACGACGAAGGTGCATAAGCTAGAGCGATACACCGAGGAGGAGCAACGAAGAGATCGCTTAATTTTGAGCTTCTCTTGCGAGCCAGAATATTTTCAATTCTGGCGTTGTTGCTCGTCACTCGTGTATTTGCTTTGCTAATACACTTCGCTTCTCGCGCCTAGCCAGAACTTGAAAATCTTTCTGGCCAACGCTTGTTGAATTTGTGCAGTGGCTCCCCAGCGACAATCTGTCTGGGCCCTCGATTACTCTCGGGCTCTGGCGGCGCTCTCCGAATTGCTCCGGAGCACGGCCTTGCACCCCGTAAGGATTTAGCCGTTTCACCTCCGCTTTGTTGTCCCTATGGCGGAGTTGAGCCAACGAGCTTGGGATTGGGCTCCTCCGGGCTTTTCAACCCGAAGCGTCACTGATCGCACCTCTGAGCTTTCGCTCGACGGCTGTTAGCCGCTACGTTTAGCCCCTCTGGGCCGGGTGTCCCGACTTTCCTCCCCGACCTTGCGATCGGAGCTGTCGCCTGACTTGCCAGCTACCATAATACCACGGAAACCGAAAAAATAAAGGCACTATTTGGCGAGCGGGGCGCCTAAGGGTGCCCCGCCCGCAAGCAGAACGTTTTCCGATGCACGGGCGAAAGTCCGTGCTTCTTGATCGCCGCGAGATGCACCTTCGTTCCGTAGCCAACGTGACTTTCAAACCCATACAGCGGATACCGTATGGAAAGTTTTTTCATATAGCGATCGCGATGCACTTTCGCCAAAACAGACGCCGCGCGGACCGCGTTGATCTTCGAATCAGCTCGTACCATCGTTCGTCCACCCGGAGCAAAAAGGCCGCCGTCCAAAAAAATGATCGAGTGCTCGATCGGTATCCCCTTTTCTTCCGTAAGCTTCTTTAAAGAACGCTTGACCGCGAGGTTCGCCGCACGCGAAATATTCACGCGGTCGATCACCGTGGGCGAGACGCTCGCAATCGCAAAAGCAATGCCGGTCTCTTTCAATCTCTTTGCCCACGTTTCGCGCGACTTCGCCGTCAGCTTTTTTGAATCGTTGAGGCGGACGCCATTTTCAAGCGGAGCAAATTTCATGCCCCGCGGAACGGCCGCAGCACAGACGGTAACGGGCCCCGCGAGAGGTCCCCGCCCGACTTCATCCACCCCGATGATGTATTTGGCAACCATTTTTGCTGGATTATTACTTATCATAACGCAAATGCCAACAACTACGAAACAAATCAGCCGATCGGGCAATTGTTTTTCGGGAAGAACTTTTTATAATGAAGGGGTACTCGGAGATAAACGCACTCCGTCATCCGGGAAACCGGTAACTGGCGAGACGGCGTAACCTCCAATATTCACTATGACCAAATTTGTTCACCTCCACACGCACTCGCACTTCTCGCTCTTGGATGGCCTCTCGAAAATCGACGGCATCGTGGAGAAAACAAAGAGCTACGGCATGGACGCCGTAGCGATCACGGACCACGGCAACCTCTACGGCGCCGTGGAATTTTATAAGAAAGCGAAGAAAGCCGGCATCAAGGCGATCAACGGCGTCGAAGCGTACGTCGCACCGTTCGGTCGTCTCAACCGCCGGCCGAAAATGGACGAACTCCGATACCACGTCATCCTCCTCGCAAAGAACGAAACGGGATGGAAGAATCTTGTGAAGCTCGTTACGTCATCCCACCTCGAAGGGTTCTACTACAAACCGCGCATCGACAAGGAAATTTTGGAAAAGTGGCACGAAGGAATTATTTGCATCTCGGGATGTTCTTCCGGCGAAATTTCCCGACTCCTCACGGCAGGCAAAACAAAGGAAGCGGAGGAGGTGGCCAAGTGGTACCAAAAAATTTTCGGAAAAGATTTTTATCTTGAACTGCAGCCTCATACGCCTGAGTTGAATCAAAAGGCAGTTGCACTCGGGAAGTTGCTCGGCATTGAAGTTGTTGCAACGCAAGACAGCCACTACCTCGATTTAAGCGACAAGGCCGAACACGAAATCCTCCTCGCCATCCAAACCAATAACCGCGTGACGGAGGATGAGCGGATGTCCCTTAAAAACTACGACCTCCACTTCCGGAGCGGCGACGAAATGGCTGAATTTTTCAAAGACACTCCCGAAGCGATCGAAAACACCGTGAAGATCGCCGACGAATGCTCGTGGGAATTCACGCTCGGCAAGATTCACTTGCCCAAATTCCCGCTCCCCGAAGGGAAAACGTCGATAGCGTATCTCCGAGAACTCGTGAACGGGCGGATCGACAGGTACTACTCCAAAATAACCGACGAGGTGCACCAGAGAGTCGAGATGGAACTCGGCGTCATTGAAAAAACGGGGTTTGCCGATTACTTCTTGATCGTCCAAGATTACGTGAATTGGGCCAAAGATCACGGCATCATCGTGGGGCCGGGCCGGGGCAGCGTTGCCGGAAGCATCGTCTCCTACATCCTCGGCATCACCGCACTCGATCCCTTGCAGTACGAGCTTCTCTTCGAACGGTTCTTGAATCCCGACCGCATCCAAGCACCCGACATCGACGTCGATTTCACCGACCTTCGAAGGGACGAGGTTTTGGCATACGTCAAGGAAAAGTACGGAGAGGATCGCGTCGCTCAGATCATCACGTTCGGAATGATGATGGCGAAAGCCGCCGTCAGGGACGTCACGCGCGCCCTCGGCTTCCCCTACTCCTTGGGCGACCAGATCGCCAAGCTTATCCCTTTCAATCTCAACCTTAAGCAATCCCTCGAGACCATTCCCGATCTCAAAAAAATCTACAACACCAACCCCGATGCGAAGCGGATCCTCGATTCTGCCATTAAACTCGAAGGGACGGCGCGGCACGCTTCGGTCCACGCGTGCGGCGTCGTGATCGCGCCGGAGCCCCTTGTGAACTTCATGCCCCTGCAGCACGCTCCCCAAAGCGATAATGCGATTTTGACCCAGTTCGAAGGCCACGCCGTCGAAGACCTCGGACTTTTGAAAATGGACTTTTTGGGGCTCCGCAATTTGAGCATCATCGAAGAAACGCTCCGCGTCATCAAGGAAACCAAGGGCATCGACATCGATATCGAACACCTTCCTCTTGATGACCAAAAAACATTCAAACTTCTCCAAGCCGGTGAAACAACTGGCGTCTTCCAACTCGAATCATCCGGCATGCGGAGATATCTCAAGGAATTGAAGCCGACGGAACTCGAGGACATCATCGCAATGAACGCTCTCTACCGGCCGGGGCCGATGGAACTGATTCCAACCTACATCAAGCGCAAAGCCGGCCGCGAAAAGGTTCTGTACTTGCACCCAAAGCTCGAACCGATCTTGAAATCCACGTACGGCGTCGGCGTTTACCAGGAACAAATGATGCGCATCGCGCGCGACCTTGCGGGATTCACGCTTGCCGAAGCCGATACGCTCCGGAAAGCCATCGGCAAGAAGATCAAAGATCTCCTCGACGAGCAACAAGAAAAACTCGTGAAGGGAATGATCAAGAACGGCATCGACGAGAAAACCGCGAAGGAAATTTGGGAACTTTTTCCTCCCTTCGCGCGCTATGGATTCAACCGATCGCATGCGGCATGCTATGCAACGATCAGCTATGAAACGGCCTACCTGAAAGCCCATTACCCCATCGAATTTGCAGCAAGCTTATTGAACATTTCCGGAACCGACGTCGAACGGATCAGTTTTCTCATCAACGAGACGAAACGCCTTGGCATCAAGGTGCTGCCGCCGGACATCAACTTGAGTTTTGAAAAATTCACGGTCGACGGCGAAAACATCCGCTTCGGACTTTCAGCCGTTAAAAACGTCGGCGCCCACATCGTGGAAAAAGTCATTGAAGAGCGTTCGCTCCGAGGCCCCTATGAGGATTTGAGCGATTTTCTCTCGAGGGTGCAAGACCGGGACCTCAATAAAAAATCGCTGGAAAGCCTTGTGAAGGTCGGGGCCTTCGATTCGTTCGGCTTGGATCGCGGTCAGCTTCTGGAAAGCCTCGACGATCTCATCCAATTCAATCAAGCCGCAAAGAAAAGTGCCTCAAGCAATCAAGCATTCCTTTTTTCAGGCGAAAAACAGTTCAATAAGATTAAATTAAAACCGGCACAACCGGCCGACAAGAAATCGGTGCTTTCGTGGGAAAAGGAACTTCTCGGCCTTTATCTTACCGATCATCCGGTGAACGGCCACGCAGCAAAGCTCAGGTCGAGCGAACTCATCAAACCCGTGCGATACGCCTTGTCGCTCCCCAAGAGCGGTGAGCGATCCCATAAAATCATCATGGGCGGCGTCATCACAAAGATGCAAAAGATCGTGACGAAAAGCGGCCAACCGATGATGTTCGTAACCTTGGAGGACATGTCCGACTCGATCGAGCTTTTGGTTTTCAATAGTACCCTCAAAAACAATCCGGACGCCTGGCAGGAAAACAAGGTGGTGATGGTGGAAGGGTGCGTCTCATGGAAGAACGGCGACACCAAATTCATCTGCGACAGGGTGAAAGAGCTATAGTTGACAAAAAACTTTAAACGTGATAAAATAGGCACTATTGATTGCTGGGTACTTTCTTTTTTCATCCGGAAATCAAGGGGGTAAGTTCTTTGTCATATTTATTCACATAATAGAAAGGAATACACCATGTTGGTAGTATTGTTTGTCATCATTGCGCTTGTTATCGGCTACTACGCGGGAAAGAAAATCAACCAGCCTCTTCCCGTCACCATTGACCTTCAGATGTTCGAACGTATGTTCGACAATCTCAACGGTCAAACCAATAGCGCTGGATCCATTGTCGTTCAAGCAACAAAACAACTCACGGCGGCATCGCGGGGCAGGATGATCTTCTCGGCTCCCACGGAAGCTAAAAAGGCTGAGCAGGAAGCACTTGCGTCAGCAGAGTCGAATGAGAATTCGGCTAAAAGTGTGGTGGAGAGCAGCGAGCAGACAGCAAAGTCTCTCGAGCAACAAGCACGGGACGTCCGCAAAAATGGAGAGATCAGATCTGAATCCATGAAGCGGCTTGCCCAATCGCAGCGTTCACGGGCTGCAAAGCTGCAAGGCATGCAGCAGTATATGTAAAAACAGGGTGTTTTTGTCCATCCAACCCCGCACGATATCGTCGTTGCGGGGTTGATTTCTTTTCCCTATAATACCCCCATATGGCAAAACTCGAGAAAATAGAGGAGATACGTCACTCATTGGCGCACTTGCTCGCGGCAGCGGTTTTGAAGAAGTTCCCCAAGGCAAAACTCGGCATCTGGCCCGTCATTGAGAACGGTTTTTACTACGACTTCAAACTCCCCCGCCACTTGACGGATACTGACTTGAAAGAGCTCTAGCACACGATGCGCGCACTCGTCATGGAAAAACTCCCCTTCGCCGGAAAGAAAATAACTCCGGCTGCAGCGAAAAAACTATTCAAAGATCAACCTTTCAAATTGGATTTAATAAAGGAATTCCAGAAGGAGAAAAAACCTCTCACTGTTTACAAAACCGGCAATGTCTTCGTCGATCTATGCCGCGGCGGCCACGTGAAAAATACGTCGGAGATCAATACCGACAGCTTCAAGTTGACGTCGATTGCGGGCGCTTACTGGCGCGGCGACGAAAAAAATCCCCAACTCCAACGCATTTACGGCGCCGCCTTTATGACAAAAAAAGAGCTCGATGAGTATTTCGCCATGCTCGAGGAGGCCAAGCGGCGCGACCACAAAAAACTCGGCGTCGAGCTCGATCTTTTTACCTTCTCAGATCTCGTGGGCGCTGGGCTTCCGCTTTGGACACCGCGAGGCACGCTCGTCCGAAACCTCCTCGACAACTTCGTTTGGGAGCTTCGAAAGAAGGCGGGGTACGAACAAGTAGACATTCCCCACATCACAAAGAAAGACCTCTACGAACGGAGTGGTCACTGGGAAAAATTCAAAGACGATCTTTTCAAAATTCAAACCCGGGAAGGACATCTCTTTGCCATGAAACCGATGAACTGTCCTCACCACACGCAAATTTACGCCCGAAGGCCCTGGAGCTATCGCGATCTGCCGCAGCGCTACGCAAATACGACAAAAGTGTACCGCGACGAACAAACCGGTGAACTTGCCGGCCTTTCGCGCGTCCGCGCGATCACGCAGGACGATGCCCACGTCTTCTGCCGACTTTCACAAACCAAGGAGGAGTTCTTGAAGATTTGGGATATTATTCAAACGTTCTACAGCTCATTTGGATTCAAACTCAAAATCCGCATCTCGACGCACGACCCCAAGCATCCGGAAAAATACCTCGGCGACAAAAAGAAATGGAAATTTGCCGAAGACATGCTCTATGAAATAGCACAATCGAAGAATGCCGACACCTTCGATGGCGTGGGCGAAGCCGCCTTTTACGGTCCGAAGCTCGACTTTATGGCGAAGGATTCCCTTGGCCGCGATTGGCAAGTAGCAACCATCCAGCTCGACGTCAATATGCCAGAGCGCTTCGACCTCACCTGCACCAACGAAGAAGGTAAGCCGGAACGAATCGTCATGATTCACGCCGCCATCATGGGCTCCATCGAACGGTTCCTTTCCGTCATCATCGAACACTTGGCCGGCGATTTTCCGGTTTGGCTTTCGCCCGTCCAAGCGCGCGTGATCCCGATCTCCGACAAACATCGAGCGTACGCGTAAAATATACTAAAGAAACTGATGGAACACGACTTGAGAGCCGACATCGCTTCGACCGGCGAAACGCTTGGCAAAAACATTCGCCAGGGAGAGCTTGAAAAAATTCCCTATCTCCTCGTGGTCGGCGACAAAGAAATCGAGACCAAATCGGTAAACGTCCGCGAGCGGCACAAAAAAGAAACCTCAACCGTTCCCATTGAGCAATTTATAGAAAAAATAAAGAAGGAGAACGAGGAGAAAAAATAAACAGCGCGGGGTGGTAACGTGGTACCACCCCTTTCTTGAAACTTTTTAACTATCGGTTTGCCGCGGTCCCGGCATTTCAGAAGAACCGACAAGCTCTTCTCCAAAGCTATCCTCTGACGTCACCTCTTTCGCCACGTTCCAGCTAAAGACTGCGGCGAGAACGAGAGCTGGCGCAAGGATGAGACCAATGACAAGCAATATTCTTTTCACAGCGATGCCTCCGGTTTTTAGTGTGCAGCTTGTTTTAAAATAATATACAATCGTATTTGCCATGGGTCAAGACAAGAAAAAACTGTTGGTCATTGTAGGGCCGACCGCATCGGGTAAGAGCGCCCTTGCCGTCGCTTTGGCAAAAAAACTGAACGGGGAGATCGTTTCTGCCGATTCCCGGCAGATCTACCGCGGGCTTGAGGTCGGCTCAAACTACCCGACGAAGGCGGAATTGAAAGCCGTCCCCCATCACCTTGTCGGCTTCGTAAGTCCCGCAAAAACCTTCACCGTCGCCGAATACCAAAAGGAAGCCAGAAGAACAATCGAGGGCATTTGGAGAAGGCACAAACTCCCAATCCTCGTCGGCGGAACCGGCTTGTATATCCAGGCCATTGTCGACGGAATTGCCGTGCCCGAAGTGCCGCCGAATGCAGCATTGAGGAAAAAACTCGAAACGGAGTCAACCGAAGAACTTGCCGGTATGCTCCAGCACAAGGATAAGGAGCGATGGGAAACCATCGATCGGCGGAACCGGAGGCGGCTGATCCGTGCGATTGAGATCGCAACGGCCCTCGGCAAAGTTCCTGCCTTAACGTTAAATCCGATTCAAGCCGAGGTACGCATGGTTGGCCTCGACCCAGATAAAAAAATGCTCGAAGTTTCCGTCAAAAAAAGATCCAAAGCAATGATCCAGCGCGGTTTCGTAAATGAAACAAAGAAACTTTTAAAAGCCGGTGTTCCGAGAAAAAAGATCAACGAATTCGGATTTGAGTATCAAAGTGCACTTAAATACCTGGATGGGATCATCAAGACGAAGGAAGAACTTATTCAGACAATTTCAAGGACGACCATGAAGTACGTAAAGCGTCAGATGACGTGGTTCAAGAGGGACAAAAGAATAGTCTGGGTCAAGAGTAACACAGAAGCAATTAAAACAGTGGAAGGGTTCTTAAAATAAACTCTAATCTTAAAATCCAAATTCCAAACATCAAATCAAATCCAAATGAAAGAATGTCAAAATTTGGACTTTGGGCCTTGATATTGATTTGGTATTTGTCATTTGAACTTTGGCATTTTAATTTGACTTCCCCGAGAAATACCCTATAATAAAGTCAAATCAAACCTATGGGTGGCGTACCTACTAAACATCATTCGAAATCGAAGGTCGGCAGACGGCGTTCGCAGCTTGGCATGAAAAAAGTGAACGTCATCCCCTGCCCCGAGTGCGGGGGGCCGGCACTACCGCACAAGATTTGTCCGCAGTGCGGAACATACGTGAAGGTGGCGAAATCCAAGCCGCAAACCTCGAACGCAGCGCAACAATAAAGAGCATGGCGACGCGCCATTTAGCCCGCACGATTGTCCTTCAATCACTCTACGAGTGGGATTTTTACGGCAAAAAAACGGATCTCACCGAAATCCTCGACCGAAACTTGGGTGAATTCGGCCCCGGCATCGATGAGCCGGAGTTTGCGTGGCGGCTTATGAAGGGCATCATCGAACACCTCCCCCAAATCGATGAATTCATTCGAACCTACGCCAGCGAATGGCCCCTCGAGCAAATTGCCATCGTCGACCGGAACATTCTCCGCATCGGGCTCTTCGAGCTCATCTATGCGGACAAAAACGAGGTCCCCCCGAAGGTTGCCATCAACGAGGCGATCGAGATAGCCAAAAATTACAGCGGACAGAATTCGCCTCGTTTCATCAATGGCGTCCTCGGAACCGTTTATAAAGAAATGGAAGAGGGAAAAATCAAGGCCTAGAACCCAGAATCTTTCGGACTTCTTCCCACACCTTTTCGTGTATCTCCTCGATCGTGAGGAGTTTTTCATTTTCAACGCACTCCACGGCAACGAAATCGCCGGGATAAAGCCTGACAAGCTCCCGGTAAACTTCATGGGTCCTTTTCAGGTGATTTAAGTCAGTCTCATGTAAATCTCTCTTCTTACCCCCCAAATACTGCCGTTCCACCTTACGGTCGACAAGTGACTGTGCAACTTCTGGCGGAACGAAGAGCACGATATTCAGATCGGGCTTCGGTATGCCGTTTACTTTGTACTCCAGATCATAATCCCATGAAAAATAAGATTTTCTTTCCTCTTCCTTCCCAAATTTTGATCCTTGGTGACCCAAATTTGAACCCACATAGCGGTTCGAGATAACGGTCTTCCCCTCTTCGAGGGCAGAGCGGATATCGCGAGAGGCCGCATACCGATCAAGGGCATAAAAAAGGGAAGCGGTGTGAGGATTTATTTCTTCCAACGTGCCGAACCTGCCGTTCAAATATTCCTGAACAAAGTAGGATGAGGGTTCGCTGTACCGCGGAAAATCAAAGACCGAAAGGTCGAAACCGCTTTGTCTCAATCGAGAAACTAATCGTACTGTTTGTTCCGTCTTTCCCGAACCGTCGGTTCCTTCGATAACGATGAATTTCCCTTTTTTCATAATCTCTATTATACCAACCCAAAAGAAGATCAGCGAGGAAAACAAAAAGGCCCCCGAGCGCCTTCAGTGCTCGGGGGCCAATTCCCATCATTCGTCGCGAGTCGCTAATCCGTAATTTCTATTCCCATGTTCTTTGCGGTACCGGCAATGATCTTCATTGCGGATTCCACGTCGTTGGCATTCAAATCAATCATCTTTTTCTCGGCAATCGCACGAAGATCTTCGCGCGTTATTTTGCCGACCGCTTTTCTTCCGGGCTCAGCGGAAGCTTTTTCGAGACCGGCAGCTTTCTTCAAGAGCGCCGAAGCCGGAGGCGTTTTCAACTTAAAATCGAAGGAGCGGTCTTCGTAGATGGTGATTTCGGCCGGAATAACATCCCCTCGCATGTCCTTCGTCGCTTCGTTAAATTGTTGGACGAATGCGCCGATATTCACGCCGTGCTGGCCGAGAGCCGGTCCGATTGGCGGCGCAGGGGTTGCTTCCCCCGCCTTGATCTGCAATTTTAACGTTGTTTTGATTGGTTTTGCCATAGTTTTATAGTTTTCTCACCTGTAATGAATCCAGCTCGACGACGGTATCCCTGCCGAAGATCGGCACCAAGACCTTGATCCTTCCCCGTTCGTCGTCGATCTCGGAAATTCTTCCCTCCTGGTCCTTGAACGGGCCATCGGTTATTTTTACCATTTCATCGACTTTGAAGTCAACTTTGAATTTCGGCTCTTGGCCACCCATCCGCATCATAAGTTCGTCAACCTCGTTCTTCGAGAGCGGCGTCGGCTTCGTTGAATCGGCTCCGACGAATCCGGTGACGCGCGGTGTGTTCCTTACCACGTACCACGAATCGTTGTCTAGAACCATGTGGACGAGGACGTAACCGGGATAAATTTTTTCCTCGGTCTTTTGTCGTTTACCGTTTCTGATCTTGATCTTCACTTCCTTCGGTACCACGACGTCAAAGATCTTATCGGTCATGCCGAGCGACGATATTCTTTGTCTCAAATACTTCGCTACCGCATCCTCGTAACCGGAGTAGGTATGCACCGCATACCAAGCCTTACTCCTTTGAATTGTATCTTTTTCCGGTTCCATGCTAAAAAACGATCCGTTGGAGAATTTGAAGGAAGACAAAATCGAGAATTCCCAAGAATGCCGCTAAACTGAGGGAAAATCCTATCACGAAAAGCGTGTACCGAGTCGTCTCTTCACGGGTCGGCCAATTCACTTTCTTCAATTCCTGCTTGGAATCTTGTATGAAATTACCTATTTTTTCGAACATGCCAGTAGGTACAAAGTACCATGAAATCGTTATTTTATCAACCCTTTAAGGCTCAAGGCGCCTTCCCGCAGTACCTTCGGTTCGTCGACCAAGGACACAAGGGTCGAGGGGGCGGAAAGCAAGTCTCCTCTCGAAACATAAAAATCTACCTTGTCACCGAAGTACTTTCTTGCTTCGCGCACATTCTTCGAGGGCCTTTTTCCCTCCCAATTGGCCGAGGGTGCGACAAGAGGACCCGAAGCCGACAAGAGATTGCGAAGCCATGCCGGTTTGGGGACCCGGAAGGCCAAACTGCCCTCTCCCCTCGTTAAATAGTCGAGTTTCCCGCGCGGCATCGCAAAGATCAAACTCACCGGTCCGGGCCAAACGGTGCGCATAATCTTCCTTTGTCGAACGGAAGGCCGCACGCCGAACTTTGCAAGATCGCGGGGAGAGGAAATAAGTATGATAAAGGGTTTCCGTGGATTTCTTTTTCGCAAACGATAAATGCGACGGACCCCTTGGGAAGAAAAAGCCGAAGCAACGATGCCATAAATGGTATCCGTCGGAAGAATTCCGACCGCACCATTTTGAAGCGATGCAGCGAGATTATTCTCCAGTCCCTTCGAGATTTTCCCTCGGTGGTTCATCGGAGATGATCGATTCATGTCGAGGATGGAAAAGGAATTTATAAATAAGGAAGGTAATGAGGCCGACCACGACCCCTCCAATAATATCCGACGGATAATGAATGCCGACAAATATCCTTGCGATACTCATGACCGTTGAAAGGACAAGGAACCAGATCCCCCACTTCTTGTTTATCGAAAGAAGAACGAAGGACACAGCAAAGAAAAAGGCTGCGTGCGCCGACGGGAATGAAGTACCACTCGCCGCTATAAGCGGAGTGATGTTGAGAAGCACAGACGGCCGTTCACGCGGAAAGAAGAAATCGATAAGCGCGGTCAAAATAGAATAAGAAACGATGGCGGTAAAAACCAGGGAAAAGAAAGCCATCAACTTGTTCTTGGTCCCCTCGCGCTTGAAAATGAAAAAAAGGAGCGCTACTCCCATAAGATACGGCAAATACTCCGCCAAAAAAACACCGAAGAAGTCCACGATACCCGAAAGGCCGGATAACCCGTGGATCAATTGAAAAACCTTGAGATCCAAAGCCATCACTTCTTTACTTCTTCACGAAAGGCAAAAGGCCCATAACTCTCGCCTGCTTGATAGCCTTTGCAAGCCTCCGCTGATGCTTTGCGCAAATATGGCTATGACGCGGATCGATGATTTTGAGCTGGCTCGAGACGAACTTCTTCAACGTATCGACATCGTGATAATCGATGACCTTGGAGTTCTGCGAACAAAAAAAACACTGTTTTTGCTGTTTCATGGCAATAAATATTCTTTCCTTAAAACGGTATATCTTCCGGCTTTATCTCGGTTTCCTCAAGATTGATTTCCGGCAATTCTTCTTCGCGACGATCTTCTTCCGCCGCCGGCGCAGGCGCTCCGCCCGTCCTTGGTCCCAACTGCATCCGCTCGGTCACGATTTCGGTCGTCTTCCGCTGCACGCCTTGCTTATCCTGCCACGACCGCGTTTGAAGCCTTCCTTCGATCAAAACGGAACTTCCTTTTCTTAAAAATTGATTGGCAATTTCCGCCTGCCGTCCCCATACCACCACGTTATGAAATTCCGTTTTCTGCTGACGCTGACCGGACTTGTCCGAAAAGAAACTGTTTGTGGCAACGCCGAACGAACAAACCGATTGGCCACCGGGCGTCTGCCGGAGTTCTGGATCTCTCGTAAGATTGCCGAAGATGAATACTTTGTTGAGATTCATGTTAATTCAAAATCTCTTCTATTTTCTTTTCCAAGCTCTCGTTGGTGAGTACTCCTTCTTCTTTCCTCTTGAACGAACTTGAGTAATTTGACCTTTCCCGCAAAGACGAGAAGCTGCCGCCGCGCATCGATTCGCCCATCCCTTTTTCAACCCGCTTCTTGTCGGTGTTGCTGAGCGTATATCTTAAAACCGACCCTTCCAAATTCAGGGGGTCACGAATGGCTTGAGCGGCTTCGGAGTAAGCGGCAAATATTACCGTTCCCAAAAAAGCATACTTTTCTTTCTTGATCGGATACCCCAATTGCATCTTTTGGAGAGGTTTTTCTTCAACGACATCACAGCCGTTCTTCTTAAGAATGGCCGTGACGGGAGAGGCGTTTTCCTCTTTTACCCAAAACGTTATTTCGTAGTTATTTTTGTCCTTCTCCTCCATCTGGTGTAGTTTGAGTCACATTATCAGAAACGGGAGTTCCTGTCAATTTTATCTTCATTTCGCGCAAAGCTTCTTCCGGTATCTTTTTTACCCCCGTACCGGCCGGTATGAGACGGCCAATGATCACGTTTTCCTTGAGGCCTTTCAGCGAATCAACTTTTGCAGCAATGGAAGCTTCGACAAGCACCCGCGCAGTTTCCTGGAAGGAAGCAGCCGAAAGGAAGCTCTCGGTGGCAAGCGCAATCCTCGTAATGCCGAAAACTTTCTGGACGGCGCGCGGCGGTTTCTTTTTCGATCGTTTTGCTTCCTTGGCAACCGCTATGAATTTTGGCTTGCTCGCGATTTCCCCGAGCATAAATTCAGTATCACCCGGATCTTTTACGGTAACCTTGGAAAGCATCTGCCGCACCATGATTTCGATGTGCTTATCGTTGATAACCGATCCTTGCGTCACGTAAATCTTTTGGATTTCGTTCACTACGTAGTGGATAAGTTCATTGAGGCCGCGGTAAGCGAGAATCTCCCGCAAGTCCATCGGTCCTTCGTATATTTGCTCTCCGCGGCGCACTTTGTCTCCGATTTTAACCCGAATGCCGGCGCGCGGCGGCACTAAATATTCGTAGATATCCTTTTCTTTCGAAGTTCTCCTACCTCTCCGCTTCACGACGGACGAAGCTTCTTCCCTGACCGCAATGACGGTCGAAAGGCCTCGATCGGCAATGTCGGTCACGATGCCGTCCGCCCGCACCAAGGTCGCTTTTCCCTTCGGGATCCTGGCTTCGAAGATTTCCTCAATTCTCGGCAAACCGTGCGTGATGTCCGATCCGGCGATACCGCCGATGTGGAATGTTCGAAGTGTAAGTTGGGTGCCGGGTTCACCGATAGATTGGGCGGCTATGACGCCGACTGCTTCTCCCCGTTCCACTTTTTTATTCCTTCCCAAATCCAACCCGTAGCATGTGGCGCAAATGCCGGAAGCTGCTTTACAGGTAATGGGGGTTCTCACCTTAATCGATTCTAATTTTGAATCTTGAATTTCCTTTGCTGCTTCACGACCGATCGGCTCGCCGGCCTTCACGACAACCTTCCGATCGACGCGAATATCCTCCAACGCCGTTCGCGAAAAGATGCGCTCGGCAAAGGAATAACCATATGCATCTCCCTCGGCTCGTATGATTTCAATCCCCTCCTTCGCGCCGCAATCTTCTTCGCTGATAAAAACATCCTGTGCGACGTCAACCAAACGCCGCGTAAGATATCCAGCAGCTGCGGTTTTCAAAGCCGTGTCGGTCGAACCCTTTCGAGCGCCGTGGGCACTGATGAAGTATTCAAGAACACCCAACCCCTCCTTATAAGAGGACTTGGCAGGTAATTCGATCGTTTCTCCCCGCACGTCTTGGATCAATCCTTTCATGCCGACCATCTGGATCATTTGCGACCAGCTGCCGCGTGACTTTGAATTTAAGATCATGGAAAGAGGATTTTCTTCCGTAAGCGTTCCGGGGAGGGTTTTTGCAATACGCTCCCGAGCATCGGTCCAAATCGTGATGATCCTGCTCTTCCGCTCTTCGAACGTCAAAAGCCCTTCATCGTATTGGTCCTCGATTAAGGCAACCTCCTTTTCAGCTCCCTCGAGAATACCTTTCTTTTCACTGGGAAGTATCGTATCGAGCATGCCCCACGTTATCGAAGAAACCGTCGAGTAGTAAAAACCGAGGTCTTTGATCTTGTCGACGTAAAACCTGCTCTCGTCCACACTTCGATCTTCGATGATCCGGGAAACCAAACTCTTCAAGCCGCCCTTATCGAGGGTATCGTTCACATATTCGAAATCATCCGGCAAAACCTCGTTGAAAACGAGGCGACCGAACGACGTCTCCATAAGTTTTCCTTTGACATACACCTTGACCATCGCACTTATGTCAACCAATTCGTTTTCGACGGCAAAGGCAAGGTCTCGAACATCGGCAAACGATTTCCCTTCCCCTTTTGCGCCTTTCTTCACGTGCGTCAGGAAGTAAACGCCCAAAATGACATCGTTGGTCGGCGTAACGATCGGCCCGCCGTCGGCCGGCTTTAAGAGGTTCTTTCCGGCATCCATGAGGGTTTCCGCCTCATACTGCGCCTCGGCGGTCAAGGGCAAATGGATGGCCATTTGGTCCCCGTCGAAGTCGGCATTGAAGGCGGTGCAAACCAAAGGCGGGATCCGGATTGCAAGATCTTCAATAAGGACGGGTTTGAACGCTTGAATGCCGAGACGGTGAAGCGTCGGGGCGCGGTTCAAAAGCACCCTCCTCGATTGAATGACTTCTTCCAAAATCGCCCACACTTCCGGCGGACCCTGCTCAATGAGCCGGTTAGCTTGCTTGATGTTGAATGCGAACCCGCGCTCTATTATTTTATTGATGACGAACGGACGGAAGAGTTCGATTGCCATGTTCTTCGGGAGACCGCATTCGTTGAGCTTCAATTCAGGGCCGACGACGATAACCGAGCGGCCGGAATAATCGACGCGCTTCCCGAGGAGGTTCTGGCGGAACCGTCCTTGCTTCCCCTTCAACATGTCGGCAAGCGACTTCAAGGGGCGGCGCTTAGACGATAAAAGCTGGCTTCCCAAACGAGCCGTGTTGTCGATAAGCGCATCCACGGCTTCCTGGAGCATCCGCTTTTCATTTACAATGATGACTTCGGGTGATTTAAGTTCGATGAGTTTTTTCAACCGATTGTTCCGATTGATGACACGAGCATAGAGATCGTTCAGATCGGCTGTTGCGTAAAAACCGCCGTCCAAGACGACCATCGGGCGGAGTTCCGGAGGAAGAACCGGCAACGTCGTCAAAACCATCCACTCGGGGCGGACGCCGGACTTCAACATCGAGCGGACAAGTTTCAAGCGAAGAAGGATCTTCTTTTGCTTCAAGACGTCGTTCACCTCTTCCAATTCTTTTTCGAGTTGCTTTAAAAGGGCTTTCAAGTCGATACCCTCCATAATCTTCCGTATCGCTTCCGCTCCCTGGCCGGCCTCAAAAACATCGCCAAACCGCTCGACCAAGCTGTAGTATTCATCTTGGCTCAAGATCAATCCCGGCTTCAGAAGCGAAAGGATTTCCTTGACTTCGGTTTGCTTCTTTTTGAGTTCTTCCGACTTAAAACCTTCTTCCTTCAACGATTTAAACTCTTTACTGACGCCCTCCAAAGCCCTCTTTTTATTCTCTTCGTTCACCTTGGTGACGATGTACGCTGCATAGTAGATCACCTTCTCGAGCTTCGGCTCGGAAATGTTCAAAGCGAGACTGAGACGTGAAGGGACCGTTTTCAAAAACCAAATGTGCGCAACCGGCGCAGCAAGTTTGATGTGCCCCATCCGCTCCCGGCGGACCGACGAATGAGTGACTTCGACGCCGCATTTTTCGCACACAATGCCCTTGAACTTCACCTTTTTGTACTTTCCGCAGTAGCACTCATAATCCCTCGTGGGCCCGAAGATTCGTTCGGAGAACAAACCGTCTTTCTCCGGGCGCTGCGTCCGGTAGTTCAACGTTTCCGGTTTCGTCACTTCACCGTAGACCTTTTCGCCGTCCGGCCCCTTATGGGCGGACCACTCCAGAATGTTCTCGGGAGAAGCGAGCTTGATGCCTATTTTTTTGATGTCATCTCTTGTCATGGTTGTGGTGGTTATTCGTTTTCTTCGCTTTGACCTTCCTCCTCGCGACTATGCTCGTATTCGTAACTCACGTCGAGCCCCAAGGATTTCATTTCGGAAACCAATACGTTGAACGAAGCGGGAACATTCGGCTTCCGTATTTCCTGTCCCCTGATGATCGATTCGAATGCCGCCGAGCGGCCCATGACGTCGTCCGATTTGATGGTCAACATTTCTTGAAGCGTGTGCGCCGCTCCATATCCTTCGAGCGCCCATACTTCCATTTCCCCGAAACGCTGTCCGCCGAGGTTCGCTTTTCCGCCCAAAGGCTGCTGAGTGATCAAGGAATACGGCCCGGTGGATCGTACGTGCATCTTGTCTTCCACCAGGTGGTTCAATTTCATGATATACATGTAGCCGACGGTGATCGGTGCGGTAAAGGGCTGGCCCGTAAGGCCGTTGTAAACCATCATCTTTCCGCTGGATTCATACCCCGCGGCCACGAGTTCGTTTTTAATGTCCTCGTCGGACGCACCGACGAAATTCTTCACGACGGCTCGATAGCCGAGTTTTTTCGCGGCGAGACCCAAGCTCACCTCCATAATTTGGCCCAAATTCATGCGGGAGACGACGCCCAAGGGGTTCAGAACGATGTCGACGGGCGTCCCGTCCGCAAGATACGGCATATCTTCCACTTTCCGTATTTGCGAGATCACGCCTTTGTTGCCGTAGCGTCCAGCAAGCTTGTCGCCTGCCTTGATCTTTCTAAGCTGCGCAACTTCCACTTGGATCTTTTTGATAATGCCGGGGTCGAGTTTGTCGCCTTTGTCGCGCGAGAATATTTTGATGCCGATGACCCTTCCTTCTTTGCCGTGCGGCAGCGTCAGCGACGTATCCTTAATGTCTCTCGCCTTCTCGCCGAAAATGGCGCGGAGGAGCCGTTCTTCGGAAGTAAGCTCAGATTCCCCTTTTGGAGAAATCTTTCCGACCAAGATGTCGTTCGCACGAACCTCGGCGCCGATCCTGATGATTCCCTCGGCATCCAAATTCCTCAGTTTTTCCTCGGAGACGTTCGGAATGTCGGGCGTCGTTATCTCAGGACCAAGCTTGGTATCTTTTACGAGACAAGTATGCGTATCGATATATACCGAAGTAAAGAGATCTTCGCGGGCAACCCGCTCGGAAACGACGATGGCATCTTCAAAGTTCGCTCCATAGAAAGGTACGAATGCGACGAGAAGGTTCTTGCCAAGCGCAAGGACGCCGTTCTCCGTCGCCGGACCGTCGGCTAAAACGGTCCCCGGCCGTACTTTTTCGCCCACCGAAACGACCGGCCGCTGCGACATGCAAGTCGAATTGTTCGATCGCTTAAATTTATAAAGATTGTAAACCTTGTTTCCTTTTTCCGACTTCACCGTTACGGAACGTCCGTCGACTTCAGAAACAACCCCGTGAACGTCCGCAACGATGACTTGCCCCGAGTCAACGGCGGCTTTTTCTTCTTCGCCGGTGCAAACGAGCGGTGCTTCGGCCATAAGCGGGGGTACTGCTTGGCGTTGCATGTTCGAACCCATGAGCACGCGGTTGGCATCATTATGTTCCAAAAACGGTATGAGAGCCGTTGAAACGCTGATCATCTCGTTCGTCGAAACGTCTATAAAATCAACTTCGGTCGCCTGGCAGGTCGAGGGATCCCCCTTCACGCGGGCCGGAACGACTTTTGCCAAGATTTTCCCTTCGTCGTCGGTTCCGACGTCTGCTTGCGTAATGTTGTACTTTTCCTCGTCGAATGCATTCAGCCACACGAGCTCGTCGGTAACCTTCCCGTTCTTTACGCGATAGTACGGCGACTCCAAAAATCCGTATTCATTGATTCTGGCGCACGTTGCAAAGTAGTTTACGATACCGATGTTCGCACCTTCCGGCGTTTGAATCGGACAAATCCTCCCGTAGTAGGAAAGGTGTACGTCCCGAACTTCGAAGCCGGCTCGTTCCCGCGTGAGTCCGCCCGGACCCATGGAGGAAACCCGCCGTTTATGTTCGAGTTCGGCCAGAGGATTCACTTGATCCATAAACTGCGACAAGGTCGATGAAGCGAAGAAATCCCGCACCACCGAGGTTAAAAGCTTGTAATTCACGAGCTGCGCCGGCTGGAGGGTCGAACGATCGAGCGTCGACATCTTGTCTTGGATTCCCCGCTTCAACCGCGCGAAACCGATCCTCAATCGAAGCTGCACCAATTCCCCGACGGACCTGATGCGCCGATTGCCCAAGTGATCAATGTCGTCCGGTTCGGACGATTGGTCATTGTTGAGCCGCACGATTTCCGAGATGACGGCGACCAAGTCGTTCAAATCGAGGACGCGACTGTCCTTCTTTTCAATGCCTAAACGCTGGTTAAATTTATACCTCCCGACCGGGCTCAAGTCATACCGATCGAAACGAGAAAACATCGGCTCGATGAGGAATTTTGCGTTCTCAAGCGTTGCAAGCTCACCCGGCCGTAATCGCTTGTAAATTTCAAGGAACGACTCGTCGCGGGTTTTTGATTCATCTTTGGCAAGCGTAACGTCGATATATTTCAAGGTTCCCGTATCAACTTTCGCGAAAGCCTTCTTAATTTCCTCGTTCGTCTCGAAACCGAAAATCCGGAGAAGCTGCGTTACCGGAGCCTTCCTCCGCCGATCGATCTTCACGCTTACAACGCCGTCAGCTTCGGTCTCAAATTCGAGCCAAGCCCCCCGATTGGGGATCAACTTGGCGCCGAAAAGTTTTTTTCCTCTCCATATGTTCGCCGTAAAGTAAGCGCCCGGCGATCGAATGATCTGCGAAATAACAACCCGTTCCACGCCGTTCACAATGAACGTTCCCCGCGCGGTCATGACCGGAAAATCCCCCAAGTACACCTCCTGCACTTTTACGTCTTTCGTAAGCTTGTTGACGAGCTTAATGTTCGCCCGAAGCGGGGCTTCGTACGTCAAATCTTTTTCCATCGACTGCGCTTCCGTGTACTTCGGCTCGTCGAACTGGTAATCCAAAAAGCTCAACTCCAGCTCGTTCCCACTGTGATCTTTGATGGGTGAAATCTCATCGAAGAGCTCACGAAGCCCCTTTTTGAGAAACCATCGATACGAATCGACCTGAATACCGAGCCAATTGTCCGGTGCGAACGCCTGCTTTTTATGAGAAGAAAAAACTTTGACTTTTTGCATTGGTTTTTTGGTTTAAACGACTTTGGCGATCATAAATATTTTGACTGCTTTTGGTTGTTTTCTTGGAGCGTCCTTGAAAAGAAGGTTGTTCCGGAAGCGTTCGAGAAGTAATAGAGATAGGAAGTGGTCTGGGGGTTTACGGCAGCTTCGATGGCATTCTTGCCGGGATTCGAAATCGGCGTGGGGGTCCACCCGGTATGAAGATAGGTGTTGTATGGCGAAGCGATCTTCGTGTCGGCGCCGGAAGGAACGAGATCGGCACAAGTAAGGAGCTTTCCGTCACACTTCGCGTACGAGAGGGTTGCGTCGACTTGGAGCGGCATATCGATGGCGATTCGCCGCAGAAGTATTCCCGCCACGATTTCGCGATCGGTCGTCGTGGAAACCTCCCGCTCCAAAAACGACGCCAAAATCAACCGGTTGTACCAATCTTTCTCGCCAGCGATGAGAGGCCATGCCTTCACCTCGAAAGTATCAAGCATTTTTCTGACCACGTCATCGGGGCTTGATTGCAAAGCAAAATTATAGGTATCCGGGAACAAAAATCCCTCAAGCGAAGAAGCATTGGCTAAAAACTGATACTGAGTCGAGAGGCTCTTGAAATTGAAACTTGCGAGCGCATTCGGCTCGATAATGCCTTTCGAGGAAAGTATTTGATCGATATCTTTCACGGTCGCTCCCTCCGGTATTTGAACGGTTACGTCGTTTACGCCCCCCGACCGAAGAAGCCCCACAATCTGCGGAACGCTCATGGTACCGGCGAGTTCGTAGATGCCGGGCTGAAAGCGGGTCGCACTTCCCGTCAAAAAAGAATAAACCTTGAAAACGGCGATCGATCGAATAAGCGAGCTCCTCGAAAGTTCGGCTCCTATTTCCTTGAAACTCTCGCCTTTTTGAACGACAAACTTGACGGGCGTTGTCGTCGCGAAACTTGGTTGTAGACCGTAGAAAAAATAAGCTGCCATAAGAATAAGAACCAAAAAAATTCCTAACACGAATAGGAGACGCGAGGCTATCAGACCTCTTTTTTCATCTTGAGGATTCAAGTTTAATATGTTGAATTATACTGAACAATATTGCAATAGTCAAGATACTGGACCCTCCATAACTCACGAACGGCAATGTTATCCCGGTTACCGGCACCAACCCGAGATTTGAGCCAACATTGATCGCGATTTGGACCAAAAGAACCACTCCGCAGCCGAAAACCAAAAACTTGAAACTATTGCTGCCGGCCCGTAAACCGATATCCGTGAGTCTATAAAAAATAACGAGGAATGTCAACAACATAACGATATCACCGAACACTCCCCACTCCTCGGAAAAAGCCGCGAAGATGAAATCGGTCTGCGCCTCCGGAAGGAAATGAAATTCGGTCTGCGTCCCCTGTCCGTATCCCTTGCCCCAAAAGCCGGCTGATCCGATTGCAATCTTCGCTTGAATGACATTGTAATTGATGCCGAGGGGATCCTTTTGCGGCGAAAGGAACGCAACCAAACGCTCCCGCTGATATTCCTTTAAGAAGAAGCTCCAAACGAGGACGGCGATAAGCGCAAAAGCGACAAGCCCGATAAAAAACCTCTTCACGTTGATGCCGCCCACGAGGACGAACCCAACCCAAATACTCATAATGACGATGGCCGATCCCAAATCGGGGTGAATTGCCGTGAGGAGCGTTGGAACAAGCGCAAGGCCCAAGGAAGAAAAAAGGTACTTACTTCTCCATGCCGCAAGGTACCGCGACGTAAAAAAACTCGCGAGAAGAAAAATGAGCCCTAATTTTGCAAATTCCGCCGGTTCAAATTGAAAAAAGCCGAAGGAAAGCCAGCTCTTGCTTCCCCGTACGATGTGCGACTGAAGATTGGAAACGAGGAGGAGAAAAATGGAAAACGCGTAAAAACCATACTTAAAGATCGGCCACTTGAGTATCCAGCGCCAATTGAGCTCACTCCCGAAAATGATGACGGCAAATCCTATTGCATACCAAATAATCTGCTTCCCGAAAAAAGAAGCATCATAGGGGGCAAGGACGCCGAGACTCATGGCCGCAAGCGCCCCCAAGGCCGCAACGAGCACCCAGTCTAGTTTCTTGAGATCATTGAAGAATTGCATAGTTTGAACAATGTCAAAGCCCAAACGACAAATGCCAAATCAATGGCAAAAATCAAAGGATTAAAGAGTGAGACGTTTTTGACATTTGGAGTTTGGATTTTTACACCGCTATTCCTCCGCGTAAAGGTACACCTCGGGCTTGGCACCGGTCAAATCAACCCCGGAAAAAACTTCCGACGGAAAGAGGATCGAAAACCCTGAACTTCCGAAACTTCCCAAATCGTTCACCACCGTACTGCCGACAAAGAGGGGGTCGCCGTACTTATCGAGAACAAACCCAACGACTTTCACGGCGGAAACATTGACCGGGCTGCCGTTTGCGAGAGTTCCGGTAATGGCAACTTGATTGGTACTCGACGAAAGTGTCGGTCCTGCCGAAACTGAAAGCGAAGGAACAATGAAATCGACAGCCTTCGCCCATGAGACCGTCCCCGTAATGCTCCATACGGCACTCGTAATTCTTCCGACGTCGTACGAACTTCCGTCATATTCCGCGACAAGATACTTCGATTCGCCCGGGAAGATATTGTCGTAGCCGTCGACCGTTCCAACAAGGTTTTTGGCATTATCAAAGAATTGAACTTGATAAGAAAAACTGTGCATGCCGAGATCTTGGTTTTGATTCATGACGTCGATGGCTGCAAAAACTTTTCCCAGCAACGCATCCTTGAAAAGGGAAGGGCTTCCCGAAACTTCAAGTGGCTTTGCCTCTTTAAGATAGCAGGGTACGCACGGCCCCCCGCAATCAACTCCTGTTTCTCCTCCGTTTTGAATGCCATCGGAACACGACGGCGCGGGGATCAGCTTCGGCGCAAAAATCAGAAACAAAATGAAACCGAGAATCACAAGATAGAAAAGGCCATATAAAAATTGTTTCGTGCTGCGGGACATACCTTGGTTAAATCCAAAATTCAAATGTCAAATTCTGACTTTGACATTGATTTGGCATTTGTCATTTGGTATTTGAAATTTCGAACATCTTCTTCAACTCCTCCTTTCTTACGCTCGCTCCGCCTATCAAAACGCCGTCGATCTCGCGGGGCTTCAAAAAACCCTCAATGTTCTTCGAGTCAACGGAGCCGCCGTACAACACCTTAGGAGTCAGGGCATAGGGCTTGGGGGACAGAATCCCTTTAATGAACTTTGCCATTTCGGCGCTGTCTTTTGGGGTATCGGAAGGATGGTGGGCGGCACCCTCGCTGATAGCCCAAATCGGTTCGTAGGCCACAACTAAGTTTTTAATTTGAGGTTTGAAATTTTCAACACCGGATAAGCCGTTCACCAACTGCTTCCGGACGAACGCTCGGGCGGTGCGAATGCCTTTTTTCCTCGCCGACGACGGTTCGCCGACACAAAGGACCACATGCAGCCCAGCTGCAAGAGCGGCCTTTATTTTTTTATTCACTATCTCGTCGGTTTCCCCGAAATATTTTCTTCGTTCCGAATGGCCCACCAATGCCCATCGTACACCGAGGCTTTTTACCATAACCGGGGATGTTTCTCCCGTGAAAGCACCTTCCGTTTCCCAAAACAAATTTTGAACGCCGACCTCGGCTCTTTTTGCCCGCCGGGCAACAGCGCCCAAAAAAACGGCGGGGGGAAAGAGCATGACGCCTTTCCGATCCGACAAGTTCGAAAGCGACAACGCTTCCCGTTCCGTCGCGGGATTCAACTTCCAATTGAAAGCCAGTATCTTCATTGAATGAATTTTACCACGTATAGCGATGGAGCAAAATGTTCAGCTTCACGGCAACCACATCCCTCGCCGCCGACAAGCGCGCGGAAAACTTCGGCTTTGAACCTTCCCGAATCGCATCTGGTGCACTCAACACTGCCATCTTCAAATTCATGAGATGCGCAAGAGTCGCGGCTTCGAAGCCGATCCCTTCCCCTTCCACGGAAACGGCTCGGAATATCCGCTCGGTCGCTTCTTCGTTTAAGCACCAAAAACCATTACGGGGATCTAGAACCACTTGAGCGCCGTCCATGAAAAAAGGAATTGCTTAAGCGAACCAGCTGAACGGAACTTGCGTCCCGCTATCGACAAAAAGACGGTAATTCCCTCTTGCCGAAAGCATACCGGTTTTCACGGCCGATCCCTTTTTACCGCCTGCGGGAATTTCCTCCGATCGCAAGTACGGAAAAAATTTTTTGAATCGTTCTATTGTTTTTGTTTTAGCATCGGACGGACTGCCATCTACGACGACAACCTCATACGAATACTCAGCGGTTTTCAAGCGACGATCGATATCAACAAGCGCGAGTGGCAGATTTTTCCCCTCGTCGCAAACGGGGATCACAATGGAAAGAAACGGCTTCATGCCCTTAAACGGCGATATATTTCCGATTCCACCGCCTCCCGCGGCTCTCCATACCGCACATATGACTTTTCTTTGAGTGCTTCAGTTTGGCTTTCGCTTCCCCGCTCGGCCTTCGGCACAACTATATTGAAAGGCCGCGAAGTTTCTCCGTTGATGAGAATTCTGGCGTAGGCTTGATAATTGTCGATATTTACGAGGTCATTCACGCTGAAAACCGGCTCGAACGTTTTAACCAAAAATTCGGCGTCTTGGGGCCCCACCCTGAAGGAAATGGTCGATCCGACGTTTCCGAAAACAGCATCCCTGGTTTTTTCGGAAAGCTGAGCAATAAATTGATGCGCAACAGTAAGGTTCAACTTGTACTTTCTCGCTTCGGAAAGAATGGTCGATACGGAATCGGTTGTAAAGTTTTGGAATTCATCGATGAAAAGATAAAAATCTTTCCGCTTCGATTCACTGACGTCGGCCCTCCCCAAAGACGCCATAAGAATCTTCCCCACAAAAATCATGCCCAAGAGGTTCGCGTTCAAATCGCCGACTTTCCCCTTCGAAAGATTGACGAGGAGAATCTTCCCCGAATCCATGATTTCCCGGAAATTGAAAGCCGATTTCACCTGACCGATGATCGGCCGCATGTAGTCGTTAGACGTGAAGTTGTTGAATTTTGAAGTGACGTACGGCGTAATGTTCTGAAGCGCCGCTTCGCCGCCGGCTTTCACGGCCTCCTTCTCCCAAAAATCGCGGACGACCGGATTCGAAATCCGCTCGAGTTTCCTTCGCCTGAATTCGGCATCGGAAAAAACCCGTGCCACCTCCATAAGAGTCGACGGTTCGTTCGGCGCATCTTCCATCAAAAGAAGGAGTGCGTTTCGCATATACTGCTCGAACATCGGCCCGCCGGTGGTCTTAAGATCGTACAGCTTGTCGAAAATCTGGAGCATCTCGTTCACGATGGAAGTTTTCTCCTCGGGCTTCGAAAAATCGTACTCCAGCATATTGAGCCCCACCGGCATCTTGAGGTTGCCGGGATCGAAAAGAATAACGTCGTCTTCCCGTTCCTTTGGAATAACGCTTAAAATATCATCCACCAAATCGCCGTGCGGATCGATAACGCCGACGCCTTTTCCCCGGCGGATATCCCCCACGATCATATTGGACAAGAAGTTCGACTTACCGGTACCGGTCTGCCCGATGATGTACATATGCCGCCGGCGATCGTCATCCGTAATTCTCACTTCTTTGGTTTCCCCCCGGAAACGACTGAAGCCGACCATAACGCCCTCCTTCGGCAAGTTCGGCGGCGGAGCTGCTTCCCGCGCCTTCAAATACTTTATTCTTGGCGCATCGGTCATGGGCGTCGGAAGATGAAAAATGCTCGCCAGTTCGTTGCTCCCCAAAATCATGGCCTCCGACTCATTGAATTCCCTGAAGGAAAAGTCGTGGAAGATTTGTTTTTGGTTCGCCGGCCGTACGACACTCAACTCGTTTCGATTCGGCGCGCCGAACTGAGAAAAGCCGGCCGTTAAACTTCGGAGGAGCGACTCGGCTTCCATTTGATTCGGAGCGGATGCCACAACCCGCACGTTCACATCGAACATCACCTTCCCGGCCTTTGCAAGAACCATCTTTAGGCTTTCTTCGTCGATGCTCCTTTTTACCTCATCCCCTGTTTTTTTCTCGGTCGTACCTTGAGCCGCTTTCATGACATCCGTAGCCGAGATGCTCCAAATGTCGTTCTTTAGGAGTTCGCCGATTTGCCACCCCTTTCTTAAAACCTTGATCGCGGAACCAATCTCTTTCTTGTGTTTTTTGTTCGCCGGCTTTGCAACGACCTGAAAGGCGCCCCCTTCCCCTATTTCATTGATCTTGGAAAGGCTGCCGAGAATCGGAAGGAAGGTATCGGCATCGACTTCTTCATACGTCTTGAGGGGTAAAATGAACCGCTCTTTTTCCACGACAAAAGCTCCGGCCGAAAAACCCGCATAATTGAAAATGTTATAATCGTCCACCCGCTCCAACGACGCTTCGCTCCAAAACGACTGGAGTTGCCGCACGAAAATGTCGGCGTATTTTTCTTTGACGGAAGCATAAAAGGATATCTCCTGCCCCACGTGCGGCACGGCAACCTCGAAGACAAACGGCTCGCCGAACGAGGCGAGCGTTGCAAAAAGCTGCTCCGACGTTTCTATTTCCTTTTTCAAATCTTTCCCTTCCTTTGAAATCCGGGGGAGTCGTATGAGGAACAGGGGCATTTGGAGCTGGCCGATAAGTTTTTTCTTCCTCGTTTCTTTCCAGTGGAGATAAAACCAAACGGCCCCCACGATGAGGAAAACAATGATAATGAAACTGAGCAAGATGGACATGGAATTACGAATATCAAAATTCAAATGACAAATGTCAAATCAATGCCAAAAACCCAAAGGTCAAAAAACGGAACGTCTTTGACATTTAGAATTTGTAATTTGGATTTCATTTTATGATTCCCCTCTTTCGAAGTTCCGGTACCAGCTTTTCCGTCAGCGCGTCATGAAAGGCATCCTCGACAAACGGCGGATACCGCTTCGCTTCAGCAACCGCCCGTTCCACGCCGGATTGGAAAGCCAGCGTAACGAGGTTCTCCACGACAGCCTTTACCTCGGTGTCCCCCGCATCATTCGACAAATAAGAGGGAAGGAATCTTGCTCTCGGATCCTGATCCGCCGGCTTTTCGGCGGAAACCGCGGCTACCTGAGGCGTTGCCGAAACCGGAAGTGTCTTTAAGGATTCCTTGATGACATGCTCGATTGGCGCCTCCTTGAATTCCGGCGATTCAACTTTCTTTGAAATCTCTGCGCCGAGCCGATTGAGGCTGCTATCCAGACTCTCGCTAAAGTTCTGCACCTTTACCATTGGAATAATTATACAACTAATGAAGGCAATTAATAGTAATAAATGGCGATAAGCTCGCTTCGCTCGCGTAATACCGTTGCATACAATTTATTACAACTGTATTACTA
>VFSW01001624.1_pt1 | contig 34270 bp, 25 predicted proteins | sample 5358111 | NCBI WGS metagenome assembly VFSW01 (sample SAMN11554181, study PRJNA540505) | mine drainage metagenome | isolation source: sediment from site ElyBrook_90M | place: USA: Ely Copper Mine, Vershire, VT | collected 2017
ATCCTTTTCTTAACCCTATGATTCCAATCGCCCTCGACCCAAAATACGCTCGTGTTGCCGTTGCCGGTAACGGTAGGCTGGCCTTGCGCAGGCTCCGCGCATTGCGAAACGCCGGCGCCAGCGAGGCGCTGTTGTTTGCCGACGCGCCGGTTCCTGAACTGCTGGCCGAAGCCGGGCTTTACCGCTTGCCCGAACTGCCGAACGACGCTGATCTGGCGCATCTGCATGCGCTCTGGATCGTCGATGTCGCCCCAGACATCGCAGCCGAGTTAGCTGAGCGGGCGCGGGCGCTGCGGGTGTTGGTTAACGTGGAAGACCGCCCGGACTATTGCGATTTTCATTCCGTCGCTGAGGTCCGGCGCGGTGACCTGCTGCTCACGGTCTCCACCAATGGGGCTGCGCCCGGTTTGGCCGGCGCGATCCGCCGCAATTTGGAAACCTGCTTTGCGCCGGAATGGGCCGAGCGCGTGAACGAGGTCGCCGCGCTGCGCACCACCTGGCGGACTGAAGGTTTAGGTATGCCGGAAGCCGCCAAACGAATCACCACTCTGGTTGATGAGCGCTGCTGGCTTTCATGCCCGAAACCAAAATAATTTTCCCCTGTTCTAAGGCTCTGATATGTCCAAACTAACCACGGTTCCCCATTCAGCCCCGTTTGCGCCTGAGCAAATTCAGGCGCTGAACAATGTCATCGGCAATGTTTCAGTGGTGCAACGCGCCTGGCTCTCGGGCTTCCTTGCCGGGCTTGACGCCGCCGAGGCCAAACCCGCCGTGCCCGCCGCCGCACCAGCGGAAAAGCCCAAACTTACCATTTTATACGCTACCGAATCCGGTAATGCTGAGGCACTGGCGGCGCAGGTTCGCCAGGATGCCGCCAAGCGTGGTTTTGCTCCGAAGGTGCTGGACATGGGCGATGCAACGCTCGACCAGCTCAAGGGCGCCGGCACCATCCTCGCCATCGTCTCCACCTGGGGTGACGGCGAACCCCCCCAACGCGCCGCACCATTTTTTCGCGCTTTCATGAGCGACGCCGCACCGCGCCTTGAAGGTGTGAAATTCGCGGTGCTGGCGCTGGGCGATTCCTCGTACGCGCAATTTTGCGAAACCGGCAAACAGGTTGATGCCCGCTTCGCCGCACTCGGTGCCATCCGCGCCGCGTACCGGGTCGACCTTGATCTTGATTACGAAGCCCCTGCCAAAACCTGGATTTCCACCACGCTCGAAAAACTGGCGCCGAAAGATGCCGGCTCCGTTATTCATGTCGATTTTCACAAAACCGCCGCCACGGAAGTGGCTTCCAAAACTTCGCCGTTCGCGGCTGAGATCATCGCGCATCACAAGCTCACCTCCGAGCGTGCCGATAGCGAAACCTATCACGTCGAACTCTCACTCGCAGGCTCCGGCATCACCTACGAGCCTGGCGACTCGCTGGGTATCGTGCCGGAGAACGACCCGGCGCTGGTTTCACAGATCATCGCTAAACTGGGCGTCTCACCCGACCCCGAACTCACCGAAGCCCTCACCAGCCGGTACGACATCACCACGCTCACCGCCAAACAGGTGAAGGACTATGCGCTTATCACCAAGGACGATGCTTTGAACGCCCTGGCTGATGACGCCGCTAAACGCAGCGAGTTCCTGGCCGGCCGCCAGATGATCGACCTGCTGGAAACCTTCCCTCATTCCATCGACCCTGAAGCTTTCACAGCACTGCTTCGCCCGCTGGCGCCGCGCTATTATTCCATCGCCTCATCGCAAAAAGCCGTGGCCGATGAGGCGCATCTCACCATTGCCCGCGTTGCCTATGAAACTGCCGGCCGTACCCGCAAGGGTGTTGCCTCATCGCTGGTGTCAGACCGCCGTAAAACCGGCGGTCTGCTCGATGTGTTCGTCAAACCCAACCAGCACTTCCGTCTTCCGAAGGATGCTGCCGCCCCGATTGTGATGATCGGGGCTGGCACCGGCGTGGCGCCGTATCGCAGCTTTTTGCAGGAGCGTGAGGCCACAGGTGCGACCGGCAAAAATTGGCTGATCTTCGGTCATCGGCATTTTCTCTATGATTTTCTCTATCAGTTGGAAATGCAATCCTGGCTGAAATCAGGCCTGCTGTCCCGGCTTGACCTCGCATCCTCGCGCGATCAACCCGAAAAACGCTACGTGCAGCATGTATTATGGGAGCAGCGCGACGCCTTGCGTAACCAACTCGCGAAAGGTGCCACTTTGTATCTCTGTGGCGATGCCAAACATATGGCGCACGATGTCGATGCGACGCTCCAACGCATTTTCGCAGACGGCAAGGATGAAGCCGCCGGACAGGCCGCGCTTGACGCCTTGATCACCGCTGGCCGCTACAAGAAAGATGTTTACTGATGCTGGATTTTTTGAATAGTGCCGCGGCAGAGTGCGTTCTGCAAGACGCCATCAAGGAGCGTTTTTTTGGCCGCATCGCGTTGGTATCCTCGTTCGGCACTGAGTCCGCAATCGTGCTCCACATGATTTCTGAGATCGATAAAGCACTGCCTGTGGTGTTTCTCGATACGCTGAAACTATTTCCCGAAACGCTGGCCTATCGCGATGGGTTGGTAGCCCGGCTTGGTCTCACCAACATCCGCAACATTCGCCCCGATACCAAGCAACTGGCCGCCTACGACCCGGACGGCACTTTGTGGCAGCGTGATGTTGATACTTGCTGCGCCATTCGCAAAACCAATCCGCTTGATGGTGCGCTTGAAGATATGGAGGCATGGATCACCGGCCGCAAGCGCTCGCAAGGTGGTCTGCGGGCAGATTTACAGTTAGTGGAAACCGGCCCTGATGGCCGCATCACCGTCAACCCGCTAGCGTTCTGGAGCGATGACCAGATCGACACCTATTTCAAAATCCATAGCCTTCCGCACCATCCGTTACAAGCGCAAGGCTATGCCTCAATCGGCTGCGCCACCTGTACCAAACGCACCCGCGATGGCGAAGACAAACGCTCAGGCCGTTGGGCCGGGCTCGATAAATCAGAATGTGGCATTCACTTGCCGCGTGCAACCGCCGCTTAGATCAAGAGTTAAACATGACCGAAACCGTAAAACTCGCCCATAATGAAACCATCAAAACCAATAGCCGCTACCTGCGCGGCACTTTGGCGGAAGGATTATCGGAGGTCGCCACCGGCGCGATTTCCGATGACGATCAGCAGCTCATCAAATTCCACGGCATTTATTTGCAAGACGACCGCGACCTGCGTGCCGAGCGCGCCAAGCGCAAGCTCGACAAAGCCTATAGCTTTATGGCCCGCCTGCGGGTGCCAGGTGGCGTGCTGTCCGCACAACAATATTTGGCCATGGATAAATTGGCCGATGAGCGCGGCAACCACACGCTTCGCCTCACCACCCGCCAATCCATTCAGTTCCATGGTGTGATCAAGTCCAACCTGCGCCCCGCGTTGCGCCAGATCGATTCCGTGCTGCTCGACACAATCGCTGCTTGCGGTGATGTCAACCGCAATGTGATGTGCACGCCTAATGAATTTGTCTCGCCCATTTATGCCACCGCCGAGCAAACCGCCCGCGACATCAGTCATCATCTACTGCCGCACAGCAACGCCTGGCGCGAGATTTTCATAGATGGTGAACAGGTCACCAAGGAACCTGAAAACGAACCCATCTACGGCCTCACGTATTTACCGCGCAAATTCAAAATCGCTATCGCTGTTCCGCCACAGAACGACACCGATGTATTTGCCCACGACCTCAGCTATATCGCCATTGTCGAAAATAATGTGCTCGTGGGTTACAATGTTGTCGTCGGCGGTGGCATGGGCGCCACGCATGGCGATGCCGAAACCTACCCGCTGGTGGGCCGCATCATCGGGTTCTGCACGGTTGCTCATGCACCATTGGTCGCCGAGGCCGTCGTCACCACCCAACGTGACTATGGCAATCGTTCCAATCGCCGCCGTGCTCGTTTGAAATACACCATCGAGGATCGCGGTCTTGAATGGTTCGCCGGCGAAGTCAACAATCGTCTTGCCACCAAGCTGGAAGCGGCGCGCCCTTATAAATTCACCGGCAATGGCGACCGCATGGGCTGGGAAACCGGTGTCGACGGCCGTCATCACCTCACCTTGTTCATTGAAAATGGCCGGGTTGCGGATGTGGGAACATGGCGCTTGAAATCGGCACTCGTGCAGATCGCCAAATCGCACGATGTTTCCTTTATCATTTCACCTAACCAGAACCTCATCATCGCCCGTGCCACTGATGCCGCCCGCAAGGATATCGAAGCCACACTCGCGGAGCATGGCGTTCCGTTGCGTGCCTCCGTATTGCGTGAGTCTGCTATGGCGTGCGTGGCGCTGCCAACTTGTGCGCTCGCCCTGACTGAAAGCGAACGCTACCTGCCAAGCCTGATTACCAAGTTCGACGCACTGCTCGTGGAAAATGGCCTGGATAAGCAATCCATTACCGTGCGCATGACGGGTTGCCCGAATGGTTGCGCCCGTCCTTACATCGCTGAAATCGGCATGGTGGGCCGCAACCCCGGCAAGTATAATCTGCATCTCGGCGGTGCGCACGACGGTTCACGGGTGGCAAAAATGGTGAAAGAGGATGCCGATGAACAAACCATCCTCAATACACTTGCCCCATTATTCGCAGACTACGCCAAGAACCGTAAAAAAGACGAATATTTCGGCGACTTCTATCTCCGCACCGAGGCATCTTGAGCATGTCCGCACGAGTATTCCTCATCGGGGCCGGGCCGGGCGATCCTGACCTGCTCACCATCAAAGCCCATCGGCTATTACAGTCGGCGGATGTAATTTTGCACGACAGCCTCGTTGACCCGCGCATTCTCTCGCTTGCGGCAGACCACGCTGAACTCGTCGATGTTGGTAAGCGTTGCGGCAAACATTCAGCCACCCAAACCACCATCAACAAACTCCTCGTCAGTTATGCGCGCACCGGCCAGATCATCGTGCGCCTTAAAGGGGGCGATCCGATGATTTTCGGTCGCGCCACCGAGGAACTGGAAAGCCTCGCGGCCGCCAATATCCTTTGTGAAATCATTCCGGGCATAACGGCGGCCACCGCCGCGGCCGCTACGTTGCAACGCTCGCTGACCCAGCGCGGCGTCGCACGGTCTCTGCACTTTCTTACCGGCCACGGTGCCGAGGGCGGCCTACCGGCACATGATTGGGTTTCGCTCACCCGCACCGGCGGCACGCTCGTCATTTATATGGGAAGTCAAACCATTGCAGGTCTTGCCTCGCATCTTATTGAAGCGGGCATGAGCCCAACCATGCCGGCGATCGCGGTGGAAAATGCCAGCCTGCACAGTCAGGCTATTACCATTGCCACCATCAGCACCCTACCAAACCGTCTAGGCCGCCCCTTGGGGCCAACGCTCCTGCTGATCGGTGAAGCGATGGCCAGTGAGGAAGTGGTGGCTCTCACAACGGCGCAGTTGGCGCTTGGCTAAACCTGGTCGCGCAGCGCGTCCAAACATCGCGTGGCCCGACTGCTGGAAAATAATTCCTCCACCGTCAGCGATAATTTATGCCGCCAGTTGGGCCGCTCTGAATTTGTGCCAGGAAGATTCTGGCTGATTGTTTCCCCGGCCAAATCTTCGGCCTGCACAAGCAGTAGTGCGCAAGGCGATTTAGCAAGCCACTGGTGAATGGCTGCAAGCATCGCTTCCGACAGCGTATCCTGGTTGACGTCTGAAATATCAATGCCATCGTTGGTGAGCGCCTCCATCAGCGTAACTTTTTCTGTCGTCCGCATCGCTACCTCATGCACGGCGGTCTCATCATCAAGCAGTCCCAACGCCAACCGTTCGACAATATCAGTACCCTGCCACCAGCCCGCCAGTGGCGGTAAATCATGCGTCGCCGCACAGCAAAGCGCTTGTACCGGATAGTCACGTGGCGAGCGAAACCGGCCATCCGCCCGCTCCAGCATCATCACGCGGTAGCTAAGTATTTTTGCGGCGACCAGAACATCACGCAGGCCTTCCGGCACGGTGCCGAGGTCTTCCCCCACAACCATGCAGCGGGCCTGCTGGCTGGCCAACGCAAGCTGGCCGGTCAGTTCAACCAGCGGGTATTGCACATAGGCGCCATCCTTCGCCGTACCACCGTCAGGTACCCAAAAAAGCCTTGCCAACCCAAGAACATGGTCAATTCGCACCGCGCCGGCATGACGCATATTCGCGCCCAACATCGCACGGAACGACGCAAAATTTGTCTGCCGCCAGGCGAGCGGGTTCGGCGGCGGCAGATTCCAAACTTGGCCTTGCGGCCCCAGCGGGTCGGGTGGCGCTCCAATCGAAACGCCATTCGCCAATATATCCTGGTTGGCCCAAGCCTCAGCGCCATCAGGCGCACAGCCCACAGCTAAATCGCGATATAGTCCCAGCCCCAAGCCGGCCGTACGCGCGACAGCAGCCACGTTGCCGAGTTGACGGTCACACAAAAATTGTAAAAAAATGGCATAGCGCACAGCTTTTTCGTTAACCCGAATAAATTCGTGAAACTCTGGGCTGTTGGAATCCTGCAACCCGCGCGGCCAATTTTGCCACGGCGTACGCGCGAATATATCGGCAATGGCCTGAAACGCTCCAAAATTCGCCAAGGTCGTTCCGCCTGCTGTGGTGAAGTCCTGAAACGCCAGAGCAACCGAATTAGCCGGCTGCCTATGGACAACCGCCTCAAAATACAAAAACAACGTCTTCAAAAACTGGCTCTTGGCAGCCCAGATTTTTGCATAATCAATCAAGCCGTGCGCAGCATCGGTGCGCGCCACGTCGCCCAGCAAATGCGCCGCATCAGAAAACCCAGGAATCTCATATAACGCAGGCAAATCCAGGTGAATCGGATCAAGGTACCGGCGGTCAGAAGGATGGTACGGGCTTACCCTGCTGCGGTCGTTTGGAAACAGCATGTGCAATGGTTGCACGCCCACTGTAACAGCACCTTGCTGGCCCGCACCACGAACAAATTGCGCGAGGGTTCCAAAATCTCCCATTTCCGAATGTGCATTGTTTAGGGAATAGGTTTGTAGCGATATACCAATTCGCTGATGCCGTTCACCAGGCACATAGCACCGCCGGGGCGCGACCGTGAGATGACATGCAACATCTGCCTTGGCATCAAAATAAGCCACGTAATGGCCGGCCCGCAGGCGTGGCAGCGCCAGCGTGAATATCCGCCTATCATAGCCGAACACATCAATTTTTTTCTCGTCTGGTATGCCGCGCGTTGATAAGCCCGTAATCAAGCCGTCCGCGTCGCGCAGAAGCAAATGATCGCGTGGGTAAGCCGCGAGAGGATCCTGCGTGATCGGCAAAAACCCAGCTTCATCTTCATAAACCATATGCGTTACAGGCAGCAAACGCTTAGCCCCCCCCTCGGCTAACATCGCTAAACTCGCACGAATATCAGATGCTGACTCAGCAGGAAGTTTCATCGCATACAGCAATGCACGTTGTGTATCGGTTGTAACTTTGTGATGATTTCCCGCAATATCCCACCACTCAGGCGCAATCCCGGCAACGCTTGCAAGTCGGCCAAGCAACGTGCCCTCTGTCATTTGCGACCGTGTGATATTTGCGGCTGAAGTTTCAACAATAGTCTCACAAAACAGTACGACTGAGCGCGCAGAAATTTGTAAAAAATCTGCCGGGCTATCGAGGCTTTGTTCGGCCGAATCAAGTTCGCGTCGCCAAACATGGTTTTCCAGCGCTTGTGGCAGCGTAACCGATAAACTCAATGCACCACGATGCAGGATCACCGCTACACGGTCAGCAGTTTCATGGTCACTCGGTGCACATAAAATGGCGATCAGCGTGTCGTCGCCGGTACTGTGCCAATCCTCATCGCTTTGCAGGGGCCCCTGCGCCCCCCACCATTCAATGTCTGCGAATCCACTCTGATCAAACGCCCGGCCGGTTAAAAACCGATCAGAGCGCAATGCTGGATGGACCTTGCGTAAGTTAACCAACTTGCGTGTAAAACCAACCAGATCATCGTCAACACGAGACCAATCAAGCCAGGTTGTCGGATTATCCTGGGCGTAGGCATTGTTATTGCCTTGCTGGCCGGCTCCAAACTCACTTCCCATGGCAAGCATCGGCGTCCCGCGCGCCAGCAACAACGTTGCCAAAAGATTTCGCTGGTCACGCTGGCGCAGAGCTACAATGTTAAAATCGTCAGTACAACCCTCAACCCCATGGTTCCATGAATAATTTTCATTGCTGCCGTCTTGATTACGCTCGCCGTTGTTTTCGTTGTGCTTTTGCACATAACTGACTAAATCAGCCAAGCTGAATCCATCGTGTGCCGTAATGAAATTGACACTGCGTGAACAATGGTATTTGCTGCTGAATAAATCCGCCGACCCCGCAATACGCGTGGCGAGAGCACCCCGCATCATCGCATCACCACGCCAGAATCGGCGGATATCGTCGCGGAAACGATCATTCCATTCGCCAAATATCTCAGGAAAATTGCCGGTCTGATATCCACCAGGTCCCACATCCCATGGCTCAGCAATAAGTTTTACGTTGCGTAGCACTGGGTCCTGCAATATCGCGGTCAGTAAAGGCGCGGCAGGATCAAACCCCATTTTGCGGCGCCCCATCGCTGTTGCCAAATCAAATCTGAACCCATCGATACCCCCAAGTTCAACCCAGGTACGCAAACTGTCCATCGCAAGGCGCACCACGGCAGGATGATCAAGCGCCAGGCAATTTCCACAACCGGTATCGTTGATGTAGCGCTCCCGCGCATCGGGAACCAGCCGGTAGTAAGTGGCATTATCAAGCCCACGTAGCGATAAGTTCGGCCCCAGCTCGTCACTTTCTCCTGTATGATTTAGAACAACATCAAGAATAACCTCAAAGCCTGCTGCATGCAGCGCATTCGTTGCCCGCCGTATCTCCGCCCAGCCCCCAGGGGCAAGACGCGGGTCAGGCGCCATAAACGTCACAGGATTATAGCCCCAATAATTATGCAACCCCAGTGGCGGCAAATGCCGCTCGTCAATCCAGGCCGCCGCCGGCATTAATTCAACGGTCGTAATACCAATCTTCGTTATATGCGCCAGTACGGCAGGCTCAGCCAACGCCGCAAAGGTTCCACGAATCGTCTCAGGAATATCGATAAATTGCTTGGTAAATCCTCGTATATTCAGCTCATAAATGACCGTGTCCGGCCACGGTATGTTATGCGTCTTGACGCGCTCAGGCACCATCGCACGGTTCGTAACAATCGCCCTTGGTACCACCGCACCAAAAACAAATGGCCGGTCTAGCGCTAACGCATAAGGGTCCACCAGTAATATTTGCGGGTTAAACCTATGTCCTTCTGCTGGTGCATCAGGACCATACGCACGCAACCCGTAGCGGGCACCTTCCGTCACGCCATCAATATATGTGTGGAATACGTTGCCGGTACGTGCGCTCAAGGCAATACTGTGGGTCTGCTCCTCACCTGTCGCATCAAATAAGCATATTTCAATCGCTGTTGCATGAGCTGAATAGACCGCGACATTTATGCCTCCCCCATCGGGAGTTACCCCTAGCGGCTCAGATGACCCGGGGCCAAGGCGCAAAGTCACGCTGGTAATTGCAAAATCTCCCGATATAACGCCGCATAGGCCCGCGCTGAATGTTGCCACGATACATCGCCACGCATTCCATTACGTTGCAGCAATGCCCATGCAGATTTATCATGATACAATCGCAACGCACGACGGATAGCTGCCTCAATCATCATTCCATTCACCGGCCAAAATTGGATGCCGGTTGCAGTACCGGCCGCCAAGGCTGCCTCGTTGGCATCAACAATCGTATCGGCCAACCCTCCAACGCGGGCCACAAGTGGCACTGCACCGTAGCGCAAGGCACAAAGTTGGGTGAGGCCACACGGCTCAAACCGCGATGGAACCAGCAAAACATCAGCCCCAGCCTGGATTAAATGCGCGAGCGCCTCATCATAGCGAAACTCACAAGCAATATTCTGAGATCTTGCATTGGTATATTTTTCTTCCAATTGCGGTTCACCGGCCCCCAGCAAGGCCAGTTGTCCCACGCTACTGATCAACGGCAGTGTATCCGCCAACAGGTCCAAGCCTTTTTGCCACGACAATCGGCTCACCACACCAAATAAAGGCCGCGCCGAGTCAACTGGCAGGCCCATGCGTTTTTGCAAGGCCATTTTATTGCGCGCTCGCGCTTCCAAATTCTTATCATCATAATGCGCGGCCAGATAAATATCGTTGGCAGGGTTCCACACTTCGGTATCAATGCCGTTTAATATGCCTGAGACCACCGAACGCCGTTGCCGTAACAGCCCATCAAGCCCCATGCCCCACTCGGGTTGCATAATTTCCAGAGCGTAGGTGGGTGATACCGTGGTAATCTGGTCTGCAAACTGCAATGCCGCTTTCAAATAGCCGATGGTTCCGTAATATTCCACTCCACCAACCTCAAAGGATTCAGATGATAAGCCGATCTTTGGCAGAAGGCTGGCCGGAAACTGGCCCTGAAATGCCAGATTATGTACGGTCGCAATACAAGCCGGATGGCGGCTTCTGTCGTAATGCAAATACGCCGGCACCAACCCCGCCTGCCAATCGTGAACATGCACAATATCTGGTGTAAACCCCGGCATAATGGCCTTGGCCAGATCAGCCCCGGCACGTGACAGCGCTGCGAAGCGTTCTGCGTTATCCGGCCAATCCCTACCGTCTGGGCCGGTGTAGGGATTACCAGGGCGATCATACAGATGCGGTGCATCAAGAACAAACAAGTCCAGCCCGTGAGCTGTCGCAGTTAAAATCTGTGCGGCACCACCAAAAAACATGGGATAGTGATGCACCGTTTCGCCGCCTTCCATGGCGTTCATCACGGCCCGATAGCCGGGCACCAGGGTGCGGGTATTCACCCCACACGGTGCCAACGCCCCCGGCAATGCTCCAACCACATCAGCCAGCCCGCCGGTTTTAATCAGCGGATAAATTTCAGAAGCAACAGATAAAACCAACAACTATGTCAACCCCAATTTATCAATCATCGGTTGTGTGATGAGGCAAATACCTTTGTCGGTGCGGCGGAATCGCTTAGCATCCAGTAGCGGGTCTTCGCCGACGACCAGTCCTTTCGGAATCACCACGCCCCGGTCTATCACCACATTGCGCAATTGTGCGCCACGATGAATTTCTGCATAGGGTAAAATAACCGCATTACTGATATTGGCATACGAATGCACATGCACGCCGGTATTCAATAGTGTGTTGGTCAGCGCAGCCCCCGATACAATACACCCGCCTGAGACCAGAGAGGAAATCGCCATGCCACGCCGTCCCTCCAAATCATGCACAAATTTCGCCGGTGGCGTAATTTCGCCGTATGTCCAAATGGGCCAATCGCGATCATATAAATCCAGCTTCGGTACCACATCGGTCAGGTCGATATTCGCCGACCAATAGGCATTCACGGTTCCCACATCACGCCAGTAAACATCGCTCTCCGCCGACGAGCGCACGCAAGATTGCGCGAAATGATGCGCCACCGCTTTGCCGTGTTTTACCAGATAAGGAATGATATCGCGGCCAAAATCGCGTGTCGAATTTTTATCGGCCGCGTCGCGCTTAAGTTGCTCGATCAAAAATCTGGTCTCGAATACATAAATACCCATGCTCGCCAGCGCCATATTTGGCTTGCCGGGCATCGATGGCGGGTTTTCGGGCTTTTCTAAAAAATCGATGATCCGGTTTTCAGCATCAATATGCATCACCCCAAACCCACCGGCTTCGGCAAGGGGTACTTCTAAGCAACCAACTGTTACGTCAGCATTCTGGTCCACATGCTGTTGCAGCATCTGTTCATAATCCATTTTATAGACATGATCTCCGGCCAGTAAAATAATATGCTGCGGCGCGTAGCCTTCAATAATATCAATATTCTGATACACGGCGTCAGCCGTTCCCAAATACCACATCTCCTCTGAAACGCGCTGGCTGGCTGGCAAAATATCAAAACTCTCATTGCGTTCCTGCCGGAAAAAGTTCCAGCCGCGCTGCAAATGCCGGATCAGACTATGGGCCTTGTATTGGGTGGCCACCGCAATGCGTCGGATGCCCGAATTCAAAGCGTTTGAGAGAGCGAAATCAATAATGCGCGACTTACCGCCGAAATATACCGCCGGCTTGGCCCGTATATCGGTAAGCTCCATCAACCGCGAACCTCGGCCTCCGGCCAGCACATAGGCCATCGTCGAGCGGGCGAGGGGGGCATGGGGTGAGTGTCTGCTATTCATGAGGTTTCTTCCGTCTTTTATTATTTTCGTCTGAAGATAGGGCCACCGGCCGCAATAAAATGCGACGATGGCGTGGATGACCTAACAAAGCACGCAAAAAACCACTTTTCCAGAGAATTATTGCAAACCAACATAGTGAAGATAAATAACCGCCAATGGCGGTAGCGTGACATGCGCTGAGGCTGGAAATCCATAGGCCGGCGTTGTCACGGCCTCAACCTGCCCGAAGTTCCCAATGCCAGAGCCTCCATAATCAGCGGCATCGGTATTAAGCTCCTCCCGCCATACACCGGCATAAGGCAACCCCAACTGATAGCCATGCCGTGGCACCGGCGTCAGGTTGCACACGACCGCCACCGGCGCATCATGCGCGCCTCCCTTGCGCAACCAGGCAAACACCGACCGCGCAGCATCATCGACAACCAGCCATTGAAACCCCTCGGCCTCACAATCGCGCACATGCAGTGCCGCTCGGGCTCGGTACAACCCATTTAGGTCTCGCACCAATGACTGCACACCGCGATGAAACGGGTAGGCCAACAAATACCAGTCTAAACCCGCATCAAAATTCCATTCTCTGGTTTGGCCAAATTCCAGTCCCATGAACAGCAATTTTTTCCCTGGGCTTGCCCACATAAATGCCAAATAGGCCCGTACATTCGCAAACCGCTGCCATTCATCGCCGGGCATTTTGCCAACAATCGAAGATTTCCCATGCACAACTTCGTCATGCGACACCGGCAGTACAAAATTTTCACTAAAGGCGTAGGTCAGCCCAAAAGTCAGCTTATTATGGTGCCATTTGCGGTGCACGGGCTCCAACGCAAAATAATCCAGCGTATCATTCATCCACCCCATATTCCACTTGAACCCAAAGCCCAGCCCGTTTTCATGCACGGGGCGGGAGACACCCGGCCAGGTCGTGGATTCCTCAGCGACGGTGAAAGCACCAGGGCTTTGCGCATACACCAGCATATTGAATTGCTTGATGAACGCCACCGCATCACGATTATCATTGGTGCCGTCGAGGTTTGGCGACCATTCACCAGCCTTGCGCGAATAATTCAAATACAACATCGAGGCCACAGCATCCACGCGCAACCCATCAAGATGAAACCGCTCCAACCAATACAACGCATTGGCGCATAAAAAACTCACAACTTCACGTCGGCCAAAATCATAAATGGCCGTATTCCAATCGGGGTGAAACCCCCGCTGTGGATCGGCGTGTTCATACAACGCAGTGCCGTCGAAATGTGCGAGGCCGTGAATATCGGTCGGGAAATGCGCCGGCACCCAATCAAGAATAACCCCAATTCCCAATGCATGAGCACGGTCTACAAAGCGTGCGAACCCATCAGGGTCACCAAACCTCTGGCTCGGTGCGAATAAACCAATCGGTTGATACCCCCAGGAGGCATCAAGAGGATGTTCGGAGATCGGCAACAATTCAACATGGGTAAATCCCATGTCCGCAACATAGGGCAGCAGTTGCGCAGCCAACTCATCGTAGGAGAGGAAGTCGCCGTCATCACGCCGCCGCCACGAGCCCAGATGCACTTCATACGTTGCCATTGGCTCTCGCCTGGCCTCGCCAATACTACGCTGGCGCATGAAAATCTCGTCAGTCCAGGTAAAATCATCTGTGCGGGCAACTACCGAGGCGGTAGAAGGGCGCCTCTCAGCACTAAACCCCAGCGGGTCGGCCTTTAATGGCAAAATTTCGTTATTTTTGCTGAGGATTTCAAATTTATACATGGCCCCAACATCAAGACCTGGCATAAAAATTTCCCATAGTCCGGAGTCGACGCGTTTTCGCATCGAATGCCTTCGTCCATCCCATTGGTTGAAGTCACCCACTAGCGAGACCCGTTTGGCATTGGGTGCCCACACCGCAAAATGCACGCCCGGCACGTCCTCATGTGTTATAACCTGTGCGCCCAGGCGCTCATAAAGCCTGCGGTGCGTGCCCTCGATCAACAAATGATCATCGGTTGCCCCAAGCACCGATGAAAACCGATACGGATCATCAAACTCCCAGGCACCACCGGCATTGCAGGCGCGCAAACGATAGGTAAAATTCTTGGTCTGACCTGGCACCAGCGCCTCAAAGAACCCTGGCCCCCGCGCCGTCATAACAAGGTTGCCCTCGGCCATCACCGCTTCAACAGCCAGTGCCTCCGGCACAAACACCCGAATGACGAACCCTGTGGTGGTGTTGTGTAATCCCAAAAAGCCAAACGGGTCGGGGTGGCGGGCAGCGAGAATCGCCTCAATCTCGTCTTGCGCCGCCTGCCACGCCGTTGTGGCCATCGCGATTATCCTTTGTCCGGAATCTGGGCCTTCCAGATCTCATCGGCGTAGTCGCTGATGGTCCGGTCTGACGAGAACCACCCCATGCGGGCGGTGTTCAAAATACTCGAGCGCCACCACGATGTCCGGTCCAGCCATTTTTCATCAACATCGCGCTGCCGCGCATAGTATGAATCAAAATCCGCACACACTAAAAAATGATCATGGTGCGTCAGGCCGTTCACCAGCCCAGCATAGCGGGTCCGGTCATCAGGTGAAAACACGCCTGAACCGATCGCATCCAAAACTTCCCGCAGCGCTGATGACTGCGCGATCGTCTCACGCATATCAATTCCTTGCCCACGCCGCTGCGCCACCTGTGCTGTGGTAAGGCCAAAGATGAAAATATTCTCAGCGCCCACCTGTTCCTTAATCTCGACATTGGCGCCATCGAGCGTGCCAATCGTCAACGCCCCATTCAGCGCCAGCTTCATATTACCCGTACCCGAGGCTTCCATCCCGGCAGTTGAAATCTGCTCGGATAAATCGCTCGCCGGGATAATCGACTCCGCGAGGCTGACATTATAATTCGGCAGGTACGCCACCTTCAGTAACCCACGCACTGTCGGGTCGCTGTTAATCACATTCGCCACATCATTTGCCAGCTTGATAATCAGCTTCGCCTGATGGTAACTCGCCGCCGCCTTGCCTGCGAAAATTTTAACGCGCGGCACCCAGTCCAAATAAGGCTGCGCTCTGATCGCATCATACAGCGCCACAGTCTCCAGAATATTCAGTAATTGCCGTTTATATTCATGCACCCGCTTAATCTGCACATCAAACAACGCGTCCGGGTCAATTTTCACCCGGCAACGCTCCAAAATCACCTTCGCCAGGGCCACTTTGTTCTGCCGTTTAATAGCGGCAAATTCGGCAACAAACGCCGGGTCCTCGGCATAGGGCTCAATGTTGCGCAGTGCCGCCGGGTCATCATAAATTGCCTCCCCCGCAACATCAGCCAGCAAACGGGTCAGCCCCGGATTGCATTCAAACAGCCAGCGGCGGAAGGTAATGCCATTGGTTTTGTTAACAATACGGTCAGGGTAGAGCGTATTGAAATCTCGAAATACGGTTTGCTTCAGCAAGGCGCTATGCAAGGCTGAAACCCCATTCACCTTATGCGAGCCGATAAAGGCGAGATGCCCCATCCGCACCCGCCGGCCGGCATGTTCATCAATAATCGACACCGACGAAATCATGTTGGAGTCAGTATGACCCGCCTTCCGCACCGCCCCCAGGTGCAACGCATTGATCAAATAAATAATCTGCATCTGGCGTGGCAGCAATCGTTCCAGTAACGGCACCGGCCAGCTTTCTAGTGCTTCGGGCAGCAGGGTATGGTTGGTATAGGAAATCGTTCCCTGGGTGATACTCCAGGCTTCCTCCCAGGCGATGCCATGGGTATCCACCAGCAAGCGCATCAGTTCAGCCACCGAGATCGCCGGGTGCGTATCATTCAACTGGATCGCCACATGCTCAGGCAGCGAGCGCAAATCCTGGTATTGCTTCAAATGCCGCCGCAAGGCGTCCTGCAACGAGGCCGACGCAAAAAAATACTCCTGGCGCAGCCGCAACTCCTGCCCGGCCGGCGTTTCGTCACTCGGGTATAATACCTTCGAGATCGCCTCAGCGTGCATTTTATCCGCCAGCGCCCCTACGTAATCACCGGCATTGAACGCCTCCAATGATAGCGGGTCGCACGCCCGTGCTGACCACAGTCGCAACGTATTCACATGCTTGCCGCGCCAGCCCACCACTGGCGTGTCATACGCAATGGCTTCAACCTGTTCCGCCGGCTTCCACACATAGCGGTTCGACCCATCAGGCGATGCAATCGCTTCTACCGTGCCGCCGAACCCTATACGGTAACAAACCTCAGGCCGCTTAAACTCCCACGGGTTACCCAACGCCAGCCAGTCTTCAGGGTATTCCTGCTGCCAGCCGTCTTTTAAATCCTGCCGGAACAATCCGTGATCATATCGAATTCCATAACCATGTGCGGCAATCGAGAGTGTTGCCATGCTTTCCATGAAACAAGCCGCCAACCGTCCCAGCCCGCCATTACCCAGTGCCGCATCAGGCTCCAACAACCGCAGCCGGTCCAGGTCAACGCCCAACTCCTTGGCAGCAGCTCGCATCGCTTCGGTGAGGCCCAGATTATTCAGCGCATCGCGCAACAATCGGCCAATCAAAAACTCCAGCGACAAATAGTAAACCCGCTTCGGACCATGCACATAAGCAGCGTTGGTCGAGGCCATCCATTGTTCAACGATTCTATCGCGCGTGGCGTAAACCACAGCAAGGTACCAATCATACTCGCTGGCGCTGCCTTTATTTTTACCAACTGAATAAGTCAGCCGCCGCAAAATTGCGTCGCGCAAGTTGCTCACCACCGCCGCATCGGGCACGCGCTCCGGGCTGGGGGCAGGCATTGGTGGTGTCACAACTGGGTCGGAGATATTGTCCATGAGATTTTCAAGCCGGCAGAGCGGCTGCCAAATTGTTGCAAATATTTTGGGATACAGCATCCCGGCACTGATCAATCTGTTCATGTTCTGGGGCCAACCACCCCACCTGTCAACGAAGATTTTACCCGCAACGTTTCAGTCAACGCGCAAATAGTTAAAGGATATATCTAGCTGTGAACGATTTTTAAGCAAACGGCTTCGGCAACGCGCAACACGGCGCTGCCGGGTTATCTGTCACCGGCGTGGTGCCCGCTGAGCGCCTCGCCGGCATCGCGTGGCAACCTGGCGCATATGGGAATGGCGAGGGCAGCAATCAGGCTTACCCCGATGAACGCCACCCCAAAATCACCGGTACTGGCGGCGCTATGGTGACGCAGCAGAGCCGCTGTTTCCAAAATTGCCGCCCCAATCACAATGCCGAGCGTCAGGGTGAGTTGCTGTACGGTTGAATACAAGCTGGTGGCGGCCGACATGCGGGCGCGCGGCACGTCGCCATAAGCAATCGAGTTAAACGCGGTGAATTGCAGTGAACGGAACAATCCGCCCAACAAAAGCACGATGGCCAGTAGCAGCCACGGCCAACCTGGGTTGAAGAGGGCGCAGATCGCCACGAAGCCAGCAGCCAGCACGCCGTTGACCACCAGCACCGTACGAAACCCAAACCATCGCAGCACCGCCTGCGCTGCCGGTTTCATTGAAAGTGCTCCCACCGCCGAGGCAAACGTAATCAGCCCGCTTTGCATGGCGGTCTCACCGAACGCCAACTGCAGCATCAGCGGCAGTAAAAACGGCATGGCGCCAATGGCAACCCGGAATAGGCTTCCGGCAATGACCGAACTTGCGAATGTGGGAATCCGCATCAACGAGAAATCCAGTACCGGGTGCGGGTGGCCGTGCGCGTGCCATCCATATAGCCCGCCCGCCGTCAGCCCCACGCCAAATAACGCCAGCGTGTACGGCAACGGAATAATGCCGCGCCCCACGGTCTCAAACCCCGCCATCATGCAGGCCATTGTCAGGCCAGTGAGAACCAGGCCGATGAGGTCAAGTTTGCCGCCGCCGTCGGCCTCCTTCACATCCGGGATAAACATGGTCACCGCAATCGCGCCGATAATCCCGATCGGTATGTTGATATCGAAAATCCAGCGCCAGGAAAAATACGTCACAATCAAGCCGCCTAACGGTGGCCCAACAATCGGGCCCACCAAGGCCGGCATGGTAATCCACGACATCGCCGCCACCATCTGCGCCCGCGAGACCGAACGCAGCAACACCAACCGTCCCACCGGCACCATCATTGCCCCGCCAACGCCCTGAATAATCCGCGCTGCCACCAAAAACCACAGCGACGGCGCCAGCCCGCACGCAATCGAGCCCAGGGTAAACACCATAATCGCGGCGCGGAACACGGTGCGGCTGCCAAACCGGTCCGCCGCCCAGCCGCTGGCGGGAATAAACACCGACAGGCTGATCAAGTATGAGGTGAGGGCGACACTCATATGCAGCGGGTCGGCATGGAAACTTTTTGCCATCGCCGGCAGGCCGGTTGCGATCACCGTGGAATCGAGATTCTGCATGAACAAGGCGCTCGCCACGATCACCGCCGTTAGCCGCATTTTATGAGTACTCGTTGTCGGCTCAATATCTGGCGTGTCGGGTGTGTCCATGGCCATGTATGTAGCGGTCACCCCCTCTAGTCGAAACCCCGGCGCAAGCGGGGCATATATGTTCGAACTGCTGGCTTTTTTGGAACGCTAGTGCCGTTTTAACCCCGCCTCATCCAACCGCTTCACATAAGCGGCCCAGCGTTGCGGCTGTTCGCGTCCCAACCGGTGCAATATGTCCCAGGAATAAATCCCGGTGTCGTGCCCGTCTGAAAACACCAGCCGCACCGCGTAATTTCCCACCGGTTCAACGCCCGTGATGCCCACCTTGGCCTTGCCCGCCACCAGTTGCCGCTCCGCCGGGCTGTGGCCCTGCACCTCGGCGCTCGGGCTCTCAACCCGCAGATACTCCGCTGGCAGGCTGGCGTGGCTGCCATCGGAAAATTCCACCTCCAGCATGTTCTCGGCCCGGCGCAGCTTAATGTCCGTGGCGGTAATCATGGCTCAAGGCTTCGGGCCTCATCGGCCAGCATAATCGGGATCCCATCACGAATCGGGTAGGCCAGGCCCGCCTTCACGCTCACCAGTTCACCGCGCTCACGGTCATAGCGCAGTGGACCCTTGGTCAGTGGACAAACCAGAATTTCCAGTAAACGAGGGTCAACCGGCGTATTTTTATGAGGTACGGTCGTATCGGTCATCAGCTTGCTTTCGAATCATCGTCATGGCTGGCCCCAAATCCATTGATCTCCAGCAATGCCAGCAGGGCCTCGGCCCGTTTTGCCGGGTCGCGGGCTTCCAGCAACGCCTGTTTTTCCTCGGGGTCAAATGGGCAGGCCATACAAAGTGTTACCACCAAGGCATGGTCCGGCATCGTCTCAATCGCTTCCCAGTTGGCTTCCACCCCCGCCTGCATGAAATAGCGGCGCAGGGCGGCCAGCAGCTTCGGCCGGTTCAGCGGCACATCCGGCCGCTGGTCGGTAGCCACGTCCAACAAATCACCGGCAAAGGCCGCGCAGGTTGCCCGGACTCGCCGGTAGCCACGCTGCGACTCCACTTCCTCAATGATCGTAAAGCGGATCAACCCGCTTAAGGTAATCAGGAAACGCCCGTCCTCAGTCTCACTGAACGACGAGATGCGCCCCAGGCAGCCGGTCCGGTACAGCCCAGGGCCGTTATCGCCGTGCGCCAGACGCTTATCGGGCTGCACCATCCCGAACATCCGCCCCAGCGCCAGACTATCCTCAACCATCGCAAGGTAACGCGGCTCAAAAATATTCAGAGGCAGCCGCCCGCCTGGCAATAACAGCGCCCCCGTGAGTGGAAATACCGGAAATTCGTCCGGCAGATCCTCTAGCTCAACAATAAAATCGCTCAACGGCCGGATCACTTAAACAAAATTGCGGAGAGCTTGCGCCGCGCCGCCATGGTATCGGCATCGTCAAACCCCCAGGCTTCAAAAAACTTCAGTAATTGCAGCCTTGCTGCATCCTCATTCCAGTCACGCTTGCGGCGAATGATCTCCAGTAATGCCTCAGCCGCCGCCTCACGCTCGCCCGACGCATTCAGCGCGGTGGCAAGCTCATACCGGGCCTCATAATCCGCCGGGTCAGCGGCCAGACGGGCTTCCAGCCCGCTTCGCGCCCCCTGCGCCGTGCGGCCCTCAGCGGCCAGCGCCAGCGCGGCCTTGGCGCCCGCAATTTCAGCGTGGTCAGCCAGCGCGGCGGGCACTTCCGCCAGAATATCGTTGGCCTGCTCCTCATCGCCCATCGCCAGCAGCGCCCTGATCAACCCACCCCAGGCTTCAGGCTTCTCCCGGTCTTCCTGCACGGCGGCCGCAAAAAATTGAGCGGCCTGCTCAGCCTGGCCTTCCTCAAGCAACGACTTGGCCTGCGTGATCAACGCCGCAGCCGGCGCCGCCGACCCCGCCAGTTTCAACAAAGCATCAAAAAACCGCTTTACCTCGCTCTCCGGCAACGCCCCCTGGAAGCTATCAGCAATCTGCCCCTGCCAGAATGCCACCACCGTCGGTACCGACTGCAATGGCAGCCCCATTTGCATCAGTTGCTGCACCAAAGCGCGGTTTTTATCGACATCGAGCTTCACCAGCCGAACCCGGCCCCCGGCGGCGCGGGTCACTTTCTCAAGTGTCGGTGTCAGAGTTTTGCAAGGCCCGCACCAGGTCGCCCAAAAATCCACGACCACCGGCATCTGCTGCGAGGCTTCGATCACATCGGCCATGAAGGTCGTTTGATCGCCGTCGATAATCATGGGGGCCGCCGGAGTGGCTGCCGCGGTCTCAGTCGTCTGCCCTAATAAACTGCTCATCTATGAATAATCCGAGTGATAATCTCATTATATGGTATCAACTGGCAGTGTCACAGCCCCATTGCGCAAATGGTTAATGTCACCCGCTTGCAATCCTCGCGGCGGGTGATTAAACACCGGCCACGGAGTGCGGGCGTAGCTCAGGGGTAGAGCACAACCTTGCCAAGGTTGGGGTCGTGGGTTCGAATCCCATCGCCCGCTCCAGTTTTTCTTAAATATATCAATTGATTGTCGAGCGAGTCCCAAGGCCGCGTCGCTTGGGTTTTCGGTCCGGCTACCACCGAGATACCACCGAAAATCTGAAGCCTATAGACGTTGACCCTTCCGGCTGGGCGTAATCTGCTGGATTATGGGTGCTCGTTATCGAGACGGCGAGCAGACAAGGCAACGATGACGGCAAAAGGCAGCAAGGGGCTTCGACTCTCCCGGGGTCGGGAGCTGAGATTAAAGTTGCGCCGTTTCTGTTCATGTTGCCTGATCCGCAATCGGCGCTCAAAGAAAGTTACCGATTCGATGAACGGAGAAGGGAGGGCGGGCGATTGAATGCGGTAGAGATCGAAGAAGCCATCTCGGCGCTGGCGGAGCGCCTTTTTGAGGCCGAAGAGTTCCCGTACGCGTTCCTGGAGGCGTTCGGGAACAAGGAGACGACCCTGAAGCGGCTGCGCAAGGGTGAATCGAACAAGTCCGATATGGGCGGCGTTCTGCAGACGAACAATATCCATATCGCCACATGCAAGGCCGGCGAGGTTACGCGGACGCTCACAGCATTGAAGGTCAGCCCGGCGACGGCGCGGGCAAAGGCGCGCTTCGTGCTGGCGACGGACGGCGAGATGTTCGAGGCTGAAGACCTTACGACGGACGATGGTCCGATCTCCTGTGCCTATACCGACTTCCCGAACCATTTTGGCTTGTTCTTGCCGTTGGCCGGCATCACGACGGTCCGGCAGGTGCGGGAAAGCTCGTTCGACATCCGGGCGACCAGCCGGTTGAACCGGCTGTATATCGAGTTGCTGAAGGACAATCCCAAATGGGGCACGGCCCAGCGTCGGCACGACATGAACCACTTCATGGCGCGCCTGATCTTCTGCTTTTTTGCCGAGGATACGGAGATTTTCGACGGGGGCGGCGCGTTCACCTCTACCATCGAGACAATGAGTGCGAGGGATTCGTCCAACACCCATGAGGTAATTAGCGAATTGTTCCGCGCCATGAACACCAAGGTAGCGGAGCGGACGGGTGTCGGCATTCCGCGCTGGGCGGACGGTTTTCCTTATGTGAATGGCGGGCTGTTCTCTGGCAGTGCGGATGTGCCGCGGTTTAGCCGCATTGCCCGGTCTTACCTGTTGCATATCGGCGGCCTGGACTGGAGGAAGATCAACCCGGACATTTTCGGGTCGATGATCCAGGCTGTGGCGGACGATGACGAGCGCGGGGCGCTTGGTATGCATTACACGAGCGTGCCGAACATATTGAAGGTGCTCAACCCGCTTTTTCTCGACGATCTTAGGCAGCAGCTTGAGCAAGCAAATGATAATGCCCGCATGTTGCTCAACCTGCGCAAGCGCATGTTGAAAATCCGGGTGTTCGATCCTGCCTGTGGCTCCGGCAATTTCCTCGTTATTGCCTACAAGGAGATGCGGGCGATCGAGGCCGAGATCAATCGCCGCCGCGACGAAGCACACCGGAGCACGGAAATTCCGTTGACAAACTTTCGTGGGATCGAGCTGCGCGACTTTCCGGCCGAGATCGCACGCTTAGCGCTCATTATCGCCGAATATCAGTGTGACGTGCTTTATCGCGGCCAAAAGGAGGCGCTCCGCGATTTTCTGCCGCTCGACGCGCAGAACTGGATCACTTGCGGCAATGCCCTACGGCTTGACTGGCTTAGCATTTGCCCACCCACCGGAACGGGCGTTAAGCATCATGCGGACGACCTGTTTCATACGCCGCTCAATCAGGCGCAAATTGATTTCGAGAATGAAGGTGGTGAGACGTACATCTGTGGCAATCCGCCCTACAAAGGCAGTAAGTGGCAGACGTCGGAACAAAAAGAGGAACTAGCGAGCGCGTGGGCGAAATTTCCTCATCTGGCTAAGACCACTGATTATGTTTCCGGATGGTTGGCACGTTATCTTGATTATGCTGGAAAAGTTCCGGACGCAGTTGCCGCATTTGTGACGACGAATAGTATATGTCAGGGCCAGCAAGCTTCTGATATCTGGCCCGTTGTATCTCGTCGTGACATCGAGATTCGCTTTGCCCACACACCGTTCAAATGGAGCAATCTCGCCAGCCACAATGCTGGCGTTACTGTGATCATCGTGGGCATGGGCTCAAAGTCTAGCCGCCCTAAGCGACTGTTCGGCGATGACGGTCGAGTTCGCGAATGCGAAGTCATTGGGCCGTATCTGGTGCCGAACATGCCGGATGCAGTCGCGAAGGCGAACAGGCCTATCGGACCCCAGTTCGTGATGCTTTTCGGCAACATGCCACGCGACGGAGGGCACCTGTTTCTGACCAACCAGGAGGCAGGCGAGCTTAGGCGAGACCCTGCTACATCCCGCTACGTCCGCCGCTTCCTGGGCTCTGAGGAACTAATAAATGGAAAGCTTCGTCACTGTCTGTGGATCGAAGACCGGGATGTCGAAGCCGCTAAGGGACAAGAGTTCATCGCTGATCGGCTCGCCTTAGTCGCGAGCAATAGGCTAGCATCCCCTGCGGAGTCCACACGCGCTTTTGCGAACCACGCGCATCGCTTTGTTCAGATCGCTGGCACCGCCGCGCAAACGGCCATTGTCGTGCCGCGCGTCTCTTCGGAAAACCGTGAGTATCTGCCTGTCGACTTCGTGACCGCCGACTGCATTATCGGCGATCGCAACTTTGCTCTTTACGATGCACCGCTGTGGAATATGGCACTCATCGCTTCACGCCTCCACTGGGTTTGGATCGGCACAGTTTGCGTTCGTTTGGAAATGCGATTCTCATATTCCAATACCCTCGGTTGGAACACTTTTCCTATTCCCACTTTAACCGACAAAAACAAAGCGGACCTGACGCGCTGTGCTGAAGACATTCTTTTGGCGCGTGAGACATATTTTCCCTCTACAATTGCTGATCTCTATGATCCGGAGGCCATGCCGGAAGACCTCCGCTCGGCCCATGAGCGCAACGATGAGGTACTGGAACGTATCTATATTGGTCGCCGGTTCAAAAACGACACAGAACGGCTAGAAAAGCTGTTTGAGCTTTATACAAAGATGATTGCATCAACCGTGGCGGGAAAGCAAAAAAAGGTGGGAGCAGTATGAGCAGCCTCACAGATACTGAGAAGCGCTATTTTGAAAAATTGCTCGGGATGCAGAGTGGCTATGTTTTAGATTACACTGATTCGAGTTTTGGTGAATTTTTTAATCGCCACCAAGTTAACATCCATGCTCAAAAATATCAGACATATGGCACTTCAAAGGCCAAGAAGTTACGTGCCTTTTGGGAGCAAGAGGCAGATTTTTTAGTCGGAAAAATACTAAAAGAGATGCTGGACGCGTATGAAGCTCATTGCAACTTGAATAGCCTCAATATCGAGGTGGCTATTCTAGAAAAAGCTCAGGCGATAGTTGCACGACTTTCCGGCGTATCCGCTCCGGCAAAGCCGCCACAGTCCATTGATGATTTTCTGCATAACGAATTCTCAATCCCTAACATTCAAAAGTTGCCGATTGAGGCGATGGCGGTACCGATTATTGAAAGTCGCCTTAGTGAAGCTCGGACGGCTATGGGTGCTTGCGCCTATCTTTCCACGATCCTCCTTTGCGGCAGCGTGCTAGAAGCCGTGCTTCTCGGAGCAGCGCAGAGAGAGCCTGCGCGCTTTAATCGAGCCTCGGCCGCCCCAAAAACCTCAGATGGAAGCGTAAAACGTTTTTACGAATGGACCCTTGCGCAATTTATCGATGTCGCCTGCGAGGTAAGCATTCTCAAACCTGATGTAAAGAAGTTCAGTCACGGTCTAAGGGATTTCCGGAACTACATCCATCCATATGAACAGATGTCGTCAGGATTTTCGCCAGATGCGCATACAGCGAAAGTCTGTTTCCAGGTGCTTAAGGCGGCGCTCGCAAGTGTTGCAGGGGAAAGAAAATGAGACCAGAAGTTAAATCAGTTCCCTCTGTGTCTGTGCGCTATTCCAGCAACGGCAGTTCCACAAACGCCAACGAATTTGGTATGCGGCCGATGCAGGAACGCGCCTTTGAGAAGCGCGGTGAGCAATATCTGCTGATCAAATCGCCGCCAGCCTCAGGCAAGAGCCGTGCGCTGATGTTCATCGCACTCGACAAGCTTGCCAATCAGGGCGTTAAACAAGCCATCATCGTCGTGCCGGAAAAGTCCATCGGTGCAAGCTTTCATGACGAACCGTTGAGCAGGCGTGGTTTTTGGGCGGACTGGCATGTAGAGCCGAAATGGAATCTGTGCGACGCGCCTGGTAATGACAATGGCGGCAAGGTCAAATCGCTTGGCGCGTTCCTGGAGAGCGACGACAAGGTGCTGGTCTGCACCCACGCCACATTCCGCTTTGCCGTAGATAAATTTGGGGTTTCGGCTTTTGATGATCGGCTGATTGCGGTGGACGAGTTCCACCATGTCTCAGCAAATCCTGACAACAAGCTCGGCATTCACCTGGGCGATTTTATTAGCCGCGACCGCGTGCATATCGTCGCGATGACGGGGTCCTATTTCCGTGGCGATGCTGAGGCGGTCCTGGCGCCCCAAGATGAAGGCAAGTTCCAGAGCGTAACGTACACCTATTATGAGCAGCTCAACGGATATCAGTATTTGAAGCAGCTCGACATCGGCTATTTCTTTTACTCGGGCGCTTACGCCGACGACATTCTGAAGGTGCTGAACGCGAACGAGAAGACGATCATCCACATTCCGAACGTCAATGCGCGCGAGAGCACGAAGGACAAGATTAAGGAGGTGGAGCATATCATCGAGACACTGGGGGATTGGCAAGGGACCGATCCGGCCACCGGCTTTCAGCTTGTTAAGGCTGCGGATGGCCGGATTTTGCGCATTGCTGATCTGGTTGATGATGATCCCGCTAAGCGGGATCGTGTTTCCGCAGCTCTTAAAGATTCGAGGCAGAAAAACAATCGCGATTATGTGGATATCATCATCGCGCTCGGCATGGCGAAGGAAGGGTTCGACTGGATTTGGTGCGAGCACGCGCTGACGGTCGGCTACCGGTCCAGTTTGACCGAGATCGTTCAAATTATCGGCCGCGCGACCCGCGATGCGCCGGGCAAGACTCGCGCCCGTTTCTCGAACCTGATCGCGGAACCGGCTGCCGCCGATGACGTCGTGACAGAGGCGGTCAATGACACCCTCAAGGCCATCGCGGCGAGCCTGCTGATGGAGCAGGTGCTGGCACCGCAGTTTGAATTTAAGCCCAAGAATCCGCAAAACGGGCCAACGCCCGGTTTTGACTATGGCGAGGGCGGATACGATCCGAATAAATGCAATGTCGGTTTCAGCGAGGCGTCCGGCAAGTTCCAGATTGAGATCAAGGGCCTGGCCACGCCGAAGAGCGAGGAAGCGACGCGTATCTGCCAGGAGGATCTGAATGAGGTGATTGCGGCCTTTGTACAGGATAAGACGACGATCGAGCGTGGCCTGTTTGACGAGGAGCTGGTGCCCGAGGAGCTGACCCAGGTGCGGATGGGCAAGATCATCAAGGACAAGTTCCCGCAGCTTGACGAAGACGATCAGGAGGCTGTGCGCCAACATGCTGTGGCGGCGCTGACTCTGACCCAGAAGGCGAAAGAAGTCGCGGCCGGCAGTTCTCTTGGTGAGGAGAGTGCGAATACGGCGTTTGTCGATGGCGTGCGCAAGTTTGCGATGGACGTGCGGGAGCTGGACATTGATTTGATTGACCGGATCAATCCGTTCGGCGAAGCCTATGCGATTCTTGCCAAGACGATGAGCGAGGAGAGCTTGAAACAAGTCGCGGCGGCGATTGCCGCCAAGCGAACCAGCCTGACGCCGGAGGAGGCGAAGGTGATCGCCAAGCGGGCCGTTGAATTCAAGCGTGAACGTGGGCGCTTACCGTCTATTTCGTCTGCTGATGCTTGGGAAAAACACTTGGCCGAGGGGGCGGCGGCCTTCGTGCGGTTCAAGGATGAGGGCCGCTATGAGTGATTTTGACCTCGATGACCTCCGCTCAGAACTGGAAGATTTCGCCCAGCCAGAGAAGAAGGGCGGCCGGTCGCCGCGCGAGGAACGGATCATCGCGGGCTTCGAGGAGATTCAGCGGTTTGTTGAAAGAAATGGGTATCCGCCCCGGCACGGCGAGGAAGGCGACATCTTCGAGCGGCTCTATGCCGTGCGGCTCGACCGGCTTCGCGCGGTAGAAGATTGCCGATCTCTCCTCACGTCGTTTGACCATCAAGGGCTGTTGAAGGGGGTGCCTGCAAAATCGACCGCACAGACGAACGCAATGGACGGGGATGAGCTGCTGGCGGAACTGGAGGGTGCTGCGGGTTCATCGGATATCACCAAGTTGCGGCACGTACGGACCAGCTCCGAGAAACGGGAAGCGGAAGAGATCGCGAGCCGGGAAAAGTGCCTCGATTTCGAGACCTTCAAGCCTCTTTTTCAGCAGGTGCAGAGCGACCTAGAAGCCGGGCTACGCACGACAAGGCGGTTCGTCAAGGACTCGGGCTTTCTTAAAGCCGATATTCAAGTCGGCCAGTTTTTCATCCTGGGAGGTCAGACCGCCTATGTTGCTGAGATTGGGGAGCCGATAAAGGCCCCGAATGGCGAGACGGACGCGCGGTTGAGGGTGATCTATTCCAATGGCACGGAGAGCGATCTATTGCTGCGGTCTCTCCAGCGCGCGCTCTATAAGGATGAGGCCGGCAGGCGGATCACTGAGCAGAACGCTGGGCCGTTGTTTGAAGACCAGACTGGCGATGGCGATCAGGCCAGTGGAACCATCTACGTGTTACGCAGCAAGTCCGATGATCCGGTGGTTGTCGCAAACCGCGAAATTCTGCACAAAATCGGTGTAACGGGGGGAAGCGTAGAGCGCCGCATTGCCAATGCTCGGCTTGATCCAACCTTCCTCATGGCCGATGTCGAGATCGTTGCGACTTACGAGCTATACAATGTCAATCGAGCGAAGCTGGAAAACCTAATCCATAAGGTTTTTGGCGCTGCTCGCCTGGATGTCAAAATTAAAGATCGTTTTGAGCAGCCCATCGTGCCCAAAGAATGGTTTCTTGTTCCTTTGTTTGCGGTTGATGAGGCTGTTAACCGGATTAGGGACGGGACGATCACCGGATACGTTTATGACCCGAAGACTGCGAAATTGGTGCTTGCGGCCTCGCTTCATCGGTAAACCTGGGCATTATCTAAGAGGTTTTGTCGGGCTGGGTGATTGCCATGTGGGTCTCGTAATTCTGGCCCGATAGATGTGGTGCGGACCGTCTCATTTTTATGAAGGCTCGATCTGTCGACATGAACCTGAGAAGCATGGGGGCAATCAGCCGAGACGGGTCGGTTATTGTTCGGCCGGTTTCCCGCCCAATGGCCTCTGCATACGCCAGCAGGTCGCAATGAATGGAGGCCGGCAGTTCGAACGTCATTTTGACAGGCTTGTCGTCAGGAATCGCGATGAGCTTTAACTTGGCCATGTTCTGTGCCTTCATTTCTGATGCGGTTCGAGAATAAAGTCGCGATTGACGATCACCCGGACCGGGAAGCCAGGCCGGATTGTCAGCGTCGGCTGGATATTCAACTCGCGTTCGACGACCTGCTGACCGGCTTGATTGAAGCTGTCGGAGGCGCCGCTGCGGATGGCCTGGATCAGGTTGTTTTCCTGGTTGCTGGTGCCGGCCTCGGTGCCGACCGAGAGGAAGGTTGAAAGAAGTGCTGCCTCGAAGATTGCGCCCCAGTGGTTGTTCACGCTGTCCTGCAGGCCGGAATAGCCCTGTGTGTCGGCGCCTGGTTGGTTGTCGAGGACGATCGATTGACCGTCGGGCATAATCAGCCGTGTCCAGATGAGTTGGACGCGGGTTTGGGCGTAGGCGACCTCACTGTTGTATTCGCCGATCAGTCGGGCGCCTTGGGGGATCAGCAGGTATTGGCCGGTTGGGCTATCATAGACGTTTTCCGTCACCTGGGCGGTGATCTGGCCTGGCAGGTCTGATTCGATCCCTGTGATGAGGGCGGCGGGAATGACCGTGCCGGCCTGGATGATGTAGGGCGACGCGGCTGGCGTCAGGCGGTCGGAACTGACAGTAGGCGCGTCGGATGGCCCATTCAGAAACGCCAGCTTTTGGTCCTGCATGTTCTGGTCCGATGAAGGGCCGAGGGGTTGATTGCTGCCACCGCTGTTGCTTTGCCCCGGCATGACGCGGCCCGCCGGTCCCTGTTGGAGTGCGGTCGATGCCGACGCCGTTTGGACAAACAGGCTGCTGGTGCGCGCGGAGTCCTGCTCCTGGATCAGTTGCTGGTTCGCCGCATTTGTCCCGGCCGGAGTGTTGCTGCTCTGCTCGGCATGGAGGATCGGCGGGCCGAGGTCGCCGGGAAGCGGCGGCCCGAGCTGCGGCGCTTGCTTTGGTAGGTCGCCGTAATTGCTTGGCAGGCTCGCTACGCCATCGGCGACGTTCTGGTTTTGTGTATTGTAGAGATTTCGGTTTTCAGTTTTTACGCCATGCGATTGCAGCGCCCAGTAGGTCAGCCCCAGGATCGAGACGCTGGCGACGGTGCCGAGACCGATCAGCACCTTCCGCGAAATCCGCGTCACTTTCGGCCGGTCCGGCCTTAGGCGCAGTTCCGCGGTGAGCGAGCGGTCACCGCCCTCTGGCTGCTGTCCGCTCATTGCGCCGGGATGCCATCGGTCCGGACGATGCGGACGCGCTGCTGCGAGTCACCATCGCCCATCTGAAGCTCGGCCTCGGCGAACAATGAGTCGACGATCATATCGGCGCCGCGCACACGGTAATTGACTAGGTCGGTGGTCTTGCCACTTGGCCCGATGACGAAAAGCGGCGGCATATCGCCTTGGCCGATGCCGCTCGGAAACTCGATGAAGACCTGGCGGCCGTCATCGAAGGCACGCAGTGGCCGCCAGGGCGGGTTGTCGCCTTCGATCCGGTAGCGGAAATTCAGCGCCGAGACGTCAACGCCGGTGGCGATCGGCGCGGCCTGATCGGCCTGAGTGTTCTGCTGCCGGATCGCGATCAACTGGTCCTCGGGATAATTCCAGGAGATCGAGGCCATGTAGGTCGTTGCCGTCGAGCGCAGTTCCAGGTGATAGGTCCGCCGGTCAGTATTGATGATAAGGTTCGTGGTCAGGTCCGGCCGGGTTGGCTTGACTAGGATATGGACCTGGCTGCTCGCGCCGGTGCCGCTTGTGGTGTCGCCGATGATCCAGCGCACCGTGTCGCCGGCGGCGACTGGACCGGAGCCAACAAGCTGCTCGCCGGGCTGCAAGGCGATGTCAGTGATTTCTTCGGGGGCGGCATAGACCTCGTACAATGCGCCATCCGTGAACGGATAAACCTGGATGGCATTGATGTAATCGTCGCGGATGGGCTGCACCCGTGCCGCCGCGTTCGCCGCCGCCACGCGCGCGGTTGGGTCAGGCAGTTCCGGCGGTGAAATTCGGCCCGCCGGTACGGGCTTCAACTGGCCCGGCAGCGGGAGCGGCGTCGGGACCTGAATGACGTCTACCGGCTTCGGTGGGTCAGGCATCAACACCGCGCGCTGCGGCGGATTGTCGTAGCTGATGCGCGGCGGTTTATAGGTTGGCGTGCAGGCGGCGATCGCCAGCATTCCCGTCAGAGGAAGAAGCGGCTTGGAAAAATATCGCATTAGTCGAGCTCCTTCGACCAGTTGATGGCATCGACGTAGACGCCGAGGGGGTTTTTCAGCAGGCGGGCAGCGTCCGTGGGCGGGACGAGGACGATCGTCAGAATGGCGGTCCAATGATCGGTCGAGACGAGGGCATCATCCTGGTAGCGGCGCTCGACCCAGGCGACCTGAAAGCTGTTTTCGGAGGCGCGGATGACGCTGGAGACATCGACCGCGACCTGGACCTTGCCGATCTGGGCGAAGGGATCGTTGGCGCGGGCATAGTCATTCAGCGCCACGGCACCTTGGCTGGTGGTAAAGTCATAGGCGCGGAGCCAGTCCTGGCGGACGATGATCGGGTCATCCGGGAGAGAGCGCACGTCCTGGATGAACTGGGCGAGCTGCCAGGCAATTTGTGGATCGGTTGGCCGATAATCAGCGACGGCGGGTGCGACGGCCTGCGCCTGGCCGAGCTTGTCCACCTGCACCACCCAGGGCACCACCGTGCCCCGTGCGGATTGCCACACCAAACCGCCGGCAAGGCCGCCGGCGAGGATCAGGTTGCCGAAGGCGATGAGCCGCCAGTTGCGGGCCTGAACGCGGGCGGAGCCAATCCGCTCATCCCAGACCTGGGCGGCTTTCTGGTAGGGTGTTTCGGGTTCTGGCGTGCGGCCGTAGCGCGCGCTGGCGCGGCGGAATTGCATTATTTTTCCTCCGATAGATTGATGCTCGCCGAGCCGCCGCCGTGATCACCGGCGCGCAGCGCCTGGGCGGCGTGGGAGACGCCTTGGCTCGCGGCTCGGCGGCGACGCATCTGTTGCGCCCAAGCCGGTGTGCCGCCGCCATCACCGGACGCGCTTTGCGGTCCAGCATTTGCGCCCGCAGGATTGGGCGCGGCACCGCCGGACGCCCGGAACGCGGCGCGCCCGCCGGCGGCAAAACTTTCGCCGAGATTTGCGGCAACGCGCGCCGCCATGGCGCGCGGAACGGCCATCACCGCGCCCGCACCTGTCTTGGCAACACCGGCCACCCCGGCCGCCGCACTCTTCATCCCGGAATCGCCGGAAGTGGCCGCGCCAAGGCGATAGGCTGTCGAGGTGGCGCCGGCGAGCGATGCGCCGCCTCGCGCGCTTGCCGCGAGGGTGCCGGCGGCGCCGCGAATCCCGCCGGCCGTACCGATAAGCCCGGCCGCGCCCGCACCGCCGGCCGCGAGCGCGGTCGTGGCGGCTGCACCCGCGCCAAGCTGAGGGGCGCCGGAAAGCAGGCCAGTGGCGATGCCGGGACCAAAGATGCCAAGGCCCAGCAGGGACAAGGCAGCAAGCACCAGCGAAAGCGCATCCTCGATGGTCGGCTGCGTGTCGCCGAAGCCCTGTGTGAACTGGCCGAAGAAGGTTGAGCCGATGCCGACGATGACGGCGAGGACCAGCACCTTCACGCCGGAAGCGACGACGTTGCCGAGGACCTTCTCGGCTAGGAACGCCGTTTTGCCGAATAGGCCAAAAGGCACGAGCACAAAGCCCGCGAGTGTAGTCAGCTTGAATTCGATAAGCGTCACAAAAAGCTGGATGGCCAGCACAAAGAACGCGACGATGACCATGAGCCAAGCGACGAGCAGCACAAAAATCTGGATGAAATTGTTGAAGAAGGACGTGAAGCCCATAAGCTTGCCGGCGGCCTGCAGGATCGGCATGCCCGCATCGATGCCGACCTGCGCGAAGCGGCCGGGCTGCACGAGTTGTGCTGCCGAGAGGTTCGAGCCGGCAGCTTCAAGACCGAGACCGGCGAAGGAATTGAAGACGATCCCGGCGAGCGTATTAAAATTGCCAATGATGTAGGCGAAGAAGCCGATGTATAGGGTTTTCTTCACCAGCCGCGCGATGATGTCCTCGTCGGCACCCCATGCCCAGAACAACCCGGCCAGCGTGATGTCGATGGCGATCAGTGTCGAGGTCAGATAGGCGACATCGCCGTTCAGCAGGCCGAAACCGCTATCGATATAGGTAGTAAATACGTTGAGAAAATTATCGACGACGCCGGGGTTCATGCGTGGAGTCCCGTCACTGCTGATGGAACATTTCCACTGTCTGCGGCTGGTAGCCGGCACCGGTGGAAAGGAATTGGTTGAGTTGGGCTTGCGCCTGCGCCTGGGTCTCCGCATCGTTGGCCCCCGCAAGGGCGGCGGCGCGCCCCTGTGCGGCAAGCAATGACGTGATGTCAGCAAGCTGGCCGCTTTGGATGGCCAGTAGCTGATTGCCGGCCTGACTCGCCTGCAAGGCGCCTTCTGCGCCTTGGCTCGACGATACCAGCGCATCGACTTGAGCGTGCGTCTCCGCCAGATTTTGCACGACACCGGCCTGGACGTTCATCGCATCCTGATAGCCGGCACGCGCGTTTGCCCAGCGGGATTGGGCGTCGGCTTCCAACTGGGTGGACGTCGTCGTGCTGGAATACGTCTCGGGATAGACCTCGGTAAAAGCCTGATCGATCGTCGTCACGTCGTAGCCGATGTTCTGCGCTTGGGCGAGCAACTGCTGGGTCTGGCTGATCGACTGGTCGAGCTGCGCCAGCGTCGAGTATGGCAAGCTGGCGAGATTTTTGGCCTGGTTGATGAGCATCGTGGCTTGGTTTTCCAGGCCCTGGATTTCGTTGTTGACCTGCTGAAGTTCTCGCGCCGCGGTCAGCACGTTCTCTGCGAAATTGCTCGCGTCAAAAACCGCGATCTGCGCGTGCGCCGGCGAAACAGCGAACGGCGATGAAATGAGGGCAATACCCCCGATGAGGATCAAGCGCACAGCGCGGCGCGAGGAAGCGCTCATCGAATCTCTCCCGGCGTGAGTTCGGCCAACAAGTCTGCGGCCCAGCTAGCGCGCTTGTGACGCAGCCATTCAGCGGCAAAGCCGGCGCGGCCATGTTCGGCAATGATCTGGCTGATAGCGTTTTGATCTGTCTTCGACGATGCTGCGGTGAAGGCGAGCGCCGCTTCCCCAAGCCCCAGCTCGAACAGCCGATTGCCCCGGCGAGACTGGCAATAATAATCACGACGCGGTGTGGCGCGTGCCAAGATTTCGATCTGGCGATCATTGAGGCCGAAGCGGCGATAGATAGCCATGATCTGCGGCTCGAAGGCGCGTTCATTGGCAAGAAAAATCCGTGTGGGACAGCTCTCCACGATCGCCGGCGCGATCACGCTGCTTTCGATGTCGGCGAGTGACTGGGTGGCGAAGACGACGGATGCGTTTTTCTTGCGCAGGGTTTTCAGCCATTCGCGGAGCTGGCCCGCGAAACCAGGATCATCGAGTGCCAACCTGAACCGCCCCGGATTTACCGGAGGGCAAAACTCTCAGAGGATTGTCTTT
>VFSW01001625.1_pt1 | contig 34267 bp, 32 predicted proteins | sample 5358111 | NCBI WGS metagenome assembly VFSW01 (sample SAMN11554181, study PRJNA540505) | mine drainage metagenome | isolation source: sediment from site ElyBrook_90M | place: USA: Ely Copper Mine, Vershire, VT | collected 2017
TCGGAAACGGGGGCGTTTCCGGCAGAAATGGTGCCGATTTTGGCTCGAAATGACTTGATATGGTGTCGTTTTGGCGGAGAGGAAAGAAGAAGCCCTGCGCGGACGCAGGGCTTCTTTTATTTCTCTACTGCTTCTATTTTACCGGATGGAGCATAACTACTCTGCCAAGTATTTTTTAGGGGGAAGTGGTTTAGATTGTTGTGTTTGTGGGAGTTTTGGAGGGTGCTGGCAGTTGACATTCAAATTTGCTGGGGTTTGCGGGGATTTATTTTCCGGCTTTGAGCCATGGGCGGTGAGTTGAGAACAGGCAAAAGCTAAATGCGGGGGTCCCTCCACTGCGCTTCGCTGCGGTCGGGATGACGGCAAGTGGAGGTGGTGCTTCGGTCGGGTCGGGATGACGGCTAGTGGAGGTGGTGCGCTCAGAATGAGAACCGTGATAAATCGAATGACAACCGTGATAAATCAACTGACTCGCTACTTTACTACCGCACCGAGAACGCAAACACGGTCTGCGAGCGCATGGTCTGGCCCGGCTTCAGCTCCGTGCTGGGAAACGCAGGCTGGTTCGGCGAGTCGGGATAGTGCTGCGTCTCCAGGCAGAACCCAGCGTACTTTGCATACGTCGCGCCTGTCTTTCCCTTGTAGCTGCCATCCAGAAAATTCCCCGAGTAGAACTGCACGCCCGGCTGCGTCGTCCTTACGGTCAGCACGCGCCCCGACTGCGGATCGTACACCCGCGCCGCCAGCTTCATGACTCCATTCTTGCCGTTCAGCGCCCAGTTGTGGTCGTATCCGCCCGCGAGCTTGAGCTGCTCATTCGCGTCATTGATGCGCGCGCCGATGGCCGTCGGCTTGTTGAAGTCGAACGGCGTTCCCGCCACCGGCTGCACGCCGCCCACCGGGATCAGACCCGCATCCACCGGCGTGTAACCGTCCGCGTCGATCTGCAGCACCTCGCCCAGAATTGTCCCCGAGCCATCACCCGAAAGATTGAAATACGAGTGGTTGGTCAGGTTTACCACCGTGTCCTTGTCCGTTGTTGCCTGGTAGTCGATATGCAACGCGCTGCCGACCAGCGTATAGCGCACATGCACCGTCAGCGTGCCGGGAAACCCCATGTCTCCATCCTTCGACACCAGCGACATCTCCACCCCGTCGGGCAGTTCCTTGCCTGTCCACACCCGGTCGTCGAAACCGTGCGGCCCGCCGTGCAGCGCATTCCCGTTGTTGTTCAGCGGAATCTGGTACGCCTTCCCGTCGATGGTGAACTTGCCCCCGCGAATGCGGTTGCCGTAGCGTCCTACGATCGCGCCGAAGTACGTCTTCGCCGCGCCCTCGGCCACATACCCCTCGACCGAGTTGTAGCCCAGCACCACGTCGCCCATCTTTCCGGCGCGGTCCTGCGTCTCCAGCGAAACGATGCGCGCGCCGTAGTTTGTGATCCGCAGCTCAAGATCGGCGTTCTTCAGCGTGTAAATGTCAATGGCCGTTCCATCCGGCAGTTTGCCGAACCCAGCCTTCGTCACCGTGGCAGTGTCCGCCACGGCAGCGTGGACTCCAAATGTTGTCATCATGGTTGTTAACAGCATAACTCGCGCCCATCTCATCGTCATTTTTCCCCAGTTGCAACTTGGTCCGCGGTCATCTTCCGCAACAACAGGGTCCGTTCCCATGCCCGAATGGCCTGTTTAACGTCACTCTAACTATATGGGAAAGCCGCCTGACTTCGCCAACCCCAACGCAAACATTGGCCATGAATCGGCGTAAGATGGAGCGGCTGACAGATTCTTCCGAGGATGACAATCGCCGTGACCACACCCTACCCGCGCCTCTCCCGCCTACTCCTTCTTCTGGTTCTCTCCTCAGCCGCTGCAACCTCCCATGCCGCGCCTCCGCCAGACCACTGGGTCGGAACCTGGGCGGCCTCGCCCATGGCTTTCAACAACGGCCCCGCCGCCCGGCTCGTCGCGCCAGCCACAGCCGCGCCAGCAGCGACCGCTCCACCTCTCGCACCCACGCAGCCTCCGAAGATGATCAAGGAGAACGCGCCTCCGCCCACTGCCGCGATGCCCCGCGTCCGTCCGCCCGCCTTCGTCTACGGCGCGGCAGACACGACGGTCCGCGAGATCGTACACGTCTCCCTCGGCGGCCCCGTGGTCCGCATCGTCTTCACCAACGAGTTCGGCACAGAGCCGCTGACCATCGTCGCGGCGCACATCGCCATCAGTCAGGGAGGCAGCACCATCAACCTCGTCTCCGCCGCGGGTCTCACCTTCGGCGGACGAACTTCGGTCACGATCCCCCCCGGCGCGCTCGTCGTCAGCGACCCGGCCCCGCTGAACCTTCCCGCCGAATCCGACCTCGCCGTCAGCTTCTTCCTTCCGGCGCAGGCGATTACCCATGTTTCCGCTCACGGATACGCCGACCAGACCAGCTACACCGCCCCAGGCAACGTCGTCGGAGCAAAGACTCTGGAGAACCCCACCGAGATTCACTCCTGGCCCTTCGTCAAGGGAGTCGATGTCAAAGTCTCCGCCCGCAGCGCCGCCATCGTCGCCTTCGGAGACAGCATCACCGATGGAGCGTATGCCACAGCCGGTGCGAACGCGCGCTGGCCCGATGAACTGGCCCGCCGCCTGCTGGCCGATAAGAAGACCGCCAATCTTGGAGTCCTCAACCAGGGCATCGGCGGCAATCGCATTCTGCACGACAACACCGGTCCCAGCGCGCTCGCCCGCTTCGACCGCGACGTCATCGCACAGGCGGGCGTCAAGTACGTCGTCATCCTCGAGGCAATCAACGACATCGGCCACGCCTACGACTCCCGTCGCCCGTACGATGTCGTCTCCGCCGATGACCTGATCGCCGGATACGTCCAGATGGTCGAGCGCGCCCACATGCACGGCATCACGGTCTACATCGCCACCCTTACACCCTACGTCGGTGCCGGGTACGAGTCGCCCGCCGGAGAGCAGGTTCGTCAGGCCGTCAATCAATGGATCCGAACCACCAACCAGATCGACGGGTTCATCGACTTCGACAAGACCACCCAGGACCCCGCCAACCCTACCATGTACCTGCCTGCCTACGACCACGGCGACCACCTCCACCCCAGCGACCCCGGCTACAAAGCCATGGGCGACTCCATCGACCTCAGACTCTTCCAATCGAAGTAGGTCTCCGACCGTGTGAATTTGTACGGTCCCACCCTTGCGGGCAGAGCGAGTACGTTGCATGGAGGGGGCACTCGCTTTGGTGCAACAACAGGCGGTCGGAGAGCGAGGCGTCTATCGCAGGCGATTTTCGAGGCCAGACCGCTTGCTCCAGCAGAGGAGCCAGACCAGGAGACAGAGCGTGGTGGCGCCGATGGTATCGAGCAGCACATCGAGGGGAGTCCCGGTTCGGCTGGGGATGAAGGTCTGGTGGAACTCGTCGCAACTGGCGACGAAGGCGGTCGATGCGATGGCGAGCAGGGAGGACCTGAGACGCCATGCGAGCAGGGTCTTCTGTCCGCTGCGGTCGAGGGTGTAGAGCCATGCGCGAAGGAAGGTGAAGGCCACCCCTCCGTAGCCGACGAAGTGGCCAGTCTTGCGCAGGTAGTGGTGGAAGGTGTCCCAGTTGTCGGTCTGGATGACGCCGAACCAGTACTGCACGAATGGCCGCAGCCAACCGCTGGTGTTCTGTGAGGAGAAGGTATTTGTGGACTCGGCGCAGATGATGGCAACGGCGAACGCGACGGGAGTCCAGACGTTGAACCACCAACGCCAGCCGGAATGGAAGGGTGGCGACGGGGGAAGTGGCTTGTAGAAGAAAACTGGACGCATCTATCTAAACTACCGGAGATTCTGTCATCGCTGGGAACAAGGGTTCAAAAACCGTTCCCTCTTCAAAATCGACCCCTGCACGACAGTACAAGATGAAAGCCAGTGCCTGACCCTCTGCATCGGCACAATTCAGAGCTACAGGAGATGTCGGATCGCGGGCGAACCGCGGTGCACCGTTTCATCGGTGCCGAGGGGTAGCGAACCGATGGATGCCGTGGTCAATGGTCCTGTGTCTTGCCTGGGACCAGGAGAGAAACCAAGGGTCGCTTCTTTGGGCGGACCGCCTCTTTGAGCACCTTGAACACTCGCTCGTTGAGGGGCGTGGAGCAGACGAAGTCCCGATAAGCGTGTGCCAGGTGCGTCCGCAGCTCTTCGCGCAGCGTCTCTTCGTCCGTCTCGGCCGATGAGTTTCGCAGATTGTCGCCCATGCGCCGGAGAATGTGAAGTCGTGCGACGTGCAGCACCTCGGGCTTGTAGGGCACATCGAGAAACTGGAAAAACTCTTCGGCGGACGAGAGCTTGGAGAGTTGTTCGAGTATGGTCATGCGGGCACCCCCATGGTTGCGTGTGTGTAGTTTGCGGCATCGGCGATCTGGACATAAAACTCCATGAGCTCCTCGGTGCTGACCGAACGCTTGGCCTGAGCGGACCGCTCCTGAATCTGCTTGAGAAGCGCCCTCATCTGCAGTTGGTTCGCGGACAGTCCGAGGGACTGCAACGCATTTGCGATGGAGGCTGTCCCCGAATGCTTCCCGAGCACGATGTTGCGGTTCCGTCCGAAGGTCTGTGGAGACAGTCCCTCATAGGTTCTGGGATCTTTCATCAGCCCGTCAACGTGAATCCCCGATTCATGGGTGAATGCGCTTGCTCCGACGATGGCTTTTCCTGGAGGGATGGAGCGGCGCGATGCACTAGCGACAAGTTCCGCGAGTCTTGGCAACTGCGCCAGGTCCACGCGGCTCTTGCTCTCGAAGAAGCAGTCCAGACCCGCCACAACCTCTTCGAGAGCGGCGTTGCCAGCCCGCTCCCCAAGACCGAGGATGCAGACGCTGGCATGGGTTGCGCCGCCCCGGACCGCAGCCAGCGTATTTGCGGTGGCAAGACCCAGATCGTCGTGCCCGTGAAACTCAAGCTCGAGATCGAGTGCGGCCCGCAACCTGCGGAAGACCTCGTGGACGCCGAACGGCTCCATACTGCCGAGCGTGTCCGCGAAACGAAAACGGTGCGCCCCTGCATGGGCTGCGACCTCTGCCGCGGCGATTGCAAAATCGAGATCGGCGCGGGCGGAGTCCTCTCCACCCAGCGCTACCCCCAGTCCGCAATCCTGAGCGTACGAGACCACATCGTGGACGCGCTCCAGTACCTGTGCGCGGTTCCCTTTCAGCTTCGCCTGGATCTGAATATCGGAGAGCGGTATCGAAAGGTTCACCCGCGTAAGGCCGGTATTTCTGGCTGCATCCACGTCCGTTCGCGTCATGCGGCACCAGGCGATGGGAACGGTCGTCGACAACACGCTCCCGATGGCCGCGATCTCCTCCGTCTCGCGCGCTCCCATGGCGGGAGTTCCCGCCTCGATCTCATCCACGCCCGCGCGTTCCAGGGCGAGCGCGACAGCCAGCTTCTCCTCCAGCGTGAAGGCAACGCCGGGCGCCTGCTCCCCGTCTCGCAGCGTTGAGTCGTTGATGACGATTCTGTTCGGGCTAGGCATAAGCAGCCTCCAGCGGAACAAGAATGGATCGCAGGTCGCGCACTGCCCGCGGTAGAACTTCGAGAAGGCGGACGACATCCATCCATGAATTCTCACGTCCGAAGGAGAGGCGGACGGCCCCGTGCAGATACGCAAACGGGACCTTCATTGCGCGCAGTACATGGGAAGGCTCGATAGAGCCAGACGCGCAGGCCGACCCGGAAGAGACAGCGACGCGCGCGCGGTCCAGCAACATCAGAAGCTCGTCCGCCTCGATATCCTCAAAGGCAATGTTGAGAGTGTTCGGCAGACGAGCGGTGCCGGCACCAACCGGGATCGAACCGGGCACGAGGCGCAGAATCTCCTGTTGCAACCAGTCGCGCAGAGTGGCAATTCTCGGCATCTCGTGGTCCAGGGCATTGCGTGCCAGCTCCGCGGCTGCGCCGAAACCGACGATTGCGGCGGTGTTTTCCGTTCCAGCCCTGCGTCCGCGTTCCTGCTTTCCGCCATGCAGCAGCGGAGCCAGGCGGACTCCATTGCGAACGAACAGAGCGCCCACGCCCTTCGGGCCATGCAGCTTATGCGCGGAGAGCGAGAGCATATCAATCCGGGTGGACTGCACCTGCATCGCCACTTTGCCAACTGCTTGCACGGCGTCGCAATGGAACAAGGCCCCGACCGTGTGCGCCTCGTCCGCCAACTGCTCCACCGGAAACAGAACGCCGGTTTCATTGTTGGCCCATTGCACGGATACTACGGCGGTCTTCGGGCTTAGCGCTCCTCGATAGGCCTCTCGGTCCAGTCGTCCATTCCGGTCCACTGGGACCCGATGAACGACTGCCTGGCCCGACCGTTCCAGCAGATCGCAGATCGCAAGCACGGACGGGTGCTCGACTACGGAGGTGATGATTTCACTGCGGCCTCTCTGGGCCTGGAGCGCCGACACGATCGCGGTGTTGTTGGATTCGGTCCCCCCCGACGTGAAGACAATCTCCTTTTCAGACCCTGCGCCAATCAACGACTGAATCTGGCCGCGTGCAACGCGTATCGAGTCGCGCGCAGCTACGCCAAGAGCGTGCGCCGACGATGGGTTGGCAAACTGCTCCCGGAAGAAGGGAAGCATGGCATCGACGACGACTGGGTCCACACAGGTGGTGGCGTTGTTATCCAGGTAGACCCATGGAGCGGCAGGCCGTGTCTCTCTCATCGTGTCCCTCCCTGGCAGCCCTCCTTCAGCAGAAGGACCGGCCACATCCGCAGGTGGACTTTGCCTGCGGGTTGTTGAATGCAAAGCCGGAGCCGTCCATGCCGTCGATGAAGTCAATCGTGGTGCCTGCGATCAGAGGCGCACTCGACGGATCGATAAAGACCGCAAGCCCGCGACTCTCACAGGAGATGTCTGCCAGCTCGGCAGTCTCCACCAACCCCATCCGATATTCATAGCCGGAACAGCCGCCTGCCTGTACCGTCAGGCGCAGCCCAACGATCGGGGTTGAGGCGCTGGTGATTGCCGAGTGCAAGGCCTCAGCTGCTGCTTGAGTCAACTGAATCATCGCTCTGCTCCCTTCTTGCTCTACAGGAGATAAAGCATTTGGAGTGCCAATTGGCAGGGCATATATTTTCAGTGAGTTGAGAGCTATCTGGCGAAACGAAGAGGAGCCTTGTCGCATTTGCGACTTGTAGATATTCCGTCAACCGCCCTGACTAGCGATGAATGGAGATTCGTGCGGGGGCCTCAAACTGCAAGCGCACTCGGGCCAGAAGGCTCTCGCCAGACTCGTCGCCAAAGCATCCGTCGAAGTCGCAGCACTCGGAACAACTGGGAGCAGAGCAGAGACGATAGCTGTCGTCGCTACAGATCATGCGATAGAAGAATTTCTTCCACTTCATGTCCTGCCGGTTGCGCAGCGCCAGGGGGGCGAAGTGGCGCTGCATCAGCGCGGACAACTCGCTCCGGTTGGCCAGCCCGAGGTCTTGCCAGAGATGATTGGGTCGCATGGCCCTGCGGGCGACGACGACCGCAAGCAACGCACTCAGGGGGGTCGGCGCGGAACGTGAGCGCCGCAGCAGCATTCGCAGAGACTGCTCCGCATCGGCAACGGATACATCCCGATCGAGGCCGAACGGTTCCAGCCGACTCAACGCGCCCGGAAAGTAATGGGAGATCGCGCCTCGCAGGGCTTTGCCAGAGACGCCGAGAGCCTCAGCGAGCGAACCGCCCGAAGCGCATTCGGCGGTGCCGATGGCGAACACACACGCAAGCAGGTGGCCATCGAAGGGGTCGCTTGCCGTGGGAGCAAGCGACTGACTGAGGAGAGCAAACATGGAATCTGCTGTCATGGATCAATCCTTATCCGGGTGTATGGGACTGACTGCCCTTCGGGCAGACTCTGGCACATGCGCCACACCCGATGCAGGCTCCAGGATTGGCAACCGTCATGATCTTGCGTTCGACCTCGTCGTCGCCATCCAGGTCCACCAGATCTCCGTCTTCCGTAATTCCCTTCAGGTCCATGACGGAGCGGCCGCAGACCTTGAAGCAACGCCCGCATCCGATACAGGTATCCGGGTCGATGTCGAGAAGGTAGGAGGGCTGCCAGGGCCGTCCATCGCGGGTTACGGACTGCATCTCTATTTGTGTCGCTTCCATTTACGCACTCGCAGTCGTCGGTGATTTTTGCTTCCTTCAGTACCGTGCAATCTCTGGATACTTCTCAATCCACTCCAGGGCCGCGGCAACCAGCCGCTCGCCCTCCTCTTCCAGCTTCTCCAGGCTTTCAAAGCCGAAGCGGTGTACATCCCGCAGGTTCTTGTTGATGACGATGAGGCGTCCCGCGGTGAGCACAAGCCGGCCAAACCCCTCGTGGTGCAGCTTCATGATCGGCGAGACCATGACCCCTGTGGTCCGCTCCAACGTAAGCCCAACGGCGTTGTAGAAAAGCTCCATTCGCCAGAGAGTCTCGGGATCGGGATCGCCCATAATGGGCAACTCGCGGCGCTTTTCGCGGGTCAGGATGTACGGTTCGAGAAGATCGAGATCGGTCTTCCGGTCCCACGACCCGTGCAGGTCCTGCGCGCGCCACTGCTTGATGAGTTCCATCAGAAAGCCCCGTGTGGCGGGGGCGGCGGTTTGGGTTGCCGTCTCAGCCATGCACCACCTCTTCTTCAAAGTCCAGCGTGCGTTCCTTCCCTTTGTTCAGGGCCTTGCGCAGCCAGGGCGGCGGGGTTCCGCGCAGTACTTTCTGAAGACGCAGAAGAATCCCATCGATCGCTTCCGGCTCGGCGACCTTGATTGGGTGGATCTTCCTGGCCACGACGCGCGCGGCTCCGGAGCCGCCAATCGCGGCGACGTAGAGGATCGCGCAGTCCGCAATTGCGTCCAGCTTGGGCAGGAGCTTGTCTTCGTCGCCGTCCTCCTGCAAGTTGCCTTTGAACTCGAAGTGAGTGACAAAGTGAATGTGGTCCGGCGTGACATCGTAGACGGCGATATTCTTCGCCCAGCCGAAGTGGGCATCCACGCGCTGAAGATCTTCTGTTGCGAATGCGACTTTCATACTTCCTCCCGAACAACTCGTGCGATCACGATGGAACGTGGTGTGAAACCAATCGGTCCGCGCCCTGCGCTGGCGGAACCCATGTCTCCGATGTAGGCTCGTGCCCATTTGCCAGAAACAGATTGCCGAAGGCGAAGATCAGGTCGCGAGTGCCGCGATATCCTACCGTCACCTGGTGGCCAGCGCCCAGCCGGTCGAATACCGGAATTCCAACGCGAAAGAATGGGATCCCAAGCCGCTCTGCCGCCTGACGTCCATGGGAGTGGGTCACAAGGAGGTCCGCGCCACGAGCCAGCGATTCAAAGTCCTCCAGGTCGCCGAGGATGACTTCTTCCGCGGGAATGTGCTCAAGGGTCGGCGAGCCGGTGGTGGTTACCGCGGCCTGGATCTCACAACCCATCTCGGCAAGCCAGTGCGTCAGGGCCGCCAGCAGGTCTGGCTCTGCCGCGACGGCCACTTTTTTCCCGCCGAAGTGGAAGTGGCCGTCGAGCATTGCGTCCACCAACTGGCTGCGAAGACGGCGATACTTGCGCGGCACCGGGATCCCGCCGATGCGCGAGAGGAAGGCCATCAGATCATCGTTCGCACCCAGGCCCGTAAGCCGGTCGAAGAGCCGGTAAGGCACTCCGGTGCGATGCTCCAGGGTAATGGCAGCGCCCCGCATCTGCTCGCCAATCGCGATCGTCCAGCAGGCCGATCCCATTCTGCGAATCTGTTCCAGGCTGGTCCCACCGAGCGTGGTTGGCGTGAACTCCGCTGCAACGTGTCCGTCCAGCGATCCGGAGAGGTCCGGCAAAAACACCGGATCGAGAGAAAAGGCCTCGAAGACATCGCGAAGTTCGTCGATATCGCCTGGAGTCAGATGGCAGCCCGGAAGAATATTGATGCGCCGCGACAACCTCGTCTCCAGCGCTGGCGCATCCACCAGCTCTTCGATCATGCGGGTGACGGCCGCCGCCCATCCATCCTGAAACGCTCCCTCAAAGTCAGGCGTCGATACGTCGACCAGAGCGACAGATCCCAGTTCGGGGTGGTTGGCGCGGATGAGCTTGAGAAAGCCGTTCAGGTCGTCTCCCTTGATCTCAGCCACACCGGTCGTACAGATGCCGATGAACCGGGGCTTGGTGCGACTGGCGATATTCAAAATGGCCTGTTCCACGTTGTCGAAGCCGCCGAGGACGGTGGCGACCTCGCTCATCGCGGTCGTTTGCAACGGAATTGCTTCGCGAAAATGACGGACAAACAGCACCAGACCAAAGGAGGTGCAACCCTGCGAGCCGTGCAGCAGCGGCATCGAACCTTCGACTCCCATAAAGGCCAGCGCCGCACCGATCGGCTGGCTCATCTTGAGCGGGTTCACCGTACACGGCTTCTGTCGGACATTCACTTTCGCCATATCTGTCCTTATGCGATGTGGAGGACAAGCTCGTCCTCCACATCGACGTTCTCCCATGGAGCGGGTCTGCGAATCTGTTCCCAGATGGGATTGGAAAGCGCCTTATCGATCTCTCGCACCAAGGCCACCATCCCTTCGTATCCTGCATAGGCGTGATGCCGTTCCTGGTTGATGTCGAGCCACGGCATCTTCGCCTTGAGCGCGACAAACTGGGTGCGTCCGCCGGAGAGCATGATGTCGGCCCTGGCCTCTTTCAGCATCTTGTACATCTCGCGCGGCTTCAGGTCGTCGAACATGTGCGCATCGTGCTTCATCAGCTCCTTGATGCGTTCTTTGTCGCCCGGCGTGGACTTCTTCACGCTGGTCCCAGTCAGGACAAGGCCCACCTCCTGGAGCGCTGCAACCACCGACCAACTCTTGACGCCGCCGGTGAAGAGCAGAACGCGCTTGCCCAGCAGCCGCGGCCTGAATGCGGCAATGCGCTGCCAAGCGCGTGTTTCTTCGCGTTCGATCACGAACTCGGTGCGGTTCAACAGGTCCGCTGGCGCGCCACGGTCAACCAGCAGTTGCGCAATCCTGCGCAACGAATCGCTCATGTCTCCGATGCCGTAGAACGAGCCTTCGAAGAAGGGGATGCCGTAGCGCTCCTCCATCTTGCGTGCAACATTGATCATCGCCTTCGAGCAGACCATCATCGCGGCCCGTGCGCGATGGGAGCGGGCAACTTCGTGATACTTCGAGTCGCCGGAGATACATGCGAGAATACGAATCCCGAGTTCGTCGAGCAGCGGCTTGACCTGCCACAGCTCGCCGGAGAGGTTGTACTCGCCGATGATGTTGATGTCGTATGGAGTCGTCTCCTCCGGCTCTTCCGTTCCGATGACGTAGTCGAGCAGCGCCTCGCCCGCGAGCTTGTTGCCCAGGTTCTTCGAGCCGACGAACCCCGGCACATTCACTGGAATCACCGGCTTGCTGAGCTTGCTGGCAGCGGCCTTGCATACCGCTTCCACATCGTCGCCGATCATGGCGGGGACGCACGTCTGATAGACGAAGACAGCCGCGGGATCATACTTCTCTATGGTCTCCTTGATCGCGTTGTAAAGGTGCTTCTCGCCGCCAAAGACGATGTCCTGCTCCGACATGTTCGTGGTGAAGCTGGTGCGGTAGAGCTGCGAGCCGGAAGACCTGGAACCACGCCCATCCCAGGAGTTTCCTTCACAGGCGATGGGGCCATGCACCAGATGGGCCACATCGGTGATGGGTTGCAGTGCGATCTTTGCGCCGTCGAAGGCGCAGCCACCGGCGGCCGCACCGGGAGCGAGCAGTTGGCTGCATCTCTTCTTCCGCTCGCGGGTGGGCTTCTCCTGATTTGTGGCGCAGCCAGGCTCGTTGAAGACCTGCTGCACTTTCGCCCTGAGACCATTCATTGGAAGATCCCTCATTGGCCCTCCGTATCGCGCCCCGATCCGTCGCTCTAACGGATGATGTCGAAGCTGTAGTCGTTCTTGCCGACCGTGCTTGTCGTCGCGTCCATGTGCTCGAAGATTCTGTCGAGAATCTTCACCAGAACGTTGAGTCCGCCCTGGTAGCCCCACACCGGATAGCGATGATGGTGATGACGGTCGAAGATCGGAAAGCCGATGCGGATCAACGGCGTCTTCGTGTCGCGCTCCAGAAACTTCCCATAGGTATTGCCAATCAGGTAGTCGACAGGCTCGGTGAAGAGCAGCGAACGCATGTGCCAGAGGTCCTTGCCGGCGTATACATGACAGTTCTTTCCGAAGGGCGAGTTGGACAGCAAGGTCTCTACCTTCTCTGCCCACTCCCTGCCGCCGTTGGTGGAGAGGATGTGGGTCGGTTCCGCGCCAAGCTCCAGCAGGAACGCCGTTAGGCCGAGCGTCAGGTCGGGGTCGCCGAACAGGGCAAACTTCTTGCCGTGGATGTGAGCGTTCGAGTCCGCAATGGCGTCCACCAGCCGTCCACGTTCCTTTGCGATGGAAGCGGGAATGGATCTTCCGGTGAGGCGCGAGACCTCCATCAGGAAGCGATCCGTGCCTCCCACGCCGATGGGGTGATTGAATGCAATCACCTCCTGTCCCCGTGCTTCGATCACATCGAGCGTCTTCTCTGTACAGAACTCCTGCATGGAGATGGTTGCGTTTGCATGGACCGCACTGGCGGCATCATCCAGCGTGGTGCCGCCGTCGTACATCCGAAAAGTGCCGTCGCTGGGCGTGTCCCACACGTCGCTGTTGTCGCCCAGCATCGTGTACTCGACACCCATCAGATCGAACAGCCGCTTGATCTCGCGCATATTTCCGACGGTGTATCCGTCAAAGCCGCCAATGAAGTTCAGCTTGCCGTTGGGCTTGCGCTCCAGCTTTGGTGCCGTGCCTGCCTTGCCATTCCAGAAGTGTTCGAGGATCCCCTTCATCACATTGTCATAGCCGGTCACATGGCTGCCGACGAACGCTGGAGTATGCGCGAATGGGACATCAAACTCCATCGGGACCGAGCCTTTCTCCTTCGCCCCCTTGATGTACGCGTTCAGATCGTCGCCGATCACCTCGGCCATGCAGGTCGTCGATACGGCAATCATCTTCGGCTTGTAGAGACTGAAGGCGTTGGCCATTCCGTCGATCAGGTTGTTCAGGCCGCCAAAGACCGCAGCGTCCTCGGTCATCGAGGATGAGACCGCCGAGGTGGGTTCCTTGAAGTGGCGGGAGAAGTGGCTGCGGTAGTACGCAACGCATCCCTGCGAGCCATGGACGAATGGGAGCGTGCCCTCAAACCCCAGCGACGCAAAGACCGCGCCCAACGGTTGGCAGGCCTTCGCGGGATTGATGGTCAGGCACTCGCGTGCAAAATTCTTCTCGCAGTACTCCTTGCTCTTGGTCCACTCCGCCACGCGCGCCAGTTCCGATTCCGGGACCGGGTCCTCGAACAGGCTCTTCTTGTTGGCCAGCATGTCCGTGTACTCAGCTCCACGGAACAACTCAAAGTGGTCGATTACCTTTTCCGCATCTTGACTCATCTGTCATCCTCCTTGCAGATATTCTTTGTGGACTACCAGGGCGTCTTTGTCATGCGCCAAACCGGTGCATTGATGGCCATATCCATGTCGCGCGCGAAGATGGCGAATCCGTCGTAGCCGTGATACGGGCCGGAATAGTCCCAGGAGTGCATCTGCCGGAAGGCAACGCCCATCTTCTGGAAGATGTATTTTTCCTTGACGCCGGAGCCAACCAGATCGGGCTGTATCTTCTCCACAAACTTCTCAAACTCAAAGCCCGTCACGTCGTCGTAGATGAGCGTGCCGTCTTTGACGGACTGGGTTGTGCGCTGGTAGTCGTCGTTGTGCCCGAACTCGTACCCCGTGCCGATCACATCCATGCCCAGGTCCTCGTAGGCCCCAATGACGTGGCGTGGACGAAGACCGCCGACAAAGAGCATCACCTTCTTGCCTTCGAGTCGTGGACGATATTTGGCAATGACCGCGTCCGTGAGCGCCTGGTACTTGGCGATGACCCGCTCGGTGCCCTCCTTGATGAAGTCGTCGAAGTGTGCGGCGATCTCGCGCAGCGAAGAGGCAATCTTGCTCGGCCCGAAGAAGTTGTACTCAACCCACGGCGTCCCGTACTTCTCCTCCATGTGCCGCGAGATATAGTTCATGGAACGATAGCAGTGCAGGATGTTCAGCTTGGCCCGTGGTGTGGCTTCAAGCTCGGCCAGCGTCCCGTCGCCCGACCACTGGGCAATGACGCGCAGTCCCATCTCCTCCAGCAGGATGCGGCTGGACCAGGCGTCACCGCCGATGTTGTAGTCGCCGATGATGGCCACGTCATAGGGCGAGCTTTCAAAGCGCGCGGGCTTGTCTCCCAGCTTATTAAAGACCCAGTCGCGAATCGAGTCGTTGGCGAGGTGATGGCCGAGCGACTGAGAGACGCCGCGAAATCCCTCGCAACGAACCGGGACAATCGTCTTGCCGTACTCCTTTGCCTTCCGCTTCGAGACCGCCTCGATGTCGTCGCCAATCAGGCCGATCGGACACTCCGACTGGATAGAGATCCCCTTGTTCAGCGGAAACAGTTCCTCGATCTCATCGATGATCTTGCTCAGCTTCTTGTCGCCGCCGAAGACGATGTCCTTCTCCTGAAAGTCCGAGGTGAACTGCATCGTCACAAAGCTGTCCACCCCAGTGGTTCCGACGTAGTAGTTGCGTCGTGAGGCCCAGGAGTACTGTCCGCAGCCAATAGGGCCGTGGCTGATATGCACCATGTCCTTGATCGGGCCCCAGACCACGCCCTTCGACCCTGCGTAGGCGCAGCCGCGGATCGTCATCACGCCAGGGATCGACTTGATGTTGGACTTGATCGCGCACTCGCCTTTGTCGGCGTCGTACGTCCCAAGGTGCTTGGCGCGCCTCTTCCCGAACTTCTCCGGATAGGCCTCAAGCACCTCGTCGATCATCTGCTTGTTGCGCTGGTTGACGTCTTCAACTTCCACGGTTCCGCTCATGCCACACCTCGCTCAGAATGGTCCTTAGACAGCTCTGGCGCCGACAGGATGCAGAGTCCGGCGCCAGTTGAAAATGCCCTCTTACGCAACCGCCTCGAAGGCCTTTTTGCCAACCAGGGATTCGTCGATGCTCTTGATAATGCCGTGCTCCATCAGCATCTCTTCCAGCTCATCCATGGAGATCGGCGTGGGAATCACTCCCTTGCCGACGTTGGCGTGGATCTTTTCCGCCAGCGTGCGATAGTGCTGTGCCTGCTCGGAGTCGGGCGCATACTCGATTACCGTCATGCGGCGAAGCTCCGCATGTTGGACGATATTGGCGCGCGGGACAAAGTAGATCAGCTTGCTGCCCAGCTTGTGCGCGATGTTTTCGGCCAGCTCCAGCTCCTTGTCCGTCTGACGCTCGTTGCAGATCAGGCCGCCCAGACGGACGCCGCCCGAGTTGGCGTACTTCAGAATGCCCTTGGAGATGTTGTTGGCGGCGTACATCGCCATCATCTCGCCGGACATCACGATGTAGATCTCCTGCGCCTTGTTCTCTCGGATGGGCATCGCAAAGCCGCCGCAGACCACGTCGCCAAGCACGTCGTACGAGACATAATCGAGGTCTTCGTAGGCGCCATTCTCTTCGAGAAAATTGATGGAGGTGATCACCCCGCGTCCTGCACAGCCGACGCCCGGCTCCGGGCCACCCGACTCCACGCAACGAATGCCCTTGTAGCCGGTCTTCATCACCTGGTCCAACTCGAGGTCTTCCACGCTGCCAAGCTCCGCGGCCATGCTCAGGATGGTGTCCTGTGCCTTTGCATGAAGGATCAACCGGGTTGAGTCGGCCTTTGGGTCGCAGCCGACGATCAGTATCTTCTGCCCCATCTCGGCCAACGCCGCCAGGGTATTCTGTGAGGTTGTGGACTTGCCGATTCCACCCTTGCCATAGAACGCTATTTGCCGTAATGCCGCCATCTTCTCCTCCTTCTATCGTTCGTTGGGATCGTTCTGTAATTTCTGTTCAAAAATAGTGGCTCGGTCGTGCTTGCCTTGCATCTCGCTTTCCCTTTCTAGAAGCAATCGCCGTGCCAAACTCGAAGATGGAGAAATCCCCTTTAGATCCGGGGTATTTCCGTTTTCGTGTCCCGGATGGTTGCATCCGTCGAACCGACAAACAGTGTGCCGATGTAGCAAATGCGACGAAGTTGCTTCATTCCCTCAGTGCACCGTCTGCATCTTCTGGAAGGTGGCGACAAACTCGCTCAGTGGCATGTCGATGCGCTCGATGTTGAACTGTTCAAGGAACTGCGCCTCATTGCGAGTCGGTTCCTCGGGCAGGACGGCCCAGTGCTTCTCCGACGAGCGCTTCATGATCTGGCGTGCAAACATCCGCTCCATCTGGGTCGAGAAGCGGCAGCCGAGAAACAGAAAACTTCTGCCCTTGCGAATCCGCTGCACGGACTCAGGGATTGGGGTCTGAATATCAATCTCTGTCAGCACCTCGACAAAGTCGGAGTCCGAGACAAGAAAGTTGCGCGCAGGCCACACAGAGCCGAGTGGTTGATAGAGCAGAGTCTCCCAATTCTCATGGCCCGACGATTCGACTCCGGCGTGGCTGCCGTCGGCGTCGAAGTAGTTGACCCAGTTTCCATAGTGCTCCGCCTGGCTGACGCCCTGTGCCATTCCCCAGTCGCTGCGGCTGCGCATCGCCTTCTGCGGAAGGTCGTCGTACCAGGCGTGGACCACCAACGGAAGAGATGGCAGATTCATGAAGAGCGTGTGCAGGGCAGTGGGCTGCGCCTCCATGTTGAAGGCCTCTGTCATGGCATTGGTCACGGTCCTGCGATGTTTGAAGTTCTCAATGAACTGCGCCGTCGCAGTCAGGTTGGTCCGGATCTTGTGCGGCACGCTTGACTTCGATGTAAGGTGCCCCACAAGGGCTGTGTGGGAGCCGGGCAACTGATGTCCAGCTTCCCCCAGTGACAGGACGCCTGGCCCAAGGTAAGGGATTGCGTTGCCTTCGCTCATCGTCTCTGAGATGGAATTGATTGCCGCACTGTTCCTTGTCATATCTTCTCCATTTCTCCAAGCCTGCGTGCTTCAACGGTGATTGGCAGTGCCGTCGCGGAATCCATTGCGGGCAGTTCCAGCCGCCAGCCATTTGCCAGTTTGACCAACCCGCCCCATAGATCGGGCTTTTCCGAATCGACGATCGCTTCCTCCAGGTCCTTCTTCGCGATATACGCGGAGAGGACGCCAGCCCGGCTTCTACGAATCATCACCTTCATCTGGCCGCTCCTCTCGGTTCGACCGCGGTCAACTCCGTCTCGAAGCATCCCAGCAAACGGTCGGCTGCAAACTCAACCAGGTACACCATCGTTCCAGAGCTTTCATGCTTGCCCACTTGGACGACCTCGCCAGCGTCTCCCTCATGCACCAGCAGGGCATCGACCGGCTCCTCCGGGTACGAGCCATCGTTGAACAAATCCGTCGCTGCCCGCACACGCTGACCCCAATCGAAGCGCGGTTCGGTTGCGGCGCTCATGCTGTCTCCTCCTTCACGGCCGCCTCCGCCATCTCCAACTCCCGTCGCTTCATGCCAACGCGGTACCCGGTATCGAGAAACTCGACCCCGTAGATATAGAACTGCTGTAGAAAGGTCCCGATGGAGACGACATAGCCGACCTCGCCTTTTTTGACCAGCACTGCGCCGATCTCCTTGCCAACGAAGGTGCCGTCGTTGCGCACCACATAGCGGGAGCGGACCTTTGCGCCGTACTCCAGCGTGGGTGGCCCATTCAGCTCCACTACCCAACCGTCGCGAACAATCTTCGACATCAGGACCGCCTCCCTTCTCGCCCCGCGGGGTTCATCTCAATCACCAGATGTTGACTGGCTGTGTCGGTGCGCTTCTCTGCGAGCCGCTCCACAACGCGTTCCAGCACCATGGGGTCCTCGTCGTCCTGCATCGCGGCGACAGATCCGATGGGAACCCGTCCCGCTGCTTCGTAACGAACACGGAAGTCGGGGTGAAACCGCAGCGGCAGTAACTGCACCGGGGTCAGGCGTTCGGCAACGGCCAGCACGACCGTCGCGTCTGGATCGTCGATAAGCTCCGGCAGCCACTCCCCCGCGATTCGCTGCGCGACCACGCGGCGCACCTCGGGGTCGGGATCGTCGATCATATGCTTCAACAAGGGAACCCCAATGCGTTGCGCCACAACCTGGCGCACATAGTAATCGGGGTCCGACATCATCGGCACCAGGTCTTCGCCTTCGATATGCGAGGCGATGCGCACCCGCACTTCGCGATGCGCATCCTCGCGCAGCCGCAACAGAAAGCGGCGCGGCAACCGAAGCGCCGCATGCCAACGAACGGTCTCATCGACATCGTTCAGCAGCGAGGGAAGATAAAAAATGTCCGCAAACTTGGCCGCCGCCGCGCGCACCTCAAAGTAAGGATGAGTCAGAAACTCGTTCGCCAGGCCGGGATTGGTTTTGAAAAACTGCTCGATCCGCGACGGCGAACGGTCCTGCACGCAGATGTGCTTCTGCTCGCAGCGTTGTTCATGGATCAGCTCGCGGTGAACACAACCGTCGCAACAAACCTCCCGCCCCTGCCAGTCCAAAGCCGTTTCCGGTCCATGCGTCATGGTTGGCCCTCCTTTCCACCCCATTAGCGCCGCGACAGGGATTCAATCGACACTAGCTTCGAGAGGGATGCGCAGTTGCCGGAGCTGCTCCCTTTGTCCCGATCGAAAACTGTTCGCACCACAAATCCCGTGTGCGAGAGGCTTTCAACAAAATCCAAGGTCGCGCCATCCAGAAATTTGCGGCTCTCCTTGGCAAGAAAAATCCGCAGACCCTCATATTCCCAGACAAAATCGTCGGCTTCCGGTCTGCCCACCAGATCGAATGCCGTGGCAAACCCAGAACATCCTCCCGGGGCCACCTTGAGTTGGAATCCTGCCTCCGGCCCCGCGATAAAGCGAAACATCCGGCGGATAAACGACTCCGCCGCCGGGGTCAACCGCGTGTTCAACTCTCTCGCAATGCTCATTTACACCCCCGCCTGGAACCGGGGAACGTCAGGGTTGATGTGGATGGTTCTTGGGATCGGGCAGATCGCAACGCACTGCGGTTGGTCGAAGAAGCCGACGCACTCGGTGCATTTTGTCGGGTCGATGCTGAAGAGAAAATGCTTCTCGACGATCGCGTTGTTGGGACACTCATTCTGACAGGCGGAGCATCCGGTGCAGGTGCTTTCCTTGATTTTGTATGCCATCTGTTTCTCCTCCGATTGGTCAAGCTCTCTGTAAAATCTTGTTCGCAATCACGCGATCAACGCGCCTTGACGAATGTCCGCATCCCCGCGCTGCTTGTGTTCCATCTCGCCGCGGCGAACGCGTCCCAGATACTCCTTGAAGTAAGCGATCGCCGACTGCTCGATGTACTCCAGCGCAAAACGGTCCACTGGCTCGATCCCGGCGCTCTTCAGCCCTTCGCGCGGACAGCCTCCAATCCGCGCCACAAACACCGCCTGACAGTCATTGATGGCGCGGACCACCGTCTCCAGGGTGTCCTCCTCGCCCTGTCCATCCTGACAATAGTTGTCCACTCTGCGATGTCCGACAAACTTGCTGCCAGCCGTGCCAACCTCGTAGATCTGAAACTCCTTGGCATGGCCAAAGTGTTCGTTGATGCGTCCGCCGCCCTTCGTGGCGACCGCAATCAGGATGGAAATATCGCTCTGTTCGCCGACCAACGTCGCCAGCTCCGCATTCCTCGCGGCAACCACCGCCTGACGCTTCAGTTCGACCTTCTCCCGATACGCCTGGCGGCTGGAGAGGTCGTAGTTCACCTCCATCGCCATGACTTTTTCCGAAGTGAACTCCGCGCTGCGGTCTTCGCCCAGCAGTCCAACGGCGTCGGCGCGGCACTGTCGACAGTGCCGCATCATGTTCATCTCCCCTTCGCAGGAGTCCTGCAACAGTTTCAACTCCTGCGCCGTCGGGCCGCGCTGTCCGTTCAGCCCAAAATAAGTCCCGTGCTCCGGCGCCGAGATCAGCGGCATGATGTTGTGCAGGAATGCGCCCCGGGACTTGACCGCCTTGTTCACCGCCACAAGATGGCGGTCGTTAATGCCCGGAATCATCACCGAGTTCACCTTGCACAGAATGCCGCGCGCGGTCAGCATCTCCAGGCCAAGCAGTTGCCGCTCGCTCAGAATCCTCGATGCCTCAACCCCTGTGTAGCGCTTGTGGTTGTAGAAGATCCACGGATAGATCTTCGCACCCACATTCGCATCGGTCATGTTGATCGTGATGGTCACATGATCGATGTTCAGCGTTGCAATCCTGTCGACATGGTCGGGAAGCATCAGCCCATTGGTCGAAAGGCAGAGCTTGATGTCCGGCGCGGACTGCGCAACCAGTTCAAAGGTCTTGAAGGTCTTTTCCGGATTCGCCAGTGGATCGCCAGGGCCGGCGATTCCCAGTACGGTCATCTGCGGAATCGCGGAGGCAACCGCCAGCACCTTCTTCGCCGCTTGTTCGGGCAACAGACGCTCGCTCACCACGCCGGGCCGCGATTCGTTCGAGCAATCGTACTTGCGGTTACAGAAATTGCACTGCACATTGCAAGCCGGTGCCACAGCGACATGCATGCGCGCATAGTGGTGATGCGCCTCTTCGCTGTAGCAGGGGTGGTTCTTCACCTTCTCCCACACCGCCGGAGAGAGATCGCCCTGTCCAGCCGACGAACCGCAACCCGCCTTGCCCGACTTCGAACTACAGCCGACCACCCCGCTTTTTTGCGCGGCGGGGTGCATCACCCGCAACAGCGCAGTCGCATTGTGATTGCCAGATTCCATTGCAACGCCCCCCGTCTTCGATATCGGTGCAGTGCGGGTATTGCAAAAGATACAAGCAACTCAATAGCCAAACTCAAGTTGCTGATTTATTGATAATTAAGGGATAAATCAGGATGTAGCAGTTGCGACATTCCCGCTCCGAAGCGGCGGCTTTGTCTGAAACCGGTCAACCCATCCGGCACAGCAACGCTCCCCGCTGCAACGCACAGAACGGTCCCCAATTCATAGGACTGCGTGGAAATGTCGTTGTACGACAGAACGTTAGAAGCGCTTGACCTCGATGCCATGTTTGCGCAGCGCGTAGCCCATCTGCCGAGGCGTCAGGCCGAGCATTCGAGCGGCCTTCGCCTGCACCCAGCCCGACCGTTCCATCCGTTCAATCAGCCGTTCGCGCTCCTGCGTGTCTCCCTCCGCAGGTCTCTCGTTCTCCGTCTGTCGTGGTTGCTCGTAGTTTCTACTGGAGGAAGAACTGGCAGGCCCTGTTCCTCTCTGTCCCGGTCCCGTGCGCGCACTCGATGGATTCACGATCGGCAGCTCAACCGACCCTTTTTTAGTCGCGCGCGTATTGTGGATGGACTTGCCCAGCACCATGGAAAGACAGTTGTCGTTGCTACAGGCGAAGTCGTCCACCACGATGGTGGAGTGCGTGGCCAGTGCCGCGGTCCGTCGAACGCAGCTCTCCAACTCGCGCACGTTGCCAGGAAAATCACAGGCGCCGAGCACATCCAGCGCCCGCTGCGAGAAGACAAGCGCAACGCCATGTTCCTTGTTGAAGCGGTTCAGAAACTCACGGGCCAGCAATCCCACATCTTCGTGCCGCTCGCGCAGCGGCGGAAGAAAGATCGGCACCACGCTGATGCGGTAGTAGAGGTCGGATCGGAAGTCGCCCGAGAGCACGGCCGCCTCCAGGTTCCGGTTGCTCGCGGCCACCAATCGCACGTCCACCTTCAGGGTGCGATTTCCGCCCAGACGTTCGAACTCGCCCTCCTGCAACACCCGCAACAGTTTGGCTTGAAAGGCGGGCGAGATCTCCGTAATCTCATCCAGAAACAGCGTCCCGCCATCCGCCATCTCAAAGCGTCCCTTGCGCATCGCAATCGCGCCGGTGAAGGCCCCGCGCTCGTGGCCAAACAACTCCGACTCCAGCACCGACTCCGACAGGGCAGCGCAGTTCAATCGAATGTACGGCCTGTCCTTGCGCGGCGAACACTCGTGAATCGCCCGCGCAAACAGCTCCTTGCCAGTGCCCGATTCCCCGCACAGCAAAACGGGAAGATTGCATCGCGCCACCTGCTGGATCTTGCCCACGACCTCACGCAGAGCGGAACTCTCCCCAATAATCCACGAGATCCCCTCCTGCTTCACATCGCACCGTTGCTCCATCTCTTTCTCAAGACGATGGTGCTCGGCCATCAGTCGCTCCCGGTCTCTGGCCACCAGCGTTTGCACCACCACGGATTGGCCGACCAGGTTCGCAACCATCGTCAGGAATCGCACATCTTCATCCAGTGAATGCGGCGACGAATGGCCCACCTGCCGCTCGATCATGATGGTGCCCACCGTCCGCGTCTCGCCCTTGATGGGAACGCCGACGAAGGCCCTCTGTTCTCCTGCCGTTCCCCGCTCGCCCCAGTCCGTGAAGAGCGGACTTTCGGCGATGTTGCGCACCACCAACGGCATCCCGGAGACCACGATCTGCCCCACGGCCTGCTCGGGAAGCCGCTCGAAGTACTGCTTCGCGGTGGCCTCGCTCCAGCCTGCGCCCACCACGGTTGTCGTCTCGTCGTCTTCGTCCAGCAGGGCGATCAGGCCGTTGTTCATCTCCAGAAAACTGGCCAGCAGATTGATGACGCGGGAGAGCGCCAGCTCCAGCCGCGCAGGACGCGTCAGGGCCTTCGATATCTCGTAGATACCCATCAGCGCAGAGTTCGCGCGGCTGATGGACTGCGGATTCGGTTCCGGGTTTGGGACTTCGTCATCCTTCGACACGTCATCCCCCTTCCTTTGTTGCAAGAAGAAACTCACAGGGAACCACCGAGGAAATCGCGCCCCCGAACTGACGGGACAGAGCTACAAAACTTCACGAGCGCCGGAGCATCACAGTCGCTCACACTCAACAGAAGTTCTGAAAATGACAAGAATTGATCCCAGTCTGACAGGATTGTTGCCATGGGTCAACCGGTCGCCGCCTGCGCGCAACTCAAGAAGACCTTCTCTCAGCGAGGCCGCAGCGACAGAGAAGCTCAAGCTGAATCATCGCTGTGTCACGGCCTGGCCACCGCTCGGGCCACTCCATAAACGCCGCTCACTACCGTCCCAGCGCCGCGCGTTCCGTCGCCACCTGCGCGCCGCTCAACCCGCCTTCGTAGCGGGCCACGCCTCGGTACAGGCTCTCTGCAACGCGCTCCCGATACTCCGGTTCGCGCAGTTGCTCCGCATCCTTCGGGTTGGTCACAAACGAGATCTCCGCCAGGATCGACGGCATATTCGCCCCGATCAACACCACAAACGGCGCCTTCTTCACCCCGCGGTCCTTCAGCCCGGGATTGCCCTTCTGCAATCCCGCGTACAGCGAGCCTTCCACATCGCTGGCAAACTCGCGGCTCTCCGCGATCTTGTCCTTCAGCGCAATCTTCTTCACCAGATCGCTCAACTGGTGGATCGACTGGTCGCTGACCGCGTTCTCGCGCGCCGCTACGTCCAGCGCCGTCGGGTCCGTCGTGAAGTTCAGGTAGTACGTCTCCACCCCGCGCGCGCTGGCATCGCTCGACGAGTTTGCGTGGATCGAGAGGAACAGGTCCGCCTGCGCCTTGTTGGCAATCGCCGTGCGCGTCTCCAACGGAATAAACGTGTCGTCCGACCGTGTATAGATGATCTCCGCGCCCAGCCGGTCGTGCAGCAGCTTGCCCAGACGCAGCGCCACATCCAGCACCACATCCTTCTCCTCGATGCCGTCCACGCCCAGCGTCCCCGAGTCGTGCCCGCCGTGTCCTGCGTCGATCACGATGCGCCCAATCTTCAGTCCCAGCGCGCGCACCAGCGATGTCTCGCCATCGGCCGTTGGCACTGCCGCCCGCGCCGGTGTCGCATCCGCGACCGCAGTCGAAGCCGTGGCCGCGGACGAGGAACCGCCCGCCGTCTTCGCTCTGCTTCTCCGCGTCTTCCGGTTCGGAGTCACCTCCGCGTCCGCGTCCGTCGCCGTCCCTCCCGCGGAATCCACTCCCGCCCCGCTCGGACCCGCATCGCCGCCGGTTCTGCTCCCTGATCCCTGTTTCCTGTTCCCTACCGCCACCACCGCTGCGATCGGCTTCGAGGTTGGTCGGGTCGTCGCCTCCACTCTTCCCGGCAACTCGCTCAGATCCGCAACCTCGCTGGTCGCGGTCTTCGTCGCCACACTGTTTGGGACTGGCCGCGCCGCCGTCGGCTTCACCGGTACCGCCGTTCGCGGGGCGGGAACCTCAACCGCCGCTGTAGGCCCCGCCGACATCGCTGCCTCCGCGCTCCCCGGATCCTGGGCCTTGTCCCTCGAACCTGTCCCCCCATGGATGTCGATAATCAGTCGGTACGGATTGGGCAGCAGAAACGCCGAGTACTCCGTCACATCGTTCACATCCAGGACCACGCGAGTCACATCGTCCGAGTACTGCGCCGCCCGCACCTTCTTCAGAAATCCATCGTCGGTCACGGCGAAGCTCTTGCCCACCAGCTCCGGGGCCAGCCGCGCCCCATGCAGGTCGAAGTAGATGCGGTCCGGGTTCGGTACCCGTGCCGCCTCGTATGTCACACTGTCGCCCAGGTCGATCGCCACCCGCGTATACGTCGCCGTCGACCAGTGACGAATCCCCGTCACCAGCGCCCGCTTCCCGCTCCGCGCCGCAGCGGGTGTGTCCCCGTTGTCCGCCGCCGCAGGCGGTTCGATTGCCAGCGGCGAAACACTCACACCTGCGCCCGCTGTCTGTGCCATCGCTGGAAGCGACGAACCGCCGACCGCCGCATGTTGACTGCTGACCGCCGTTCTCTGCCTTGAGCCCGTCCGACCCAACCCAGCAGCCGACGCTCCATTTGCCGCAACGCTTTCAGAATGAGTGGAGCGGGAACCTGTCTCCTTCGCGCCCGCGACCGTCTGCGGCGTCTTTCCCGTTCCCTGCGCCAGTGACGCCAGTCCTGCCCGCGCCTCCTCCGCCTGCTCGCTCTTCGGGTGCTGCTTCAGCAGTAGCTTGTACTTCTCGCGCGCCATCGCCGCATCGTTCAGGTCGTTCTGCTCGATCTGTCCCTCGGCCAACAGCGCCTGCACTCCCAGCGAGCTTGCCGGATACTGCTTTCTCAGAAACTCATACTGCCCCACCGCCGCTTGCAGGCTCTTTGCATCGTTCCGCTCGCGGCCCTGCTCGGTCAGCAGCTCGGCCACCGCATTCACCGCCGCCGCCGCATGAACGTCCGCCGGGTTCGCATGGTAGATCGCTCGATACGCATCCATCGCCCGCGTCCAATCCGCCAGCGTGCGGGCCTCAACGGGCTTCGCCTCCAGAGCATCCCGCCCCTGTTCCGCCTGCTCCCACGGAGACAGCTCCGCCGCCTTCTTCTGCGCTCCCGCCCTGCGCGCCCCAGCTCGCGCCGCAGTCGCACTCTCCCGTGCCGCCGCATGCAACCCTGTCCCACCGCAGAACACCGCCGCCGCACAACTCAGCGCAACCGCACCCACGCCGAGCCTGAACCCGCGCCGCGAACCCCACGCCCACTGCATCTGTTTCCCGAGAGACATATCTCTCTCAGTTTAAGTCGCCCCGCACCACCGCCGCCCGCAAAATCCACCCGGTACTCCTCCCGATACCCCCACGCCGAAGGTTGTCATAAATGGTGTGCCCCACATATCGATCTGAGATGTGGGGCACGGCCCAATCTACCGCCGCATTTTTTTCTCAAAACTCCAGAAATCCGGTTCTGAGATATCCTCCGCTCCCCATCCTCTTGGCGTAAAATCGCAAAGATGACTCGCACTCCGAGAACGAAGCGCTTCCGGCTTGGCCGACGCGACCGCGGTCGTGCCTGAGCGCTGCCGCCGCACGCTGTTCCCCCGCAATTTTTGATACGCTCTTCTCGTCCCGCCGTTTCGCGTCTCTCGAACCCTCCAGACGCTCGCGGCCCTCAACTCGCGCCCGGTGCTTTTTCCAGACCGTACGCTGCCATTCGATCCACGGAGAACTCAATGACGATGTCCGCCAACCATCCCGACAGCTTTCGCTCCGCCGCAACCCTCACCTCTGGCTCGACCACGGTCAGCCTCTTCCGTCTACAGGCCCTGGCCTCCTCCGATCCGACCCTCAACCTTGAGCGCCTGCCCTTCTGCATGCGCATCCTGCTCGAAAATCTCCTCCGCCACGAGGACGGCCGCACTGTCACCGCCGACGACATCCGTTTCCTCGCTCACTGGGACCCGAAGGCCGAGCCGTCGCGTGAGATCGCCTACATGCCCGCCCGTGTCCTGATGCAGGACTTTACCGGCGTCCCTGCCATCGTCGATCTGGCCGCCATGCGCGACGCCATGCGCCTGCTCGGCGGCAATCCAGATAAGATCAACCCGCTACAACCCGCCGAGCTGGTGATCGACCACTCCGTGCAGGTCGATGAGTATGGCACCCTCAACGCTTACGACCTCAACGCCGCTATCGAGTTCCAGCGCAACCGCGAACGCTACGCCTTCCTCAAGTGGGGCCAGTCCGCCTTCCATAACTTCTCCGCCGTACCTCCCGGTATGGGGATCTGCCACCAAGTCAATCTCGAGTTCCTCGCGCGCGTCGTCTTCACCACGCAGCCCGATGCGGATGGCAAGGTCACCGCGTATCCCGACACGCTGGTCGGCACCGACTCGCACACCACGATGGTCAATGGCCTCGGTGTTCTCGGTTGGGGCGTAGGCGGCATCGAGGCCGAGGCCGCAATGCTCGGTCAGTCCGTCTCCATGCTCGTGCCGCAGGTCGTCGGCTTCCGCCTCACCGGCAAGCTGCGCGAGGGCACCACCGCCACCGACCTCGTCCTCACTGTCACCGAGGCCCTGCGCAAACACGGCGTTGTCGGCAAGTTCGTCGAGTTCTTCGGCCCTGGGGTCTCCGAGTTGCCTCTCGCAGACCGCGCTACCATCGCCAACATGGCACCGGAGTACGGAGCCACCTGCGGTATCTTCCCTGTCGATACCGAGACGCTGAAGTACCTCCGCCTCACGGGCCGCAGCGAAGAGCACATCGCGCTGGTCGAAGCCTACTACCGCGAGCAGGGGATCTTCCACAGCGCGGCCTCTCCCGAGGCCGAGTACTCCTCCACTCTGTCCCTGGATCTGGCCACCGTGGAGCCGAGCGTCGCCGGACCCAAGCGCCCGCAGGACCGCGTCCTCCTCTCGCAGGCCGCTACCAGCTTTGCCCAGCAACTTCCTGCCCTGCTCGGCCCCGACGGCGACAAGAACCCCGCCCGTCAGATGGCGCGATGGGAGGGAGAAGGCGGCCACACCGCAGCCAGCGGAGACACCACCAGTGGAATTGGAGCACCCGTACATGTCGCGGAAGGAGCCATCCCCGTCGCCTCGCTCACCCATACCGACACGCTCACCACCGCGCCCGCCAGCGTCAAAGCCCGTTTCGGCATCGATCCCGATCCCTACCTTACCCATGGCTCGATCGTCATCGCGGCCATCACCTCCTGCACCAACACCTCCAATCCGTACGTCATGATCGCCGCGGGCCTACTGGCGAAGAAGGCCGTCGAGCGCGGCCTGCGCACGCCGCCATGGGTCAAGACCTCGCTGGCTCCCGGCTCCCGCGTCGTCACCGACTACTACAACAAGTCCGGCTTGACGGAGTATCTCGACGCGTTGCGTTTCCATACCGTCGGGTATGGTTGTACCACCTGCATTGGAAACTCCGGCCCGCTGCCTACCGATGTATCAAAGTCCATCGAAGACCACTCGTTGGTCGCGGTCTCTGTACTCTCCGGCAATCGCAACTTCGAGGGACGCATCTCGCCCGAAGTTCGCGCCAACTACCTGATGTCCCCACCGCTGGTCGTCGCGTACGCGCTGGCTGGCCACATCGGCCACAACTTTGCCACCGACCCGCTCGGCAAAGATAAGACCGGCGCACCCGTCTACTTGAAAGACATCTGGCCCACCCAGACCGAGGTCGCCGCTACGGTCGCCAAATGCATCGACTCCGAGATGTTCCGCCACCAATATGCCACCGTGGCCGACGGCGACCAGAACTGGCAGAACCTCAAGTTTCCCTCCGGCGATACCTACCACTGGGAGCCTGACTCGACCTACATCCGCAAGGCACCCTACTTCGACGGCATGACCGCGACGCCAGCGCCGGTCGAGGACATCCGAGCGGCCCGTTGCCTCGCCGTCCTCGGCGACTCCGTCACCACCGACCATATCTCTCCCGCAGGCTCGATCAAGAAAAACGGCCCCGCAGGAGAGTATCTAGCTGCTCACGGCGTAGCCCCAGCGGACTTCAACAGCTACGGTAGCCGCCGCGGCAACCACGAGGTCATGGTGCGCGGAACCTTCGCCAACGTCCGCCTGCGCAACAAGCTCGCTCCCGGAACCGAGGGCGGCGTCACCCGCCTGTTGCCCGAGGGCACCGGTATGTCGATCTACGACGCCTCGGTCGTCTACGCCCAGCGCGGCGTTCCCCTCTGCATCCTGGCAGGCAAGGAGTATGGTTCCGGTAGCTCGCGCGACTGGGCCGCCAAAGGCCCGCGCCTGCTCGGAATCAGGTTCGTCATTGCTGAGAGCTACGAGCGCATCCACCGGTCGAATCTGGTGGGGATGGGAATCCTTCCCTTCCAGTTTCTCGCCGGCCAGTCCGCCGCCTCACTCGGCCTCACCGGCGAGGAGATCTTCGCCATCGGGGACACTCCCGGCCAACTCCAGGCGATGTTAGACAGCAAGTTCGCCGACGGCCGCATCCTGCCTATCCTCGCGGAGAACACCCGTGGCAAGACCATCGAGTTCTCCGCTACGCTGCGCATCGACACGCCGCAGGAGATCCTCTACTACCAGCACGGCGGCATCCTGCAATACGTTCTCCGCCAACTCGCCGCCAAGTCGTAGCGCCTTTCGTTTGTCGTTCTGCGCGCAGCGAAGAATCCCCGCATTTTTCTCCCGCGCCACAAACCGGGTGCCCCATGTCAGGCGGATTCTCGCCTGACATGGGGTTTCTCTCCTTGTGGCGTAGCCGATAATTCATCTGTCTATCCCTCATACTCCCCATAGGGGGGATTGTCTCGCGTCCCGTCGCCCCGTTTATCATCACCTATGCGCTATCTTTGGTGGCTCCTGATTCTTCTCGTCCTGGCCTCAATCCATGTCAGCGCACAGTATGGCGACGACACCAACGCAGGAATGTGTCCTATCAAGCCGAAGCTCGGTGACAAGCCAAGCCGGAATTACTGGCTCCACGGCACTATTGGCGGTAAGGCCGCCAGAATGTATATGGAGCGCGATGGCAACATCGTTATTGCAGTGTTTTACTATACCGAATCCACATGGACGCCCACGATCCTCGGTGGTCACTGGAATAACGGACAGCCAACAGCATCCGACAAGACCGAAGATGATTCCGCAACCGGTCAACTCACCGGAAGTCTGACAGCCAAAGGATTTGCCGGGCTCTGGACACTGGCCGATCGAAGTTCAGCGCTGCCCATCAGACTCACCTTCGAGCCACGACCCTCCTGCAAAGTCTCAGGCCCCTCGAAGCGCTTCGACGATCCCAACTGGCCAATCAGCTTCTCCTATCCTGCCGCCATGCAAATCACGCACACCGATTGGGGCCTCAATCTCATCTGTCCCGATGCGGCAGGAATGTTTTACGAATTTTCTACCCAAATAACTCAGGGCCCAATAAGCAAAATAGCGGATGAAGGTTTCCACCTCTCTGGTGGCAAATGGATGCATGACTCATCATTCTGTGACATCGAGGCAAACAATCCTCCGGGCTGCGCAGAGGCCGTCGTCAGCCATCGCGGATCGATCACTATCCTGAACGACGCCGATCATGAGTGGCGCGTGTACTGCACTGGTGGCGGATATGTTGCTCAAGGCTATGGCGCGGGGAAAATGCTCGTGATCGGCCACAAATGGGTCGACATCCAAGGAATTGGGGATTATGGAGATATAGCTCTCAGCATCGTTGCCACCGCCAATATCAAATAAGCCAAGTGAATCCTAAAGCCATCCCGCCCCACGCAGCGCCGCAATCTCCGCGTCCGTAAACACTCGTTTGAACTGGAAGCCAGCAGAAAATTAGAGCAGCAAAATCCCGCTGAGTCGCTCGCACTCGCTCCATAGCCGCGCAGCGGCTGCTTGGTTGAGAGCCTGCGGAGCCACCCTAGCGGGCACGGGCATCACATCGTCTCCGCACATCTCCAGCAGGCCCTGCGGCGCATAATAACCTCCGTCCATCACGTCCGGCGAAGTGGCCGCGAAGAGCGTCGGTACCGCTCCCTGCGCTGTCGCGCCTGATGTTGGTGGTAGCCGGAGACGCTGACCGCGAGTACTCGGCACTGCACACTGATGGGCCAGACCAATTTATTGCACAAAATAAAGGCGTACTTCATCGCTGGCCCTTCGCGAAGAACGCCGTCGTTTTCCCAAAATGTCGCGCTTCATGGTGACCCGTGCCAACTCGGCTCGCAGACGACGGCTCTCCATCTGCTCGGCTGTAACAGAAGCCTTGCTGCTGGCTCCCTGCAACGAGCCCGTGCGCAGCGCATTGCCCCAGTTGCCCAGCGTCTGTTCGATGATTCCCAGCGTGTGTGCCGCCGAGGCCAGACTCTGACCCGACTCACCCAGCAGAACCGCCTCCTGCTTGAACTCCAGTGTGTGCTGCTTCCGCGTCTCCTTCGTCATATTCGCTACCCCTTCGCATTAGAACACCTAGCTAAGAGCGACGTTTTGCAGGGCAAGGTCAAACAGACGTCGAATTTGCTAAAAGAGAGTGTGCATCTACAGGGACGCAGGGAGATTTACATCTCATTTTTCCAAATTTCCAAAGCCTCATAGCAGTGTAGAACCGCACGAGACATAACGGGGAGGTCATATTTTTCTTTTATAAGCATTCTGCCAGAATCCGCTAGTTGGTTCCTTAGCTTTCGGTCCGTCATAAGACGGATGCATTGGTCCGCAAAATCCTTGGACGTATCGGCGATTAGCAGATCGGTTCCGTTGCTGGCCTCGATTCCCTCAGCGCCTATAGTAGTCGTAACTACAGGTAGTCCCGCTCCCAGGGCCTCTAAAATCTTCAGTTTGGTTCCGCTTCCAACAAAGATGGGAGCGATTGAGACCATGGCGCGTCCGAGGTAGTGTCTGACATCATCCACCAGACCCGTCATCAGGATTCCCTGTTTGCCGCTCCATTCCTGCATCTGTAAATGCGTACTCTTGCCTACAAGCCAAAGTTGCGCCTCTGGAATTGCAGACCTGATTCGAGGCCAGACCTTGGTTATAAAGAATTCGGCTCCTACTCTGTTTGGGTCGTAATTGAAATCTCCAATCATCAGCACCGCCGACTCTACGTTTTGCCTGTCGATAGATGCCAGCTTCTGCGCATCAACTATGTTCTCAACCGCAAGCATTCTCCCTGATCCGATTCGATGAGACATTCTGGAAGAATCGACATCGGAACATACCCAGACGGAGTCGAATTTGCGAAGCTCACGCAGCTCAAAAGCAAATGTCTTAAGCAACTCTTTCAACTGCCAGACACACAGGCGAAATTGGAGTTTTTTCCTGAAATCCATAAGCCTGCGGTACTGTAACAGCGATGCATTATCGTCGAGATCTATTATCAAGCGAAGATGAGGCGCCGCTTTCTTGAGGGCTAAAGCATAGGGTGCCATGCCGGACAATCGAACATGCACAGCGTCGATTTTCCCGGTATCTAGCTCTGCAATCCTGTTCCACATAGCTGGAGTATCGAAGAAATTCATCCCTTCCGGAATGCAGAGTCGAGACTGTGGACGAAATTCTCTTAGTCTATTCCCCGCAGGGGACAGTTTCTCCTCCGTTTTTCGGAGAACGGTTATAGGTTCCCGAGTGAAGAGCGGATAGGTCTTCCAAGAGGACAACCCGGACAGTGAATCATCCTGCCCAATAAAAGATGCCAGCGTCACCTCGTGTCGAGACGCTAAAATTTCCAGGACATGGCAGCCTCTTTGCGCTGCACCGGACACTACGGGATAAGGCAAAAATGGGTATAGCGCCAGTATCCTCATAGATAGAGCCTCAGTCCAGTCGATTGACTCATCCGCAATTTTTGGAATCGCGAACCATCAGGCAATCGAATTCAATTACACGCATTTTTTCGTCACGAGTCACGGGGACAATCGATGTTACAGCAAATCCAAGCGCGTTCAATTTTGCCAAAGAAGTAAGATAATCTGGCATTTCCGCATAGATCGGTCGTAAAGCGATTTCCGATTGCAACCCAAGGACGAGCGGCAGGATTCCGGAGGCCCCATCGAGCACTTGAAGGTCGTATCCCTGTGTGTCCATCTTCAAATAGACGCGTGGGTCTTCGATCCCCGCTACGATCTCATCCATCATCGAATCAAGTTGAACGACGCTAACCCGTTCCGTACGGGGGATACCGGCCTCTTTCGCAAACTGCCTGTTGCCATAGGAATTAAAAGGGAGAAGAGAATTAAACTCGGAATGTTCCATAATATTCATATCGAGTATTTGGTTCGCAGCGCCTACGGCCAAATTATGGACATGCCATGCATCATCGTTCTTACTCCGCTCTGCCAAGGATTTGAATGTTGCGGACGCAGGTTCAAATGAAACGATGCGGCCTTTGTATCCTATCTGCCGGAGGAAATCTCCATACTGGCCCTGATTGGCACCCACGTCGATCACGCAGTTTATCTGGAGCGCTGCGAATATCTCCAGTAAACCTGCACGCAGCCAATACCACTCCCGAATTGGGTACTCCGTTATGTCGTAGCCAAAATGTCGCAGCCCGACCTTCAAAAGCCTACGCACCATACGATCCTCACCCTCGAAACATTCCTTCCGATCCGCTCCTGTCGTCTGGCATGTCAGGATGAACCGATATACGAGGCGTCTTACGGAACTCTCTGTAAACAGATTGGGGAATGAACCGAATCAATCTTCGCAGGACGGAGGGCCATGCCGAGCGGGTGCAGCTTATATGCCGACACTGCTATCGACGTCGGGCAACTCGTCGCCGGAGTGGGCGTACAGATCGTAGGGCGTGCGCCGGTTGAACTTGTAACGCTGGCGGATCTCGCGGCCAACGATCAGCCCGAGCGCCACCGCTCCGAGCGCCGCAGAGATCCAGCCGACGGTCTTCAGCAAGTGTGGGTCTTCCGCAAAGGCGCACTCGCTGGAAGTATCGACGGACTGCTCCATCTGAACACCGCTGGCGTTCACCATCTTTTCCGCAGTGCCGATCTCACTGGAACCTTCGCAGGACCTTGCGCGGCAGCCGAATTTGGGTAGAAACCTCATGCCAGCATCATAGCGCAAACGCACCAGCAGGTTGTCGATTCTGCATGAAATTCCTTGAACAGGTACCGTTTGAGGAACACCGCGCAAGCCGTGACGCCTACTAAGTGACATCGGCGTGCTCGAATCCCAGCGAAAACAGCAGCGCGGTCACCGTAAGGCGGGCGTTTTTGCGCGCTGCGTCGAGGATCCCCTCCGCCAGGGCGTCCTGCTGGAGCTGATCCTGCGCCTTGGCGCGGGTGTTGGACTCGATGTCCTGCCCGAGCGGAACCAGCAGCCCGGTCGTGCGCGCAAAGACCCGCGTATGCCGGTTGTCCAGCGTGGTGGCGAACAACTGCGAGGCTGGCAGAGTGACGTGAATGCCATGCCCGGTTGCGTCGATGCGGACATCTTCGGGCTTGAGCTGGCCCAGATCTACTCCGGCAATCGACTCGCCGTGAACCAGCAGCAGGATACGATCTCCACCCAGCGCGTCGGGTGGGTTGGTCGATGATCGGTTGCCCTCAACCACCGTGTCCAGGGAATAAACGGCCGTCTGCAAACGGTTGAGCCGCTGGATCTTCTCCACCACCGCAGGCACAGAGGCGTCCTCCGCGGCTCGTCCGGTGATGAGCGTGGCGAGGCGCCCCATCGTTCCCGATGTGGCATGGCGGGCGAAGACGGCGAGGGCCGCCGCGCCCAGCATCAGCGCCAGGATAAAGCCGAGAAGTCTGCCACCGTAGTTTGGCCCGGAATAGTATTGCGTCGTCATCATCGCTCCAATCCCATCCATCATAGCCCGTTGCGCTTGCTTTGGAGCGGCACGGAGCGAGGCTCCGTCCCTACCCACCCCCGGGGGGGGGTAGGGCGGGGTCTCTGGGCGGAACTCTTTATGAATCTTTGGTTTGCAGTGGGTTGGCGGCTGCAAA